>MRWG01000033.1_pt1 | contig 344976 bp, 313 predicted proteins | sample 1013341 | NCBI WGS metagenome assembly MRWG01 (sample SAMN06117577, study PRJNA244670) | biofilm metagenome | biome: Water; feature: Cathode Biofilm; material: Biofilm; isolation source: microbial consortium enriched at the cathode of a solar microbial fuel cell | place: USA: District of Columbia...
GTTGCTATGTCTGCTGTGTTCGTAGCAATGTCAGTTGTATTGGTTGCAATATCCGAAGTGTTGGTGGCGATATTGGATGTGTTCGTTGCGATGTCGCTTGTGTTAGTGGCTATATCAGCCGTGTTCGTAGCGATGTCGCTTGCATTGGCCGCAACCCCGGCACTGTCATCAAGGTCGCTCAGGTCAACGGTAACGTCCGTGGTGCCCTCGCTGATCGTCAGTACATTGCTCGGTGCATCCAGCGAAGCGCCCGTGATGTTAGTGTCAATCAATGCAGCAATATCAGCTAAAGCCACTGCATAGGTATTGGTATCCGAATCTGTTATTACAAGATTGGTATTTGTTGCATCAATTCCAAAAGATGTAATTATAGTATTGGTGTCTGTAAGGCTATCGCTTAAACTACTTAAATCAACATTTACACTACCCCCATTTTCCAATGTCAATGTCAAAGTATTTGTAGCTCCGTCAAAATTAAACCCCGTCAATTGTTGATCATCTGCAGAAGTCAGTTCCCAAGAATCCCCATCCCAAAAGTAGATGGTCCCAGTATTGGTGTTGACATAGATATCTCCCATATCTACACCATTTGGGGTTATGGCTCCGGGACTGGAAACAGCAGTTCCTTTTAATACCTCACAATTGCATTGGTCTTGTAAAGTAACTGTGGTTTGAGAAAAGGCAATTCCTGTTGAGAAAAATAGGATTAGGGCTATTATGCTCTTTTTCATGGGGTTAATATTTGTTGAGGATCGTATTTTGATGTGTTTTTTGTAGTCTTTATAGTTTAGTTTTTCTGTGCGATCTTCTTTTATTGCACACTTCGAATTCTATAACACCATACAAAATTACCTTTACTTATAGGGGTAAGAAATATTTGTTGTGTATGCCCCAAATCCTACTGTATATCTTCCATATTATGAGGTGTTGCCCTTGAATTTTTATCATTTTCTTAAGACCATTGGTCGATAAGGCCAGTAATAACAATAGTTGTAAGAAGTTTATTTTATGCGAAAAAGACTACAATATCCTCTGAAAAAAATGGAGCTTTTGCCCAATCAAAAACTAAGGGTTTTTTGATGCAAAATTTTAACCAAAAAATTGTAAATGGATATAACCAATTGGTAGACAGAAGCTTTTTTGTGCCATCTTACCTCTTGTATAGAAAATATATAAAATGCGGAAATAAATAGGACAAGACCCATTAAGGCCAAAAGTTACTTGACCCTAAAAGCCTCATTTTTAGATTTATGTGCCAAGCAGAAAAGTATTCTATTCAAATATGATAAACTCCGATCTTCGGTTTAATTGGTGTTCTTCTTCTGAGCAGCGTACTCCATTGAAACACTCGTTGACCAATCTGGTCTCCCCAAAACCTTCACCTTGGAGCCTATCCGGAGAAATCCCTTTGGAAATCATATAATTGACCGTGGATTCTGCCCGCATTTGGGACAACCAAAGGTTGTAGGCATCAATACCACGGCTATCCGTATGGGAATTTACCTTAATTTTTAGGCTAGGGTATTTTTCCATAGCCACAATAACCTTTTGAATCTCTATTTCGGCATCTGGGCGTATGTTGTACTTGTTTAAATCGAAGTAGATGGTACTAAGCTGGAGCAATTTGGCCAAATCGTCCCCAAATCCGCCGGTAACCACATCCCTTTCCAGATAAAAATCAATGATTCTTGGCTTCCCATAGGATTTGTTCAAATACTCCTCTGCCGGGACATAGCCATCCCTGGATGCCCTAACGAAATTGCCCTTGGAACAATCCAACTGTAGGGTGTAATTCCCTTTGGAATCTGTAATAGTGGAAGAAACCTCCTTATTTTCTTCATCAATGACCATAACGGTTGCTCCTGGCAAAACCTCATTGGATATACGATCTCTCACCGTACCGGTTACATCTTGAATACAATCCAGGACCAAAGGTTCATTCTCCACAAATTCATAAATATCGTCTTCGCCCATGCCTCCTTCCCTGTTGGATGAAAAATAGCCCTTCTTGGTTTCAGGATCAAAAATATAGGCGAAGTCATCCAGAGGGCCATTTACCGGCCTTCCCACATTTACTATGGGTTGATCATAGTCGTCAAATGCTATTTTGGTGGCAAAGACATCCAATCCTCCCAAACCTTGATGCCCATCGGAAGAAAAATACAGTACCCCATCTTTTGTAATGGACGGGAAGGTCTCCCTAGCCATGGTATTGATATTCCCACCCAAATTGACGATGGGTCCATAGGTGCCATCCCCAATAATTTCGGTCATAAAAATATCGGACTCCCCATAACTTCCCGGCATATCCGAAACAAAATACAGTCGTTTTCCATCTGGACTCAGCACAGGGTGGGCCACTGAATATGAATCATTGTTGAATGGGAGCTCAGTTACATTGGTCCATTCCCCATCAATGTATTCTGCGCTATAAATTTTCAGGCGGATAATTCCACTTTCATCTTTATATTTTTTCCCATCCAAAAAATTGTTTCGGGTAAAATATAGGGTCGTACCATCCTTGTTCACGGCAGTTGTGGACTCATGGAGCCTGGTATTTACATCACCTTCCAATTTTACCACACGATCATTGGAGCTGCTATCCGCATTGACTTTATACAGGTCCAAAAAATCCTTTGAGTTCCAGGTGTGTCGATAGCGGGCCAAATTTCCCGTATCTCGATCAGAGGCAAAAATGAGCCCCTTTTCATAAAATGAAGCAGCAAAATCTGAGTATTTGCTGTTGTATGCAAAAGGCTTTACTGTATATCGACCTGAGTTGGCCTCAATCTTGGCCAAATAGTCCTCATCAAATTCACCTTCAGTAGAGGTTACTTCCCTGAATTTTTCCATCATCCGGGTTGCCTCATCATAATTTCCCAGTGATTTTAAGCTTTGCGCATATCGGAAAATATAGTCGGGACTTATTTTATCTGGATAGTTTTCTTCCAACCTTTTGTAGATATTGGCGGCTTCTTCATATTGGGCATTGAAATAATAGGAATTTCCAAGGCGTTTCAACAAATCGGAAGACACATACCCCTTATCCAAAACCTTTTTATAGATATCGATGGCCGGTCTAAAAGAATACTGGTCATATCGCTCATCCGCCTTTGCTTTTACCTTGGCCTGTTGACGATCTGGAATACTATCCTGTGCAAGCATGTTTGCTGCACAACCTGAAAACACAATAAGAAATATGAGTATTCTTCTTAACATCCTAAACTATATTAAAAGAATCTGGGTGATACCGTTCTTTGAAATGATTTTAACAACTCCAACCTCAGAAATATCTCAAAGGAACCATCATTGAATTGGGTCCCGCCCAGTTCGGTGGTCTCCCTGTCATACGCCAAACCTATCATCAGCTGATCCGTTATCTGAAAGCCTGCCAAGGCACTTACAGCCGCATCCCATCTGTACGCTGCGCCAAAACTGAACTTGTCCGCAAACAGAAAATTGGCAGAAAGATCCACTTGCAAAGGTGCCCCCCCCACTGCTTTGGTAAGCAATGCAGGCTTAAATTTCAAATCTGCTCCTATATCAAAGACATATCCCGTTATTAAATACAGATTGATTTGCTGTGCGGACAAAAAATTCACTGAATTGGCATCGCCTCCACTATTGTCAAAATATTCCGTTTCCAAAATGTTCGGTGCCGAGACTCCTACATAAAACTTATCGGTGTGATAATATAGGCCCAACCCGAAATTTGGAGTAAACCGGTTATCGATGTTGTCTTGTTGCACCACTTCTTGGTCAAAGTTTCGAAGCTTGTTAAAATCCAAACTTATCATGTTACCTCCCATTTTCAATCCGAAAGAAAGTTTAGCCTCCCTAGCAAATTCCAAGGTGTACGAGACCACGGCATCCAAATAGGTCTGTTGTACCACTCCGTCACCAATGTTGTCATTGACAATGGAAACCCCATAGCCCAATCTGCTGTTTCGTATGGGGGAGTGAAGGTTAAGGGTGAAGGTTTCCGGAGCTCCATCAAGGCCTACCCATTGTGATCGATACAGCCCCGCAAAGCTTAATTGTCCCCTGGACCCTGCATAGGCAGGATTAACGGTCAATGTATTGAACATATATTGGGTGTACTGTGCATCTTGTTGGGCCACAAGCCCCTGAAATACAAATCCTATGAATAAAATTGGAATTAAAATGTGCTTTTTGATCATCTTAAATCAATGTGTTACCTGCTTATATATATGTATTCGGAATCTGTGAACCTGCCTTTATCCGTAACGTATTCAAAAATATAAAAATATACTCCTGCCGGAAGGTAATTGTCATTTCCCACCGCTGATTTAGCCCTTGAACGGCCATCAAATACATTGTTGATATTGTTATAGTCCTTGCCTTCATACACCGCTGTACCCCATCGGTTAAAAATCTTGAGGGTACTGGATTTTATTTTCTCAATCCCCCTAATGAACAGGAAGTCGTTCTTTAAATCTCCATTTGGCGTTACCAATTGGTTCACTGCAATATCTTCTATGGAAACGGTCACAATAGCCGTATCGCAATTGTCTGGATTGGCTGCTTCGCAAATGGTATATTCAATGGTATAATCCCCTTCTTGCAACCCTGGTGCCACGCTAACGCTTCCGTCCTCATTTACGGTCAACTCACCGGTAGGGGTCGAGGTTAATATTACATCTATAAGGGATATCGGTTCCCCATTAAGGGTATCGTTCCCCAAAATATCACTGCCCGCAATCACCCCACCTGAACTGTCCGAAGTATATCCATCATCCACGGCATCAATTACATTGACCATGCCAGGCCCCACTTCAACGGTGACCGTGGCGGTATCACAGTTGTCCACATCCGTAATATCGCAAATGGTATAGTCAATCGTGTAGGTGCCCTCCGGTGTTCCGGGGGCCACGCTCACACTACCATCCTCGTTCACCGTCAGTTCCTCCGTGGCTGTGGAGGTAAGAAGCACATCCTCCAAAGTAATGGACTCGCCGTTCAGGGTGTCGTTGGACAGTACGTTGCTCTCCGCAATTGTTCCACCATCACTGCCTTCCACGCTGTACGAATCGTCCACAGCATCGATGACATTCCCCATGCCGGGCCCCACTTCAACGGTGACCGTGGCGGTATCGCAGTTGTCCACATCCGTAATATCGCAAATGGTATAGTCGATAGTGTAGGTGCCCTCCGATGTTCCGGGGGCCACGCTCACACTTCCATCTTCGTTCACCGTTAGTTCCTCCGTAGCTGTGGAGGTAAGAAGTATATCTTCCAAGGTAACCGATTCTCCGTTCAGGGTATCGTTGGACAGTACATTGCTGTCCGCAATCACCCCTCCTTCTGAACCTTCGACCAAATATGAATCGTCAATTGCATCAATTGCATTGGGTCCAACCTGTATGGTCACCGTTGCCGAAGCACAAACAGCAGGGTCTGGCAAGACATTGCACACTTGATAAACCACAGTAACCGTAGAATTGGATTCTGATTCAGTTGGCGTATAGGTCATTACACCCGTTTCAGCATCAAAAGCAACATTTCCTACTGCGTCCCCACCTATTCTTGATAAACTTGTAATACCGATGTTGTTCTCATCATTGTTTGATAAATAGTCGTCATTTTCAAGAATATTTATGGCTACTTCTGTAAGTGCGGGGGTTGATCCTGAATCATCGATTGCTGTCGCCACCAATGGGTTGGGGTCAGTGCCATTTGGGTTTCCATCACCATCACAGTCCAAAGCGTCCCAATCTGCAGAAGGTGTCAATGTAACGCTGTCCGGATTATAGTCACAGGGATCCAATGGGTCTGTTCCATCATCAACTTCGTCCTCGTTGGTGACACCGTCACCATCACAGTCGGTATTGTTCCATTCTTCGGAAGGTTCCACAGTTTGGCTACTCAATATAAAATCGCATGGATCTTGTGGATCGGTACCATCTTCTTCTTCATCCTCATCGGTAACACCATCACCATCAGTGTCTTTATCCTTTGGGTCTAAATAATCCGGCGTGCCATCTTCATCGGTATCATCGTTGGTGGGATCTCCGTTGTCATCAGCATCCTCATCTGGGGTATCAATTCCATCACCGTCATCATCAATGTCACGGTAGTTGACATCTTCGGTTCCATCCCTGTCTGGGAGGTCTGTGGCGGGATTATCGATTTCATCATTCACATCAAAACCATCGTTTACATCACTTCCCTCATAGCCATCATCAAGACCGTCACCATCTGTATCCGTTCCGGTAAATTGCTGATCTGGAATTCCGTCAAAATTAAAGTCGTTGCCCTCATTGTTATCAGGCACCCAATCATTATCGGTATCATCATCAAGGTAATCCGGTGTACCATCATCATCGGTATCTTCAAGACTAAGGCCTGCATCTCCATCTCCTTCGTAGGCGTCATCCAAACCATCATTGTCTGTATCATTTCCGGTAGGCGGAACATAATCAAAAGTTGGTTGCGCCTCTACGTTGTCCGGAATACCGTCATTGTCACTGTCAATATCCAATCTATCGGGATAACCATCATCATCGCTGTCAATATCGACACTAAAGTTAATGGTCTGTGGATCGATAAAGTTATCCAAACATCCAAACTCAATACCAGCTTGTCTAGCAACCGTTGTTGTAAAATTGTCCGCAACATCTGCCTTAATCCCGAAGCGAAAAACGAAAGAATCGATATTAATAAACTCAACGGCAACATTTACAGAAGGATTTTGATTGGAAATACCGTCATATTCTTGGCTTCCACCATGAATCAACAACCCTCCTGAAGTGTTCTGTACTGTTATTTCATTGTTCTGATCAATGGCATAGTTTGCCGGTGTATTGAATCGGTTGTACTCTTGGTAGCGATCATTTCCATCCACATCGATGAAATTTGCTATTAATTCTTCCTGAATTACTGGATTATCGGTACCTGAATCAACCAATGTAATTCGAAAATCCACATAAGGTCTATTTTCCTCCGATGTTGTAGTAAAGACTATTTCAGGTTTAAAAAATTGGGGGTCTGTGGCATTCTGGTCCAAAATCTCAATTTGCCCATTAACCACTTTTTCAATCACCACAAGTGCATCCAGTTCAGTAGTTACATTCTGATAACGGTACATTGCACCTTCAGAAAGTGCATCACCTGATTCCAAAACAGGTGTTGTCCCAAAATTAAGATTAGGGACAGTACTACAGTCAAAATCAGTACTTAGGACACTGGACTCATTTTGGTCTAGAATCCCATCATTGTCTGAATCAATATCCAAATAATCCTGTACTTGATCTTTGTCTGTATCAATTGGGATGATGCCCTCACCAGCCCCGGGAAAAGATTCATAAATATCATCTAGGCCATTGCCATCCACATCTTCACCTGATGGCAAATTGAACGAAAATGGGCCTTGAGCCTCATAATTATCAAACAACCCATCGTTATCCGAATCAATATCCAAGTGGTTTGGTATACCATCGCCATCAGCGTCATCAAGCCCTTCAACCGTGTCTAGTATACCGTCATTGTCATCATCAATATCAATGACATCGGGCACACCATCACCATCGGTATCAACCTCTGTAAAATCCAAAAGTGTGTATGCGGTGGTAATGGCACTACTAGGTGTTTCTACTGGTAGCGCCAAGGCAGAGTATATAGGCAATCCCAAAATTGAAAGGAACCATACCAATAGGCTCTTTCTAAAATTTAAGAAAGTAATTTTTTCCATAAATGATAAGTTTTGGTCAACTAATCACCATGGCCAGTAGTTCTCGTAAGTGTAAGAAAATTGGGGATTTTCTTGTTAAAATAGCGTCAAACTATGCATTATGACACCTTTGAATAATAATGGTCACATAATTACTGCTTTTATGGCTAATCGCCTATTTTAATCGACAAAAAGCGCATTCCTCATCATTAGTTACCACATTATTTGCAGTGCTGGGTTTTTATAAGAAGTCCACTTTTTGTGATATCCCTAAAAAACCGCAACAAAGGGGAAAAATACTTTACTTTTTTGTTTTACAACCCCATGCCCACCTCGTTTTTTTCCAATAATATCAACAATCATCTATCTTTTAATAAAAGAGCGCCATAAGTTATATTTCCCCTATTTTTGCCGAAATTTTTGTCGATGGATTTTGAAAGGGAAATAGCAAGACGCAGGACTTTTGGGATTATCTCACACCCTGATGCGGGTAAAACCACCTTGACCGAAAAACTCCTTTTATTTGGAGGGGCCATACAGGAAGCCGGAGCTGTAAAAAGCAATAAAATAAAAAAGTCCGCCACCAGTGACTTCATGGAAATAGAGCGGCAAAGGGGAATTTCTGTTGCCACCTCTGTTTTGGCGTTTATCTATAAGGATAAGAAAATCAACATTTTGGATACGCCGGGCCACAAGGATTTTGCTGAAGACACCTTTAGAACATTGACCGCCGTGGACAGTGTTATTGTTGTTATTGATGTAGCGAAAGGTGTGGAGGAACAGACCGAAAAATTGGTAGAGGTATGCCGTATGCGCAACATCCCCATGATTGTCTTTATCAACAAATTGGACCGTGAAGGAAAGGATGCATTTGACCTTTTGGACGAGGTGGAACAAAAATTGGGTTTGACCGTAACCCCTTTGAGCTTCCCCATAGGCATGGGCTATGATTTTAAAGGCATCTACAATATTTATGAGAAAAACATCAATCTGTTTAGTGGCAACAGTAAAAAAAACATAGAGGAAACCATTGCTTTTGATGATATTGATAGCCCTGAACTTGAAAAAATCATTGGAACCGATGCAGCTGAAAACCTCCGGGACAATTTAGAATTGGTCAATGGGGTGTATCCTGATTTTGACAAAGAAGCCTATTTAAAAAGCGAGCTACAACCTGTTTTCTTTGGTTCTGCCCTGAACAATTTTGGAGTACGGGAGCTATTGGACTGCTTTGTGGAGATTGCCCCGACCCCAAGGTCTAAAATGGCCGAGGAACGCTTGGTTAAAGCCAATGAAAAGGATTTTTCGGGATTTGTTTTTAAAATCCATGCCAATATGGACCCCAAACACCGCGACCGGTTGGCCTTTGTAAAAGTGGTTTCGGGCACTTTTGAACGAAACACACCTTATTTGCATGTAAGACAAGGGAAAAAGCTTAAGTTCTCCAGTCCCAATGCCTTTTTTGCCGAGAAAAAGGAAATTGTGGATATATCCTATCCCGGCGATATTGTGGGACTTCACGATACTGGAAATTTTAAGATCGGGGACACCCTAACCAGTGGAGAAGAATTGCATTATAAAGGTATTCCGAGTTTTTCACCAGAACATTTTAGGTATATCAACAATGCAGACCCCATGAAGGCCAAGCAATTGTACAAAGGTATTGACCAACTCATGGACGAAGGTGTGGCACAGTTGTTCACCTTGGAAATGAACGGAAGAAAGGTAATCGGTACCGTAGGCGCCCTGCAATATGAAGTGATTCAATATCGACTTGAACATGAATACGGGGCCAAATGCACCTATGAAAACTTCCCCGTGCACAAAGCCTGCTGGGTGGAACCTGAAAATGAAAAAAGTGACGAGTTCCAAGAGTTCAAAAGGGTAAAACAAAAGTTTTTGGCAACAGACAAAAAGGGCCAGTTGGTGTTTTTGGCGGACTCACCCTTCTCCTTGCAAATGACCCAACAAAAGTATCCCTCCGTAAAACTGCACTACACTTCGGAGTTTGAATAAAAGTTGGTTCTGAAGTATTTTGATAATAGTTCCGGCCTTTGTTTAAAAGCCAATTAGAACCCTTATCCATTTGAAAATGAATTCTTTGGAAAAGCCATCTGTTATTTTTTTGTAATTTGTTGGTCATAACCAATAAAAACAAACTACTATGACAACTACTGTAAAACCGCCTACTTGGTTTTGGGTGGTGAGCGTAATCGCTCTTCTATGGAATTTGATGGGGGTTGGCAACTATCTCAACCAAGCCTTTAACCAAGTGGCCATTTTAGAAAGTTTGGATCAAGCCCAACGCGAGGTCTTTGAAGGTGTCCCGGCTTGGGCAACAGCTGCCTTTGCCCTTGCTGTTTTTACCGGAGCCATTGGGTCAATTGGCCTTTTGCTGCGTAAAAAATGGGCTAGGCCCCTATTTATCATTTCATTGCTAACGGCAGTGGCGCAGTTCATCCATTGGCTTTTTATGTCAGGTGCTGTAGAGGCTTTTGGACCTTCTACCTACACCATGCCCATTATCGTGGTAATTATTGGGCTTTACCTGATTCTTTTTTCAAAACAGGGTATTCAAAAAGGGTGGTTGAAATAAAATCCATAAAAAAAGCCTTGATTTAAAATCAAGGCTTTTTTTATTTATTATGCTTCTCCCGTAGGTCCAAAATTTAATGGAATGGAAGGTTGCTCGTAATCTTGAATTGGGCCATGCGCCTTTTCAAAACGGGCCACATTATCGTTCAATGCCTTCAAGAATTTTTTGGCATGCTGTGGGGTCAACACAATTCTGCTCTTCACCTTTGCCTTGGGAGCACCGGGCATCATACTAATGAAATCAACCACAAACTCTGATGCGGAATGATTTATAATCGCCAAATTGGAATAGATTCCCTCTGCGGTCTTCTCATCCAACTCTATATTGATTTGCTTTTGTTTCTGCTGGTCTTCTTTATCAGCCATTATACTTACATTTCAAAATGAAAAAAGAAAACCCTGACGGTTGGGCCAGGGTTTTGCTTAATTTATAATTAGAACTTGAACTCCTCTTTTCGGGCCATGATCTCATCGTACTCCTCTTTGGAGCCTACAATGATACTATCATAATCCCTCATACCGGTACCGGCAGGAATCTTATGTCCAACAATTACATTTTCCTTCAATCCTTCCAAGGTATCCACTTTACCGCTCACCGCAGCTTCGTTCAATACTTTGGTGGTCTCTTGGAACGATGCAGCAGAGATAAACGACTTGGTCTGCAACGACGCCCTTGTAATTCCTTGTAGAATTGGAGTAGCGGTTGCTGCAACAGCATCTCTTGCCGTTACCAAGGTCTTGTCCTCTCTTCTTAGAATAGAGTTCTCGTCCCTTAACTCACGGGCAGTAATAATCTGACCAGGTTTCAATCTTTCTGAATCTCCGGCTTCCTCAACAACTTTCTTACCATAGATCTCATCATTCTCATTGATAAAGTCGTCTTTGTGCACCAGTTGGTTTTCCAAGAAAGTGGTATCACCAGAATCCTCGATCTTAACCTTACGCATCATTTGTCGTACCACAACCTCAAAGTGCTTATCATTGATCTTCACACCTTGCAATCGGTACACCTCTTGGACCTCGTTCACCAAGTACTGCTGAACTGCTGATGGTCCTTTGATGGCCAAAATATCCTCTGGCGTGATGGAACCATCCGACAATGGCATACCAGCACGTACATAATCGTTCTCCTGAACCAAAATCTGGTTAGAAAGTTTAACCAAGTACTTCTTCACCTCACCGGTTTTGGATTCGATGATAATTTCTCGGTTACCACGCTTGATCTTTCCAAAGGAAACAACCCCGTCAATTTCAGAAACTACCGCTGGGTTGGATGGGTTACGGGCCTCAAACAGCTCGGTCACCCTTGGAAGACCTCCAGTAATATCCCCTGCCTTAGCGGATTTACGTGGAATCTTTACCAAAATCTTACCTTCCTTGATCTTCTCGCCATCGTCCACCATTAAGTGTGAACCAACCGGCAAGTTGTAGGAACGCAAGGTTTCTCCCTTACCATCCTTGATCAATAGGGTTGGAATCAGTTTTTTGTTTCTTGATTCAGAAATCACCTTTTCTTGGAAACCGGTCTGTTCGTCAATCTCCACTTGGAAGGTAACGCCCTGTTCCACATTTTCATAGGCTATTTGACCTGTAAACTCAGAAACAATGACACCGTTATATGGATCCCATTGACAAATCAATGTTCCTTTACTGATCTTAGCGCCATTCTTGATGAATAACTGGGAACCATAAGGAATGTTATTGGTGCTCAACGTTATTCCTGTTTTGGCATCCACTATCTTGATTTCTGAGGTTCTGGAAATCACAATGTTGGTTTTTCCACCTTCACTGTTTTCCCCTTCAACAACTCGTAGATCCTCTATTTCGGCAATACCATCAAACTTGGACTCCAATTTGTTGTCTTCGGAAATGTTTCCGGCAATACCACCAACGTGGAAAGTACGCAAGGTCAACTGGGTACCAGGCTCACCAATGGACTGTGCAGCAACAACACCGACCGCTTCGCCTCGCTGTACCATTTTATTGGTGGCAAGGTTTCTACCGTAGCATTTTGCACAAATTCCCTGAGGTGCTTCACAAGTCAGGGCCGATCTTACTTCAACTTTTTCAATTGGAGCGGCCTCAACTCTTCTCACATCTGCTTCAGAGATTTCCTGGCCTGCTGTAAGTACCAATTCCTCCGTTAACGGATTGTAGACATCATGTAATGAAACCCTTCCTAAGATTCGCTCTCCAAGGGATTCCACGATTTCCTCATTTTTCTTCAAAGGCTCAACTTCAATTCCTCTTAATGTGCCACAATCCTCAATATTGATGATCACATCTTGGGAAACATCCACCAAACGACGGGTCAAGTATCCAGCATCCGCCGTTTTCAAAGCGGTATCGGCAAGACCTTTACGGGCACCGTGGGTAGAGATAAAGTATTCCAAAATGGACAATCCTTCCTTAAAGTTGGAAAGAATTGGGTTTTCAATGATCTCTCCACCGCCTGCAGTGGATTTCTTCGGCTTGGCCATCAATCCACGCATACCGGTCAACTGACGAATCTGCTCTTTTGATCCCCTCGCACCGGAATCCAACATCATGTACACAGAGTTGAATCCTTGTTTGTCCTCACGGATTCGCTTCATGGCCAATTCGGTCAGCATGGCATTGGTGGAGGTCCAAACATCAATAACCTGGTTATATCGCTCATTATTGGTGATAAGTCCCATGTTATAGTTCATCATAATGCCATCAACCTGCTCGTTGGCATCGTTGATCATATCTTGTTTTTCCGCTGGAATGATGATATCCCCCAAACTAAAGGACAAGCCTCCTTTGAAAGCGAAATCATATCCCATGGATTTTATCTTATCCAAGAATTCGGCCGTGGTAGGAACATCGGTTACCGCAAGAATATCACCAATGATATTTCTTAGGGCTTTCTTGTTCAATACCTGATTGATAAATCCAGCTTGTTCTGGCACAACGGTGTTGAACAGCACACGACCAACAGTGGTTTCAATAATCTTGTTGACCAATTCACCCGCTTCATTGAAGTCTTTGGTTCTTACCTTAATACCAGCGTTCAATGCTACTTTCTTCTCATTAAAGGCAATCTCCACTTCTTCGGATGAATAGAAGGTAAGTCCTTCACCCAATACAGGCTCTTCTTTTGTGGACTTTTTCTCCTTGGTCATATAGTACAATCCCAAAACCATATCCTGGGAAGGTACGGTAATCGGTGAACCGTTGGCTGGGTTAAGGATGTTCTGTGAAGCCAACATCAATAACTGGGCTTCCAAAATGGCCTCTGGCCCCAATGGCAAGTGAACTGCCATCTGGTCCCCATCAAAATCCGCGTTAAATGCGGTACAGGCCAATGGGTGCAAACGAATCGCCTTACCTTCAATCAGTTTTGGCTGGAACGCTTGGATACCCAATCGGTGCAATGTGGGGGCCCGGTTCAACAATACAGGGTGTCCTTTAAGGACGTTTTCAAGGATATCCCAAACTACGGGTTCCTTCTTGTCTATAATCTTTTTGGCTGACTTTACGGTTTTTACAATACCTCTCTCGATCAATTTACGGATGATGAAAGGCTTGTAAAGCTCGGCCGCCATATCTTTAGGAAGACCACATTCGTACAATTTCATTTCCGGTCCAACCACAATCACGGAACGGGCGGAGTAATCCACACGTTTACCCAAAAGGTTCTGACGGAAACGACCTTGTTTACCTTTCAAGGAATCTGAAAGGGATTTCAATGGTCTGTTTGATTCTGTTTTTACCGCAGATGCTTTTCTGGTGTTATCGAAAAGGGAATCCACAGCTTCCTGAAGCATACGTTTTTCGTTCCTCAAGATCACCTCAGGTGCCTTGATTTCCATCAAACGCTTCAAACGGTTGTTTCGGATGATGACCCTACGGTACAGATCGTTCAAATCCGAAGTCGCAAAACGACCACCATCCAAAGGCACCAACGGACGCAATTCAGGCGGAATCACAGGAATCACCTTCATGATCATCCATTCCGGATTGTTCTCCCTGTTTCCTTGGGATTCACGCAAGGCCTCAACCACTTGAAGACGTTTCAATGCTTCGGTCTTACGTTGCTTGGACGTCTCGGTATTGGCTTTGTGACGAAGTTCGTATGACAATTGCTCCAAATCGATACGGGACAATAGGTCGATCAAACACTCGGCACCCATTTTTGCGATGAACTTGTTGGGATCGTTATCTTCCAAATACTGGTTATCTGTTGGAAGGGTCTCCAAAATGTTCAAATATTCCTCCTCGGTCAAGAAATCCATTTTTTGGATCTCCTCACCTTCAGGACCTTTGGCATTACCGGGCTGAATGACCACATACCTTTCGTAGTAAATGATCATATCCAACTTTTTGGAAGGCAATCCCAAAAGGTATCCTATTTTGTTTGGCAGTGAACGGAAGTACCAGATATGTGCCACGGGAACCACCAAATTGATGTGTCCCACACGATCTCTACGTACTTTTTTCTCCGTTACTTCAACACCACAACGGTCACAAACAATTCCACGGTAACGGATACGCTTGTACTTTCCACAGGCACATTCGTAATCCTTTACAGGACCGAAGATACGCTCGCAGAACAATCCATCACGCTCTGGTTTGTGCGTTCTATAGTTAATGGTTTCAGGCTTCAATACCTCGCCACGGGACTCGGCCAAAATTGACTCTGGTGAGGCCAATCCTATGGAAATTTTATTGAACCTTTTTGGTGCGTTATTATCTTTTATTCTAGCCATAACAATATGGTGATGATATAATTAATGTATATAGTGTTCTATTCTTCCAATCTGATATCCAAGCCCAAACCTTTAAGTTCGTGCATCAATACGTTGAAAGATTCTGGTAATCCAGGTTCAGGCATGGTTTCGCCCTTCACAATGGATTCATAGGTCTTGGCCCTACCGATTACGTCATCGGATTTAACGGTCAATATTTCACGTAGGGTGGATGAAGCACCGTAGGCTTCCAATGCCCAAACCTCCATCTCACCAAAACGCTGACCACCAAACTGGGCTTTACCACCCAATGGTTGTTGTGTGATCAAAGAATATGGTCCAATGGAACGTGCGTGCATCTTGTCGTCCACCATGTGACCCAACTTCAACATGTAGATTACACCTACCGTAGCAGCTTGGTCAAAACGCTGACCGGTTCCACCATCGTAAAGGTGGGTATGTCCAAATCTTGGCACACCTGCCTTATCGGTAAGCTCGTTGATCTCGTCCAGAGTGGCACCATCAAAAATTGGGGTAGCGTATTTCTGACCCAATTTCTGTCCGGCCCAACCCAAAACGGTTTCGTAAATCTGACCAATGTTCATCCTTGAAGGTACACCCAGTGGGTTCAATACAATGTCCACAGGGGTTCCATCTTCCAAGAATGGCATATCCTCTTGACGAACGATACGCGCTACGATACCTTTGTTACCGTGACGACCTGCCATCTTATCACCGACTTTAAGCTTACGCTTTTTGGCGATGTACACTTTGGCCAACTTCATGATACCAGCAGGAAGTTCGTCTCCAACAGAGATAGTGAACTTGTCCCTTCTTAGGTTACCCTGAATGTCGTTCAACTTGATTTTATAGTTGTGCAACAAGTCGGCAACCAGTGCATTGGTGGCATCATCCGTTGTCCAACTTCCGCCGACCAAGTGGGCAAAATCATCAACAGCGTTCAACATTTTAATGGTGTATTTCTTTCCTTTTGGAAGTACTTCTTCACCCAAATCGTTGATAACGCCTTGCGATGTTTTACCATTGATCAAGCCAAACAATTTCTCGATCAAGACATCCTTCAGTTGTTGGAACTTTACTTCGTAGTCCATCTCCAATCTTGAGATGGCCTCTTTATCTTCGGAACGTTTACGCTTGTCCTTGATGGAGCGTGAGAACAATTTCTTATCAATAACAACCCCACTCAATGATGGAGAAGCTTTCAAGGAAGCATCTTTTACGTCACCGGCCTTGTCACCAAAGATAGCACGCAATAGTTTTTCTTCCGGAGTTGGGTCTGATTCCCCTTTAGGTGTGATCTTACCGATCAAAATATCCCCGGGCTTCACTTCGGCACCGATACGGATCATACCGTACTCGTCCAAATCCTTGGTAGCTTCTTCGGAAACGTTTGGAATATCATTGGTCAACTCTTCAGCACCCAACTTGGTATCCCTAACTTCAAGGGCGTACTCATCAATGTGGATGGAGGTAAAGATATCCTCACGAACCACTTTTTCAGAGATTACGATTGCATCCTCAAAGTTGTATCCTTTCCAAGGCATAAAGGCAACTTTCATGTTTCTACCCAAAGCCAATTCGCCTTTTTCGGTAGCATATCCTTCACAAAGCACCTGACCTCTTTTCACCTTGTCACCTTTTTTGACGATAGGCTTCAGGTTGATGCTGGTACCTTGGTTGGTCTTTCTGAATTTCACCAAATCATAGGTCTTGGAATCTTCCTCGAAACTTACCAAGCGCTCTTCCTCACTTCGGTCATACCTTATGGTGATTTTTTGTGCATCCACATATTCCACGACACCATCGCCTTCGGCATTGATCAATACTCGGGAATCTGTAGCCACTTGTCTTTCCAAACCAGTACCCACGATTGGCGAATCTGGACGCAACAATGGTACGGCCTGGCGCATCATGTTGGAGCCCATCAACGCACGGTTCGCATCATCGTGCTCCAAGAAGGGAATCAAGGAAGCTGAGATGGATGCAATCTGGTTGGGTGCCACATCGGTATACTGGATTTCAGCAGGATCCACTACAGGGAAATCACCTTCTTCACGGGCAATTACTTTTTCCCTCTCAATGGTTCCATCTTTGGCCAATGGAATGTTGGCTTGGGCAATCTTCATTCCCTCTTCTTCCTCTGCACTCAAGTAGATATGGTTTTTCGTATCCACTTTTCCATCGGCAACCTTACGGTAAGGGGTTTCCAAGAAGCCCATATTGTTCACCTTCGCAAAAACGGAAAGTGAAGAAATCAAACCAATGTTTGGTCCTTCAGGGGTCTCAATGGGACACAATCTTCCGTAGTGGGTATAGTGAACGTCACGCACCTCAAAACCAGCTCTTTCACGGGAAAGACCACCTGGTCCAAGGGCGGATAATCTTCTTTTGTGCGTAATCTCGGCCAACGGGTTGGTCTGGTCCATGAACTGGGACAACTGGTTGGTTCCGAAGAAGGAATTGATCACGGAAGACAAGGTCTTCGCATTGATCAAGTCAATCGGGGTAAACACCTCGTTGTCACGAACGTTCATACGCTCACGGATGGTACGGGCCATACGGGCCAAACCTACGCCGAACTGTTGGGACAATTGCTCGCCCACAGTACGTACACGACGGTTGGACAAGTGGTCGATATCATCGATCTCGGCTTTGGAGTTGATCAACTCGATCAAATACTTGATGATGGTGATGATATCTTCTTTGGTAAGCACTTCTTTGTCCATACCAATGTCCAATCCCAATTTCTTGTTCATTCTGTAACGACCCACCTCACCCAAAGAGTAACGCTGATCGGAGAAGAACAATTTCTCGATAATGCCACGAGCGGTCTCTTCATCCGGTGGCTCGGCATTACGCAATTGTCTGTAGATATGCTCTACCGCTTCTTTTTCAGAGTTGGTAGGGTCTTTTTGCAAGGTATTGTGGATAATGGCATAGTCTGACTGTGCATTGTTCTCCTTGTGAAGCAAAATGGTCTTCACATCGGCGTCAATGATTTCATCGATATGCTCTTTTTCCAAAACGGTATCACGATCTAGGATGATCTCGTTACGCTCAATGGAAACCACTTCTCCGGTATCCTCGTCCACGAAATCCTCATGCCATGTGTTCAACACCCTGGCGGCCAATTTACGGCCCAATACTTTTTTAAGTCCGGCTTTGGAAACCTTTACTTCTTCCGAAAGGTCGAAGATTTCCAAAATGTCCTTATCCCTCTCAAAGCCAATGGCACGGAAAAGGGTGGTTACCGGCAACTTTTTCTTTCGATCAATGTAAGCGTACATCACGCCATTGATGTCTGTAGCAAATTCAATCCAAGATCCTTTGAAAGGAATTACCCGGGCTGAATACAATTTTGTACCGTTCGCGTGGAACGACTGTCCAAAGAAAACCCCTGGAGATCTGTGCAACTGGGAAACCACTACTCTTTCGGCGCCGTTGATCACAAAGGTTCCACTGGGAGTCATATACGGAATGGTACCCAAGTACACATCCTGCACGATGGTTTCAAAATCTTCGTGCTCTGGATCGGTACAATACAATTTTAAACGTGCCTTTAAGGGAACGCTATAGGTAAGTCCACGCTCTATACATTCCTGGATGGAATATCTGGGTGGATCTATAAAGTAATCCAAAAACTCAAGTACAAACTGGTTTCTGGTATCGGTGATTGGAAAATTCTCCATGAAGGTGTTGTAGAGACCTTCGTTTCCTCTTTCATCAGATTTTGTTTCAAGCTGAAAAAAGTCTTGAAAGGATTTTATCTGAATGTCCAAGAAATCCGGATAATCCGGTATGTTCTTAGCAGATGCGAAATTTACTCTTTCAGTAGTGTTTGTGAACATCAATGGACAAATTTTGATCGTGAATATTATGTGGGTTGTGTACGACTTTATACACTCCTATTAAAATAGGCTAAGGTCTAACCAAAAAATGGAAAGACCTTAACCAAACTTCTATGGTAAAAGCGATTATTTAAGCTCAACTTCTGCTCCTGCTTCTTCCAATGATTTTTTGATGCCTTCTGCTTCGTCTTTAGAAACACCTTCTTTAACAGCTTTAGGTGCACTATCAACGATATCTTTAGCGTCTTTCAGTCCAAGACCGGTCAATTCCTTAACCAATTTTACGACTGCCAATTTAGAACCTCCAGCAGCTGTAAGGATTACATCAAATTCTGATTTCTCCTCAGCAGCTTCACCTTCACCACCACCAGCGGCAGCACCGCCAGCAACAGCTACAGCAGCAGCTGCAGGCTCAATACCGTATTCTTCTTTTAGGATGTCAGCCAATTCATTTACCTCTTTTACGGTAAGGTTAACCAACTGTTCTGCAAAATCTTTTAAATCTGCCATTTTTCTATCGTTTAATAAAAATTTTAAAAATATACTTAGTTTATTGTGCGCGAATTATTCTTTCTCAGATAATGTTTTCAGGATACCGGCCAATTTACCACCACCAGATTTAAGTCCAGAAATAACATTCTTGGCTGGTGATTGCAACAATCCGATGATATCACCGATGACTTCTTCTTTGGACTTGATATTTACAAGTGTCTCCAAGTTTTCGTCACCGATATAGATGGCCTCTGCAATAAAGGCCCCTTTCAACAAAGGTCTATCTGATTTCCTTCTAAAGTCTTTGATAAGTTTCGCAGGTGCATTTCCTGTTTCGGAAAACATCATGGATGTATTTCCTTTCAATACGTCAGGAAGTTCACCAAATTCCTTATCAGAAGCTTCCATTGCTTTTGCAAGCAAGGTGTTCTTAACAACCGCAAGTTTAATATTGGCCTTAAAACATGCCCTTCTTAAGTTAGAAGTGGCAACGGCATCCAATCCTGAAATATCAGCCAAGTAAATATTGGCGTTTTCAGCTAACTGTGCAGTCAAATCTTCTATTACTGTTGCTTTTTCTTCTCTTGTCATAGTTAAAATATTGAACTACCAGTTACTTAAACTGCTTTTGGATCTAATTGAACACTGGGACTCATAGTGCTGGACATGTAAATACTCTTCATGTACACACCTTTTGCTGCAGCTGGCTTGAGCTTGTTCAAGGTATCAATCAATTCCTTGGCATTTCCTGCAATCTTATCTGCAGAAAATGAAGCTTTACCGATAGCGGCATGTACAATTCCCGTCTTGTCCACTTTAAAGTCGATCTTACCGGCCTTAACATCGGATACAGCTTTGGCCACATCCATGGTTACGGTTCCGGTCTTTGGATTGGGCATTAATCCCCGAGGTCCCAAAACGCGACCCAGCGGACCCAATTTACCCATAACGCTTGGCATGGTGATAATCACATCAACATCGGTCCAACCGCCTTTGATTTTATCCAAATATTCATCCAACCCAACATAATCAGCACCGGCTTCTTTGGCCTCCGCTTCTTTATCTGGGGTCACCAATGCCAAAACCTTTACGTCCTTACCTGTTCCGTGAGGAAGGGTAACCACGCCACGCACCATTTGGTTTGCTTTTCTTGGGTCTACACCCAAACGAACCGCAATATCAATGGAAGCGTCAAATTTTACATTGGTAATTTCTTTTACTAAAGCCGAAGCCTCATCCAAGGAATAGAGTTTGTTCTTCTCTATTTTGGCCTGGGCCTCCTTTTGCTTTTTTGTCAATCTTGCCATTTATAAATTGCTTTAAGATTTTAAAAAGGTCTCTGTCCGGCTATTTTCAAACCCATTGATCTTGCAGTACCCGCAACCATACTCATTGCAGATTCTACAGTAAAGGCATTAAGGTCCGCCATTTTGTCTTCGGCGATTGCTTTTACTTGATCCCAGGTTACTGAACCGTTTTTAACCCTGTTAGGTTCGCCAGATCCTTTTTTAATCTTAGCTGCTTCCATCAATTGAACTGCCGCAGGTGGTGTTTTTACAACAAAGTCGAAAGACTTATCCTTGTAAACGGTGATAACAACGGGCAATACCTTGCCTGGTTTGTCCTGTGTACGCGCATTGAACTGCTTACAGAACTCCATGATGTTAACGCCAGCAGCACCTAAGGCGGGTCCAACCGGTGGCGATGGATTCGCAGCACCTCCCCTAACTTGTAATTTAACTACCTTATCTACTTCTTTTGCCATTGTTTCTAATTAAATTTAAAGTGTGTCAATTGGAAGCAACACAGCTTTATATATGTAACAGCTCTATTTTTCTTCGAGAATCAAGACTTTTAGAGAAAAGATTCAAGACTGCTCACGGTCTTGTTTCTTTGTTTTCTCATCTTGAGTCTATACTTTTTCTACCTGCATATAGCTGAGCTCCAACGGTGTTTTTCTTCCGAAAATTTTCACCATTACCTCCAGCTTACGCTTTTCTTCATTGATTTTCTCAACAGTTCCATTGAATCCGTTGAAAGGACCATCAATAACCTTTACCGTCTCACCCAGCACAAATGGAATGGCCACGTTGTCTGTATTTACAGCCAACTCGTCCACTTTCCCCAGCATACGGTTCACCTCCGATTTTCGCAAAGGCACGGGGTCACCTCCTTTAACTTCACCCAAAAAGCCAATGACATTGGTAATGGAACGGATAATGTGTACCATTTCCCCTCCCAAATTGGCTTTTATCATGATATATCCCGGAAAGTAAACCCTTTCTTTGTTGATTTTCTTTCCATTCCTGATTTGTACAACTTTTTCGGTAGGCACAAGAACTTCTTCAAGGTAGTCGCCAAAACCTGCACGCTCCACTTCACTCTCAATGTAGCCTTTGATTTTGTTCTCTTGGCCACTTACAGCCCTTACCACATACCATTTTTTCTCCAGAACCTCAGACATACCTATCTACCCTATTAATTTATCAAAATACAAAGCGATCAATTTACTGAAAAGAGAATCGACACCCCATGTTGCCAAAGCAAACAGAATGGAGAAAACAGCCACAATGACCATTAGGTTAGAGGCCTTTTCCCTGTCCAACCAGGTAACATTGTTCTTTAATTCCTCAAATGATTCCTTTACGTAAGTGAGCATAGTATTTGTATTTTCTTGCATGCTTCGGCTGTGCTCGGCACAAGCTTCAGAGAGACTTTTCTATCTCACAACATGCCTTTTGTCTTTTCTGTTGCACGGGAGGAGAGACTTCCCTCGACTACGCTCGGGATAAACTTCTCGTCTCACAGTGCTTTTATCTTTTCTGTTGCACTCCCGACACCTGGTTTTGGAGACCAGTGCTCTACCAACTGAGCTACACCCGTTTATAATTACACCGAAAGGTATCCCGAGAAAATCGGGACACCCTTTAGTGTACTATTTATTGTAAATGATTAATCTAGAATCTCAGTAACCTGACCTGCACCTACTGTTCTACCACCTTCACGGATAGCAAAACGAAGACCCACGCTCAACGCAATAGGTTGAATCAAATCTACAGTGATTGTCAAGTTGTCACCAGGCATAACCATTTCTACTCCATCAGGAAGGTTGATATTTCCTGTCACGTCAGTTGTACGAACGTAGAACTGAGGACGGTAATTATTATGGAATGGAGTGTGACGTCCACCTTCTTCTTTTTTAAGGATATAGACCTCAGCTTTGAATTTAGCGTGTGGCTTAACAGAACCTGGCTTACAGATTACCATACCTCTTTTGATATCGGATTTTTCAATACCTCTCAAAAGGATACCTACGTTATCTCCAGCTTCACCTCTATCCAAAATCTTACGGAACATCTCTACCCCTGTGATAGTGGAAGAAAGTTTCTCGGCACCCATACCAATGATATCAACAGCATCACCCGTATTGGCGATTCCAGTTTCGATACGTCCTGTTGCAACAGTACCACGACCTGTAATGGTGAATACATCTTCGATAGGCATCAAGAAATCTTTATCAACTTCACGTGTAGGCTCCTCGATCCATTCATCAACAGCTTTCATCAACTCCATTACTGTATCAACCCATTTTTGCTCACCATTCAATGCACCCAAGGCAGAACCGGCAATAACAGGTCCGTTGTCACCATCGTACTCGTAGAAAGAAAGTAATTCCCTTACTTCCATCTCAACAAGCTCCAAAAGCTCTTCATCATCCACCATGTCCACTTTGTTCAAGAAAACAACGATACGTGGAATACCTACCTGACGCCCCAAAAGGATGTGCTCACGCGTTTGTGGCATAGGCCCATCAGTTGCAGCAACAACCAAGATGGCACCGTCCATTTGAGCAGCACCGGTAACCATGTTCTTTACGTAATCCGCGTGACCAGGACAGTCAACGTGGGCGTAGTGACGGTTTTCAGTTTGGTACTCAACGTGTGAAGTGTTGATGGTAATACCTCTTTCCTTCTCCTCAGGGGCATTATCGATGGAATCAAAGCTTCTAAGCTCTGACAAACCAGCGTTTGCCAATACAGTGGTAATAGCAGCAGTCAATGTTGTTTTACCGTGATCCACGTGTCCAATGGTACCAATATTTAAGTGGGGTTTGGAACGATCAAAAGTTTCCTTTGCCATTTTAAAATAATTTAATTCTTAGTTTATATTAGTGTACAAATCGTTTTTGAGCCAATGAGGGGATTTGAACCCCTGACCTCTTCCTTACCAAGGAAACGCTCTACCCCTGAGCTACACCGGCGTAAAGTGTTGATCAACTATCTTTAAAATTTCCTCATTATAAGGAAGAGATTCCTGCCTTCGCAGGAATGACAATCTTGTCTTAGAGCGGGAGACCGGGTTTCCCTTACCTCGACTGCGCTCGGCACAGGCTTTTCCGCTCGGGATAAACTTCTCACCCTTATCCAAGGTTCAAAACTTATCGTTGGAGCGGGAGACCGGGTTTCCCTCGACTTCGCTCGGGATAAACTTCTCACCCTTATCCAAGGTTCAAAACTTATCGTTGGAGCGGGAGACCGGGTTCGAACCGGCGACATTCAGCTTGGAAGGCTGACGCTCTACCAACTGAGCTACTCCCGCATTTTTTTCTTGGGCCAAGCCCAAAAAAGTTATCAACATTTCAAAAAAACTCTTTTCCCGTTGTTCAACGAACAACTTTTGTGGGGAGAGCAGGATTCGAACCTGCGAAGGTGAAAACCAACAGATTTACAGTCTGTCCTCGTTGGCCGCTTGAGTATCTCCCCGCCTTATTTTCAGTAACTTACGAGCCGATGGAGGGACTCGAACCCACGACCTGCTGATTACAAATCAGCTGCTCTAGCCAGCTGAGCTACATCGGCGTTTTACCGCCTTTCGTCCATAAAAAAAGTCCGCTATTTCTAACGGACTGCAAATGTATAGATTTATTTTTTTAATCAAAATAAAATTTCAAAAATTTTGATTAAACCTTGGCCCTCCGTTTTTCCTTCTTTTTCACCAATTGTCTTTCCAATGAACTACAAGCACAATCAACCGCTTCCTCAAAAGTCTTACATTGTTTTTTCACAACAATCTTATCCCTGGGGACCGAGACCATAATTTCCACAATCTTATTCTCTTTAGCACTAGTGTTCTCCACTTTTAAATAAACATCCGAATCAATGACCTTGTCATAGAACAATTCCAATTTATCCATTCGTTTTTGGATAAAATCCAAAAGCTTACCATCAGCTGCAAAATTTACCGATTGTGCATTTACTTTCATAAGATGTAGTTTTAGTACTGCCTAGCGACAGTGATGTTAAACAATACAAGAAAATTCATTTCTTGTTTCTGGGATGGGCCTTTTGGTGTACTTTTTTAAGCTCGGCAATACTGTTGTGCGTGTACACTTGGGTGGATGCCAAACTAGAATGACCCAATAATTCCTTGACTGAATTCAAATCCGCCCCCCTATTCAGCAAGTGCGTTGCAAAGGTGTGCCTTAAAATGTGCGGGCTCTTTTTTACCTTGGGAGACACTAAACTAAAGTACTTATTTATAGTACGATAAACAAGTGTTTCATAAATTTTAAGACCTCCTTTGGTCAACAAAAGAAAAGGGGTATCCTGCGCCTGTTCCAGCTTTGAACGGCTTTCAAGATAGGTTTTCAGTTGGGCAATTGTTGAGGGGAGCAATGGGAGAATGCGCTCCTTATTGCGTTTGCCCAATACCTTTAATGTGTTTTTGGAAAAATCAATGTCAGCCAGTTTCAAATTGACCATCTCTGCCCTTCGCATTCCAGTGGTATAGAGCAATTCAATAATAAGCTTGTCCCGGGTACCTTCAAAATCATCATCAAAGGGCATTTCCTTCAGCATTTCTTCCATTTCACGCTCAGAGAAGGGCACCTCAACTTTTTTATCGGTCTTTAGCGCTTTATGTTTTTTTAAAGGTGAAACCGAAATCTCCCCAACCTTTAAAAGAAACCTGTAGTAAGCCCGAAGAGAGGATATTTTTCTGTTGATGCTCCTGTTGGAAACCTCATTGCCGGATAAATGCACTATCCAGTTCCTCACCAAAGGATACCCAACATCGATTATGGATTCAATAGCATGGGCTTCCTCACAAAAGGTGGAAAATTCCTCAACATCCCTCTGATATGCCTGTATGGTATGCCGGGAATAGTTTTTCTCAAGTTTCAGGTATGATATAAATGCATCAACAGACATATACCAAAGGTAATTAAATAGAATATGCCGAAGGCTTAAAACAAAAAATCCCGCTCCAATCATGGAACGGGATTTCTATATCTTATACTGAAGAGCTTATACTTCTTCTTGATCTCTTAGGTGCTGAATGTACTGTGCCTTTTGAATTTCGGCTCTACGTTGCACTGAAGGTTTTGTGAACTGTTGCCTGGTCCTCAACTGACGCATGGTACCAGTTTTATCAAACTTACGCTTGAAACGCTTTAAAGCTCTATCGATGTTTTCTCCTTCTTTAACAGGTATAATTAACATGGGCTACAACCTCCTTTCTTTTAGATTTTGGAGCGCAAATATACGCTTAAAAGTTATTATCAAACAAAATTACTTGAGAATATTTCTTGAAATTACCAGCTTCTGGATTTCGGTGGTGCCCTCACCTATGGTACAGAGCTTTGCATCACGGTAGAACTTCTCCACTGGAAAATCCTTGGTATAGCCATAGCCACCATGAATCTGAACCGCATCATTGGCGATTTTCACACAAACTTCGGAAGCGTACATTTTGGACATGGCACTCAACTTGGTCATGGGCCTGCCCTCGTTTTTCAAAAAAGCGGCTTTGTGCAACAGAAGTTCCGAAGCTTCAATCTCAGTGGCCATGTCGGCCAACTTAAAGGATATTCCTTGAAACTCACTAATGGGCTTCCCAAACTGTACCCTTTCCTTGGAGTATTTCAGTGCGGCTTCGTAGGCTCCTTTGGAAACACCCAAAGACAAGGCCCCAATGGAAATACGGCCGCCATCCAAAACCTTCATGGACTGGATGAAACCATCCCCCACTTCGCCCAATCGGTTGGCATCTGGGATTCTACAATCCGTGAAAATGAGTTCTGCGGTTTCACTGGCCCGCATGCCCAGTTTATTTTCTTTTTTCCCACTGGCAAATCCCGGGGTTCCCTTTTCTATTACAAAAGCGGTCATTCCATGGCTGTCCCCTTTCTCACCAGTTCTGGCGATCACTACGGCAACATCCCCGCTTATGCCATGGGTGATAAAGTTCTTGGCACCATTCAATACCCAATAATCGCCATCTTTTATGGCGGTGGTGTTCATCCCACCAGCATCTGAACCAGTGTTGTGTTCGGTCAACCCCCAGGCACCTATCCATTCTGCCGTGGCCAATTTGGGAATCCAGCGTTGTTTTTGTTCTTCATTCCCGAATGATAAAATATGATTGGTACAAAGCGAATTATGGGCAGCAACCGATAACCCAATGGACGGGTCCACTTTGGATATTTCCTCCAAAATGGCAATATACTCGTGGTATCCCAGACCTGAGCCCCCCAGTTCTTCGGGTACCAAAACGCCCATAAAACCAAATTCCCCGGCCTTTTTAAAGACTTCAATGGGAAAGGTTTGGGATTCATCCCATTCCATAACATGGGGAAAAATGTACTGCTGCGCAAACTCCCTGGCAGACTCGGCGACCATCTTCTGGGTCTCCGAATAATCAAAATTCATTGTGGACAAGGTTTCCGTAACCATTCAAGCTATTTTATAGGGTCAAATATAACTTAATTCTCTCAATCCGACCCGCTGGAAACGACTTAACCCCGCTTAATCCGTCCAATGTGGTAAAAGGCCCATGGGCTTCGCGATATGAGACAATTTCCTTCGCCAAATTATAGTCAATATATATTAGTTTGGCCAACTGTTCCACCGTAGCTGTATTTATATTGATTTTCTCAATTTTTGGGGCATCAATCACCTGAAACTGTTCCAATGCCCTTTTGACCACATCAGGTTCCAGCCCATATACATCATACAATTGTTCATTGACCAAAAAGCCCCCAAGTCTATTTCTAAATTTTATGATCCGGTTGGAAAGGGTTTCGCCGATACCTCTTACGGTTCGAAGCTCTTCAACAGTGGCACTGTTTAAATTCTGGAGAGCTTTTCCAATTTCCTTTTGTGATGGGGTGTTTGTTTTTGGAAATTTTCTATTCTGACGTACCCAATCCGGGAATTTAAAATACGGTGCTATTTTGGCAAGAAGCGAATCTGAAACTTGGGTCACTTGCTGAAACTCCTCGGCTGAATTCACAAACTTATCCGCTGCCCTGTATGCCAATAATCGGTCCACTTCTTCTGTGGACATTCCCAAGTTGTATCCTTTATAGTCTGTAATATAATTGGGGTTGAAAGGGAATAACTTCAGGGAATCTTTCGCCATACTATTTTTAAGGCTATCCAATCGGGATTGGACCAAGGTATTGACCACCACTTTGGAATTTCCGTTAAAAGGTTGCGCTTTTACGTAATAATATGCCCCCTGAAGTACAAAAATGATGAGCAACAAAAAGAAAATCCCACTTCGTTCTTGTTTGTTGAACTTGAAGTGGGATTGTCCTTTCATTCCTGTCTGTTTCTCTATTTTTTGACGATGGCCTTTTTAAAGAGCTGATTGGACTTCAATTTTTTGAGATAGTTGTTCAGGTCTTCCCTAACCTCTCCGGACATAATATAGAGACCTATAATATTAGGGAATGACATGGCCAAAATCATCATATCGGAAAAATCAAGTACAGCACCCAAACTTACGGAAGCTCCCACAACTACAAATATCAAGAATAGCATTTTGTAGAGCATTTCGGAACGTCTGCTCTTCCCAAAAAGATAGGTCCAGGCCCTCATTCCGTAGTAAGACCAAGAGATCATGGTAGAAAAGGCAAAAAGGAACACGGCAACGGCCAAAACATAAGGGAACCAAGATATCTGGCTTCCAAAGGCATCGGATGTCAATTGCGCTCCAGCCATACCTTCTACTTCATGCATACCTGTAAAAATAAGCACCAAAGCTGTCAATGTACATACCACAACGGTATCAATAAAAGGTTCCAATAATGCCACAAAGCCTTCAGATGGTGGGTGATTTGTCTTTGCAGCACTATGGGCAATGGCCGCTGAACCAACCCCAGCCTCATTGGAGAATGCCGCTCGCTGAAATCCTATGACCAAAACCCCTAAAATACCACCTTTAAGTGCTGAAGGGCTAAAGGCTCCATTAACAATCGCTGAAAATGCAGGACCTACGTTCTGTATGTTCATGATAATCACGGCCAGTGCGGCAAGAATATAAATTGAAGCCATGATGGGCACCACTTTTCCGGTTACCCTGGCAATACTGTTTATTCCTCCAATAATAACAACCCCAACAAGAATGGCGGTCACCACGCCAAACCAGAAACCATTGCCGGCCAGTGCTGGAAATTGTCCCGCTAGTTGCTCGAAGGATTGATTGGCCTGGAACATATTTCCTCCTCCAAAGGAAGCCCCAATGGCCAGCACCGCAAATAGACCGGCCAATACTTTTCCAAAGCCTTTCATGTTTCGTTTTTCCAATCCATAGCGGAGGTAATTCATGGGACCACCGAACACACGACCATCTGGCAATATATCACGGTATTTCACCCCAAGGGTGCACTCAACAAATTTTGATGACATCCCCAATAATCCACATACAATCATCCAAAAAGTAGCTCCGGCACCACCCAAGGATACAGCTACGGCTACACCTGCAATATTTCCCAAACCTACAGTACCGGATACGGCAGTTGCCAATGCTTGGAAGTGCGTTACTTGACCCGGTGCGTCAGGGTCATCGTATTTTCCTTTTGCCAAATCAAGGGAATGTCTAAATCCACGAATGTTGATGAAGCCCATTCGAAGGGTGAAAAACAGGGCACCAAAAACAAGCCAGATCACGATAAAGGGAATTCCCTTTACAATGGGGTCTCCATTGGGATGCATCATGGCTACGGGCTCGTCATATTCTATTTCGGCAAAATAATGGGCTCCTTGTTCAATGACATGTTCCAGATTTTCAGAATTATAGATTACTTTTCCTTCATCTACTTTGTGAATCAATTTACCCTTCGCATTAGCCTTAATGGTAATATCCCCATCATTATCACTAGTGATGACCGCAACATCATCCCCTACAGCAACACTTTGTCCCTCTCCCTTCAACCATTGTTTGAGCACAAACCGATCTTGGGTTTCGTTGCTCCAATCAGGGATTCCAATAAGTTTAACATCCGCATAGGCCACAGGGTCATAAATACCGATGGCTGCAAAAGGATCCCAAAACAAAACGGCACCCAATGCACCAACTGCCGGTGTCATTGTTCCATTGAAAACTTCCGTGATGGACTCCGTTTCAACCTTAAATTCTTGGGTAATGGAATTACCGGCCGCATCGGTAACAACCACGCTGTAGGGAATCCCCTCAACCAAACCTTGGGCTCTTTTGGAAGTAAGCGGTGTACTCTGATTGCTCCATTTATAGGAATAGGGTTCAACACCTCCGTCCACAGAAAGTTCAATGACCCCGTCGTTGATGTTATCTGATACATTATAGGTCTTGCCCTTTACAGTCAATTCTTGGGAATAGCCCAAAGTCAGCGAAATAAAGGTCAAAAGGGTAAGAAAATATTTCATATGTCGGTATTAGTTAGTTATGGTAATCGGCAAAATGTAAAGTCGGCAATATCCAAAAAAAAAATTACGCTATCAAATTTTACAATTTTTTAACTAGCCTATCTGGAACATTTGGTTGAGCTTGCGTATTTGTTCGGGTCTACCTAAAACAATGACCTTTCCCTTGGGTTCCAACTTAAGGTCTGCCTCTGGGTTTATGATATATGTTCCATTTGGATCAATGTACCCGATTATGGTACATCCTGTTTTTCTGCGAAGGTCCAAATCCCGAATTGAGTTACATTCCATCTGATCTGCAAAATCCTCAATCTCCACTTCTTCCAAATTGGTGGTATGCTCCCCTTCCACGGAAAGTTTGTCCATAAAAGTGACCAAATCGGGCATTACCACCAATGATGCCATGTGATCTCCTCCTATTTTATCGGGCATAATCACCTTATTGGCCCCGGCAAACTCCAGCTTTTTTTGTGAAGTGACCTGTGAAGCCCTACTTATAATAAAGAGATTTTTGTTCAGTTGACGGGCAGAAAGTACAATGAACAGGTTGGCGGCATCATCGGGAACAGCCGTGATCAAATAGTGGGCCCGATCAATACCGGCCTCCAACAAAATATCATCTTCATTGGCGTCACCTTCAACAAACAACACCTCATCGGCATACCGCTCAATGATTTCCTTGTTCTTTTCTATGACCACAAAGGGTTTTTTGTAGGCCATCAACTTATCAGCCGCCTGCATTCCATTTCTACCAAAACCACAAACCACCACATGGTTGGATAGGCTATCTATCTGTTTTTTCACTCTCTTCTTTTTTAGTGCTTCGATGGAGTTTCTCGCCAATAAATATTCGGTCACCACAGAAATGGCAAAACCAAAGATAAAAACACTTGTTACGATTAAAAATACGGTAAAAATCTTTGCCTCGGCATCCAACGGTCTAACTTCGGAAAAGCCCACCGTGGTAACCGTGATGATGGTCATGTAGAACGCTTCTATCCAAGTGTAGTCCGCAAGTAATCTATACCCTATCACCCCAAATGAAAGTACCAGCACCATTAAGGAAAGAGCCAGGACTATTTTGGAACGCAAGAGTTTGATCATAATCAAAGGTCAAATACGGAGGTTCTCTTGGTATAGACCAAATCCTTGATCCGCAACCAAAATGCGATAAAAAGATACAGGGCAAAACCAAAGCCCAAAGTCACAAAGGTCAAATAAATAAAAGTGGTTCGCACCACCCTGGCACGAATACCCAAACGTTCGGCAATGCGTCTACAGACCTCAAAGCCCCGTTTTTGAAAGTAATAAAGCGTATCGTAGAACAAAGCCATGCCTAAAATTATGTATTTCTGTTCAATAAATGTGCACCCAAGGCACACCGTAGGCATTTATTTTTTGCGCAATACTCCGTGTACAATTGAATCTTGGCCTGACTCTCCATCGCATTTTTGGTTTTGGAACCCAAGTTTTCAAACCCACTAATAATGGAATTTTTCTCTTTGCCAATGGCTGATACCAAGGAAATTAGATTGTCGTTCCAATCCAATCCAACGTGTTTGGAATAACAAAACTTTATGGGAACAATGGTATTGATGACCAGCAATTCAATGAAATTTTTGGACAGTTTCTTTTTGCTCTTTTTGGATGTTCTTCCGAAAGTAAAATGGTCATCCCAATACGAACTGGCGGTTATTTCAAAAATGGCTTGCATATCCTCCAACGTGCTTGCATCCACAATCAATGCGAAAAGATTCTGCTCTTTGGCATACAGATTGGCCAATTGCGATGTTCGGATGGTTGGAAAGTTGGGAGGGCGAAGTCCAAAAAACTCTGGTTTTGACAAAACGGGAGGCAAATCAAATTTTATGGAAAGATATTGATATTCCTTTTGAAGTTGAAGATAATACTGGTCGCTGCAATCATCCACTTCCAAAAGACCAAAATGGCCAAAAAGCAGGCTTTCCAATACCTCCAACGAAGCGCTTACCTTACGGATGATTGAAAACCTCAATTGTGCTGCCCTATCCAAAAAGAAATCGCCATTGACCTTGGAACCAAAATTTCTGGTCAATAGTGTAAACAACACGCCTTCCCAATCGTTATTTGATTTTTTGAGCAGTTCCTCTATGCGGTTGCTCTTCTGCTCCAATCGCTCAATATACAGCCGATGCAGCCAATGCTCCACCAAAAAAGAATCTATTTCAGCAAAATCCTTTTCACAGTTGATGAACTTGGGTTTGGATTTCTTCAATAGATCCTGATAGTTCTGCAGCAATTTTTTGGGAACATGGTGCCTGAGTTCCAAGGTTGGAATCAAAGAACCGTCCTTTCTGAACACCGCAACATCGTCTTCCCAGACCACATGCAGAATTACATTGTCATAATTGGAATCCGTTTGATGGTGATGTACATACCAATCTGAGGATTTCAAATGAATTTCCACATTGCCCACCCAAATTTGGGTATCAATCTCAATCTTGGCATTGAAAAAATCTGGGCCTGAATACTGATTTGGGACTCCCGGGGCCTTAATGTTTATGGCTTCGTTGGCAGTTGAGGTAAGTTGTCTTCCATGAAGCTTTTTTTGCCCCCATATAAAATGGAGCAAGTCTTCCTTCATGGGGCCAATATAGGAAATTGCCTACCAATTTCCGGCATATTCCAAAGAATCGCCGGAATTTTTCTTTAAAAAATGATACTTGATTCCATTGATTTGACGGATGTGGTGATAGTCGTGTGCCAACCAATTGTACAAAAAGGAATGCGCTGGCATGGCCCCATATTCGGGATGCAGAACGGAATTGTCCCAGTTAAGATCTGCAGTGGTCTTCAACCAGGCAATGGATATTTGTCGCTCCTTATCAAATTGTTGCAGTTTTTTCTCGAAGTCCTGCTCTTTATAATTGCGACTTTTTACCCATCCCGCAGGATCAATAGGTTTAAGAGGTTTGCCCGGATACTGAAAAGCTCGATTTATACGTGCCCTGAAGTCCTCTTTTTCCTCATCCACCAAATGACAGATAATTTCCAAGAGGGACCAATCCTTCGGATTGTTCTTCCAATTGATGAGCGGTTGGGACATATCGGTCAAAGTCGTGTTGAAAACCTTTCGGTTTCGTTCCAGTTCTACTATGACCGCTTCCAATTCCATAATTATTCGGCGACATCGCCCTCCCAATTCATAAAACCACCTTCCAGATTATAGGCATTTTCAATACCGATGCTGTTCATAATGGCACAGGCCTGTCCACTTCGGCTGCCAGATCTGCAATACACGTAGTAACTTTTGGACTTGTCCAGCTTTTCCAATTCGTCCATGAACTCTTGTCCCAAATATATATCGATGTTGATGGCTCCCGGAATATAGCCTTCTTCAACTTCTTCTTCGGTACGAACGTCCAAAATAACGGCACTGTCATCATTTTCCAGTTGCTCGGCCCATTCTTCTTGTGATAAATCTGACATTTTTATTGTATTTAAGTTCTGCAAAAATAAAAATCCGAGGATTACCCCCGGATTTTAATCCATATAATTTTGTGAATTCCTCTATACTTTTATGGTACATCCAATGGCACGGGTGGTCTTCACTTCGATTTCCTGCCCGGCCAATAGGGCATCCACGGCATCCTCAACAAAGGCATCTTCCACTTTTGAGGCATCCTGGTAGTTGTCATCAATGGCTCCGATATACCGTACCACATTGCCTTGAGCCGTTTTCTCCAATAAATACACATGAGGAGTTCGTGTAGCACCATATTGCGGGAAAATTTCCTGACCTTCATCCAGCAAATATGGGAACGTAAAGCCTTTTTCGGCAGCGCGTTGTTTCATCTTTTCAAAACTGTCCCCTGCCTGCACCTCTGGGTTGTTGGGATTGATGGCGATTACGGGCACTCCTTTGGATTTGTATTGTTGGTCCAAAGCAATGATCCTATCCTCATAGGCCACAGCATACGGACAGGTATTGCAGGTGAAAATGACCAAAAAACCCTTGGCATCTTCATAGTCCGAGAGGGAAACCATGTTCCCATCAATGTTTTTTAAGGAAAAATCTGTGGCAATGTCACCAATTTTATACCCGTCGTCCATTGGGTTCGGGGTGATGGTAAAGGCACCCAAAGAAAGTACCAAAGCGAATAATCCTAAAATTTTAAGTGTTTTCATGTGGTGTCAGTTTAAAAATTTGTTCAATTCAGTGTTCAATTCATCGTAGGTAAAGCCGCGCTCATAAAAGCTACGCTTATCCTTATTATATATTAAGGTGGCGGGAATACCCCCACCCCACTCTTCGGCCACCTTTGGTATCCAGTCGTTTTGCTTGGGATCATCCAAAATGACCACTTCAGATTCTATTTTTTTATTTTCCACAAAAGGCTCCAATCGGGATTTCCACATGCTGGGCATGTCCAAACTCACCAAGATCACTTCAACATTATTATCCTTTTGCTCCGCATTCACTTTTTCAAAATAGGGAAGCTCGGCAATGCAAGGCTTGCACCATGTGGCCCAAAAGTTGACGATATAGGTTTTGTCATCTTCTTTGTGCAGCAAGGGTTCAAAACCTTCAAAATCGTATACAGGAAATTTAACGGCTTCTTCTTTTGTAGATTGATTTTGGTCCACTTGCGATTCAGCAACAGTATCTTCCGCTTTTTCTTTCCCGTCTTTATTTCTACAACTGGACAGCAAAATAAGGGAGGCCATCCCAAGCAATAGTAAGTTCTTCATTCTGTGAATTTTACTCTTTAAAAATAAGCAATGGGAATGGCTTCATTTTCCTTTTAACAAAATTTTATCTGTTAAAAATTAGGTGGGAACCAGTAGATCATCTTACATTTGTATATACAAATATTGTTTATACATGAATGTTGAGGAAATCATAAAGACGTCAAAGAAGATGCCGGTGGAAAGCAGGACCCTGATTCATATCTCGTTGGTGCACAATAAGATTTATGAATTGGTCGGAAATGCCCTTAAGCCTTTTGAGGTTTCACTCCAACAATTCAATGTGCTTCGCATTCTTAGGGGACAAAAGGGGAAACCCGCCAATCTGTCCACCCTGAATGAGCGGATGGTCACCAAAATGAGCAACACCACCCGTTTGGTGGACAAGCTCTTGGCCAAAGGGTTTGTAAACCGGAGTGTGTGCCCCTCGAACCGACGGAAGGTGGAAATAGTCATCACTGAAAAGGGAACTGAGGCCTTGTCGCAAATGGACAAAGTGGTTGCCGAAGCGGAACAAAGTATCGTACAACATTTCAGCAAACAAGAACTGGAACAATTAAATCACCTTTTGGATAAATTCTAATTAAAAAATGAACACCGTTTTAAAACATAGGACATGGCGTTATGCCACAAAAAAATTCGATACCACAAAAAAAGTGTCGGATGAAGATTTGGAGACTTTGCTTGAAGCTACACGGTTGAGTGCTTCCTCTTACGGATTACAGCCCTACCATTTGTTCGTAATATCTGACCAACAGATAAAGGAGCAACTTAAACCCGCTTCTTGGAACCAATCACAGATCACGGATGCCTCGCATATCATCGTCTTTGCCAACACTACAGATTTTGGTGAGGAACTGGTTGATGGCTTTATCGAAAACACCAGCTCAACCCGGAACATTCCTACGGAAAAACTGAAGGGATATGCAGACTTTATGAAATCCAAATTATTGGAGCTTCCTGCGGAAACCAAAAAAGAATGGGCTGCCAGACAAGTGTACATTGCCTTTGGCAATATGATGCAGGCCGCTGCGGAGCTCAAAATCGATTCGTGCCCCATGGAAGGCTTTGAGCCCGAAGCATACAATAAAATTTTGGGGTTGGATGAAAAAGGCCTTACCGCAACAGTGGTGCTGGCCATAGGGTACAGGTCGGAAGACGATGTTACCCAGCATCTTCCCAAAGTCCGGAAATCAACAGAAGAATTAGTTACACATATATAAATTTTAACCCTAAAAACAGAAATTAAACGAGTATGAAAAAGAGAGTTTTAAGTTTGGTATTGACCACCGTAGTTGGTGCATCATCAATGGCTAACACCACTGAAAAGGAAACCAAGGAAGTAAAGGCCGAAGAAAGTACTGTAACCTGGAAAGCCTATAAGTTTGGTGGATCGCACACCGGTACTGTAACATTAAAATCCGGTGCATTGCAATTTGACGGCGACAAATTGGTAGGTGGTGAGTTCGTAGTGAACATGGCCTCCATCAACACCACAGATTTGGAAGGTGAGTACAAAGACAAATTGGACGGGCATCTAAGCTCAGATGATTTCTTCTCAACTGCGGCCAACCCAACATCAAAATTGGTTTTCACCAAAGTAAAGTCCACAGGTAAAAACAGCTATGAAGTTACCGGTGACCTTACCATTAAAGGGATTACCAAGCCCGTTACTTTTGATGTGTCTGTTTACGGAAACAAAGCTACCGCAACTTTGAAAGTTGACCGGACTAAATACGACATAAAGTATAGTTCTGGTATCATCGGTACTGCCAAGGACAAGTTGATCTATGATGAATTTGATTTGGTAGTTGATTTGCAGATGTAATCAGCTCATGTTTAGTGTGTGGAAATCCCGTTCGAGAAGTTCTTGGACGGGATTTCTAATTTTAAAACAAAACTTTGTTTGCTGGTTAAATTTTCCTTTCTATATTTGACTCAATGAATAACAGAACAGTAAATACCTGGTGGTGGATTAACTTACGGAAAATGTCGTGAGCTAAGTCCCCATTATAATCATACAAGAGGCTTGTCATCACGACAGGCCTTTTTTCATTTTACTGACTTTTGTTCTCATTTCCGCGAAGGCGGAAATCTTTAAAGTTAAGAATGAGTTTTATGTCTATATCATATCGAACAAAAAATTGGGGACCATTTATATAGGCTACACCAATGATTTAAAGAAGAGAAAAACAATTAAAAAAATGGAATAGAAGTTGGAAAATCAACCTAATAAATGATTTCAATCCAAATTGGGAAGATTTAACCTATTTCTTTGATTAACCAAAAATAGCTTTCCACCTCCGTGGAAATAGAAACGAAAATGGAATATAAACTAGAGACACATTACAAAAAAATCTTGGCAGACACCATCACCCCGGTGAGTGTTTATCTAAAGATAAGGGATAAGTTTCCCAATAGCATTCTATTGGAAAGTAGTGATTACCACGCCAATGACAACAGTTTTTCATACATCTGCTGCAATCCCATTGCCTATATCAAAGTGGAGAACGAAACCATTACGCAACGGTTTCCCGATGGTAAAAAGGAAATAACTGAAATCACACCTGAAATTGATGTCACTGAGGTCATCCACAACTTTGGTCAGCAATTTAAAACCTCCCAAAATGGTTTTAAATTCATATACAATGGTCTTTTTGGTTATATGGCCTACGACGCCGTCCGGTATTTTGAGGATGTGGATATTTCTAAAAAGGAAGATTCGGTCAGTATCCCCGATATCTACTATGCCGTTTACCAGAACATCATCGCCATCAATCATTTTAAGAATGAAGCGTATCTTTTTGCCCATTGCTACAATACCGAAAGCAATGTGGATGAAATTGAACAGCTTTTCAGCGTTCGTAATTTTGCTTCCTACAATTTTTCAAGGGAAGGCGAACCCCAATCCAATTTAAAGGATGAGGATTACAAAGAGCATGTGGAGTTGGCCAAAAAGCATTGCCAGCGAGGTGATGTTTTTCAATTGGTGTTGTCCCGAAGGTTCACCCAAAAATTCAAGGGGGATGAATTCAACGTGTACCGAGCACTTCGCTCCATCAACCCCTCCCCGTATCTTTTCTATTTTGATTATGGAAACTTTAAAATCTTTGGCAGCTCGCCCGAAGCACAACTCATTGTAAAGGAAGGCAAGGCGGAAATCCATCCCATCGCAGGTACCTACAAACGTACCGGGAATGATGAAAAAGATGCCGAACTGGCCAAACAATTGGCCCAAGATGACAAGGAAAACAGCGAACACGTCATGTTGGTGGATCTCGCCCGAAACGACCTCAGCCGGAATGGAAACACCGTGAGCGTGGAAACGTATCGTGAAGTACAATATTTCTCCCACGTCATTCATTTGGTCTCCAAAGTCACGGGGCAGAAGAAAAAGGACATCACCACCATGAAGGTTGTGGCGGACACGTTCCCTGCGGGAACCCTGAGCGGAGCACCCAAACATATGGCCATGCAACTCATTGAAAAATATGAAAAAACGAGTCGGGCGTACTATGGTGGAGCCATCGGCTTTATGGATTTTGACGGCAACTTTAACCATGCCATCATGATCCGTACTTTTTTAAGCAAAAATCACGAACTCTATTACCAAGCCGGCGCAGGATTGGTGGCCGCCTCCAACCCAGAAGACGAGCTACAGGAAACCTATAACAAACTGGGCGCCTTGAACAAAGCCTTGGAAATTGCCGAAACAATCTAACCATGGGAAGAAAGATTTTAATGATAGACAATTACGATAGTTTCACCTACAATTTGGTGCACTATCTGGAGGATTTGGATTGCGAGGTCACCGTAAAACGGAATGACCAACTCACTTTGGTTGAAGTGGAGCCGTTCGACTATATTGTATTGTCCCCTGGCCCGGGAATCCCTGATGAAGCCGGATTGCTCAAGGAAATTATAGAGAAATATGCCCCTACCAAGCGTATTTTTGGGGTGTGTTTGGGATTACAGGCCATTGGTGAGGTCTTTGGTGGTACCTTGATCAACCTAGATCAAGTATACCATGGAGTGGATACCACCATTTCCGTGATTAAGGATGATCCTATTTTTAAAGGATTGCCCAAAGAGCTTCAGGTAGGTCGTTACCATTCGTGGGTAGTTGATACAGACTTGCCCGAAGAACTGGAGGTCACTTCGGTGGATGAAAATGGACAAATCATGTCACTTCACCATAAAACCTATGATGTAACTGCGGTGCAATTTCATCCAGAATCCGTATTGACTCCAGAAGGAAAACAAATGCTAAAAAATTGGTTGGAGAGTAACTGATATGTCATTCCTGCGAAAGCAGGAATCCAAATAGTAGTAAAATAGATTCCGCATCAAGTGCGGAATGACAAACAAGGAAAATGAAAGAGACACTAAATAAATTAATCAATCACGAGATACTGCCCAAGGAAGAGGCCAAACAGATTTTGGTGAACATTGCCAAGGGCGAATACAATCCTTCGCAAATTGCGGCTTTCCTTACCGTGTATATGATGCGTAGCATCACCATTGAAGAATTGGAAGGCTTCCGGGATGCCCTCTTGGAACTCTGCCTTGCGGTGGACTTATCCGATTATGATCCCATCGACCTGTGCGGAACGGGTGGGGATGGTAAGGACACCTTCAATATTTCCACTTTGGCCTCCTTTGTCACGGCCGGAGCTGGAGTTAAGGTCACAAAACATGGCAACTACGGGGTTTCCTCAAAATGTGGAAGTAGTAATGTGATGGAATTTTTGGGCATCAAATTCAGTAATGATGCTGATTTTTTGAAAAAATCCATCGAGGAAGCTGGAATCTGTGTGCTGCACGCTCCTCTCTTCCACCCCGCCATGAAGAATGTGGGACCCATCCGAAGGGAATTGGCCGTAAAGACCTTTTTTAATATGTTGGGGCCGATGGTGAATCCTGCTTTCCCAAAAAACCAGATGGTGGGTGTATTTAACTTGGAGTTGGCCCGAATGTATGGCTACCTCTACCAAAATACTGACAAAAAATTCACGGTGTTGCACGCTTTGGATGGCTATGATGAGATTTCTTTGACTGGTGACACCAAGACCATTTCCAATATGTCCGAAGGCATGTTGGCCCCAGCGGATTTTGGCGTTGCCAAGATTTCACAAAATGAGATTACAGGCGGTGAGGACATTGCGGAATCAGCACAGATATTCTTAAATGTACTGCACGGAAAAGGAACCGAAGCCCAAAACAATGTGGTCTGTGCCAATGCGGGTGTGGCCATCGCCACCGTGGAAGGGTTGACCCCAAAAGCTGGTTTTGAAAAAGCCAAGGAATCCTTATTGAGCGGAAAAGGGTTAGAGGCGTTGAAGAAATTGCAGGAGTTGAGTAAAAATTAAGTTTTACAACCTTGTCATTCCTGCGGAAGCAGGAATCCAAGAAAATCTATGGTTAAAAACGTACATCAATATTATGTCTATATCCTTACCAATAAGCGCAATGGCACATTATACATTGGTATGACAAATAATTTGGAACGAAGAATTCTTGAACATAAAAGTGGGACTATTGAAGGATTCACCAAAAAGTATGGACTTGACACATTGATTTATTTCGAAACATATCAATATGTGAATGATGCCATTTTGAGAGAAAAACGACTCAAAAAATGGAAAAGACAATGGAAAATTGATTTGATTGAAAAGGAAAACCCTAACTGGAATGACTTGGCTCAAGATTGGCACAACTAATGGATTCCGCATCAAGTGCGGAATGACAAATAAAACAAAAACAATATCATTCCTGTGAAAGCAGGAATCCAACAGTAACAAAAAATAGATTCCGCATCAAGTGCGTAATGACAAAGTAAAATGAACATCCTAGACAAAATAGTAGCTGATAAACGCAAAGAGGTCGATTTAAAAAAATCGTTGATCACGGTCCAACAATTGGAGCAATCCGTACTGATGGAACGCACCTCAATTTCCTTGGCTTCCGAATTGAAAAACAGCGCAACGGGAATCATTGCGGAGCACAAGAGGCGTTCCCCTTCAAAATCGGTCATCAACCAGGGCTTGAATGTGCAAGATGTTGCCAAAGGGTATGCTGAGGCTGGTGTTTGTGGCATGTCAGTCCTGACCGACGGTAAATATTTTGGCGGATCATTGGACGATTTATTGCTGGCGCGGGCTTCGGTGAACATTCCCTTGCTTCGCAAAGAGTTTATCATCGACGAATACCAAATTGTGGAGGCCAGGGCCTATGGCGCCGATGTGATTTTGTTGATTGCGGCCATTTTATCGCGAGATGAGATTAAGTCGCTTTCAGAAACTGCAAAAAGTTTGGGATTGGATGTACTCTTGGAAGTCCACAATGAGGAGGAATTGCAAAAATCCATTATGCCCAGTTTGGATATGTTGGGCGTCAACAACCGGAATTTAAAAACCTTTGAGGTAAGCTTGGACATTAGTAAATCACTATCGGAGCAAATTCCGGATGATTTTGTAAAGGTCTCCGAAAGTGGCATCAGTACCATTGAAGCTATCAAAGAGCTTAGACCTTACGGTTACCAAGGTTTTTTGATTGGAGAGAATTTTATGAAAACGGATGATCCCGGTGAAAGTGCGAAAAAGTTTATTGATGAATTAAAAAAATAATGTCACTTCGCCTGCCTGTCGGCAGACAGGAGTGATTTTTTGGTGGTTGAGCGAAGTCGAAACCAAAGAAAAATCGTATCGAGAAGCAAGCGGTCTCGATACATTTTGAAACAAGTTTCAAAACACTCGACCTGACAAAAGCAAAAAAAAATGAAACTGAAAATCTGCGGCATGAACCATAACCCAACCGAGGTTGCCCAATTGCAACCCGATTATTTGGGCTTTATTTTCTGGGAACCTTCCTCTCGCTATTTTGAGGGAGACATGCCCCAATTGTCCAAATCCATCAAAAAAGTAGGGGTTTTTGTGGATGCTGCCGTGGAAGAAGTATTGGAAAAAGTGGAGCAGTATCAATTGGATGCTGTTCAACTTCATGGGAAGGAGAGTCCTGAATATTGTGGTGCCTTGCGTCATGCTGAACTTGATTCAGCATCACAACAGGATGAGACCCCGAAACACCATGCCTGCCGGCAGGCAGGAGTTCGGGGTGACGAATTGGAAATCATTAAAGTTTTCTCTATCATGGATGATTTCGATTTTTCCATTTTGAAAGACTACGAGAACGTGTGTGATTTCTACCTTTTCGATACCAAAGGAAAACTGCCTGGGGGGAACGGCTATACCTTTAATTGGACCATTTTGGAAAAGTATCCCTCCACCAAACCCTTCTTTTTAAGTGGGGGGATTGGATTGGAATCCGTTGAAAAACTAAACGAATTTATGAACAGTCCAGCTTCAAAACACTGTTATGCCATTGATGTGAACAGTAGATTTGAAACTGAACCCGGACTAAAAAACATAGCGTCATTGAAAACATTCATAGCATCGCTCAATGGCCATTTACAACTTAAAACTGACAACTCATGACGTATCACGCTGATGAAAAAGGCTATTACGGTGAATTTGGGGGAGCCTTTATCCCAGAAATGCTCTATCCCAACTGTGAGGAGCTTCGGCAAAACTACCTCCGCATTATGGCGGAACCCTCTTTTCAGGAAGAGTTCCACCAATTGTTGAAGGATTACGTAGGCCGACCTACCCCACTCTATTTTGCCAATCGCCTATCCGAAAAATACAACACCAAAATCTACCTCAAAAGAGAAGATTTGTGCCATACCGGAGCGCACAAGGTGAACAATACCATCGGGCAGATTCTTATGGCTAAAAAGCTGGGGAAACATCGAATCATTGCCGAGACCGGTGCAGGTCAACATGGGGTGGCCACCGCAACTGTCTGTGCACTCATGGGCATTCAATGTGTGGTGTATATGGGTGAAATTGACATTGCCCGTCAAGCCCCCAATGTAGCCCGAATGAAAATGTTGGGTGCCGAAGTACGTCCGGCCAAATCTGGAAGTAGAACCTTGAAAGATGCCACCAACGAGGCCATTCGCGATTGGATCAATAATCCGGTGGACACGCATTACATTATCGGTTCTGTGGTGGGGCCGCATCCCTATCCGGATATGGTAGCTCGGTTTCAATCCGTGATTTCTGAAGAAATCAAATCTCAACTCAAAGAAAAGGAAGGTCGGGAAAATCCAGATTATGTTGTCGCCTGCGTAGGTGGAGGCAGTAATGCCGCAGGGGCTTACTATCATTTTTTGGATAATCCGGATGTTGGAATCATCGCCGTGGAAGCTGCGGGAAAAGGCATCCACTCCGGGGAAAGCGCCGCTACTTCGGTATTGGGAAAAGTGGGCATTATCCACGGTAGCAAAACCTTGTTGATGCAGACCCAAGACGGGCAAATTACGGAACCTTATTCCATTTCCGCTGGGTTGGATTATCCAGGGGTTGGACCGTTACACGCCCATTTGTACACCTCAGGACGGGGTGAATTCATTTCCATTACCGATGATGATGCCATGACTGCCGGGCTTGGGCTTTGCCAATTGGAAGGTATCATACCCGCCATTGAATCATCGCATGCGCTCGCCATTTTTGAGGACCGAAAGTTCAAAGAGGATGATGTGGTTGTGGTCAACCTTTCAGGTCGGGGTGATAAGGATTTACAGAATTATATTGATTATTTTAAACTATAGATGTCCCCTTGAGGGGACTTTAGGGGTGTTTTTACAACCCCATATCTAATAATAAAAAGATTCCGAAACAAGTTCGGAATGACGATGAGAAAATGAACAGAATCAAACAAAAACTGCAAGAGGATAACCCGCCTGCCGGACGGGCAGGAAAACTCCTCTCCATATATTTTACGGCGGGCTACCCCCGGCTGAACGATACGGTGAAAATCATTCAGGATTTGGAACAAAGCGGTGTGGATTTTATTGAAGTCGGGTTGCCGTTCAGCGACCCACTGGCCGATGGCCCCACCATTCAGGAAAGTTCCACTGCCGCCTTAAAAAATGGCATGCATACCGAGCTGCTCTTTGAACAGTTGAAAGACATCCGGAAAACGGTTTCCATTCCTCTTATTTTGATGGGGTATTTTAATCCCGTGCTTCAATATGGCGTAGAGGAATTTTGTCAAAAATGCCAAGAAATAGGGATCGACGGCCTTATTTTGCCCGATTTGCCCCTGGACGTATATCAGGAAGAATACAAATCGACCTTTGAAAAATATGGGCTTATCAATATCTTTTTGATTACTCCACAAACCAGTGAGGAACGGATAAAAGCCATTGATGCCGCTTCAGAAGGTTTTATTTATATGGTGAGTTCTGCCAGTACCACAGGAAGCAAAGAAGGGTTCGGAGCAGAGCAAACGGAATACTTTAACCGAATTGCCAACATGAATTTGAACAATCCGCAGATTGTTGGTTTTGGCATCAGTAATGCACAAACGTTTCAGCAGGCTACGGAGAAAACCAAGGGTGCCATCATCGGTTCAGCCTTCATTAAACATTTGACGCAAAATGGTGTAGATCATATTAGCGATTTTGTGAATCAAATTCGTTAATTTTCAGCTTCAAAAAAACTGAACACAACTATGAAAAAAGCCGCTTTTTTACTATCCCTACTGATTTTCACCTCAGTTTCGGGCCAAGATGACATGGCCATCAAATCGCAAGTGGCCTCGGCCATTACCGAACTCCGGGAGTTCATTGCCATTCCCAATGATGCTTTGAATGCCGACGATATTGATGATAATGTGTTTTGGCTGAAACGGAAGTTTGGGGAGCGGGGTTTTAATACGGCCGTTTTGGATACGGAGAACATGCCGCTATTTTTTGCCGCATTACCTGTGGATGATGCCAAACCAACCCTGCTGCTCTATATGCATTTTGATGGGCAGTCGGTTGACCCATCCAAATGGGATCAGCCCAATCCGTATGAAGTTGTGCTGAAAGCTCCAGATGGCGATGGCTTCAAAACCATTTCGTTTGAGGAGCTGAACGATGACATTAATTATGATTGGCGTCTGTTTGGTCGCTCCACTTCGGATGACAAATCCCCTATCGTCATGTTCCTGAACACCATTGATCTCTTAAAAAAAGAGGGAAAGGAAATACCGTTCAATGTGAAGGTCATTTTGGATGGCGAAGAAGAGAAAAGCAGCAAACCTCTACCTAAGGCGGTAAAACAATATCGCGAATTGCTGGAAGCCGACTTTTTGGTCATTGCCGATGGGCCGGTACATGCTTCGGGCGATCCAACCGTGGTCTATGGCTGCCGAGGAATCACTACGTTGACCTTGACCACATACGGACCCGTAAAACCGCAACATAGTGGCCATTATGGGAATTACGCCCCTAATCCAGGGTTTCAATTGGCTCAATTGCTGGCCAGTATGAAAGATGCGGATGGCAAAGTAACCATTCCAGGGTATTATGATGGCATCACCATCAGCGATGCGGTCATGGAAGTTTTAAGAAGCGTGCCTGATAGCGATGCTGGGATTTCAGACCAGCTTCAGTTTAAATCTGCGGAAAAAGTGGGTGGGTTTTATCAAGAAGCCCTCCAATACCCTTCTTTGAACATTCGTGGAATGGGCTCCGGGTGGATAGGCGACAAAGCCCGTACCATTGTGCCCGAAAGTGCCACTGCCGAACTGGACCTTCGTTTGGTGGTAGAAACGGATGGAAATCGGTTAAAAAAATTGGTAAAGGACCATATTGCCAAACAGGGGTATAAAGTTTTTGATCATGTTCCAACCAAAGAGGAACGCATGGCCCATGATAAGGTAGTGACCGTAACCGAAGGTAGCGTTACGGATGCCTTCCGAACCAATTTGGACAATCCCTACGGGCAGTTTTTGGTGAAAACCTTACAGGAAAGCTTTGGGAAAGATGTGATTCAAATCCGTACTACGGGAGGAACCGTGCCAATCGCTGCCTTTATCAACGAATTGAAAATCCCGGCCTTTATTGTTCCCATGGTGAATCCGGACAACAATCAGCATAGCCCCAATGAAAATCTGAAGATTGGGCAATTGGCGTATGGGATCAAGGCTTTTTATGGGATGCTTACTTCGGAATTGGATTAAAATAAAATCCTATATTCAATACAATAGACAAAATAAAAACCGCCTCCGTTGTAGAGGCGGTTTTCCATTTTGGAAAGGCAATAAAAGTTATTTCCAATTATCTTTTTTCTTCCGTTGGCCCGGAGCATAGGACTTGGCACTTTTGGCCCCTGTTGCTTTTTTGACTTGACCCGGTGCCGTACTTCTTTTGGCAGTACCATGGTTTACTTTACAAGAAGTAATCATTATAATTGAACACAGGGCAATTGTAATTTTAAGTACGTTTTTCATAATTTTCCTTTTTTGGGATTTCTTCAAGATATTCACACCAACAAACAAATTGTTTAAAAATTGACCAATGCCCCAAACCGTTTGACGGATACTTGATTTTCAGGTAGTCTATCCTCAATTTTAAAAAAACTCCCGATACTGCATCACCCTAAAGTCAAACGTATTGAATTTAGGGTTTTTCCTTTTCAGGTCCTTGTACAATTGAAGACTGCCCACGGCACGGTTGGCCGCTCCCGAGGGGGCGGTTAAGGATACGGTTTTGATGGTTCTCGACTGCGCTCGAACTGACATATCATTTGATTTGAGCGGTAATTCAAATTGATGTATTCGGGGTACCTCATCAGAAACAATTTCCAACTCTAGTCCGTGTTCCTTAAGTTGCCTCCTGAAAAAATACTCGGGGCCATTTTTGCTATTACCTCCTGTAAACAAAAGGGTATCAATATTGGGATATTTTTGGAGGTATCTCACCAAATCACGCAATACCACATTTTGCATTCCCAAATCCGAAGCGTCAATTTTTTCGCGTTCCGCACTGTGCACAATATCACAAACGCCTATTTTCTGCTTTTTCAGGAAATGCTCTCGTTGTGCAATGGCTTCTGCGGTATTCTCAAATTTCAGGTTTAGGTCAAAGATGCGGTCCAAAATAGGCCACAACATTCCATTGCAGCTTCCGTAACAGAAATCCACGTCTTCCTTTCGCAACTCACCTGTGGTAAATCGGGGTGGTGGCAAGGTGCCCACAATCAGTTTGGAGGCCTCGGGAAATAGGAAGGGCTCGTAGGGGTGTGTATGCAGAAATGCCTTTTTGCCCACTATACGGAATTAAAACCCAATTTTAAGCCGAGTTTCTACTGGCATTGATATTTCCATACAATGAGCGCGTCACGATTTTCTCGTACAATTCCTTGTATTCTGAATTTTGTGTGACATGGTACAGCGCATTCTGCTGGATGACCAACAATGGCAACACAATTTTCTCCCGGATCTTTACGGATTCTCGGGATACTTCCTCGTCCTCCATCAAAATTTTTAGGCCTGAAATCTGCAGTAACATCTTCTGTGACAATTCAAATTCGTCGTGCAGAATATTCCAAAACTCCCCAAATTCTAAGTCTTCCTTCATATAGCTGGTGAGATTGAAATTGGTTTTGGCGAGGGACATCATACTGTTGTGCATCAGGGCCCTAAAAAAGGGAACTTCTTTATAGAGTTTTTTCACCTCATTCAATCGTCCTTCCTCCTTGAGCTTGGCAATTGCCGTACCCAATCCAAAATATCCTGGCACGTTCTGTTTCAACTGACTCCAAGAGCCCACAAATGAGATGGCGCGTAAATCGGATAAGGTCAATTTTTCTTTGTTCCCGCGTTTACCGGGCCTACTTCCTATATTGGCCTTGGTATAATATTTTAAGGTGCTTCGGTTCTCCAAATATGGGATAAACTTGTCATGCTGTTTCAAGGCATCGTACTTTTCAAAACTGAGGTCTGAAAGTTCCTCGATCAACTTACGCTGTGCCGCTGAAATAACCAGTTCCTTTCCAAAAAGGTTATTACTGAGTCCTGCGGTGAGCAATTGCTCCGAGTTGTGGATAAATTGTTCCTTGGTACCATACGTACTGGTAATGGTCTGACCTTGAATGGTAAGCTGAATCTCGTGATTGGCCACATCCTTGGTCTGGGCCGCGTAGAACCTGTGGGTCTTGCCGCCACCCCTTGCCGGTGGCCCTCCCCTGCCGTCAAAGAAAATGGCCTTGATGCCGTTTTTCTTGCACACCTTGCTGAGCGTTTCCTTGGTCTTGAGAATGGACCAATTGGCCTTTAGGTAGCCCCCATCTTTGGTACCATCCGAAAAGCCCAACATTATAGTGTGGATTTCATTTCTTCGTTCCAAATGTTTTCTATAGGAAGGGATGTCAAACAAAGTCTGCATGACCTCTTCCGCGGCTTCCATGCCTTTCATGGTCTCGAACAGCGGAATAATATCAAAAGTGATGTCCTTTTCATCCCAACCACACCATCTGAACAAGCCAAACACGAACAGAACGGCAAAAATATCCTCGGAATTACTGATGATATACCGATTGCAACCTTCCTCCCCATTCGTGGCCTGAATCTCTGCCAATTGTTGGATGTTGGCTATGGTATCTTTTACAATGTCTTCGTCAAAATCCTTTGGTTTCAACGTCATGTTTTCTTTCAACAGCCACTTTATGAGTTCCTTTTCCTTGAGCTCGGAGATACTTTCCTTGATGGCTCCTTTTTGTTTTAAAATGGTTTCCACCACCAACAAGTGTTTGCTGTGATCTTGGCGGATATCCAAAGTGGCAAAATGGGTCTTGAAGATATGGACCTTATCAATAAATTGATCAAGATTGTCCAAATACAGCCCGTGGTAATTTGCCACCAATTTTTCTCTCACAATGCCTAGATGCTCAATTATTCCCTCGTAAGAAATGGGTGCATTAGGGTCGAACATGGCCTTGTACAGTTTGCCGCTCAGCTCATTAAGGTCTTCTTGCATGCCCTTAAACGTCAACTTTTTCCGAAGGTCCTTCAATTCATTGTAATAGCATTTCATCAAAGTCAACCTCAATTCATCGGCTACTTGTTTGGTGATTTCCGATGTCACAAATGGGTTTCCGTCACGATCGCCACCGGGCCAGAATCCAAGTTTCATGAGGTTGTAGTTCCCAAACTTATCATCCCGGATATTACCCTTTACATATTGATACAATTCCCCAACGGCATCATAATACGTATTCCGAAGAATGTAGATGATGTTCTTGGCCTCATCCAAGGGCGTTGGTTTTTTGGCATTGATCAATGAGGTCAACCCCAATTGTTGAAGGGTCACATCAATATCGTGGATTCTATCTTCATCAATAAGCGAACGCAGTTCAGCAATAATATCCAATACGGCCGGTGTGTAAAATTGCGTAGGGTGCGCCGTTAAAACTATCCGGGCACTAAAGGTTGAGAGTTTTTTGGAGACCTTGTCCCAGTTCTTGGTGCGGTTCACCAATCCAAAATAGTCCTTGATGGTCAATGAATTGCTGTATTCCTGCAATTTTGGGAAAGCGGAATCCTCAACACTATCGTAAAGCACCACCTGACGCTCCACATATTGAATGATCCGAAACATAAAATCCAATCGTTCCCGTTCATCCTGGATATCCACAAAATTGGAGAAGAAAACCTCCAAAATTTCTTGCGGGTCCTTCCCATCCTTGAGTCCTTTTTCACATTGATCCAATAAAAGGGGAATGAGCATCCCCACATTCTCCACATTTTTGTAGGGCAAACTCAAAAACAGGCTATTGTATATGTTGAATTTATTGGTTACCGATTTTTTAAACTCTTCTAATCGTCTGGACTGCTGCATGGGTTTCGGTGTTAGTGTTCTTTTTAATAATAGAGCATCCAAAGGTCGGGATTAATGCCAAACCTTGGGATTAATTTTAGTCGTATCACAATTTAAGACATGTGCTCCACAAACCTAACACCTTGTCTTGTTTTTTGAAAGAAGTTGGCCCCTAAATCTCAGGAAGAAATTTTAACTCTACCGAATGAAAACAGGTTGGTTTTCCTTGAGGGTATGCTCGGCACTGAACATATACCCGTCATAATCAAACCCTTTGATGTCGTCCAAGGTCTTGGCATTGGTATCAAAGATGTACCGAACCATGGAACCCCTTGCTTTTTTGGCAAAAAAGCTGATGATTTTGAGCTTATCGTTCTTCCAATCCTTAAAAATTGGGGTAATGACGGGCACTTTGAGTTTCTTTTCATCAATGGCACCAAAGTATTCGTTACTTGCCAGGTTGATGAACAATTCGTCATCCTCCATTTCACCATTCAAATATTCAGTAATCTGTTTTTGCCAAAATTCATACAGATTCTTTTTTCGCCCCACTTTCAATTGGGTTCCCATTTCCAATCGATACGGTTGGATCAAATCCAAGGGTTTTAAAATTCCATAAAGCCCGGATAGAATCCGAAGGGTGTCTTGGAGTTTGTCCAGTTTCTTTTCTGGAATGGTATAGGCATCCAATCCTTGGTACACATCTCCATTGAAGGCATAGACCGCGGGTCTGGCATTCTCCACGGTAAAGGGCAATGAAAATTGTTGGTTGCGTTCCCAGTTCAATTCGGCCAAATTATCTGAAATGGACATGAGCTTGGACAATGCCTTGGGCTTTTTCTTTTTCAAAATACTATTCAATTTTTCGGATTGCTCCAAAAATTGGGGCTGGGTATATTTAGATGTGGGCAAAGCAGTTTCAAAATCGAGTGACTTGGCCGGTGAGACAACAATTTTCATCAGAAATTAATTTTCCGTAAAAATAGCGAGGTTTTTGGTTTTTTGGTAGGATACACCAAAGGTGTTTTCAATCTTAAGATTGAAGGAAACTATGATTCGTGATGCCTGGCATACCCGCGCCACTTTTCAATACAATTGACCATGTCTTCGGGCAATTCGGAATCAAATCGCATGAACTCACCCGTTTTGGGATGCTCAAACCCCAAGGTCTTGGCATGCAGTGCCTGTCTGGGCAAAACCTTGAAGGCATTTTCCACAAACTGTTTGTATTTGGTAAAGGTGGTACCCTTCAAAATCTTATCGCCGCCATACCGTTCATCATTGAACAGGGTGTGCCCAATATGTTTCATGTGCACCCGAATCTGATGCGTGCGTCCGGTTTCCAATCGGCATGAGACCAAGGTAACATAGCCAAATCGTTCCAAAACCTTATAGTGGGTCACCGCCTCCTTGCCCTCGTTCCCTTCGGGAAAGACCATCATCTGGAGTCGGTTTTTGGGATTACGCCCAATATGGCCTTCCACCGTACCTTCATCCTCCTCCACATTGCCCCAGACCAAGGCCACATATTCCCGTTCACTGCTCTTGTCAAAAAACTGTTGGGCCAAATGGGTCATGGCAGTTTCGGTTTTGGCAATCACCAAAAGTCCGGAGGTATCTTTATCTATCCGATGCACCAACCCAGGGCGCTCGGAACTGTTGTTGGGCAGATTGTCAAAATGGTAGACCAAGGCATTGATCAAGGTGCCGGAATAATTCCCATGACCGGGATGCACCACCATTCCGGCTGGTTTGTTCACCACCAATAGGGAGTCATCTTCATACACAATATCCAAGGGAATGTTCTCTGGGGTCAGCAAAAACTCGTAGGGCGGATGCTCAAACAATACTTTTACCTCATCCCCGGCCTTTACTTTGTAATTTTGTTTAACGATGGAATCGTTCACCCAAATATGCCCTTCCTTTGCGGCTTGCTGAATCTTATTTCGGGTGGCATTTTCTATAAAATTCATCAAGAATTTGTCCACGCGCAAAGGTTCCTGCCCTTTTGAGGCCAGAAATCGATAATGCTCAAAAAGTTCGTCTTGTGAAAGTTCTTGATTTTCCGAATCATCCATTATTCCTGGGAATCAGCCTGAACCTTAGCACTTCCGGGAATGGTTCCATTGCCACAGATCAGCTCAACCTTGGAGGTTTTGGGTAATTTGTCACCGGGCTTCACGTATTTTCCCTTGTGTTTCATATTGTAGACCATGTCCTTACCGAGCTCATCGATATAGGTTACCCGTTCCACTTCCAGCCCAACGGCCCGCAGCATGGATGATGCATTGCGCTGGGTGACTTGGATAATATCAGGTACGGTCACCTTTTTATACCCTGATGGGTTCACGGTAAAATAAATTTTACGGTTGCTCTTCACCTTACTTCCCGCATCTGGATTCTGTTCAAGAATGGAAAACCGGGGATAATCTGGATTGTAATTGGATGAATCCAAAACCTGATACCGAAGACCGGCATCTTCCACTGCTTCTCGCATTTCGGATACGGACATTCTGGAAAAATCCGGGACCTCAACAAACTCACCGTGGTTGGTAGTACCTTTTAACCATTGCAAGGCCAGAAGGACCAATACCACAACGGCCACCACCGCCAACCCAAGCTGGATGAAAAATGTCTTGCTTTTTAAAAAGTTGAAAAATTGTTTCATGCGAAATGCCTTATGTGGACAAATATAGGAAAGCCAGTCCTTTTTTCTTTATTTTGGCTGAGCGATATTCAACAGCCAATGAAAAAAAATATTGCCATTGTAATGGGTGGCTATTCCAGCGAGTTCGGAATTTCCATAAAGAGCGGTAACGTAGTGTATCGGTATCTGGACCGGGAAAAATATAATCCGTACCGCATTGTCATCACCAAGGAAAAATGGGTATACCTGAATGATATGGGTGAGGAATTTCCAGTGGAGAAGTCTGATTTCAGCATAGAAATTGACGGCGCCAAAATCCATTTTGATTGTGTTTTCAACGCCATACACGGCACTCCGGGGGAAGATGGCCTGCTACAGGCCTATTTTAAGCTTCTGGACATTCCCCAAACCTCATGCAACCATTATGAAGCTGCCCTTACCTTTAACAAAAGGGATTTGCTGAGCACGCTTAAACCGTATGGGGTACACTGTGCCATTTCCTATTATTTGAATAAAGGGGACACCGTAAATGAGGACGCCATTGTTGACAAAGTAGGGCTTCCCTGTTTTGTGAAGGCCAACAGGGCCGGCAGTAGTTATGGGGTGGCCAAAGTCTATAAAAAAGAGGACCTTATGGCCGCCTTGGACAATGCTTTTTCGGAAGATGATCAGGTCATCATTGAATCCTTTTTGGATGGCACCGAAGTGTCGGTGGGCGTTATCACCTATAAAAATAGGGTCACTGTTCTCCCCATTACAGAAATCGTTTCTGACAATGATTTCTTTGATTTTGAGGCCAAATATGAGGGAAAATCCCAGGAAATTACCCCGGCCCGCATTTCCAAAGTTCAGGAAGACAGTGTTAGGCAATGGGCAGAATTTATCTATAAAACGTTGGGATTGAAGGGATACTCACGCAGTGAGTTCATCTTTATTGGCGATACGCCTTTTCTATTGGAAGTCAATACAACCCCGGGGCTTACCGAGGAAAGCATATTGCCCAAGCAGGCCAAAGAAGCGGGGATATCCCTTGAAGAATTATTTGCCAGTGCCATTGAAGAGGCTTTACGATAGAATTTCCGTATTTTTAAAACAAACTTTGCCATCCATGAGACGCGCCATTTTCCCAGGTTCCTTTGATCCCCTAACCCTAGGCCATTACGACATTATAAAAAGAGGCATCACGCTTTTTGATGAGCTCGTAATAGCCATTGGGATCAATGCCGATAAAAAATATATGTTTTCCTTGGAAGAGCGGGTCAAATTCATAGAAGAGGCGTTTAAAGATGAACCAAAAATAAAAGTAAAGACCTATCAGGGGATGACGGTTGATTTCTGCAAAAAAATCAATGCCGATTTTATCCTGAGGGGGCTCCGCAACCCAGCGGATTTTGAATTTGAAAAAGCCATTGCCCATACCAATAGAAAACTTTCTGAAATTGAGACTGTCTTTTTATTGACTTCATCGGGCAAATCGTACATAAGCTCCTCAATTGTTAGGGACGTTATCCGAAATGGCGGCGATTACACTGGTTTGGTGCCTGACACAGTTGTTGTAAAACACTAGTTTTTTTGCAATAGTTTTGTGGCTTTTCTTCTAACTTTGTAAGTTAAATCTGTTATCTTTATAATTGACAAACCTTGACATTTGTCAATAAAACAACAATTTTGACCCTTTTCACAACAATTAGTGAGTAAGAAATGTCAATACTTATACATTGGTCTTAAATTTCTTGATTGTAAAAAGTTTCCCTAATAACCCCGTATTTTGAAAGCAGTTGAGAGGATTGCCCAACATTACTTATTAAAACAGCTTCCAACGGCAACTGCACTTGTAGGTGTCGATGGTATTCTTGTTGATGCTTCGGACTCTTGGCTGCATACTTTTGGCCTTTGTTCAAAAGATGCCATTGGTATTCTTGTTTATGATCTGTTCATGGGCTACAATACAGATTGCGGTAAAAGCCTTCGGGAATGTCTGGGAAAAAGCACAGCCCAAACCTGTAGGTTCAAAAAAGGGGATGGTTCTTCCGAAGTATGGTATGAAAACACCTTTACCCCTTGGTACGATGAGAGGGAAAATCTGATCGGTTCCATTATTCAAGCCCAAAACATCACCGAAGAAATAAAAAAGGAAAAGGAGTTGAATCGTATGATCAACCTTCTAAGTACAAAATCTGAAGTTGCAAAAGTGGGCTGTTGGGAATATAACATAAACACAGAACAGCTCTTCTGGTGCGATGAAACCAAAAAAATCCATAAAGTACCCGCTTCATATACTCCCAATGTAAACGAGGCCATTTCATTTTATAAGCAGGGATACAGTAGAAACAAGATATCCATGTTGTTTCACAAAGCCATGGAAAAAGGCATTCCATTTAATGAGAAACTTGTTATTATCACGGATAATGGAGAGGAAAGATGGGTTAGAGTCTCAGGGAAACCCATAGAACAGAACGGAGAGGTCGTAAAGCTTTTCGGCACTTTCCAAGATATTCATGAACAGGTTTTGAGCGAGTTGCAAACCAAGCAAAGCCAACAACTTTTGACCACCCTGATCGATAATATTCCCATGAACGTGTTCATAAAGGACACCGATTCCAGAAAAATTCTGGTCAATAAGGCCGAATGTGACTATTTGGGAAAAAGCCATGAGGAGCTCATCGGAACAACTGATTTTGATACGTTTGACAAGGAAAGTGCCAAAATTTCGGTACATGAGGACTTAGAGGTGATGCGCACCCAAAAGCCAATGATAGGAAAAGAAACACTTTGCGTTAAAAAGAATGGGGAAACCACCCATTTTCTGACATCAAAGATTCCACTTTTTGACCTAGATGGCAAGGTAAATGGGCTCATCGGCATTAGCATGGACATTACGGGTCTAAAAAAGAAAGAAGATCAAATGAGGAACCTCATTAACGTTACCTCGCTCCAAAACAAAAAATTGATCAACTTTGCCCATATCGTTTCACACAATCTCCGATCACACTCGGCCAACTTCTCCATGCTTTTGAAGTTTTTGGCCAATGAAGAGGATGAAACCGAAAAAGAACGGATTGTAGGCATGTTGTCCAATGCTTCGAACAACTTAATGGAAACTTTGGAGGATCTCAACCAGATTGTCGATATCAACACCAATGTAAATCTGGAAAAAAAGCCTATAAACCTGCACCAAAATATTACAAAGATCCAAAAAAACCTTTCTGCCTTTTTGGAAAAACATAAGTTAGAGGTAGAAAATAATGTCCCAGAAAATCTGGAAATACAAAGCATTCCTGCCTATTTGGACAGTATTATCCTTAATCTTATGACCAATGCGGTAAAATACAGGAGTCTGGACAGAAAACTTACCATTGTCTTGAGTGCCAAAAAACATGGCAGGGGCACTATTTTTAGCTTTTCCGATAATGGATTGGGAATAGATTTGGAAAAATATGGAAACAAATTATTTGGGATGTACAAAACGTTCCACAACAATAAGGAGGCTCGGGGGCTTGGTCTTTACATCATAAAGAACCAAATAGAGGCCATGGGCGGAAGTATAACAGTAAGTAGTGAAGTAGATAAAGGTACTACGTTCAATGTGTATTTTAATGAAGAAGATAAGTAGCATATTTATAGTGGATGATGATCCCATAACCGTTTTCGGAATACGGAAAATGTTGAAGCCCGTTGCCCTTTGTGACGATGTTCAAATTTTTCAAAATGGAAAAGAGGCCCTGGATGCCCTACTCAAAAGAATGGATAGTGGGGGCGATATCCCAGAGGTCATTTTTTTGGACATTAACATGCCCATTATGGATGGGTGGGACTTTTTGGAAGAGATTATGGACTTGGAACTCAAGGAAAAGATCATCATCAACATGATCACGTCATCCATTGACCCTTTAGATCATCAAAAATGGAACGAAGCAAAGGCCAAATGCCTGCATATTCTTAATTTTAAGAACAAGCCGATCTTTAAAATTGAGCCGACGGACCTGGATTGCATCCATCTTGCTTCCTGATCATAATATTCCGTATTTTTAAGCTTTTAAACGAATTTTTATAATTCAAAAAAGCCTCTTTAAATTTGAAATACGTAATCCTTTTAACTGTTTTAGCGCTGCTTATATCCTGTGAGACAAAAACAGAGGACAAAGTGGCTTCATACCAAACCTTTTACGAGACCTCCAACGGCCTGGAAACCCCAACCTATGAGGAAACCATTGCCTTTTACATTACTTTGGCACGGGATTTTCCCGAGATCAACATCCGCACCATTGGCAGAACGGATAGTGGCTACCCCCTGCACCTGGTCACTTTTAATCCAGATGGGGATTTTAATTTTGAAAATGTAAGAAAGGAAAAGTCCATCATCCTGATCAACAACGGCATCCACCCAGGGGAAAGTGATGGCATTGATGCCACCATGCTTTTGTATCGTGACTTGGCTACGGAAAAACTACAACCCCCAGAAAATACCGTCTTGGTTACCATTCCCATTTACAACATTGGGGGGGCGCTCAATAGAAATTCAACTACCCGGGCCAACCAGAACGGACCATTGGAATATGGGTTTAGGGGCAATGCCCAAAACTATGACCTCAATAGGGATTTCATAAAAATGGACACCAAAAATGCCAAGAGTTTCGCAGAAATTTTCCATTTGGTAAAACCCGATGTCTTTATTGACAACCATGTGAGCAATGGGGCAGATTACCAATATACCTTGACCCACTTGTTCACACAGCACAATAAATTGGGTGGCAAATTAGGCACTTTTCTTCACGAAGAATTTATGCCCGATCTGGAAAATTCCCTGGCGAACAAGGATTGGGACATCACTCCGTATGTAAATGTGTTCAATGTACCACCGGAACTTGGGTTCAGTCAATTTATGGACCACCCCAGATATTCCACCGGATACACCACCTTATGGAACACGTTGGGCCTTATGGTGGAAACCCACATGCTAAAACCATACAAACAACGGGTTGAAGGAACCTATGCACTTATGGAAAGCTTGATAGACGTCGTGGAAAAAGAGCATGACACCATCAAGTCCCTTCGCAAAGAAGCATTGGAAACCAACCCAACCCGGTCCGAATATTATTTTAATTGGCAGGTGGACACCACGCAAAGTACCATTCTCAATTTTAAGGGGTTTGAAGCTGATCGTTTACAAAGTGAGGTCACGCAACTGCCTCGATTAAAGTATGACCGTAGCAGGCCCTTTACCAAAGAGACCGTATATAGGAATTATTTTTATCCAACAGATACCGTTATGGTCCCTGCGGCATACATTTTAAAGCAAGGGTGGCAAACGGTCATAGATCGATTGGACGCCAACAAGATCAATTATTTTAAATTGGAAAAGGACACTGCCCTTACCATTGAAGCGTACAAGATTTCGGATTATGAGACCAGAAATGCGCCGTATGAAGGGCATTATCTCCATTACAATACCCAAGTGGAAAAGCATGCCGAGAAAGTGCATTTTAGGGCTGGGGACATTGTGGTCCCAACCCAACAAACGGGAATCCGGTATATTTTGGAAACTTTGGAACCCCAAGGTGTGGATTCCTTTTTCAATTGGAATTTTTTCGATACCGTGCTGCAACAAAAAGAAGGTTTTTCACCCTACGTTTTTGAGGACATCGCCTTGGAAATGCTTCAGAAAGATTCGGTGCTGCGCCAAAATTTTATGCTCAAAAAAGAATTGGACCAACAGTTTGCTGAAAATTGGTACGCCCAATTGGATTGGATCTTTCATCAATCCAACTATTTGGAAAAAGCATATCTCAATTACCCAGTTTACCGAATTGCCAAGGATAGTGAAGTTGCTGGTATCTTACCTAAGCAATAGGTTTTGGGTTATCCTCAAATAGCACCTTAATGTTATGGTAGGAGTTTTTCAAGGCCTTTGCCGTTTTCTTGGGGCCTTTCCATTTAACCTTTTTAATGCCTTCGGACTTGTCCCCAACCAATTTGCCATCATAGGATGTGGACATGGCAAACCAGTGCACCTCCTTTAATTGGTACTCCCCACTTCGCTTAAAGATATGGTAGGTTGTCCGCAGAAATTTCTCTATGACCAAATCCGTTACCCCGGTTTCCTCCATAACCTCCCGGATGGCGGCATCCTCTATGGACTCTCCTTTGTCTACCTTCCCTTTGGGAAGATCCCATTTTTTATTTCTGTAGATGAAGAGTACTTTCCCTTTTTTGTTGGTCACAAAACCGCCACCCGCAACAACAACAGGCAATTTATGCCTAAACATCTTCAGCAATTTCAATAGATCAGGATGATAGAAATAGGCCTTGTCCAGTTTTCCATTTGCCAATAATTCTATTGCATCTATAACAGAATCGCCCTCCAAGGAAAAGAGGTTCCCATTGGACTCTTTTGGGCGCTTGTTTGTTAAAATCAGTGGGGATTCATTAACAAAAACTTCATACATTTGCGCAATGGTTTTAGATAAGGGAATTGCTAAAAAAACAGCGGAACTGCTATTACAAATTAATGCAATTAAGTTGGAACCCGAAAATCCTTTTACATGGGCATCGGGATGGAAATCCCCAATTTATTGCGATAACAGGATAATGCTTTCCTACCCGGAAATCCGAAATTTTGTCAGGGAAGAGATGGCCAAACAGGTGGAAAATCTGTATGGTAAACCCGATGTCATCGCCGGTGTGGCCACAGGAGCCATTGGAATTGGTATTTTGGTGGCAGAGGCCTTGGGGTTGCCCTTTATTTATGTGCGACCCGAACCCAAATCCCATGGAAGACAGAACCAGGTTGAAGGCAATTTGGAATCAGGTCAAAATGTTGTGGTCATTGAAGACCTTATCAGCACGGGAAAAAGTAGCCTTAATGCCGTAAAAGCCTTGAAGGACCATGGTGCCAACGTTAAAGGCATGTTGGCCATTTTTACCTACGGTTTTCCAGTGGCGACCACCAATTTTGAAAAGGAAGGAGTGGAATTGCACACCCTTTCGGACTATGAGCACTTGATTGAGCAAGCCTCTGAAACCCATTACGTCAAAGAATCACAGTTAACTACCCTTTTGCAGTGGAGATCCAATCCACAGCAATGGAAATAATCCTTCAAATATGCACATTGAAGTCCCTAAAAAGAAAGTAGCCAAAAGCGATAAGGAGGTTTTTGAGTTTCTGACCGATATCAAAAATTTTGAGACCCTTATGCCCAGCAATATTGACAAATTTGAGGTTTTGGATGAAAAGACCTTCAAGTTTGCCCTAAAGGGCATGCCGGAAATCACCCTAAGGTTGAAAGAGCAGATTCCCCATGAAAAAGTGGTTCTGGGCGCGGCCAGCGACAAACTCCCATTTACCTTGACGGGCGACATCACCTCCTTGGGCGATAATGAAAGTGAGGTAGCTTTGAGTTTTGAAGGTGAGTTCAATGCCATGATGGCGATGATGATCAAATCCCCGATCACCAATTTCATGGAGACCCTCTCTTCCAATATGGGCAAGTTGGGTCAATAAAGCAGGGAAACCTCTTTTAGGTCGAATTCTTTGAAAATTTGGTCCTCCAATTCCAAAACCAGTTTGCCAGAACTGGATATTTTTCGGATGAATCCCATAAACATTTCGCCATGGGCATCCGTAAAGGTGGACGGTTTGTCCTTTCTGAACAAAAGATGTTCATAGGAGGGCAAGAGCTGGGTGACCGTTTTTTCCTCAATCCCCTGAAAATGGTGCTCCATTCTCTTCAGAATTTTCTGCAACACTTCATCCAGGTCAAAAATTTGTCCTGATATAGACCCAAGTGAGCCCGCTTTGTCCAGATTTTCAAAGGACATTTGGTTCACATTCAGCCCAATTCCAATAATGGAATGTTGCACCCACTGCCCTTTCATGATATTTTCTATCAAAATGCCACATATTTTCTGTGTGCCTGACATAATGTCGTTGGGCCATTTTACACTGACATTTGGTATGAAAAGTTCAGCAAGTACGTCAGAAACGGCCAAGGAAACACAAATGTTCAAATTGAATTGATGGGTGGCATGCAATGCATCAAACTTTTTTAATATGCTGAATGTTAGGTTTTTACCTTCTTCCGATTGCCACGAAGAGCCCATCTGCCCCCTTCCCTTCAATTGATTTTTGGCCACTACCACGGTGTTGTCCGCGACATTCTTTGACCGTAAAAGATCCTTTAAATACAGATTTGTGGAGTCCGTGGCATCAAGTTTGATTATTTGTGGTAGCTTTCCCAACGACGTATGCCTTTATGATATGTTAAAATCTAGGGCTAAGAAAGCAAAAAAAATATAACTTTGTAAAAACTAAAATTTTTGAATGCAGAAAACGAAAGCTAGCGCAGATGAACTGATTGCCTTAATTTTACATGGGATTGAAGAAGTTAAAGGAGTTGACATAAATCTACTTGATCTTAGGGAAATCGAAAATACTGTTTGCGACTACTTCATAATCTGTAACGGTACTTCCAACACGCATGTAAACGCAATTGTCTCCTCCATTCAAAAGACCGTGAGCAAGGCCATACATGATAAGCCTTGGCACATTGAGGGTTCTGAGAACGCAGAATGGGTCTTAATGGATTATGTTAATGTTGTGGTACATGTATTTCAAAAACACATCAGGGAATTCTACGACATAGAGGGACTTTGGGGAGACGCCAAAGTAACCATGGTGGAGAGCAGCTACAATTCTTAAAAAAATGGCAAAAGAAAACAATCCAAATAATGCCCCTAAAAAACCTCGTTTTAGTTCGTGGTGGATTTATGGTGTCGTTATTGCATTGATCATTGGTTTCCAATTTTTTGGAGGCAGTACTTTTACGAATACCGAAAAGACGACCACTTCTGAACTTCAGGAGTTTTTGCGCAATGGCGATATCAATAAGATAATCATCATTACCAATACTCGTCAGGCCAAGGTCTTTTTAACCGATGAGGCCCTAAGCAAAGATGTACACAAAGGCGTGGCCGAAAAACCATTGCTCCCATCCACAAGTTTGGTGCCCCAATATGTTTTGGACTATGGCGATTTGCAGATATTCCAAAACGAAATCACCGAAATAAAAAAGGAGAACAATCTGGACACCATCATTGAATTCGATACGGAATCCAATGTTTTGGGCGAACTATTGCTCTCTTTGCTCCCATTTGCCCTGATTATAGGTATTTGGATTTACTTGATGCGGAGAATGTCCGGTGGTGCCGGTGGTGGCGCCGGGGGCCAGATTTTCAACATTGGAAAGTCAAAAGCCAAGCTTTTCGATGAAAAAACAGATACCCGAACTTCCTTTAAGGATGTTGCCGGACTGGAAGGTGCCAAGGAGGAAGTCCAAGAAATTGTGGAGTTCCTTAAAAATCCTGATAAATACACTTCACTCGGAGGTAAAATTCCCAAAGGAGCCTTATTGGTGGGCCCTCCCGGAACTGGAAAGACCTTGTTGGCCAAAGCGGTGGCCGGCGAAGCCAAAGTGCCTTTTTTCTCACTGTCAGGTTCTGACTTTGTGGAAATGTTTGTGGGTGTGGGTGCATCACGGGTACGGGATTTGTTCAAGCAAGCCAAGGATAAATCGCCCGCCATCATTTTTATTGATGAGATCGATGCCATTGGACGTGCCAGGGGGAAAAATAATTTTACAGGTTCCAATGATGAGCGTGAAAATACATTGAACCAATTATTGACTGAAATGGACGGTTTTGGAACCAATACCAATGTTATTGTATTGGCAGCCACCAACCGAGCCGATGTATTGGACAAAGCCTTGATGCGTGCCGGGCGTTTTGACCGTCAAATCTATGTGGACTTGCCCGATCTTAACGAGCGTAAAGAAATTTTTGAGGTTCACCTCCGTCCCATCAAAACCGCAGAAACCCTTGATCTGGACTTTTTGGCCAGACAAACACCTGGATTCTCTGGTGCGGATATTGCAAACGTTTGTAACGAAGCCGCTTTAATCGCTGCACGAAAAGAGAAAAAGGCTGTGACCAAACAAGATTTCCTCGATGCCGTGGACAGGATTGTGGGTGGACTCGAAAAGAAAAACAAGATCATTACACCCGAGGAGAAAAAGACCATTGCCTATCATGAGGCAGGTCACGCTACTGTGAGTTGGATGTTGGAACACGCTGCACCTTTGGTGAAAGTCACCATTGTACCCCGGGGGCAATCCTTGGGAGCTGCATGGTACCTGCCCGAGGAACGTTTGATCGTTCGACCGGAGCAAATGTTGGATGAAATGTGCGCCACCATGGGCGGAAGGGCCGCTGAAAAGGTCATCTTCAATAAAATTTCCACTGGAGCCTTGAGCGACCTTGAGAAAGTGACCAAACAGGCTAGGGCCATGGTCACTATTTATGGCCTCAACGATAAATTGGGGAATATCACCTATTATGATTCCTCGGGGCAAAACGAGTATGGGTTCACCAAGCCCTATAGTGAGGAAACTGCCCAAAAAATCGACTTTGAAATATCCAAAATGATAGAGGCCCAATATCAGCGAGCCATAAAGTTATTGGATGACAATAAGGACAAACTCAAAGAATTGGCTGATAGACTCTTGGAAAAAGAAGTTATCTTTAAGGACGATCTGGAAAAGATTTTTGGCAAGAGACCGTTCGAAAAAGAAGAATTGGAGGCAGCAAAATAATATTCAGGTTCAATTTAAAAGAGTTTTAATTTGACATTGATAAAAAGTACGTGATACCATAAATGGGAGTTTTTAAAAAGCTTTTTGGAGGAGGAAAAAAGGTTTCCAAGGAAACTTTGGAAACCCGTGGAGAGCATATGCCAGATTTAAAAATTCCCGTGGATGAAAAGTTTACCATATACTTCAAAAAAAACGGGGGCAAGTTCATTTACTGTGAGGATTTCTCGGAAGTATCCGAAGCCTTAAAAAATATTATTTCAGAGAATGATTGGCAAAATCACCTCTTCTACTCCATGAATCCCCAGTTGGAAACCCGTTTTGCATCAGAAAAGTTAGAATTTACGGACAACCGGCAGGAAAGTGATATTTTCTTCACTACTTGTGAGCACTTGGTTGCCCATAATGGTTCCATTTTGGTATGCTCCAACCAGATCAAGGAAAAAAAATTGGACGAACTCCCTTCAAACTTGATTGTCTTTGCCACAACCAGCCAATTGGTGGACTCGATCAGCGAGGCATTAAAGATCATTAAGGAGCGCTATCAGAAAAACATTCCCAACAATATTACCACCTTAAAACACTTTCAACGAACACAAGAAAACAAAGATGATTTCCTTTCCTACGGAAGTGCTTCAAAAAATGTATATCTTTTACTCTTAGAAGATTATTGATTACATGAAAGAAATTCTTAGGCGCTCCATTACGGGGGTCATCTACGTGGTGCTTCTTTTGGGGTCTGTTTTTTTAAGCTCGGACGCCTTCGATTTTTTGTTTATGGCATTTGGTCTGGCATGCCTTTACGAGTTCAAGCGGATTGTGCGTTTAAAGGGGTATTACATTTTTGTCGCCTATTTAGCTCTTTGGTGGACCTTCATATATGTTGTGCAAGACACCACTGCCATTACTATTTTAATGCTACTGACCATTGCTGTGGATGTGGCCCTGCTCATGTTCCTGTTTTCCAAAAGGCCCAAAAAGTTTTCTGACGTTCAAAAGTTTATCATAGCCGTCTTTTATATTGGGGGTGGGTTTATTTTTCTGACCATGATTCCCTATAAAGAAGATAATTTTGCCCAATTTCTCATCATGGGCATATTTATCCTTATCTGGGTCAACGATACCTTTGCCTATTTGGTAGGGCGAACTTTGGGCCGAACAAAACTGTATCCTGCAGTTTCTCCAAAAAAAACCATTGAAGGTTCTTTGGGAGGTCTTATTTTTGCACTGGCAACCGCTTACATTATGTCATGGTATGAATCCAAACTATCATTGATGGAATGGATGATATTGGCCACAGTAATTGTAGTAGCGGGCAGTTTGGGGGATTTGTTGGAATCAAAATTCAAACGAATGGCAGGTGTAAAGGACAGTGGGGCAATTTTACCGGGACATGGTGGAATTTGGGACCGATTGGACAGTTTGGTATTTGCAGCTCCATTTGCCTATTTAGTACTTAATATATTTTCGTATGTTTCATAAAGAGGGACAAAAAATAGTCATCTTCACTTTTTTTATTGTGGTGGCGGCCATAATTTCTGCACAATTCTATATTGAAGTGGAATGGATTCGGTTTGCGGTACAAATTGCTGCCTTTGTCCTTCTCATTGCCATATTGCAGTTTTTTAGAAATCCCAGAAGGCCGGTCACACCCAATTTTAATGAGATTTTGGCACCTGTTGATGGCAAAGTGGTCGTTATTGAGGAAGTGGACGAACCCGAATATTTCAAGGACAGGCGCCGACAAGTATCCATCTTCATGTCACCCGTGAATGTCCATGTTACCCGCTACCCTGCCAGTGGCACGGTAACCTATTCCAAGTATCATCCCGGAAAATATTTGGTGGCTTGGCACCCAAAATCGAGCACCGAAAATGAACGCACCACAGTGGTACTCCATACCCCAAAATTTGGTGAAATTGGCTATCGTCAAATTGCCGGCGCCATGGCCAGACGAATCGTAAATTATGCTGAGGAGGGCGAGCAAGTGACCCAAGGGCAAGATGCGGGATTCATCAAATTTGGTTCCCGGGTGGATTTGCTATTGCCCCTTAATTGCAATGTGACCGTAAAATTGGGCCAAAAAGTAGTGGGTGCCAAAACATGTATAGCTTCATTTAGGAAGGATGATGACTAATGAAGAACTACATAAGGAATTTAATGATGCGGTGGCCTTTGTAAATGGGTATACGGAACCGCTTCCTGCCGATCTTTTGCTGAAGCTGTACGCCTATTTCAAGATTGCCAATGGAAACTATGACAACCCTGGGAGCAGAACGCCATTGATCAATGCTTTTAAGGCCAATGCTTTGTTCCAAGCAAAGAACATTAATGCCAACGAGGCCATGAAAAAATATATTGATTTGGTCAATACGGAGGTGAGAAATCTTTAAGACGCCAATTTAGGAGCAGCATAAGACTTTTCAAAGTAGGTGAAATAGATGCCTCCAAAGGCAGTGATGAAAAAATAAAGTGCCACAAGGTAGCTGCCTATGGACCAATAGGCATTTAGCCCAAACCAATCTTTCGTCATAAAAATAAATACCAACCCGGCCATTCCTCTTAACACCTCTATCCAAACCGCATATTTGGCCCTATCCATCAATGTGGTATATCCATAGACACTCCAAAAGACAAATGCCCCGAAAAGAAGAAGTCCTTCAAACCCTATTTCAGCATAATTATAGAACATGAACAACAACATGGCCGTGGTGACCACCAATTGAAAAATGGAATAGCCTTTCAACGCTTTGGAAGTTTCGGGCTTATATTTTTTGAAATTGTAGACGTCTTCAATAATCTGTACTGGATATTTTTCCTTTACATCTGATGGACGCCAACCTGTGGGCATAAACCAAATTCTGAGTTTGTCCCAATAACTTTTGGTCCGCCATGCGTCTTGTATCAATCGCCATACATGTTGAAAATTGATGATGATCGGATTCCAGGTTTGTGCGGGTTTCAATACACCGTACTGGGGCGGCACCTCATCCAATTCTTCTTGAAACGTACCGAACATCCGGTCCCAAATACAGAAAATCTGCCCCAGGTTCTTGTCTATATATTCAGGGTTGATGGCATGGTGCACACGATGTTGTGATGGGGTCACAATGACATACTCCAACCAACCCATCTTTCCAATATGTTGGGTATGGTACCAAAACTGGGCAAACAAATGGATGGGAGCCAAAACAGCGATTACTTTGTGGGGAACACCCAAAAGTGCGGCCGGGATCAACAAGAGTGCAAAATAGCCCAAGAGATTGGAAATGGGCTGTCGTAAGGCACACGCCAGATTAAATTCCTCACTACTGTGGTGAATAACATGTTGGTTCCAAAAAAAGTTGATGTGGTGACTCAACCGATGGTTCCAATACCCAGCAAAATCCAAAGTAATAAAAGCAACCACCCAGACCAACCATGTGGCCTTGATTTCGGTAAGGGCCAAATGCTCCAATAAAAATGGGTAGGAAACCAAAATAACCACAAGTCCCAAAGAGTCTTTGACCACATTGGTAAGACCAGAGCTAAGGCTGCTTACCGTATCCATAATGGTATGCTTCTGGTTCTTGGCAAAATGGCCATACAAAATTTCAAAAAGAACCAGCCCCAGAAAAAAAGGGGTGGCATACAACAAAGCTGTGGCGTAGGTTTCCATATTCCTAAATATATGAAAAAGAAGAATATGCTACCTACACCTTTTGACAGAACCCAAGGTTAAATCAACGAAAACACCCTTACAATTTATCGCAAGCTTTCCAGGCTCTTTTCCAAGGTCTCTATTTTGGCTTCGGCATCCGCGGCTTTTTTACGCTCTATGGCCACCACTTGCTCTGGTGCATTGTTGACAAAACGTTCATTGCCCAACTTTTTCTGTACCGATTTCAAAAAGCCCTTGGTGTAATTGAGCTCTTCGGTGATCTTTTGAATCTCTGCCTCCACATCAATGGCTCCACCTATTGGAATAAAGTATTCATTGCTCTTCACCCTAAAGCTCAAGGCACCATCTATACTTGAACCCACAGTTTCCAACTTGGAGAGATTGGCCAGTTTTATGATGATAGCATCCATCTGACCACCCACTTTTTCTGCATTCAGCATGAATAGCTCCAAAGCTTCTTTCTGTGGGATGTTCTTTTCCTTTCGGATGGTCCGTACTCCCGAAATTACTTCACTGGCAAATTCGAAATTCGAAATCAATGCTTTATTGGTGTCTCCAGCTTCGGGCCAATTGGCAACGATCAAGGCATTTTCAGGGGTTCGTTCTGCGATATGCTGCCAAACCTCCTCGGTCAAGAACGGCATAAAGGGATGCAACAGTTTCAAGTTTTCCTCAAACAGATGGATAACGGCATCAAAAGTGGTTTGGTCAATGGGCTGTTGATAGGCCGGCTTAACAATTTCCAGCAACCACGAACAGAAATCGTCCCATACCAGTTTGTAGATGGCCATCAACGCATCTGAAATTCGGTATTTGGAAAAATGGTCCTCAATTTCAACCAAGGTCTGATTTAATTTGGCAGTGTACCACTCCAATCCAATCTTTGAAGCTTCGGGTTGGGCAATATCAGCAACTTCCCAGCCTTTTACCAAACGGAACGCGTTCCAAATCTTGTTGGCAAAATTGGCTCCCTGCTGGCAAAGGGCTTCATCAAACATAATGTCATTCCCTGCGGATGAACTCAATAATAGTCCAACACGGACACCATCTGCCCCAAAATCTTCGATGAGCTTCAAGGCATCGGGGGAATTGCCCAACTGTTTGGACATTTTCCGGCGCTGTTTGTCCCGCACAAGCCCTGTGAAATACACGTTTTCAAAAGGTCTTTTGTCCCTGTAATGGTATCCGGCCATGATCATCCGTGCCACCCAAAAGAAAATAATGTCCGGGGCCGTGACCAAATCATTGGTGGGGTAATAGTAGTTCACTTCTTTATTGTCGGGTTCCAGAATACCCCCGAACACGCTTATGGGCCATAGCCAGGAAGAGAACCAGGTATCCAGAACATCGGGGTCTTGGCGTAAATCTGATTCCTGGATTTTTGGATTTTTGGATTGGGCAAGTTCCAACGCTTCCTCCGGTGTTTCGGCCACTACAAAATCATCTTGACCATCCCCATAATAATAAGCTGGAATCTGGTGGCCCCACCACAATTGGCGGGAAATGTTCCAATCCCGGATACCTTCCATCCAATGTCGATAGGTGTTATCGAATTTCTTGGGATAAAACTTGATATCCCTTGTCTTTAACACCCCATCAAGGGCCGGTTTGGCCATTTCTTCCATTTTCAGGAACCATTGATCGGACAATCTGGGCTCTATCACGGCCTTGGTGCGTTCTGAAGTACCTACTTTATTGAGATGTTGTTCGGTCTTGACCAAAAAGCCTTTTTCCTCCAATTCTTTGGAGATTTCCTTCCGTACCACAAAACGGTCTTTTCCTTCGTAGTGAAGCCCGAAGGAATTTAGGGTTGCATCCTCATTGAAAATGTCCACCACATCCAAATTGTGCTTATCGCCCAAGTTTTTGTCATTTTCATCATGTGCCGGGGTCACTTTTAGGCACCCCGTACCAAACTCAATGTCCACATATTCGTCTTCAATAATGGGAATAACACGGTTGCAAATGGGCACAATGGCCTTTTTACCCTTCAAATAATGGTATCGCTCATCATTAGGGTTGATGCAGATGGCCGTATCGCCCAAAATGGTCTCGGGACGGGTGGTGGCAATGATCACTTTCTCATCCGAATCTTCTATGGCATACGCCAGATAATACAGGTTTCCTTGGCGTTCCTCATAAATTACCTCCTCATCAGATAAGGTTGTTTTGGCTTCTGGATCCCAATTCACCATTCGGTAACCCCTGTAAATCAAACCTTTATTATATAAATCCACAAAAACTTTGATCACAGAGGCCGACATATCGTCATCCATGGTGAATTTTGTTCGGTCCCAATCGCAGGAACAACCCAATTTCTTCAACTGCTGGAGAATAACACCACCATATTCGTTGGTCCAATCCCAGGCATGTTTTAAAAAGTCCTCCCGCGAAAGATTGTCCTTGTTTATGCCCTCCTCCTTCAATTTAGCCACCACTTTGGCCTCAGTGGCAATGGAAGCGTGGTCCATGCCGGGCACCCAACATGCATTTTTGCCCAAGAGCCTTGCCCTGCGTATAAGAACATCTTGCAGGGTGTTGTTGAGCATATGTCCCATATGCAGGACCCCTGTTACGTTTGGTGGGGGAATTACTATGGTGTAGGGTTCCCTGTCATCGGGTTTTGAGCTGAAAAAATTATGCGCTGTCCAGTAGGCATACCAATGCTCTTCCACCCTATTGGGGTCATATTTTGATGGGATTTCCATTATTTCGGTATAGTTTTTGTTTTAGGATATGGATTGGTTTTTTGAAAGGAAAGCGTAATGTTAATTTTATGCTATTCTTCGGCTAAGGACCAATCCTGAAATACGAAACAAAAATAAGTAACGTTATTACATAACAAAAGAATTTTGGATGCAGGTGATAAATCATCTACATTTGAAGTTCACCCAAAAACCAAAAAAATGAAAAAAACTGTACTTATGCTGTTTGTTGGGATGCTTTCCCTAGGAATCCATGCCCAAGATACAGCTGCTAAAATTGAGTTTAAGAGTGAGACCATCGACTATGGCGAAATTGCCAAAGGCAGTGATGGAGTCCGTGTATTTGAATTTACCAATACTGGAACGGCCCCTTTGGTCATTAGCAATGTTAAGTCTAGCTGCGGATGTACCATCCCCAAAAAGCCTGAAGAGCCCATTTTACCTGGAAAGACAGGTCAAATTGAGGTAAAATATGACACCAATAGGGTTGGCCCAATCAGAAAGGCCATTACTGTAACCTCCAATGCCGATACACCTACCAAGGTTCTTAAAATAAAAGGAACGGTAAAGGCGGAAGGAGCCAAATAAGTGGAAAGAAAATTATATTGCAATGAGAAGCCCTGAAAATTTCAGGGCTTTTTCTTTTTTGATCTAATCGTCGTCGAAGACCTTTTTCAGCACAAAAGTGAACAATAGGTCCTTGTTATACCGTTCTATGAGCACCTTGATTCGTTTTCCTTCTTTTTCATTGAGCATTTTAAGGATTTCCTGTAGTTTATAGCGGTGTACCCGTTTGCCGTTCACGGCCAATATTACATCTCCTTCCCGCAATCCAGCCTCTGCTGCGGGACTTCCCGCCCTAATACCGGATACAATGATCTCCGGCACCAAGCTCAACCGGGTTTTGTTTTCCAAGAGAATCTGCACATTACCAAAAGATGAGTTGTCATCTTCCCTTACCACCCCATCTAAACCTGCAATGCTTTCGGCGATATACCGTAGCCCGTTATGTTGAAGGTCGATTCCAGCCAGATTATATTGAAATGGGGTCTTGAAATTCCCATTCTTTTTTAAGGTGACCAGACCACTCTGGTAATCGAAGGTAATATTGAACCGTTTCAGGATTTCACCCCCCACACTTCCGTTTCTATCACCTAAATTTTCTATAAATCCGAAGGATTCACGGTATGGAAAAGCGGCCTTGGCGTCCTTAAGTTCAAAATCTCCGATTCGTACACCGTTAATTTTGGTTCGCTTTCCGAAAATATCACCACTGAGCCCACGTCCCAAGTAATCCTCATAATTCTTTTCCGGGATTTCCAGCCCTTTCTCAGGTTGGTGGAAAAGCCAAAGCGCATCGCTACTGCCTGTATCCACCAATAATTTAACCGGTATGTTTTCAGAATCTTTCATCAAAACCGTTCCCTCAACATAGGCCTTCCTTTTTTCAATGAATATGGGAAGTGTTTGCGATTTTCTGTGCGGTTTGTGTTTATACAGTCTTGGATTGTGAAGTTTGATGTTTTGAGAATTATAGTTGATTTCCACCACAAAATCCCTAAAAATCTCATACCCCAAAATTCCATGCACAGCAACACCCAATGAAGTGGAAAAATTGATGCCTTTGTCCAAGACCACATACAGGTCCTGTGAATAATTCTTGGCTTTTCCCAACTTAAATGCGTTTCCTTGGGAAATTAAAGCCTTCATGGGCTCTCCACCCCCCAATCCTCTAATGGTGACTTCAGATACATTATTGATGGGGATTGAATCTTGATCGGAAAGGTTAAAAAGAATAGGCTTGCTCACTCCTGAGTCCAGTACAAACTTAAGTTCCGTACCATTGATATCGATGGGAATGATGATAATATTGTTGATCAGCTCAAACTTGATTCTCTGGAATTTCTGGTCTTCAGGCAATTTGAATCCTTGCGCCGATGCCAAAAGGGGCGCCAACATTAAAAGAAGCACAAAAAAAAGCCTATTTTTTTTCAATTTACTTACTTCTAAGTGGTTATGTCTACTAAATATACAAAATAAACAAAGACCCTGTTCTTAATTTAACATTCCTGAAAGGATGCAAATAATAGTGCAATGTGTTGTTTTCAACTGTTGGTTTTCCCATTTTTGCCTAAAAATTAGTACATGCCACGTATTTCCAACAAGGGGAGACAAATGCCAGCCTCTCCTATCCGCAAATTGGTTCCCTATGCAGAAAATGCTAAAAAGAGGGGGGTCAATGTCATTCACCTCAATATAGGGCAACCCGACATCAAGACTCCAAAAGTTGCATTGGATGCCGTAAGAAACCACAACATTGAGGTGCTGGCGTACAGTATGACGGAGGGCTCCGAGGAATATCGGGAGAAAATTGCCCAGTATTACGCCAAAAAGGACATTCATGTTACGGCAAATGACATCATTGTGACCACGGGCGGATCCGAGGCGCTTTCCTTTGCCATGGGCACCATTATGGATGCTGATGACGAGATCATCATCCCAGAGCCGTTTTATGCCAATTACAATGGGTTTGCCACCGCATCGGGTGTAAATGTGGTCCCGATTGCCTCATCCATTGATACTAATTTTGCCCTTCCTCCCATTGCGGATTTTGAAAAATTGATCGGTCCAAAAACAAAGGCCATCCTCATCTGCAATCCCGGAAATCCCACGGGGTACCTGTACCGAAAAGAGGAGATACGGCAACTGGCCGCATTGGTCAAAAAACACGATTTGTTCCTTATTTCGGATGAAGTGTACAGGGAGTTCACCTATGATGGCCAACAACATTATTCCATTTTACAGGAAAAAGGCCTTGAAGCCAATGCCATTGTGGTGGATTCGGTTTCTAAAAGATACAGCATGTGCGGGGCACGAATTGGATGCCTGGTATCAAAAAATAGGGATGTGATTCAGACCGCGATGAAATTTGCCCAAGCACGATTATCACCTCCCACATTCGCACAGATTGCCAGTGAAGCTGCTCTGGAAACCCCTCAGTCTTATTTTGATGATGTTATTGAGGAATACGTAACCAGAAGAGATACCCTAGTTTCAGAACTCCAAAAACTGGATGGGGTAAAAGTGGCCGTTCCTCGGGGAGCATTTTATTGTGTGGTGGAATTGCCCATTGACGATGCCGATGATTTTGCCCAATGGCTCCTGGAAGATTTTGAAATTGATGGCAGTACCGTAATGGTTGCCCCGGCAGCAGGGTTTTATGCCACACCCGGTTTGGGAAAAAACCAGATCAGGATTGCCTATGTGCTGGAAAAAAACCAACTTGTAAAGGCCGTACAGATTCTTGGCAAAGCCTTAATACAGTACAATTCCACCAAGTGAACCTACAGGAAAACATATCCTTAAAACACTACAATACCTTTGGTATAGATGTCAAGGCCCGGTATTTTGTGGAAATTACCGGATTGGCCCAATTGCAGAAAATTCTTGAGTTGGAGGCTTATCCCGAAAAATTTATCATCAGTGGGGGAAGTAACATGCTGCTCACCAAGGATATTGATGCTCTTGTGATGCACATCAACCTGAAAGGCATCAGCATTGTTGATGAAAATGAAGATGATGTGGAAATTAAGGTCATGGCCGGTGAAAATTGGCATGAACTGGTTTTGTGGAGTTTGGACAAGGGGTATGGCGGTTTGGAAAACCTTTCGCTCATTCCCGGAAATACGGGAACCGCGCCGATTCAGAATATTGGAGCTTATGGGGTGGAACTCAAAGATGTTTTTGTGAGTTGCTCCGCCATGGAAATGGAAACTGGGGAGCTGGTAGCCTTCGGTCATGATGCTTGTGAATTTGGCTACCGCGATTCCATTTTTAAAAATGAGGCGAAGGGGAAATATATCATCACATCGGTAAACCTAAAATTGACGAAAAAGAACCATACCCTTCATACCGGATATGGATCCATTGAAGCAGAGCTCAAGGAAAAGGGCATTGTACACCCAACCATACGCGATATTTCCAATGCGGTGATTGCCATCCGACAGAGCAAATTGCCCGACCCAAAAAAATTGGGCAACAGTGGAAGTTTTTTTAAAAACCCCGTTATTTCACAGAAGGCCTATGCCAAATTCATAAAAAAACATCCTGGGGCTCCTTTCTACGAGGTGGATGGGGATCAGTATAAAATTCCGGCAGGTTGGCTTATTGAGCAATGTGGTTTCAAGGGAAAACGCTTTGGGGATGCGGGCGTGCATGAAAAACAGGCCTTGGTCCTCGTAAATTATGGAAACGCAACGGGAATGGAAATATGGAAATTGGCCCAACAGATACAAAAAGAAGTAGCTGAAAAGTTTAAGATTAAAATTCAACCTGAGGTGAACATCATAAAATAACCCCCGCATTGAAACAATAACGGGGGTTATACCAAACCAAACTAACCAAAATTATATATATCGTATGAGCTTAAACGCCCTTTCTTTTCAATTTCAAAGCCGGTAAATAAAGCTTTTTCTACCTTAGCTTTGTTGTATATACGATATAAACCCTATTTTAGATTTCAGCCCCTTAAAATTTTACCCTATTGCACCCTAAATGAGCACACTGATTGAGAGACATATTGTTTCACTACTGGCAGAGAAGGACGATAAAGCCATATCCTTATTGTATGAAAACTACGGGGATACACTCTTTGGTGTGGCCTACAAAGTAGTAAAAGATGGAGATTTGGCCCAGGATGTACTTCAGGAAAGTTTCATCAAAATCTGGAAAAAAGCCGATACCTATGATGCTTCCAAGGCCAAACTTTTTACGTGGTTGTTCCGGATTACCCGGAATACCGCCATCGATAAATTGAGAAGTATAAATAATAAATCGGACAAGGAAGTCCAAATCGACGTTTCAGACGTATATAACCTAGGAGTGAGTGGGATTAGTCCCGAACATCTGGATGTCCAAGAAAACCTGCACAAAATAGAGGAAAAGTACAGAATTGTTCTTGAAGCCCTATTTTTTGAAGGAATGACGCAGCAAGAGGCAAGTGACGAACTGGACATTCCCCTGGGGACCATCAAATCAAGGTTGAAGATCGGTCTACGGGAACTTGGAAAGATTTACGGTACAACCATGACCTTACTTCTATTGCTAAACATATTGCCATGAAGGAAAAAGTAAAAACATTTTTGGATTCGGACATACTCGAAAAATATTTGGTTGGAGATGCTTCAAAAGAGGAAACGCTCCAGGCGGAACGTTACATTGCCATGTATCCTGAGGTAAGGGATACGTACAATGAACTTCAAGATAATTTGGAGAATTTTGCCAAGTTGTATGCCAAGAAAACCCCGGAAGGGCTCAAGGAAATCATTATTGCCAGCGCAAAACAGGAAAAGGCCGTCTTTAAAAGGTTCTATAAATATGCCATTGCTGCCAGTGTGGCCATTATGCTCTTCGCCGGATCTTCCTATTTCTTCTGGAGCCAAAACCAAAGCCTTCAAGAAGAAAATACCCTGGTCACCAACAAAATCAAGTATTTGGAGGACAATATGAAGGACCAACTGGAAGACATGCGCAACCAGTTCATCGTCCTTAACAACCCCGACACCCGAAAGTATCAAGTAAAAGGCGAAAGGGAAGGAAAGGAACTCAAGGCCATCGCCTATATCAACCCCGTCAAAAAACTGTCGTACATCAATGTGAGCAATGTTCCCCAACTACCGGAGAACAAATGTTTTCAAATGTGGGCAGAAGTCAATGGAGAGCTGGTAAACTTGGGTGTCATCAAAGAATTTGATGACAAGGACAAACTTCTTGCCCTACCCTATGCGGACAAGGCCGTAGGTTACATCACCATTGAACCTGAAGGTGGAAACACCTCTCCATCGGTGGAAAATATTGTGGCCAACATCAACTTTTAAGACATCCAGCACCTAAAGTATCCCTAAATCCTAACGCTTTAGTTGGGTATTTTGTACCTTTGTACAAAAGTTGGATATGAAGTTAGTATTGTTGACCATTGCTCTATTGGCATTGGCATTTGCAGGAATAGCCATTAAAATCTGGGGTAAAAAAGACGGAAAGTTTGCAGGGACATGCGCAAGCCAAAATCCCTACTTGAACAAGGAAGGGGAAGCTTGTGGTTTCTGCGGAAAGCAGCCGGATGAGCAAGAATGCAAAAGAGACACCATGCCAGAACTTCAGTAAGCCTCCTTTTGCAACCCATACCGCAAAATCACATTTTTGGAGAAAACTGAGCAATCCATCAAGGAAAACATTCAAAAGGCCAAAGAAGGCAATCAAATTGCCTTTAGCACACTACTGGACACTTTTTGGAACGATGTTTATGGATTTCAGTTGATGAGGACCAAAAATGAAAACGATGCTGAGGACATCACCATCCGCACCTTTTCAAGAGCCTTTGACAAGATAGACACCTATGATGACACCTATGAGTTCAAGACATGGCTCATTACCATATCCAAAAACCTGCATGTAGACCTCATCCGAAAAAGAAAGCGTAGTCTTTTGGATGAAATGGAGTCCAAAGGAGACGAGGTAAAACGAGTATTAGACGAAACCCCGTCCGTGGAAGACCGACTGATCACGGAGCAGAACCTGGCCAACTTATTGCAGGACATCAAAAAATTAAAGCCCCACTATCAAAAAGTCATCAATCTCCGATATTTCAACGAATTGAGCTATGCCGATATCGCCAAAGAACTCAATGAACCCGTAAACAATATCAAGGTAAAGCTCTTGCGTGCCAAAAAGCTTTTGGCCGAAATCATCAAAAAAAAGTGAGCCGTTCCCACGGTGCAAGTTTCCTTCCCAGTTTCGTATCTTTGTAAATCAAATTTTGTTGTATGAGCACAAGCGTAGCGGAAAACGTACATCCACCAAAAGGAAAACCAAAATGGCTTAGGGTAAAGCTCCCCACAGGAAAGAAATATACCCAATTGAGAGGCCTTGTGGACAAGTATGACCTACATACCATCTGCACTTCGGGAAGTTGCCCCAATATGGGCGAATGCTGGGGAGAGGGCACTGCTACCTTTATGATCTTGGGGAACATTTGCACCCGTTCCTGTGGATTCTGCGGTGTAAAAACCGGAAGACCGGAAAGCGTGGACTGGGCAGAGCCCGAAAAAGTGGCGCGCTCCATTAAGATCATGAACATTAAACATGCCGTGCTTACTTCCGTAGATAGGGACGATTTAAAAGATATGGGTTCCATCATCTGGGCCGAGACCGTTAAGGCCGTCAGAAGAATGAACCCAGAAACCACCATGGAAACCCTAATTCCCGATTTTCAAGGAATTGAATCCCATTTGGATAGAATATTGGAAGTGGCCCCCGAGGTTATTTCCCATAATATGGAAACCGTTAGAAGGCTCACGAGAGAAGTCCGGATTCAGGCCAAATATGACCGAAGCTTGGAAGTATTGAACTATTTGAAGAAAAATGGGGCCAATCGGACCAAATCCGGGATTATGTTGGGCTTGGGTGAAGAGGAAGATGAGGTCATTGCCACCATGGAAGACTTGAGAAAGGTAGATGTTGATGTGGTGACCATTGGGCAGTATTTGCAGCCTTCAAAAAAACACCTCCCCGTAAAAGAGTTCATATTGCCCGAACAGTTCAAAAAATATGAGGAAATTGGATTGGAAATGGGCTTCAGGCATGTAGAAAGTGGCGCGCTGGTGCGATCATCCTACAAGGCCCATAAACATATACACTAGGTCGTGACCTACCCACCCTATTATGAAAAACATTGTAATCGGCATAAATGGCTTTGGCCGAATTGGAAGGACACTTTTCAGACTTCTACAAAATCATCCCCATATCACCGTTGCGGCCATCAACGATTTGGCCGATGCAAAGACCTTGGCCCATCTCCTCAAATATGACAGTATCCATGGCCAACTCACTGCTGATGTGGGTTCCGATGGCAATCATATTACGGTAAATGGAAATAAAATCAGGGTTCTCAACCATCAGCATCCCAAAGAAATCGACTGGAAAGCACATGGCGTTGACCTTGTAGTGGAAGCCACTGGAAAATTCAAAACAAGGCAAGATTTGGAGTTTCACCTGAAAAATGGGGCCAAAAAAGTGATTCTTTCCGTACCTCCGGAGGATGAATCCATAAAAATGGTGGTTTTAGGCGTAAATGAAGGGCTTATCGACGCAGAAGATGATATTATCTCCAACGCTTCCTGTACCACCAACAATGCCGCTCCCATGATTAAAGTGGTACACGAACTATGCGGGATTGAACAGGCCTATATCACCACGATTCATTCCTATACTTCGGACCAAAGACTGCACGATGGCCCCCATCGCGACCTAAGAAGGTCCAGGGCGGCAGCACAGTCCATTATTCCCACCACAACCGGAGCAGCAAAAGCTTTGACAAAGATTTTCCCAGAACTGTCTGATGTTATTGGAGGATGTGGCATTCGGGTTCCTGTGCCCAATGGTTCCCTTACGGACATCACTTTTAATGTTAAAAAGGAGACCTCAATTGAAGAAATAAATGCTACCTTTAAGAGGTATGCTGAAAATGGATTGAAAAACATACTCTTTTATACTGAAGACCCCATTGTTTCCATCGATATAAACAATAGTTATCATTCTTGTACGTTTGATTCTTTGATGACATCCGTTATTGGTAGAATGGTGAAGATCATTGGATGGTATGACAATGAAACTGGATATTGCTCCAGAATTGTTGATTTAATAGCTTTGCTTATTAAGAAAAATTACGTTTGACCTCGAACTTACTATACAAATGGATTGGTGCTAAGACGCTGTTTCTGCTGTGCATGCTACTATGCACCCAAGTTCTCTTTGGTCAAAACCAAAACGATATCAGTTCCACGGCCAAAGTACAGGCCATCTTTGATAAATTCACAGAGTATAGGCATCAAAACAAAATAGACAAGGCCCTTGAAACCTTGGATGAAGCCGCCAATATTGCAGAAAACAATGAGGATGTAAAGCTATTGCTGGACACCTATCACCAATATGCCCGATTATTTCTGGAGGAAGGTGACAGGGAAACCGCCATTTTTTATTGGGACAGGGCCAGTATTCTGCTAAAGGACATTTCCTATTCATACGGCCAAGCCTTTCACCTGTATTTGGATGCCGCACTTCGTTTTGAGGAGGGCAATAACTTTCAATCCTTAAAATCATTGGAAGAATCAAGAATGTTGAGCAACAACAGGAATCTCAGCAATAACATCCTCCTTTTGGAAGCCTATATTTTCACGAACATCGAAAAATATGACGATGCCATAAAAAACCTCCATGCCCTTATTGTAAATTCAGATGATAAGGAAAGGGCCTATCTGGCAACTCAAGCAAACCTCCAATTGGCCAGGATAAGTACCAAAATGAACGATGCTGAAGAAGGTATTGTCCATTCAAAGGCAGCGCTGGAATTGGCAGAAAAGCATGGATTTGCCAAGGAAATACGGGCAGCCAACGAAGAGTTGTCCTCTATTTATGAGGTCAAGGGCCAATACAATGAAGCCCTAAAGTACAATAGGGCACTGGAAAAGATAAAAGATTCCATCTTTAACATAGAAAAGGCCAAACTGGACGCCAATACCGCAGACAAAATACGGTTTGAGCACCAAATGAACGAAATAAACAAGCTCACGGCCAAGAATGAGGAGCTGAGCGAATCCAAAAACCGCTCAGAGATCACTGCGATATTGACCTCTGCATTTTTGACCATAATCTCCTTGCTGGCCGTATCCCTTTTCAGGAACAACCAAATCAAGCTTAAGACCAACGATCTGTTGTACACCAAGAACAAGGAACTGGAGTTGGCCAGGGATTCTGCGGTCTCCGCCATGGAGGCCAAGACCAATTTCCTCTCTACGGTTACCCATGAACTTCGCACCCCCTTATATGCGGTAACGGGGCTCACACACCTGTTGTTGGAGGAAAACCCGGCCGAGCACCAAAAAGAACACCTGAAATCATTGAAGTTTTCGGGGGAATATTTGTTGAATTTCATCAATGACATTCTTCAGATCAATAAAATAGATGCTGATAAACTGGAACCGCTGAGCATTGAGTTCAAGCTGGAAAAAGTGCTTGCCGATGTTGTGGATTCCTTGCAGCAAAATGCAAATGAGAACAAATCCAAGCTCGTTTTGGATTATGACCCCAATATCCCCCAACAGCTTCTTGGTGACCCTATCAAATTGTCCCAAATCTTTATGAATCTTGTGGGGAATGCGCTTAAATTCACTAAAAATGGCAAAGTGGAGGTCATTGCCAAATTGTTGAAAAAAGAAGAAGATCAAGTAAAACTCTATTTTGAGGTCAGAGATAACGGTATTGGAATTTCCGAAGACCAACAGAAAAACATCTTTGACAGTTTTGAGCAAGGTTCCATCCAAATCAATCGCGAATATGGTGGTACCGGCCTTGGCCTTACCATAGTAAAAAGTTTGCTCGGGCTCTTTGGAAGTACCATTCACTTGGAAAGTGAACTGGGCCATGGAAGTTCCTTCTTCTTTGAAATGGATCTAAAATGTGATGATAAAGCACTTGATGAAATCGCCTTTGAACTCAATCCTGAAGAATTTGACTTTAAAGGACTACATATATTGATCGTGGAAGACAACAAGATCAACCAGGTCATCACCAAAAAAATGCTCACCAAAAAAGAGATTACCTGCGACATTGCAAACAACGGTAACGAGGCCATTGACATGGCCAAAGCAAACACGTATGATTGCATCCTCATGGACATCCACATGCCAGGGATCAGTGGTGAGGAAGCCACGCGCCAAATCCGAAAATTTGATCCAGATATCCCCATTATTGCGTTGACCGCAATTTCCTTGGATGACAGTTTGGAGAGTTTTTACAAAGCGGGCTGCAATGATGTGGTCACCAAACCCTTTAAACCAGAGGTGTTCTACCAAAAAATTGGTGAAAATATCTTCAAGCGAAAAATGCAAGGTTTGGTCTAAACCAGACTTTTAATGGTTTTTTCCAAAAAAACTTTGTCCTCAGCACTAAAGCTATGGGCAATTTCCACATAAAACAGGTTTTTCACCATACCCTTTAAGCGCACATAATCCTTTTCAGTGGTCAAGATCAGCTCATGATCCTTGAATTGCTGCACATCTTTTTCCGAGAAATTGTGGTGGTCCCCAAACGCAAAATGGGTAAACACCAACCCCAAAGACTTTAAATAGTTTACCAAGGGTTCTGGTGATGCAATGCCCGTAACCAATGCCATTTTCTTCGCCTTAATTGCAGAAAAATCCAAATTTTCAACTTTCCCACCTTTAAGCAGTTGATCATATTCCAATTTGGAAAACAATACCTTTTGGTGCGGTAAGGGCTTTAGCCTGTCAATAATTGCTCTCTGTTCTTCCTCCGATAATAACACCGGGCATTTGGTGACAATAATGATATTGGCGCGCTTAGCTTCCCTTTTAGCATCCCTCAGGTTTCCGGTGGGGAGGTACCAATCATCAGCATATAGTTGTCCGTATGCCGTCAGCAGTATGGAAAAATCGGGCTTTACCCTTCTATGCTGAAATGCATCATCCAACAAGATTATTTCAGGTTTTACAGTATTCTCCAACTGGGTAATCCCATTTCTTCGGTCTGCATCCACCGCCACGGTGATTTCAGGAAATTTTTGGTGCAATTGGTAGGGCTCATCGCCCAAATCCAAGACATCACTGTTCGTATCGGCCACTAAAAATCCTTTGGATTTCCGTTTATACCCACGGCTCAGCACTGCAATTTTATGTCCCTTGAGCAACCGGACCAGATATTCAATCATCGGGGTTTTTCCTGTACCGCCAACACTTAAATTGCCCACGCATACTGTTGGCGTTTGGTACGATTTGGATTTCATTACACCGGTGTTATAGAAAAAGTTCCGTATATGCACCACCAAGGCATAGACCAAAGAAAACGGAAACGCTATTTTGCGAAGCAATTGCAGCATGGGGACGAAAATATAATATTTTATCTTTAGCCTACTTAAGAAACACCAAATGACCGTAAAGGATATTACAAAAGTACTGGAAGAGTTGGCTCCTTTGGCACATGCAGAGGATTTTGACAACGTTGGATTATTGGTAGGGGACCAAAACATGACCGTAAGTGGCGTTTTGGTCACTTTGGACACGCTGGAAAACGTTGTGGACGAAGCCATTGCAAAGAAATGTAATCTCATCGTCAGTTTTCATCCCATCATCTTTTCAGGGCTCAAAAAGCTCACAGGAAGCAATTATGTGGAACGAGTGGTGCTAAAAGCCATTGCCAACAACATTGCCATTTACAGCATGCACACGGCCTTGGACAACAGCAAAAATGGGGTCAATGCCAAGATTTGTGAGGTTTTGGGCATCAAAAATCCACAAATTCTAATTCCCAGGGCAGGCACCATTAGAAAACTGACCACCTACGCCCCTAACGGTGAATCAGAAACCATAAAGTCGGCCCTTTTTGGTGCGGGAGCGGGTGAGATTGGAAAATACAGCAATTGTAGCTTTAGTTTGGAGGGCAAAGGGAGTTTTATTGCTGGTGAAGAAGCCAATCCCAGCGTTGGAAAAATTGGTGAGATCCATGTGGAGAAAGAAACGCAGATCAATGTGATTTATTCTTTTGAAAAAGAACAACAAATTTTGAATGCCCTTTTCAATGCTCATTCCTATGAGGAGGTGGCCTATGAAATCTCTTCCTTGGAAAATAGCAACCAAGATTTAGGTATGGGCATGGTAGGCTCACTGGAGACTGAAATGGATGAGGTTGATTTTTTGCAATTCGTCAAGAAGAAAATGAACGCATCGGTGGTCCGCCATTCCAAATTGCTTGGCAAAAAGGTGAGAAAAGTAGCTGTTTTGGGCGGAAGTGGTGCCTTTGCCATTTCAGCAGCCAAAAAATCCCAGGCTGATATTTTCGTTACTTCGGACCTTAAATACCACCAGTTTTTTGAGGCCGAAAACCAGCTTGTGCTAGCCGATATTGGGCACTTTGAAACTGAGCAGTTTACAAAAGATTTATTGGTTGATTATCTTACAAAAAAAATTCCTAATTTTGCAGTCTCTTTATCGGAGAGTATAACAAATCCCATCAAGTATTTATAAATAATATGGCGAACAAAAAAGAAAGCACCGTGGAAGAAAAACTGAGAGCGTTGTACGATCTTCAGCTCATTGATTCCAGGGTCGATGAAATACGCAATGTAAGAGGAGAACTCCCATTGGAAGTACAGGACTTGGAAGATGAGGTATTGGGTCTAAAAACCCGTCTGGACAAACTAAAAACGGATGTGGAGACCATCAATTTCGAGATCACTGCCAAGAAAAACCTCATTGAGGAATCCAAAACGCTTATTAAAAAATACGCCGAGCAACAAAAGAATGTACGAAACAGCCGGGAGTTCAACTCGTTGAGCAAGGAAGTGGAGTTCCAGGAATTGGAAATTCAATTGGCTGAAAAGAACATTAAAGAATTCAAGGCACAGATTGAGCAGAAAAAAGAAGTGATTGCTGACACCAAAGAAAAACTATCGGAGCGTGAAGGTCACTTGAAGCACAAAAAAGGGGAATTGGATGCCATTCTTGCCGAAACGGAAAAAGAGGAAAAGGCCCTTTTGAAAAAATCAGAGGAATACGAGGAAAAAATCGAGGACCGTTTGGTTCAGGCCTACAAAAGAATCCGAACCAATGTTAAAAATGGTTTGGCCGTAGTTCCCGTGGAACGGGGTGCTTCCGGAGGTTCTTTCTTCACCATTCCACCGCAAGTTCAGGTGGAAATCGCTTCCCGCAAAAAAATCATTACGGATGAGCACAGTGGAAGAATCTTGGTAGACCCACTTTTGGCAGAAGAAGAGCAAGAAAGAATGCAGGATTTGTTTGCAAAACTCTAAGTTGCATTTCCCTATAAAACAAAAAGCCACTTTATAAGTGGCTTTTTTTATTGCGCTTCTGTGTCATTTTTGAAATGGGCAAAGGGAGCCTAAAAAAATTTCTAACTATCTTCCAAGAGTTCCAGGATCTTGTTTTCAACTTCCTTGGTTTCCCATTCTTCTGCAATATTCGGCATTTTCAACACCTCTTGCATGATTTCTTCCTGCCTGTCCCCTATCGCCAATGCCTCAGCATACGGTCTCTCTGAAAAAGTGACCCTACTGTACACCGGAATCCATTTATCTGGGTGCTTTGAGGAAAACCATTTCTCAATCTTTTTTTGCAACAGAAATTTAGGGTCGGCGGTTTTACTGCTCATCTCCACAAAATTGCGGTAACTCAATTCTGCGATGGCATCGGCATTGGGTTTGCGCTTTTCCTGATATTGCCTAAAAATGGTTTCCCAATCGTCGCCATGGGTCTCCATGAGTTCATTCAACACATAAATATCTTCAAAACCGGCGTTCATGCCCTGCCCATAAAACGGAACTATGGCATGGGCGGAATCCCCCACCAAAGCCACCTTGTCCCAATAGGTCCATGGGTAGCATTTCATGGTGACCATGGCACTGGTGGGATTTTTGAAAAAATCCTGGGATAGGTTTTCAATGTTCTTTTTCACATTGGGGAAATAGGTCCTAAAAAAGCTCCTGGCCTCATCTTCAGTAGTGATGCTTTCAAAGGAAATTTCTCCTTCAAAAGGCAAAAACAGCGTACAGGTGAAACTTCCATCGATATTGGGCATGGCAATAAGCATGAACTTGCCCCTTGGCCAAATATGAAAGGAGTTTTTGTCCAATTTATGGGTGCCATCTTCATTGGCGGGAATGGTCAGCTCCGTATACCCTACATCGATGAAATCTTGGGAATAGTCAAATCGGCTTCGCCGCTGCATTTTGTGCCGCACCCGGGAAAAAGCACCATCACACCCAAAAATAATATCGTACTGATATTCTTTCCACTCACTTTTTTCTGACTCCCCTGTATAGATTTTGGCCTCGGGAAGATCTACATCCCACACTTTTTCGTTGAATCTGAAAACAGTTCCGGCTTCCTCGGCCAGATCAATCATTTTTTTATTGAGGATTCCCCGGGAAATGGACCAAATGGCCTCTCCTTCCTTCCCATATTTTTGAAAATAGACCGGTTTTTCATTTACGTGCATCGCTCGCTTGTCCAATGGAAGGGCAATTTCTTTGATACGGTCTTCCAACCCCACCTTTCGCAAGGAACGCCACCCCCTGTTGCTCATGGCCAAGTTAATGGAGCGGCCTGAAAATTTGATGGTCCTAATATCGGGCCTACGATCAAAAACCGTAACCGAATGTCCTCTTTTACGTAGATAAATGGCCAAAAGCGAACCCACCAATCCGGAACCGATGATGGCTATTTTTTTAGAAGTCTGTGTCATAAATGCCGAATGGCGAATTCCGATTAAGCTGTAAAAATACGGAAATTGGGTGGCATAAACTGTTTTAAGGGAGCAAGGCAGAAAATCAATATGTTACAAAAAAGACAAACAGCAGGTAGGCCGCTATTTTTCATTTTAACACTTCCTTAAGGTCTTCTGGCATCCATCTTGACGTATATATATTGAATATTCCGCTTCGGCGTCCATATATATGCAAAAAGTCCTTCCCAAAAACTTGCGAAGGACTTTTTTCCTTTTTAAGACAATCTATTTCTTATTTTAAGATTTCATCCACTATGCCATACTCCACGGATTCTTCGGCACCCATCCAATAATCCCGATCAAAATCCTTCATGACCTTTTCAAAAGATTGGCCACAGTTATCCGCTAAAATTTGCGCGCCCAGTTCCTTGGTCTTGATAATTTCCTTGGCCTGAATCTCTATATTGGAGGCCTGGCCACGTGCACCACCACTGGGTTGGTGTATCATTACCCGGGCATGGGGCTGGATAAATCGCCTCCCCTTCTTTCCAACGGATAGAAGAATGGACCCCATGGATGCCGCCAAACCGGAACAAACCGTTGAAACGGGGCTTTTAAGCTGTTTTATGGTGTCATAAATAGCAAAACCAGAAGTTACATACCCCCCTGGGCTATTGATGATCAACTGAATTTCCTTGTTATTTATCATATCTAAGTAGAGCAAACGATCTATAACGTGCTTTGCAGAATCATCATCAACCATTCCCCACAAAAACACTTTGCGATCTTCCAACAATTTTTCTTGGATCAATTCTTGAACCTTAACTTTCTTTGAACTCATTTTTTATATGTTGTAAAGTTTCAAAAATAATCAAATTATAAGGAAGAAAATAACCTTTGCAATTCTACTTTGATTTAAAAATAATTCGTGAAAATTTATTTCTTTCCAATTGTAGATGAATAATTACGTAATTTTAAAGAAATGAGATAGCTAGGTCAATCAAATGGGCTCTATCTTTGAAAAAAAACAGACATGAAGTATTTTTCAATAGCTGCACTTTTCTCTTTTTTCCTAGTACTCAGTTGCAAAACCGAGCCCAAGGCATCAACAACCGAGACGCAACCTGAAGCTGAAAAGAGCATTCCAGAAAAAATTGCCGATGCGCATGGATACGAAAACTGGGAATCTGTTTCCAAGATCACCTTCACTTTTAATGTGGACAGGGACAGTACCCATTTTGAGCGGAGCTGGGTCTGGAAACCCAAGATGGATGAGGTTACCTCTATTTCTGGGGTTGATACCTTGACCTACAATCGTAAGAGCATGGATAGCATTGCCCACAAAACCAATGGAGGCTTTATCAATGACCGTTATTGGCTCATGGCTCCTTTTAATTTGATGTGGGACGCCAACAATTACACTTTTGAACATTCCGAGCAAGTAAATGCGCCCATAAGCGGCGATACCATGCATAAATTGACCATTGTGTACAGTGATGATGGTGGCTACACCCCTGGTGATGCGTATGATTTTTATTTTAAGGATGATTTTATCCTTCGGGAATGGGCCTATCGCAAATCCAACCAACCTGAGCCCAACTTGGTTTCCACTTGGGAAGATTATGCCAATGTGGGTGGTTTGGAGATTGCCCAAGGCCATAAAAGGCCCGATAGTGATTTCCATCTTTATTTTACAGGATTGTCCGTTTCTAGGGAGTGATGCCCCTATTTTCGGTTCTTGCGCAGGAAAAATGTAATGCCCAATACCACTACCACACAGCCCAACAGTACTGAAAAGCTATAAGTGAGTGAAGCAGATTCCGCAATAAACCCAAGGATTACAGGACCAACCAAGAAGCCAGAATATCCGGTTCCGGCAATAAAAGCAACGCCTTGGGAAGAATCCACACCTTTAACATTGCCCCCTATTCGGAACAATTCAGGGACCATGACCGAAAAACCCAATCCATTTAGGGCAAAGCCCAATATGGCCAAATAGGTATGGCCAGACAATACAAGCATATAGCCCAGAAGAGAGACAATGGCCCCCAGTGCCACAATATTCACTGAACCAATCCGGGCACTGATACCGTCGCCCAAAAATCGTCCCAAGGTCATGGTAACGGAAAAGGCCAAAAATCCAGAGCCTATTAAAATCTCAGGTGCCAAGGTCACTTCTTTTAAATACAGGCCGCTCCAATCAATAATAGCACCTTCACTGCCCATGGCCACAAAACCAATGATGCCCAACAACAGTAACGGCTTAAACAGTTTTATGCTGAATGGCTCTTTTTCAACCGGAGCTGCAACTATATGTAGATAGTTTTTATAAAAGATAAGGTTTATGATCAACACAATGGCCACGGTAATACCCATGTGCAATACGGGGTTGTCCAGTATCGGAATCAAAAAACTGCCCAATCCCACCAAAACACCGCCCAAACTAAAAAACCCGTGTGCTGCCGACATAAAATTCTGTTTGTCCTCTTTTTCTATTTCAGTGACCAAGGTGTTCATTGCAATATCAGTGAGTCCATTGGATGCCCCAAAAAGAAAAAGACTTCCCATTAAAAGATAATAATTGGGAGCCAACAATGGGAAAAGAGCCGTAAGACTGCTTAAAAGTACCCCCACCCATGTGGCTTTTCCTACTCCCAACTTGTTAATGATCTTGGAGGCCACGGGAAAAATGGTAAAAACGCCCAGCGAGAGACAAAAAATAGCTATGCCCAAATCTGCCTTATCTATGTGCAGCTTTTCCTTTACGGTTGGAATGTACACCGCCCAGGTTCCAAACCACAGGTTTAGACTGGCAAACACCCAAGCAGGGGCAAAATATCTTGGATTGGAAAAAATGAGCAACAATGATCTCATAGCCTTGGATGACCTAAAAACATGGGGGTTATTTTTGCAGGATGCCCTGCTTTAAAATCTGACCAAAATTGTACATATCGGTGTATGAGCAATAGAAGGGTGCTGGGGCCAACCGGATGACATTGGGTTCCCGCCAATCGGTGATGACCCCATTTTTCATGAGATAATCGAACAAAGGCCGGCCTTCACCATGCAAAAAGACAGAGAGCTGGCAGCCGCGTTCTTTTGGGGTAATAATTTCAAACGAGCTGTCCACCTGTTTATCAATTTCATGCAGAATAAACTCCAAATAGGCCACTAGGGTTTGCTGCTTTTCAATAAGGGCATCCATGCCCACTTCATCAAAAAGTTCCAAGGATGCCAAATAGGGTGCAAGCGATAATATGGGCGGATTGCTCAATTGCCACGCATCTGCGGTTTCAATGGGGTCAAATTCGGGTTCCATTAAAAAACGGGTTTCCTTTTTGGTGCCCCACCATCCTTCAAAGCGAGGAATATCCTTTTTGGCCAAATGTCTTTCATGCACAAAAATACCTGAAGCATTTCCAGGCCCGCTGTTCATATATTTATAACTGCACCAGGCCGCAAAATCGGCATTCCATCTGTGCAAATCCAATTTAACATTGCCCACGGCATGGGCCAAATCCCATCCCACAAAAGCCCCTACGGATTTCCCAGCTTTGGTGATGGTCTCCATATCCAACACTTGACCGTTGTAGTAATTCACTCCACCTATCAGTACCAAGGCCAACTCCCCGCCTACTTCATTGATTTTTTGGATGATGTCCTCCGTTCTCCAAAAATTTTCCCCTTTGCGTTTTTTAACTTCAACTAGGGCATCATTGGGGTCCAGACCATGGAACCGCAACTGACTCTGCAACATATATTGATCGGATGGAAATGCTTTTTCCTCGCAAAGAATTTTATATCGTTTTTCGGTAGGGCGATAAAAGGACACCATCAAGAGATGTAAATTCACCGTAAGGGTGTTCATCACTGAAACCTCCTCTGGGGTTGCGCCAACAACCTTTGCCAAACCCGAAGCCAATCGTTCGTGGTAATCCCACCAAGGTTTGTCCGCATAAAAATGTCCTTCAACGGCAAGCTCGCGCCAATCCTTCATGACCTCGTCAACAAATCTTTGGGTGCGCTTGGGCTGCAATCCCAAGGAATTGCCCGTAAAATAGATGACTTCCTTTCCGTTCACCTTTGGATAGTGGAATTCTTGTCGATATTTAAACAGTTTGTCCTTGGCATCCAACTGCTGCGCAAACTCAAGGGTGTTTTGGAATGTCATGCCTTTTTGATTTGCTCCAAAAATACGATTTGTGAACTTATTTTGACTCAGGAAATCACTCCAAGCGCATTTCTATGATATGCTTTTTAAAGCCCACTTTTTCATAGGCTTTAATGGCCGGAAGGTTATCGCTATAGACCGTTAACCTGATTTCCTGAAGGCCTTTTTCCGTAGACCAGTTTTTCAAGGCTTCCACAATCATGGCATTGATTCCTTTGCCCCTGTACGCCGGATCAGTGTACATAAACCCCAAATAGGCATAATATTCATGATCTAGGTAATGTCTGGCTCTTTTTGAAATGGCATAGCCTGAGGCCACAACTTTTCCTTCCGATTCGGCGACCAGAACACAGGCATCCTCATCCAAAACCATCTGTTTGAGGTCATAATAACTAATCGGGTCTTCTTTAATCGTCACATCAAACGGACGTTCTGCTTTAATAATCTCCTGTTCAAAATTGAGCAAGATGGGCAGGTCGTCCAAAGTGGCTTTACGAATTGTTATTTCGTCTGAAGTCATTTCATTCAAGGCGTATAAGTTGTCTCCGAATGTAGTTCTTTTCTATATTTTTGAAAAAATAAACATTGATCGAGCAACTACTAAAATTAATGGCAGAATTTTTTCATGGTGGCTCAAAGGCTAGTTATGTTGTGGCATTAATTTTTGTTGTCATTTTGGTCATGGCAATAATCATCTTAAATTTTAAATAATCGATACCAATAAAAGATGGATTATGAAAATTTACTTAAAAATGGAATAATTATTTTGGTAGTTTCTCTTGCGGGTTTTGTTAGGATTAAAAAATTTCCGAATGATGATAAGAGCCAATCAAATTCTGAAACCAATCCAAGTTGGTTGGATAAATATCCTATGTTTTATGATAGATTCTATTCCTATCCTTTGTATGTTTTACTTTTTTTCATTGGAATATCATTAATTTACAATGGATTAGCCTTCAAATATGGATGGCCAGTGATATTAAAATTCTTGTTTGAAGCCAAATAATTAATTTTCATGTTTCCATGGTACCATAAATTAAGAAATATAGTTGCCATTAAATTGATTAAGTGGAGATATAATATTTAAAAGTTCAAATAAACGATTCACAAAAAAGCTTTTATCTGCTATCTAGCATGATTTTTGTAACTTTATATTAAAGAGATATTTAAATGAACATGTCAGAGTCAAAATCCACTAAAAAAGAACTTGTAGGTTGGATAGAATCCCTAAAGGATGATACCATCCTAGGGCTTTTGAATTCAGTGAAACTTTCGAGTGAGGGAAAGTCAGGTGACTGGTGGGACGAACTCACAGAAAGTGACAGGGTAAATATTCTTTCAGGGATAAGAGACTTTGAGCAGGGTCTGACGATGAGTTCAAAAGACTTTTGGAACGGCCTGTCCAATGGATGATTTGTATGAAGTACAGTGGACCGAAAGGTCATTATCCAACGCATTGGAGATTAAAGCATATCTAAAAAGAAAGTTCAGCGAAAAGGAAATAATAAGTTTTGAGGAACTTTTGAAGCAATTTGAGAATACAGTATCCAATTTTCCAACGCTTTATCCGGAATCACAAATACAGAAATCTTTAAGACGAGCTGTAATCCATAAAAACACTACCATCTATTATATTTTTAAAGAAGATAAGGTCACTGTCATTGCTATGAAAGATAATAGACAGCTCAATCCGAGTAACTAAATTTTAAATAATCGATGTGGAAAGGGATAGCACTTATTGTGATTGGTTTAATTAGGATTGCATTTATGATATGGTCTGGTAGAGACTTAGCATTGGCAAAAAGGATAAAATAGGGGGTTGGTTATGCGAAGAGAGGTTATTTTTATGCAGTAATCATGATTCTATGAGGAATATATGCGTTAATTGAAATTTTTAGTTAGAACCTTAAAGTTCAAATAAAAGATTGCTTTGTTCATGATTTATCGCTAAATTGAACCATAATTAATACTATTGGTTCATCATGGGGGTTATAAGGAAATCCATAACATTTACCGAACAGCAAGATGCCTTTGTCAAAAGTTTGATCGAGCAGGGCTTTTATACCAACGACAGTGAATATATCAGGGATATAATCAGAAAAGATCAGGAGCGCAGAAAACGTATCGTTGATTTGAACGAAGCCCTAATTGAAGGAATTGAGAGTGGTCCATCCGATGCTACTATAGATAGTATTTGGGAAGAAGCAATAAACGAGCACAATGCCGGAAAATAAATACGTCATTAGTGCAAAGGCTAGAGCAGATTTCAAGGCCATTGCCAAATACACAATAAAAAAGTTCGGGGAGGTGCAACCGTTAAAATATGCCCAAGGTATCAAGACTGTTTTGGCAGATTTGGGAGACAACCCTGAACTCGGAAGGAGATATGTGGCAGTAAAGGACAAAATGTTGCTACGCTTCAGGTACAAAGCACATGTCATATTCTATTATGTGGAAAATGGCAAAATATTCATTGTAAGGGTTTTGGGCGGTCGTATGGATTTTCCTCAACACCTTAAGTAAAGTTCAAATAACCCATGCATTTTTTGTCCAACATCCTGGAAGACTATATTGCCGATCATTCACAGGCAGAACCCGAACTATTGACCGAACTGACACGCGAAACCCACCTAAAAGTGGTACAGCCACGCATGATCACGGGACATTATCAAGGTCGGGTGTTGAGTTTGCTGTCCAAAATCATTGCTCCACAGCATATTCTTGAAATTGGCACGTATACTGGCTATTCGGCCATTTGTTTGGCGGAAGGGCTCCAAAAAACCGGGGAATTGCATACCATTGAGATCAATGAGGAACTGCACAGTTTTCAACGTAAGTATTTCGACAAAAGTGGATTTGGTGCACAGATTGTTCAACATACTGGGGACGCCTTTGACATCATCCCAAGACTACATCTTTGTTTTGATTTGGTCTTTATCGATGCGCAAAAGGTGAACTACGATGCCTATTTTGAGGCCGCCATTCAAAAAACCAAATCGGGCAGTGTCATTTTATCGGACAATGTGCTGTGGTCGGGGAAAGTGGTGGAACCGGTTCCAAAATCAGACAAGGCCACCCTAGCTTTGAAGGAATACAATAAAAAGCTTCAAAATGACCCTAGGGTTGAAACGGTATTGTTGCCGATCAGGGATGGACTGACCTTGAGTAGGGTAAAATAAAGCGGTTGTAGAGCTTATAAAACAATAGGCCCGAGAGTATTCCCACCACCGCTCCCACCAAAATATCGATGGGAAAATGTACGCCCACATAAATTCTACTGATGGCAAACAAAATTGGCCAGATGAAAAACAGTACAGCCCATTTCATTTTCTTTTTAAAAAAAAGAAACACTAAGGTGGTTATGGAAAAGGAACTTGACGCATGTCCGGAAAAAAAGCTGTAATCGGTGGGGCTTTTTAGAACACGGATCAGGGCATTGATTTCCTCGGCATTGTTGGGACGCAAACGGGCCACGGATATTTTGGTCCAATGGGTAATGGACGTGATAAAAATGACCAATCCAACAATAGTCAAAAATTTAAACCAAGCCTCCCTTTTTGGGAATTTAAGGAACAGCAATACGAGAAATAGGATAAAAAGAGGGATCCATGTGGCAATATTGGTAATGGCGGACCAAAACCCATCGTATTCTTCAATGCCCAAACTATTGAGATAGATAAACGTGTCCCTATCCCATTCGAGCAATCTTTTCAACATGGATTATTTGAGGTTTCTTTTTACGGAGCCTGTAACATCGTCCACATTTTTTTTGACGTCATCAATCTCCTTTCGGATATCTTTGGTGAAATTGGTATCAATGCCCTGTTTGTCGGCACTTTTTTGGATTTCCCGCTTAATGTCGTCCGTTGCGTCCCGAAGTTGGCGCATTCCCTTGCCAAGTCCTTTGGCAATCCCAGGAATCTTATCGGCACCAAAGACCATCACCACTATAAATAGGATGAAAAAAATCTCTGCGCCACTTATGAATAGAAAATACATGCAACAAATATAATCAGAAGTTGGTAGGAAAATAAAAAAAGCCCCGTGAAATCACGAGGCTTTTAACAGCTATTTTGTAACTTTTATTTTCCTTTGATGTCATCCTTGAACTTATCAAAGTCTGATTTCTCCTCTTTCTTGGGCCAAGCGTTGTTGGTAGTGTCAATATCAGCGGTTTCCAACTTTGGATCTACCACAATACCCACCAATTCCTTTTGGGATGAAATCACCCTTTTTACCTCGGCATCGTTCTTTCTCCAGATTTCCGGTGGATAGGTAACGTTCTCCGTGGTGCCATCGGCGTAGGTATACTCCACGATCAATGGCATGGGGATTCCCCCTGGCTTGTCAAAAGTGACTTCATAGAAGAATTTGGGCTCCTTGACCTGCGACCTTTCGGCCTCGGTCATGTTGTCCATCATAAACTCCTTAAGGTTTTGGGACGTTTCGGTTGGGGATTTCCCTTTAAGCTCGGGCATGTAATCCTCACTGTCCTCTTCTGCCAAATACACCAAAGGTGGCAAATCGGCCTCGGTGATATTTCTATCGGCCATATATTTTTCCATTTCTTTGGTAGGCTTGCTGGTGACGTAATATTTTTTCACTCCTTTAACGCCAATATCCACATAATCGGTAGTGTAGAACCAGCTTCTCCAGAACCAATCCAAATCCACCGCGGAAGCATCTTCCATGGTACGGAAGAAATCTTCTGGGGTTGGGTGCTTGAACATCCAACGTTGGGCATAGGTTTTGAAAGCATGATCGAACAATTCCTCACCCATAACGGTCTCTCTTAGGATGTTCAACGCAGTGGCTGGTTTACCATAGGCGTTTGGCCCCAATTGGTACACATTTTCCGGGTTGGACATAATGGGTGAAATATAACTTTGATCTCCGGCCATGTACGGTACAATATCAGCCGGATTCCCTCTACGGGACGGGTATTTTTCATTGGGAGCGATCACAGAAGGGTTATTTTTCCCGAATTCCTGCTCTGCCAAATACTGCATAAAGGTATCCAGACCTTCATCCATCCATCCCCATTGACGCTCATCTGAGTTTACGATCATAGGGAAGAAGTTATGGCCCACTTCGTGGATGATCACACTGATCATTCCGAATTTCACCCTATCGGAATAGGTACCATCCTCGTTGGGACGACCATAGTTCCAGCAGATCATGGGATATTCCATCCCCTGGTTCTTGGCATGTACGGAAATGGCCTTGTGATACGGATAATCAAATGTATGTTTGGAATAGGTCTTTAGGGTCTGAACCACAGCTTTAGTGGACATATCTTCCCAAAGTGGATTTCCTTCTTTTGGATATAGGGAAACAGCCATTACGTCCTTACCGCCAATGTTGACGGCCTGCATGTCCCAAATAAACTTACGGGATGAAGCAAAGGCGTAGTCCCTAACATTGGTCGCTTTGAACTTCCAGGTCTTGGTATCTGTAGAAAATCCTTTTTCGGCGGCTTCTGCTTCCTCTTGGGTTACAATGATCACCGGTTTGTCATAGGATTTTTTGGCATCCTTATACCGCTTCATCATTTCTTTGGTGAAGACCTCATCCCTGTTCTGCAATTCCCCAGTAGCATCCAAAATATGATCTGCGGGAACGGTAATGCTTACATCATAGTTCCCAAAGGGAAGCGCAAACTCTCCACTGCCCCAGAACTGGTGGTTCTGCCATCCTTCCACATCGCTGTATACTGCCATTCTTGGAAAGAACTGGGCAATAACGTAGGCACGGTTGCCATCTTCAGGGAAATATTCAAATCCGGAACGGGCCCTATTTACAGTATGATCTGGAACATTGTACCACCATTTAATGGAAAAGGAAACTTTTTCCCCACTTTTAAGGGGTTCGGGGATGTTCACCCGCATCATGGTCTGGTTGATGGTGTGCGACAATGGTTTTCCACTGGCATCCTTGACCCACTCTATATTAAAACCACCATCAAAGGGTTCGCTCATATACGTTTCAGCAAAATTGCCCGCTGTATAGGCGATGTTTACCCCATTCCCATCACGAAGCGGGGATTTGGAATCCTTGGAACGGACATTTTGATCCAACTGTACCCAAAGAAACTCCAAATCTTCCGGAGAATTATTGTGGTAGGTAATGGTTTCCTCACCATAGATCCTGGCATTTTTGTCATCCAACTGCACGTTGATCACATAATCTGCCTGTTGTTGGTAATAATCCGGCCCTGGCGCCCCAGATGCGGAACGATAGGTGTTGGGGGTGGAAAATTCTTCGTACAACTGTTTAAACTTACTTTGGTTGTAGTGACCTGGCTCCCGCTCCTGTTTGGCTTCTCCTTCTTCCTGTGCCATCAACACAGCACCAAAAAGAAACAGCACGGAAGCAAAATAATACTTGACTCTGTTCATTTTTCTATTTGATTTTAAAACGGTGAAAAATAGCTTTTTTTAACCAATTGTTAACAATCCGTTACAAGTTTAACATTCCTTTATTATTTTCCTTGATGAGCACAAAACTCTTCTTGTGGCCCTTCCATTTTAGGTGGACCACGTTTTGTTGTTCCTCAAATAAATCGGTGAGAATCTCATTTTGGATGGCTATGGATTTTAATCCCGAGAAACCAACTTTGGGAATTTCAAGGTAGCAGATAACCACATCATTGTCATAGCGTTTCCCCAAAAAGGTGTATTTGGCCGGTTCGCCATTGAGTTCCACGGCAAATTTGGCCCTAAAATATTTTTCGATGTATTCATCGGCCACTTTCGCCTCATTTGGGGTGGCCAGTTTGGCTTTGATGCCATAACGTTCTTCCAAGAGGTCATCCAGATCATCTATAAAAACACGGCTGGTAATCTGAAAGGCATCCTCCTCCTCGGCATAAACTACATTGGTGACGCTTACATAGAATTTATGGGCTGATGCGAAAGACAAAAAAAGCACTGCCAAAAATGGCAATAGCAGATTCCGTGCTGTTTTCATTTTCATCATATAGGTGTTAGACTCCAATACTGGGGCAATGTTACAGGATTTCATGGGATTTTTATGCAAAATACTTGCCAAAATATACTTTTTGGACACTACACTTGAGATATGGGAATACTGGATTTTAGACATTAGAAAAAAGAAAAAAAAATTCCATAGCGGTACTGCCTACTGGGTTATTCAGTTACTCTGTTATTCAGTTATTAGGTTATTGGGTTATTGGGTTATTGGAATTTGGTGCTTGGAATTTGGGATTTGATACTTGAAACTTGCCCCCTGCCCACTGCCTACTGCCTACTGGGTTATTGATCTTGACCCTTGAACTTTTTTGACTGCCTACTGCTCACTCCCGACTCCCAACTTCGGACTTCCGACTTCCGACTTCCGACTTCCGACTCCATAAAAACTTCAATCCAAATTGTTGTTCTCCCGATACACCCGGCTTTTTTCCACCATAAAATCCCATATTTTCAACTTGTCCTGCGAATCAACCGTGGCCTGAAAGGTTTCATCCACCTCACAGAAGTACATGAAATCCTCTATTTTCTCCATGGGAATCTTCAAGGTGGTCACAAAAAGGGAGTCCACATAAAAATCTTGTACCCTTTGGGTACGGGCGTAGGTGTTGTCCACCTTTAGCCGATTTTTCAGCATTTTGGTGCGACCGGTAATGGCATTGATGATTGGGTTGAGGGACACGGCCCCTCCTGCACCTCCAAGTCCACCGCCACCCATAATGCTCATGCCAGACGCCTCTTTCAGCAATCGTTCACTTTGGGTAAAATCCTTGGCATTGGCATTGGGCAGCCCCAACGCTTCGGCATCTACTACCCGTTGCTCGGGAAGTTTTTCCAGATCCTTGTCCAAAATACCCGAAAGGTTGTACGGACTGACCACCACTTCCCGCAACTGATTTACAAATTCTTCCATGGGAACGGTCACAAAATTGGAATTGTACAGCGCGTCTGTCACGGGAAGCAACTTTCGCTGAAAATGCACTGCCGAAAACACCAAAGTGTCGTTCACCTGCACCCTAATGGTAAAATTCCCGTCAATATCCGTGATCACGGCCTCATCCGAAGAAATGTTCTGGACCACAACCCCCACAACGTCCTCAGTGGCACTGGTAACCGCTCCCCTCAATATTTTTCTGTTACCATCTTGGGCCGAGGTCCAAAGGGCGCATAAACATAGTAATGGGGAAAAAAGTTTCTTCATTCCTCATTCAACTCGGTCAAAAAGGCCTTGCTCTGGGTCACCAAGAAATCAATCAGCTGAAATTCGTTTTCCTTGCGCAACAAGGTCTGGGAAGGAATTTTATCATCACAATACAATAAAAAAGCATCTATCTTGTCCTGCGGCAGTTTTAGGTCCACCACAAAAAACTCATCGTCATACACATGCCGAAGCACCTCACTCACCTTGAGCGGGGCCCTTTGCACGCCCTCTGCTTCATTGGGTTTAAAAAGCGCCTTGAAAATATTCACAAAGTTAAGACCATCCCGCATGCCACGCACCGTTCTGGACTCGGCCACATTTTCAACCTCCGTACTTCTGTCAATTTCGTAGTCAAACTGTTTAAAATCCTCATTCTTCACCTCCAAAAACCGTTCTTGGTTTTCCGGGGTCACCACCACCTCGTCCAGTTCCCGCACCTTTTCGGTCACCTCCACCACCAAGCGGTTGTTGCGCAAAATTTCTTCGGTAATGGTAACTACCTCCAATTGGTAGTTCACCGCCGTAAAGACCAACTGGTCGCCAGCCTTGACCATTATGGCAAATTCCCCATCATCATTGGTGATCGTAGCATTTGCAGAAGTAGAATTGATCACGTTCTCATTGGGCACATTGGTGCTTCGGTACAGCACTTTTCCGCGCAATAATTGTCGATCGTCCTGTGCCGTGGACAGACTGGTGATGAGCAACGAAAACAAAATCAAAACTATATTTTTCATAAGAAAGCATTTAGCCCAAGTTAAAGAAAACTCTTGAAGCCCATATAAAAAAGAAATGCTGTTCTAAACTTTTGTTAATTATCTGGGGCGTGCTATTGAAAAAGGGCATCCGTTCACCCGTGAACTTCGCCTTTTGAACGGGATTTATTAGTATAATCAAATCATAAGATTAGTTTTGTGGATTCCGTTTGGAAACCTCAAATAACAAACACTGTGAAAACGCAAATTGTCTTTTTGATCGTTGCCCTACTGATGATCACTTCCCTGAAAGCCCAGGTAAAAATTGGTGATAATCCGCAAAACTTGGACCCAGCCTCTGTTCTGGAATTGGAAAGCAACAATCGTGTGCTCGTCATTACACGGGTCACCACGGCCCAAATGAGCACCATAAACCCGTTACGGGGTGCCTTGGTCTACAATACGGACGAAGAATGCATCCACTACTACAATGGGGTGGAATGGATCAACATCTGTGAGGCGTTGGACAACTCGTTTACCGTGAGCAGCGAAGCTGTTTTTAACACCTTACCTGATGCTAGGGACAGTACCATTGTTGTGACCCAAACCGAAACTCCGGATGGCATCAACTACAATTTTGAGGTGAACCAGATTACGGGCGACAATATATACAACGGCACCTTGTTTGGCAGTGACTTCGCAAGTGGAGCTATCGGTTCAAGAGAAATACAAGATAGTGCAGTTGAATTGAAAAAATTGGAAGATGGCACCATTGCGGGTCAACTGATACAGTGGGACGGCAATAGTTGGGAACTAATTACAGACACTGACCTTAACATCACCGAAGGGGATGGTGAAATAGGAAATGAGGTTGTGGGACCAACAGATACCACATTAATTTTGGATGGAAACGGAAGTGAGATAGAGCCTTACACCCTTGATGTTTCACCTATGGGGATTGGAACTCCTGAATTGGCAGATAATGCGGTTACCACAGATAAAATACTAAATGGAAATATTACCGATGACAAGTTGGATAAGACCAACATACCGCTAAGTGGATTTGGAGCCGCTAATGCAGATGTTGACCTTGGTTTAAATAAATTGACCAATGTTGGTGAACCGACAGTAGCTACAGATGCTGCTACAATGAATTATGTGGATAATGCCATTGGAACGGTCTCCACCTTGAACAATGGACAGATTTTTGTCGGGGATGCAACAAACAATGCCATTGGTGTGAACATGAGCGGTGATGCGACCATTGACAATGCAGGTGCTTTAACAATTGAAGACAATGCCATCACCAATGCAAAGATGGCTGACAATGCAATCAATACTGCTGAAATTGTTAATAATTCAATAACCACTGTAAAAATTCTTGATGCCAATGTTACCAATGCCAAAATTGCGGATAATGCCATCACAAATACTAAAATGGCCGACAATTCAGTCAACACATTAGAAATTATAGATAATGCAGTGACAACTCCAAAAATTGCCAATGACGCCATCACCACTGTAAAGATTCTCGACGCAAACGTAACCAACGCCAAGATTGCAGACGATGCCGTTGACGTCGACAAAATAGGAACATTGGGAGCAGCTGACGCAAACAGTGTGTTGACAACGGATGGATTGGGTGACCCGCAATGGGAGGACAAAAACATTTTTGCCTCATCAACACTGAGCAATGGGGACATTTTTGTTGGGGATGCAGCTAATAGTGCCGTTGGGGTAACAATGAATGGTGATGCCACCATTAATAACACAGGGCTTCTCACAATTGAAAACGATGCCATCACCACGGTCAAAATCGCAAATGATGCTATTACAACAGGTAAAATAGCCGCTGGGGCTGTAGAATCAAGTGACATAGCCATTGATGCCGTGGATGTAACAAGGATAGGAACTGCCGGAGCAGCTGACGCAAACAGTGTGTTGACAACGGATGGATTAGGTGACCCGCAATGGGAGAACAAAAACATTTTTGCCTCATCAACACTGAGCAATGGAGACATTTTTGTCGGGGACGCAACCAACAATGCCATTGGCGTGACCATGGGCGGTGATGCGACCATCAATAGCCTAGGGGAACTCACCATAGCAAATGATGCCATCACCAATGCCATGATGACGGATGATGCAATAGACACCAATGAAATTGTTGACGATGCAGTCACTACGAACAAAATATTGGATGCTAACGTGACCACTGATAAAATAGCCGATGGTGATGTTACCCCATTGAAAATTGAACCTTCGCCTTCTCTAACAGATGGTGATGTTCTTACCACCGTAGGTGGAGCAGTTGTCTGGAAAGCTCCAGCCGTTGTCGCCATGGGGAAAGTAAACTTTGATGGTTCTCCAGCCAATATAACAGGTGCAGCGGTAATAAGAAATGGTGCTGGCTCTGGAAATTATACGGTCACTTTTGGTGCTGGTGTAACATCAGATGCAGATTACATTGTACAACTCACATTGCTTAATGCTGGACCTGATGTTACTATTGAAGTATCAGGAACCCCAACAGCAACTGCTTTCACAGTCCAAATTTCAGATATAGGTGGAACACCAACAGATGCTCAATGGTATTTCACCGTAACAGACTTTTAACCCTTGAAACCCCTCCTCCACATATCCATTTTGCTATTGGGCTGTGTTTTACACGCCCAAACCGGCCTGTACCATGCGGGCAATATGCAGGTGCATGGCAATTTGGGCTTTCATACCAGTTTTATCAACGATTCTTCCTTTGACCAGACCCAAGGCCTGGTAGGCTTTTACGAGAGCAACGTTATTCAGGTATCGGGCAATATTCCCCCTACCCTTTGGGATATGGAGGTAATGGTGCCCAACAATATATTTTTGCGGAATTCGGTAAATGTGCGGAACAATCTCAATTTTATTGAGGGCAACATCCTCAGCACCCTCAACGATCCATCGGTCTATCTTAATTTTATGGACCAAGGCACTTATACCGAAGAGGCCAATCCCAGAAAAATAACCGGGTTTGCTGCCATTACCAACCGGGATGTTTTCCAATTCCCCGTAGGGGACGAAACCCAGCTCCGGTCCTTGACCTTGGATTCGCAGGGAGCGACCCCTTTGGCCGTTTGTGCTTATTTTTTTGAAAATCCCGCTTCACCCATATCCATTACCCAAAGCTTTGATACCGATGAAAAGGTACGGGACATCGGTACCGTAAGCGATACGGAATTCTGGATCGTGCAAAGCGAGGTGCCTGCTCAGGTTACCATAAGCTGGAACGCCCGAAGCGGATTGGGTCTTATCCCCAACGCCACCATTGAGTCGGTTAGATTAATTGGTTGGGACAGAACTTCCAGTCAATGGGTGATTATTGGCAATGCAGCCATTAGCGGTGATATTACGGAAGGTTTTTTAACATCAATCACCTTTGTCCCCAATGATTTTGCTGCCATTACTTTAGGGACCATTCCCGTGCCCACAGATACATTTGCCGTGGAAAACCCTACCTTGGGCAACTATTTTTTGAGTCCCAATGGCGATGGAACCAACGATTTTTTGGTGATCGATGGTATGGAGGAATCCCCCAACAACAGTTTGATCATCTATAACCGACATGGCCAAAAAGTGTATGAAAAAGTCAACTATGTCAATGAATTTGATGGGATGGCCAATGCGGGAAGTCTCTACACCAGCCGGGAAATTGGTCTGCCCGAAGGCGTCTACTATTATCTGGTGAGCTTGGACGATCTAGGACTGGAATACACCGGTTTTTTGTTTTTGGACCGATAAACTTCAACCCATCACGAGCCTACACTACTGCTTCTTCGACAAAAAAATACTTCTTAACTTGGCACAAAAATCAATTCCATGAAACGAAGGACTTTTGTGAAAACAGCATCGGTTTCCAGTTTGGCCTGTGCCATCCCTCCTGTTTTTCCCCATTTTATTCCCACTGAGTATTCCACGGAGGAATTGATGGGCAAGGCCGTTATAGATCTTTTTGGTGAGGGCATCAACCTTAGAAAAGAGGCATATGAGTCCTTTGTGGAAATGAAAAAAGCCGCCTATGCCGATGGTTTTGATATTAAAATGGTCTCCAGTTTCAGGGATTTTTATCACCAAGCGAGCATTTGGGAGCGAAAATATATCAGCTATACCGAAGATGAGGGCATGGAACCCCTTCAGGCCATAGACAAGATCATTGAATATTCCACCATTCCCGGGACCAGCAGGCACCATTGGGGCACCGATATCGACATTATTGATGGGTATCCGAAAGTTTCAGGCGATGTGCTGCTCACTGAAAAATTTGAAAAAGGCGGTCCCTTTGAAGATTTTAAGCTCTGGCTGGATGAAAACTCGGAAAAATTTGGGTACCATCTCGTCTACACCAACGAGCCCAAACGAAGGGGGTTCAAATATGAACCGTGGCATTATAGCTACGCCCCCCTCTCCATTCCCATGTTAACAGCCTACCGGAGAATCAATGTTCTACGGTTGCTCCAGAAAGAGGAATTTTATGGTTCGGAACACTTCACCACAGGCTTTGTGAGAACCTACATTCAAGACAATATCCTGGACATAAATCCGGCCTTGCTGTAGTGCTTTTTTTCGTATCTTCAATTGTCTAGAACACGAACACCATGAGAAGAGGTAGTTGGAGAATCCGCATCCTGATCGGACTGGCCATTGTGGCTTTCGCTTTTATCCGCCGCTGCAGCAACCAAGAAGAAAATCCCTATACCGGAAGGGTCCAAAACATCAACATGACCACAGAACAGGAGATTGCCATTGGGCTGCAAAGTGCCCCGGAAGTGGCACAACAGCACGGTGGTCTTTATCCTGATGAACGCATGCAGGCCTTGGTGGATGCCGTGGGCAAAAAACTGGTCAATAGCAGTATTGCCGGTGAGACACCGTATGAATATGATTTTCATTTGTTGGCCGATGACCAAACCATAAATGCCTTTGCCTTGCCCGGTGGGCAGTGTTTTATCACCTATGCCCTGTTCTCCCAACTCACTGAGGCCCAACTGGCCGGGGTGTTGGGGCATGAAATAGGCCATGTGATCGGCAGGCACTCCGCCGAACGCATCGCGGAAAGTAATTTTTGGCAGACGCTGGCCACGGGAGCCTCCGTAGGTGGCGATATGGGAAGTGTGGTGGCTAGTATTGGTCAGAACACCTTATTGACCAACGGCAGGGATGATGAACTGGAAAGTGATGAACTCGGCGTCCAGTTCATGATTCAATCCGGGTATGATCCCTATGAGATGATCACGGTCATGGAAATATTAAAAGCGGTCGCTGGTCCAAACCGGGTACCGGAATTTCAAAGCACCCACCCAGATCCAGAAAATCGGATTGAAAAAATAAAGGAGGCCATCAAAAAATATTCAGGTCGATAGATTCGGCACGTTTATCGATAAAAAAAGAGCTTTGACAAGATTTGCTTATCTTTGAAGTAACCCCAAATCCTACAATTGTTTCCTTATCCCATTTGTGCTATCCAAAAATGAGAACACATGGGAACACTAGTACACTTTAAAAACCTCTACGTAGAGGCATTTGACGATTGTAAACCGAGCTTTATTGTACTTTTTTTAAAAGGGTATTCCGTATTTTGTGGCATCATGTTGATGATGGCGTTGTATGCGTTTTTTTATAGAGCTTTTACAGGCTTTGAATTCTAAGCCAACATATACTCTTTTACAGGACACTAGAAGTAAATGAGAAAAAAAAGCCCATCCAAAGGATGGGCTTTTTTGCTTTGAATGAATAAACTCCTTTTATTTTTTCATAGCATCTTCCAAAACAGCCAGTGCCTCAGCAGCATTGGACATTTCGGCATATTTCTTTGCGGTATAGCCCTGATCGGAACGTCTTTTAAAATTCGCTCCGTTTTCAATGAGCAGTTTCAAGATTTCTGCTTGGTTGTACCGTGCTGCAAAATGCACAGGGGCCATTCCAAGGGATTTTTCATTGACGTCCTCACCCAAATCGATGAGTTTTTTAACAGTATCCACATCTCCCTGTATAATGGCTTTACAAAAAGTACTGGGCTCCACAGGTAGTGACGACACACTCCGAGCGATGTCTGATGAAGGTTCATTGGCCGATACGCCAGTTGCTACTAGCATGCAAAATGCAGCTACTGTTAGGATTGTTTTTTTCATGATGAATTGTTTTTGTTTATAGATTAAACTGTTACAAAAATAGACTGCCTTCCAGGGCGAATGTTACAGCATTAACAGTTAAATAACTAAATTTTAACAACGCTTCAATTTAACCGCCTGAAAATTATCAATTCTGCAACTATAAAAACTCGTGAAAAGCTAGGGCATCCAACCAGATCATTTTATTTTTGAAGTACAATTTTACGCCATGAACAAAAAGACAATCCTAATGATTTTGGATGGCTGGGGAAAATCTCCAGATCCAAAAGTTTCCGCCATAGCACAGGCCAATACCCCCTTTGTTGACTCCCTCTATACCCAATACCCAAATGCCAATCTTCTTACCGATGGAATGAACGTTGGCCTTCCTGAAGGGCAAATGGGAAACAGCGAGGTAGGCCACATGAATTTGGGTGCCGGTAGGATTGTATATCAAGATTTGGCCAAAATCAACAAAGCGGTCAAAGAAGACACCCTAAAACAAGAAAAAGTGTTAAAGGATGCCTTTGAATATGCAAAGACCAACAACAAAGCCGTACACTTTTTGGGTTTGGTGAGTGATGGTGGAGTGCACAGCCATATAGATCATTTAAAGGCCCTGATCAAGGCCGCAAATGACAGTGGCGTGGAAAAATCCTTTATCCATGCCTTTACCGATGGACGTGACGTGGATCCCAAAAGCGGAAAAGGTTTTCTCATTGATCTTACCCATTTCTGTTCAGATAAGAACACCAAACTGGCCACCGTGGTAGGAAGATATTATGCCATGGATCGGGATAAACGATGGGAGCGCGTAAAATTGGCGTATGATGTTATGGTGAATGCCGAAGGGGAAAAAGTGCAGGACATTGGCAATGCCATGCAAAAAAGTTATAATGACGGTGTTACCGATGAATTTATAAAACCTTTGGTTCTGACCGATTCCGATAACCAACCGCTTACAAAAATAACAGAGGGAGATGTGATCATCTTCTTCAATTTTAGGACAGACCGCGGCCGTGAATTGACCTTGGCCCTGAATCAGCAGGATTTTCACGAGCAAAACATGCACAAGATGGACCTGTACTATGTTACCATGACCAATTATGACGACTCCTTTAAGGGCATAAAAGTGGTCTATGACAAAGAGAACATCAAGGACACCTTGGGCGAAGTGCTGGCCAAAAATGGTAAAAAGCAGATTCGTATTGCGGAAACTGAAAAATACCCCCACGTCACTTTTTTCTTTAACGGAGGGCGTGAAGAACCTTTTCAGGGCGAGCAGCGTATACTCTGCCCATCACCAAAAGTGGCCACCTACGACCTGCAACCCGAAATGAGTGCTTATGATATTCGGGATGCCATAATCCCCGAGCTTAAAAAAGGGGAGGCCGATTTTGTCTGTCTCAACTTTGCCAATCCAGACATGGTAGGCCATACCGGGGTTATGGAAGCTGCCATCAAAGCCTGCGAAACGGTTGATGAATGCGCCAAGGATGTTATTACCGCAGGATTGGAAAACGGGTATTCCACCATCGTTATTGCAGACCACGGAAATTGCGACACCATGGTCAACCCGGACGGAAGTCCCAATACGGCACATACCACCAATCCGGTTCCACTGATTCTTGTGGATAACGATATCAAAGAGATAAAAGGTGGTGTTCTGGGGGATATTGCCCCGACCATTCTTAAATTGATGGGCATTCCCCAACCCGAACTTATGACCCAAAAACCATTGGTTTAGGGCAAAATTCGCCAAAATCCATAGATTCAATTTATCTTTGCGGCTATGATTCACGTAAAGACAGCAGAGGAGATTGAATTGATGCGCGAAAGCGCTTTGGTCGTTTCCAAAACTTTGGGCCTATTGGCCAAGGAAATCAAACCAGGGGCCATTCCCTTGAAATTGGATAAAATGGCCGAGGAATTTATTCGGGAACAAGGTGCAGAACCCGGTTTTTTGGGTATGTACGATTTTCCCAACACCCTTAACTGGAGTCCCAACGCACAAGTGGTCCATGGCATTCCCAATAATGAACCATTAAAGGAAGGCGATATTGTTTCTGTGGATTGCGGTGCCTTAAAAAATGGGTTCTACGGAGATCATGCCTATACGTTTGAAGTGGGCGAAGTTGCCGAAGAGACCAAAAAACTGCTCAAGGTCACCAAAGAATCCCTTTATATTGGAATCAGGCAGTTTAAGGAAGGAAACCGTGTTGGAGATGTTGGTTATGCCATCCAAAAGTATTGTGAGGACCATGGGTATGGTGTGGTTCGTGAATTGGTGGGCCATGGTTTGGGAAAAGAATTGCATGAAGACCCCCAAATGCCAAATTATGGAAAACGCGGTCGAGGGAAAAAATTTGTCAACGGTATGGTCGTTGCCATCGAGCCCATGATCAATATGGGAACCAAACGAATCAAGCAATTGAAGGATGGTTGGACCATTTTAACCGCAGATGGCAAACCCAGTGCCCATTTTGAGCATGATGTTGCCTTGGTGGATGGAAAACCGGAGCTGCTCTCAACCTATCAATATATTTATGATGCATTGGGCATCACCAGTGATGAAGAGGATGAGTTCAGAAGCAAGAAATTGGTACTTTAGTGCAAAAATTTGACACTCCCGCCTGCCTGTCAGCTAGGCAGGGACGGGCAGGCAGTCGAGAGGTAATTAAATCCAACGACTGAGGTCTCGACTGCGCCTGTCTGCCGACAAAGGCAGGCTCGACCTGACAACAATAAAATAATTTTGTCTCCAAAGCCGTAGAAAAGATTGGCAGCAGTCCAGCAGTCACATAAAACAAACATTGAACTATTTGGCTGCATCAAAATTAAAGCTGGGAATAATTGTAAATTTTGGCGAGGATCAACTTACTTACAAGAGAGTATTACTTTAAGTCATTAGTGAAAATTAGTGTAATTCGTGTCGAACATATTTAAGTTTTTCCTCAATTTAATCCCAAGGCCATTGCTCATTAGACTAAGCTATTGGGTACGTCCGCTGATTGCCTTTTCCCTTAAGGGAAACACCTTCACAGACCCCATTGATGGTAAAAGTTTTAGAACGTTTTTGCCTTACGGTTATGAAAATCCAAGGGAAAATGTGCTCTCCCCCTCCACCCTTTCCTTGGAACGGCACCGGCTGTTGTGGCTCTATCTAAAAAATGAAACGGATTTCTTCAGCAAAACCCACAAGGTGCTCCACTTTGCTCCGGAACAGGCTTTTCATAAACGATTCAAAAAATTAAGCAACATCCAGTACACTACAACCGATTTGAATTCTCCGTTGGCAGAAGTGAAAGCCGATATCTGTAATCTTCCCTTTGCAGATAACAGTTTTGATGTGATTCTCTGCAACCATGTCTTGGAGCATATCCCCAATGACACCAAAGCCATGCAAGAACTCCATCGGGTTATGAAACCGGGGGGATGGGGCATTTTTCAGATTCCGCAGGATTTGAGGCGGGAAAAGACCTTTGAAGACGATTCCATTACCGACAAAAAGGAGCGTGCCCGCATCTTTGGCCAGTACGATCATGTGCGCATCTACGGAAGGGATTATTTTGATAAACTCCGAAGCGTTGGATTTACCGTTAAAGAAGTGGATTACACCAACACACTTCCAAAGGAAGAAGTTGAGAGATATCGATTGGCCAAGGGGGAGATTATTCCACTGGTCAAAAAATAAACTGATTGCCCGTTTATTGTCATAACGGTGCTTTTGGTGTCATGCTGAACTTGTTTCAGCATCTCATCCTACTGAACATGAACACCTTTATGTGACCCTGAAACAAGTTCAGGGTGACGTTGGCAACATTATTACTCTTAGCAGATATTCAAAAAAAATCAATTTTTAATTAAAGCTTCAAAACCAGAAGTAAAAAACTCTTGAGTCTCCCCATTTTCATCCAAGTAGATGATGTAGGCCTCCAATTCCCCATGGTTTTCCAATACCTTTTTGGATTCAGCCAAATCCATCGCCATAAACGTTGTGGCAAAAGCATCAGCCACGGCACAGGTGTTTGCCACCACACTGGTGGCCAAAACATAGGCATTTTTTGTATATCCGGTCTTAGGATCAATGGTATGGACATATTTTTCACCAGTTTCAGGATCAATCCTGAATTTGCGGTAGTTTCCGGATGAAGCCATCGCCTTATCTTCCAAACTCACAATCAATTTTAGCTGACGACCAGTTTCCACTTGGGGATCGTCAATACCTACGGTCCATTGCTTTCCGGAAACAAGATTTGTGCCCTTGGCCAACACCTCTCCCCCTACTTCCACCAAATAATTTTCAATGCCTTTGGCATCGAGCAGGGCTCCCAAACGGTCTATGGCGTATCCTTTGGCCACGGCATTAAAGTCAAAACGGATGGCCGGATTTGTCTTGGTAATGGTATTATCGCTGTTCAACTGTACCTTGTCCCATCCAACATAGCGCAATAGACTGTCCACTTTAAGGCTGTCGAGCTGCATCTGTTCACCCGGTCCAAACCCCCATGCATTGGCCAAAACACCAATTGTGGGATCAAAATAGCCGTTTGAGGCTCGGTGTACTTCGGTGGAAATATCAAAAACTTCCTTGAACATATCATCCACCACCACTGTGGAATCCCCTTCATTGATCTTTGAAATATCGGAAGTGGGAATATAGGTGGACATGGATTGGTTCATGACCTGAAAAACGGAGTCAATCTCTTTTTGGTAGTCCAATGGTTCTTTGGAAATGTAAATAATGGAATAGGAAGTGCCCAATGCACCACCACTATTCTGATTTTTAATCCATTTTGGGGAGTTACATCCCAAAAACAATACGGTAACCGCTAAAAGAAGTGCGCTTTTCAACATTTAGATCTCAATCAGTCCTTGATAGTCCACAATATACTCTTCATCCAAACACAATGGAAGTTCCTGGTCGGCGGCGTTGGAAAGTCCAACCCCGGCAAAATAGGTCTTGGCCTCAAACTTTTCCGCGTGGTCCTTCACCGTTTGCATCAATTCTTTGTCATACTCCCTTGGGTCCAATGGAAACTCCACATTCCGAACCACAATGAAATGCAACACTTTTTCTTTGAGACAAACATACTGAGGGTTTTTCTTGAGCTTACTATTGATGGCCATAAACTCAAAACCATCGGCTTCCAGTTCGTGGCCCACAATGTTCATGGCCAAATTATGAAGTTCCTGTTCCGTTAATTCTCTTCCCATATGGATAAAAAAACCGATGCGTTGGCATCGGTTGGTTTTTTATTTACACCTCAATGTCTCCTTCGACTGCCTACCCGATCGGCAGGCGGGCGCTCAGGATGACAATTTGAGGCAACATTATACGCATTTTCTATCCTCCAAAGTCATCGAACCTGATATTCTCATCTGGAATACCGAAGTCCTCTCCCATTTTCTGAACGGCCTTGTTCATCAATGGTGGACCACAGAAATACAGTTCAATATCTTCCGGAGTTTCGTGGTGATTCAAGTAATTATCAATCACACAGTTATGGATAAATCCAACAAAGCCATCTCCTTCTTCATCATTAATATCTTTTTTGACCTTCCAATTGTCTTCTTCCAAGGGTTCTGAAAGAGCCATGTAGAACTTAAAGTTGGGGAATTCTTTTTCCAATTGCTTGAAATGGTCAATGTAGAACAACTCTCTTTTGGAACGTCCTCCATACCAATAGGTCACCTTTCTATTGGTCTTTAAGGTCCTGAACAAGTGGTATAAGTGTGAACGCATGGGCGCCATTCCGGCTCCACCACCAACATAGAGCATTTCAGCTTCGGATTCGTTGATGAAAAATTCACCAAATGGACCTGAAATGGTCACTGGATCACCCTTTTTCAAGCTAAAGATGTAAGACGAAGCAATCCCGGGATTTACATCCATCCAACCGTTTTTGGAACGATCCCATGGTGGGGTTGCAATACGTACGTTCAACATGATTTCCCGTCCTTCAGCTGGGTAAGAGGCCATGGAATAAGCACGCTCCACGGTCTCAGGATTCTTCATCACCAAGGGCCACAGATTGAACTTGTCCCACTCCGCCTGGAATTTATCCGGAGTTTCATGTTCCTCTGGGTGTGCAGTAATGTCAATATCTGAATACTTTATTTCGCAAGGTGGAATTTCGATTTGGATATACCCCCCGGCTTTATAGTTCATATCCTCAGGAATCTCAACCACAAATTCCTTGATAAAAGAGGCCACGTTGTAGTTACGCACCACCTTGGCATCCCATTTTTTGATGCCAAAGACCTCTTCTGGAATGGTGATTTCCATGTCTTGTTTCACCTTCACCTGACAGGCCAAACGGGCCCCTTCACGCAATTCCTTTTTTGAGAAATGCGGGGTTTCCGTGGGCAAGGCCTCACCTCCACCAGAAAGCACATGACATTCGCACTGGATACAGGTTCCACCACCACCACAAGCGGAAGGCAAGAATATTTTTTGGTTCCCCAAGGTGGACAGCAATGATCCTCCTGACCCTACTTCCAACTCCTTTTCACCGTTAATGGTAATGGTCACCGGACCGGAAGGGGTCAATTTTTCCTTGGTGAACAGCAACAAGGCCACCAACAATAACAACAAAATAAGAAAAGCTACTACGGTAATTAAAATAGTACCTCCAGTACTTGCGGCTAATATCATCTTTATTTGTTTATAACTTCGTTATAGGAAACTGCTTTTTCTTTGTCCTCAATCTCCTTTTTAATTTCTTTTTCCTCTTTGTTCTCTGCTTTTACCGTGGTAGTTTCTGTCCCTTCTGGCGGTTCATTGTCGCCGGTCAGCATTCCACCAAAACTCTGGAACCCTATTCCCATCAATCCAGTGATGATGAAGGTAATGCCCAACCCGCGCAATGGGGCCGGAACGTTGGAATAGCGAATCTTCTCACGGATGGCCGCAATCGCCAAAATGGCCAAGAACCAACCGATACCTGAGCTTATCCCATAATTGAATGCGAGTCCAATATTTGGAATCTCACGGGTCTGCATAAACAAAGATCCACCCAAGATGGCACAGTTTACGGCAATCAGCGGCAAAAAGATACCCAAGGAATTATACAGTGCTGGAGAGAATTTCTCGACCACGATCTCTACCAATTGTACCATGGTGGCAATGGTTGCGATAAACAGGATGAAGGAAAGGAATCCCAAATCATATTCGGCGTACTCTGGTCCCAACCAGGCCAAAGCCCCATCTTTCAATAAATATTGATCCAACAACCAGTTCAGCGGAACCGTAACCCCCAAAACGAAGATTACAGCAGCTCCCAGACCAACGGCTGTAGATACTTTCTTGGATACGGCCAAATAGGAACACATTCCCAAAAAGACCGAAAACACCATATTATCTATAAAAATTGACTTAAAAAACAGTTCTAAATGCTCCATATCTTCCCAGTTTATGCTTCTTCTATCAATGCTCTATTTCTGGAACGTTGTACCCAGATAATGATTCCCACTACGATCAATGCTGCTGGAGGTATGATCATAAATCCATTGTTCTCATACCCCAAGGCATACAATCCGGTTTTGGCCACAGGGTCTCCCAAGACCTTGATCCCAAATAAGGTTCCCGAACCCAAAAGTTCCCTGAAAAATCCAACAATGATCAAAATAACTCCATATCCCAAGGCATTTCCAATACCGTCCAAAAAGGATTTCCAAGGTCCGTTGCCCAGGGCAAAGGCCTCAAATCTACCCATGATGATACAGTTGGTAATGATCAATCCCACAAATACCGACAGTGTTTTGCTCAATTCATACGCAAAGGCCTTCAATACCTGATCCACAATAATCACCAAAGCGGCCACAACGACCAACTGCACAATAATCCTGATCTTTGCCGGTATAACGTTACGCAATAGCGAAATGACCACGTTGCCCACTCCAAGTACAAACAGCACCGAAATTGCCATTACCACTGAAGCTTTTAGTTCTGCAGTAATTGCCAGGGCCGAGCAAATTCCCAATACCTGTATGGTTATGGGGTTGTTGTCCGCCAAAGGATCTAATATCAGATTTGAATCTTTTTTTGATAGTAGCGCCATATTATTTTTTTCTAATGGTTTCTAAATAAGGTTTGTAGAGCTTTAGGGCATCTTTGATCATTGCAGAAATTCCATTTCCCGTGATGGTAGCCCCTGCCAATGCATCCACTTCATTATCGTCCTTGTTCTCGTTCAATGGGTCGCCATTGCCTTTGGCCACGGCAATCCCAGCATAGCTGTTGCCATCCAAAATGGATTCTCCCTCAAAATCATCCATAAAGAAACGCTGGTTAATGTTTGCTCCAAGTCCGGGTGTCTCTCCCTTGTGATCAAAGAAAACACCTTGCACCACCATATTGGCATCTACGGACATAAAGCCCCAAATGGCATCCCACAATCCTTTTCCGTAAAGTGGGATGATGTAATACTCCTTCCCATCTTTCTCACCAATCAGCAAAGGTAATTCTGCACTACCACCGCTTTTAATGGTGCTGAGCTGTTTTTTCATGTCAATCAGATAGGCATCTTGCTTTTCTTTCACTTCAGTGCCTTCTATGACCAATTGTTTTTTGATGTATTTGGAAAACTCACTTTCCACTTCAGAAGTAGGAATAAAACTTACGCTTCCTTCTCCTTCATTGTCATTGACCCCCATGGCATAGAGGATGTTCTGCTGCTTTTCAAATCGCTGGTTCTCATCGACCTTTGGCTTTAGTGCCGATGCCAAGAAGGCAAGAACGGAACCTACAACGATTACCATCACAACCGCGAAAACCACAGTGTAGCTATTTTTTTCTGTATTGATTGCCATAATTAAGCTGTTTCCGTTTTTAATGTATCAACTTCTTCATCCGATGTTTTGGGATAAATGGTTGCTGTCTTCAATCGTTTCATTCTCTTTTTGATGTTGCCCTTTATCACGTAGTGATCAATGGTTGGGGCAAATACGTTCATCAACAGTATGGCCAAGAACACCCCTTCCGGATATCCCGGATTGAACACACGAATCATGACGGACATGAATCCGATCAGGAATCCGTAAATCCATTTTCCCTTGTTGGTCTGCGAACCGGTCACGGGATCCGTGGCCATGAACACAATACCAAAGATGAGACCGCCCACCAACAAATGCTGCCAATACGGGAAGCTCATCAAGGTGTAGAATTTACTGTACTCAGGCAACCAACCTGCATCCACAATACCATTAAAAATCAATCCCATGGCCAAGGAGCCCAACACGGCACTCAACATGATGCGCCATGAGGCTATTTTGGAGAAAATCAAGAAAAGACCACCCAAAACAATCAATAAGGTGGATGTTTCCCCCACAGAGCCCGGGATAAATCCATAGAACATATCAGCTAGGGAGTAACCCGTGTCTGTATTTCCCTGCGCCAAATATCCCAAAACGGTTTCCCCGGAAATGGCATCGGTGGAACCTGCCTGGGTCAACCCATCCTTTGCACCGTGCACCCATACCTTATCCCCGCTCATCCAAGTGGGATAGGCAAAGAACAGGAAGGCACGAATGGTAAGGGCCGGGTTCAATATGTTCATTCCGGTTCCCCCAAAAACTTCTTTTCCGATGACCACACCAAAAACAACGGCTACGGCCAACATCCAAAGGGGTGTGTCCACAGGGACAATCAAAGGAACCAGCATTCCGGTTACCAAATAGCCCTCTTCCACTTCGTGGCCCTTGATCACGGCAAACAAAAATTCGATGGCAAGACCTACTCCGTAGGAAACGATCACCAAAGGCAAAACAGTGGTGATTCCCACCAAAAAGTTATCCCATGTCAAAAAGTGTTGGAACAAATCAAAATTCTCTGGAAAACCGTTGATGGCGGAGTAATGCTGATATCCTGCATTGAACATTCCGAACAGCAAACAGGGCACCAAGGCCATGATCACCGTGTTCATGGTGCGCTTTAGGTCATCCGCTCCACGAATGTGCCCACCGGAATGCGTTGTTTCGTTGGGTGTATATAGAAAAGTGTGCAGTGCATTGAAGGCCGGAGCCATTTTTTTGCCCTGATACTTTAACTTCAGCTGATGTAATTTTTCTTTCATTCCCATATTATCCTAGTTCTTTTTGCAACAAATCCAATCCTTCCCTGATTATCTGCTGGTGCGGTTGTTTTGATATGCATATGAATTCTGTGAGTGAAAAGTCCTCCGGAGCCACTTCGTAGAGTCCCAATTGCTCCATGTCATCCAAATCCCCTACCATACAGGCCTTCAACAATTGAAGCGGGTAGATGTCCATGGGGAATACCTGCTCATATTGACCTGTGACCACAAAAGCCCGGTGTTCACCATTGGTATTGGTATCCAAATTGTATTTTTTCTTGGGCTGTAGCCAAGAAAAGGTAAGTGCCCTGGTGGTTGAAACCTTATTGAAAATAGGTCTGTTCCATCCGAAGAAATCATAATCATCCCCTTCGGGGATTGCCGTAACGGTATTGTTGTAGTACCCCAAATGACCTTCGGTATTGGTCTTGCTACCGGTAAGCACATCACCGTTGATCAGCCTGAACCTATCCTTATTTACACCACTGGCATAGAGAAAAGTGGAAATTTCCGCTCCTATCTTGGTGGTGTAATATTGAGGTGCTTTTATGATGGAGCCCGCCAACGCAACAATACGTTCCGCATTGAACTTTCCGGTCAACAGCAACTCACCTATCAACACCATATCTTGGGGCGAAATGGTCCAAACCGTCTCCCCTTTATTGATGGGATCAATTTTATTGATCTGGGTTCCCACCAATCCTGCTGGGTGTGGCCCCGATATTTTATGGAGCTCAATTCCTTCCACATGTACAAAAGGGGACCTTCCGGACTTTCCAACCGTTACATGGATCTTTCCGGGCGTCATTTTGCGCAATGCCATCACGGCAGCTTGCAACTCCTGTTCCTTATCCCTTAACACATAGTCCGCATTGGCCGCCAAAGGCGCAGTGGTATAGGCTGACACAAATATGGCCTTGGGGGTCACATCTGGATTAGCAATAATGTCGTAGGGGCGCTGCTTGATAAAGGGCCAACCTCCATTTTGCAACAAGAAGGTTTTGATGGTCGCCGCATCTGCCGTATCAAGGTCAGGGACCTTACTCTGGGTATACTTTTGGGTTTTGTCGGCAAGAATCTTGAGCGTCAAGATTTTTCTTCTAGCCCCACGAACAATCTCCACCAACTCTCCACTTACTGGAGAGACAAAGTGCATTTCCTCCTTGTTCTTGTTATAAAAAAGGGGTTCTCCCGCTTTTACCTCTTCCCCTTGCTTTATCAACATTTTGGGGGTGATTCCGTGAAAATCATTTAGGTTTAGGGCATACACGTTACTTAAAACGGCTTTGGAAGTAGTCTGTTCTGCTGCCCCGATGAGGTTGATATCCAACCCCTTTCTAATCCGGATGTCTTTAGACATATTGTTGTAGACCTTATTGTTATCAAAATCGGTGGCAAATTTAGCACTAAAAGGGATGTTTTCATAATAATTAACCATAAAAATGGGATTACATCGAGCTAAATTCCCAAGGCACACTTTTTGTTTACCTTTACCCAAAAAATAAGCCCTAAATGCGCTTTTTGATCAAACAATTATTTCTTTGCTTCTTTGTTTCCGGCATTTTTGCCCAGGTACAGGAAGAGGTAAATCCCCCGGAAAACATAAAGACCATCATATTTAGGGGCCCAACGGAAGACCAATTTCCCGTGATCCAATTGGGTGAATCCACGACTCTTGAGTTTGATGACCTAACGGCCAGGGAGCAGGATTACTACTATAAAATTATTCATTGCGATTATGACTGGACCCCATCCCAACTTCTAAAATCCCAATATTTGGTAGGGAATGACAACCAACGGATCATAGACTACGAGAACAGCTATACCACCCTACAGCCCTATTCCAACTACAGGTTGACCATCCCCAATGAAAATGTCCGCTTGAAGGTCAGCGGGAACTACGTGCTGGAAATTTACAACAGCTATGGGGAGCTTCAATTTTCACGAAGGTTTGTGGTATATCGGGATGCTGTTGCCGTGGGCGGCACGGTAAAACGCTCCCGTGATTTCAATTTTCTCAATGAAAAACAGGTGGTGCAGTTCAACATCAACACGGCAGGATTTCCCGTGGTGAACCCCAAAAATGAAGTGAAGGTCGCCATTTTGCAGAACCATTTTTGGCCTACGGCCTTGTACAACATCAAACCACAGTACACCATTGGATCCGAACTGGTCTACAAATACGATCAGGAGACCAGTTTTTTTGGAGGCAATGAATTTCTGAATTTCGACACCAAAGATTTGCGATCTCCTTCATTTGCCATATCACGGGTGGAATTTGGCGAGGTTTACAACCATTACCTGTTCACCAATGAGTTTCGGTATGATAGGCAGTACACCTATTTCCCGGATATCAATGGGGATTTTGTGGTGAGAACGTTGCAGGGCGAGGATGTTTCCCGCGAAGCCGAATACACCAAAGTGCATTTTAGCCTCCCCTACACCAATGAAATAGGGTTGGACAATGTATTTGTGGTGGGAAAGTTCAACAATTATGCTCTTTCTGATGAAAATAAAATGACTTTTAATCAAGATACGGGAAAGTTTGAACTCACCCTGATGATGAAACAAGGCTTCTACAACTATAAATATGTTGTGGAACGGGCTGATGGCACCTTGGAGCCAAATTATGTGAGCGGTAATTTTCATTTTACCGAAAACAACTATCTCATTTTAGTATATTACAGAAATTTTGGAGAACTGTATGATAGTATAATAGGTATAGGTTCAGTGAACTCCAGAACTATCAGCAATTAATTATCTTAGCTCCAAATCCTAAAGGGGCATGGGCAAAAAAGACAGCTTGGTCAGTAAGGGCCGCTATGAGCTTAGGTATAGGGGCACCGAATGTTTGAATTGTGGACATCCGTTGGATGCCAGCGACAAATATTGCCCAAATTGTTCACAGGCCAACAGCACCAAAAAGTTGACTTTGAAGGACTTTTTGGATGAATTTTTCTCCGGCCTGATCAATTACGATTCAAAACTCCTGAAAACGCTATCTGGTTTATTGGTAAGACCGGGAAGCATTACCAAGGATTACATCAACGGTAAACGGATAACGTATACCAATCCATTTCGTTTTTTGTTGAGTTTGGCCTTTCTATATTTTTTAATGGTCACCTTCAATAACCGTTTTGCCAGTTTGGATCAGGTCGCCTCTAAGTTTGATGGCAACATTTCTGCGGGGACACCCCTAGCCTATGATGTTGATTCAGGTACTTTTAAAACCGACAATGCTCTGGTCAAGGAAGAAACCGCCAAAGTTCTGGCAGAATTGGACCCAACAGATCCCGGAACAAAGGAAATAAAGGAAGGCGCTGACATTTTGGATTCCCTAATGGTGGCGGTAAACCTTAAAAAAATCAATCGGGACTCTCTAATGGCTGCAGACCCTACAGGCTATTTTAAAAGTCTGGAAGAAGACAGGTCCGGTTCCAATACGTTTTCATCCAAAATGGAATTCTTTGGCCGCATGATCCAATCGGATACCCTCTACAGTTTTCAACAGGCGCAGGACAAATACAACATCAAAAGCTCATTTTCAAACAAAATGGCCTTTCAAGTCTCCAATAGCTTTTTACGGATAGTTGACCACCCTAGTGATTTCATAAATTCAACTATTTCCAAGCTGCCATTTGTCATCTTTTTCTTTTTGCCGGTGTTCACTGTATTCATTTGGTTGGTGTACATCAGAAAAAAATACACCTACACCGATCATCTTATTTTTAGCTTTCACAACCAATCGTTATTATTTATCTTGCTCATCCTTAGCTTGATAATAGATTCGATTTTTGATGTCACAAGTGCAGTTATATTCATTACTATTTTTAGTGTGTATCTGTTTTTGGCCATGAAGAAGTTTTACGGGCAAGGAACATTTAAAACCATTGTCAAATATCTCTTTCTGAACACTATATTTACCTTTTTGGCAGTATTTACGGTAATCATGTTGTTAACAGGAAGCGTTTTTACTTATTAGTCTATGTTCACTCAGGTTACAAAAGGGATCAAAGTTTCGGTGCAAACCACTTTTGAAGGCACATTTTTTAAAAATTACAAAATGCACTATGCCTTTGGATATACCATTACCATTGAAAACTTAAGTAAGGACGTTGTTCAGCTTACAGCAAGGCATTGGGATGTTTTTGATGCCCTCAAGGACATTGAGACGATTGACGGCGAAGGTGTAATTGGCAGAAAACCAGTCATCAAGCCTGGAAAATCACACACCTACAGTTCCGGTTGTTTGCTGGCTTCCCCCATTGGGGCCATGCACGGCTATTACAATATGGTAAACTTGGCCACCTCCCAAGAATTTGAAGTGGAGATTCCAGCCTTCAAATTTGCCGCCCCATTTGCCATAAACTAAATCCATATCATTTTCTATTCGGCCTTTGTTTCCTTACCTTTGATGGAATTTCTAACATCAAAATAGCGCATCTATATGGGAAAAGGTTTTTTTCAAGTTCCGACTGCATATAACGAACCCGTAAAAAGTTATGCCCCCGGCACTCCAGAACGTGAAGAAGTACTGGAACAGTACAACACCTATTACAATGGAAACGTTGAGGTTCCGCTTTATATCGGTTCCAAGGAAATCACAACAAACAAAACCAAGCCGATGTCTCCACCGCACGAACACCAACATGTGGTAGGGCATTACCAATTGGCCGAAAAACAACATGTTGAAGAAGCCATTTCCACTTGTCTTGATGCCAGGGAGGCATGGGCCAATTTAACCTGGGAGCAACGTGCCGCCGTTTTTTTGAAGGCTGCTGATCTAATTGCAGGCCCTTATAGAGCAAAAATAAACGCAGCTACCATGATGGCGCAGTCCAAGACCATCCATCAAGCTGAAATAGACTCTGCCTGTGAGCTTATCGATTTTTTGCGGTTCAATGTGGAATACATGGCCCAGATCTACGCAGAACAGCCAGAATCCTCCGAAGGCATCTGGAACCGCGTGGAATATAGGCCATTGGAAGGTTTCACCTATGCCATTACCCCGTTCAACTTTACGGCCATTGCCGGAAATTTGCCATCGTGTATGGCCCTAATGGGCAATGTTGTGGTTTGGAAACCCAGTGACAGTCAGGTGTACTCTGCCAAAGTAATCATGGATGTCTTTAAGGAAGCTGGTCTGCCTGATGGTGTCATCAATATGGTGACCGGAGATCCCGTTATGATTTCAAACACCTTGCTTTCCAGCCCAGACTTTGCTGGATTGCATTTTACAGGTTCCACTTTTGTGTTTAAGGAACTTTGGAAACAAATCGGAAATAACATACATAACTATAAAACCTATCCAAGAATTGTTGGGGAAACCGGAGGTAAGGATTTTATCATTGCGCATCCCACGGCAAAACCAAAACAAGTGGCCACGGCCATTGTTCGAGGTGCTTTTGAACTTCAAGGACAAAAATGTAGTGCCGCATCCCGAGTTTATCTGCCAAAATCCACCGCCAATGAAATTTTGGATTTGGTAAAGGCCGACTTGGCATCCTTCAACAAACCCGGTTCACCTGCTGATATGAGCAATTTTATCACCGCAGTGATCCATGAAGGTTCTTTTGACAAATTGGCCAAATACATTGATCAAGCCAAAGCGGATGACAATGCGGAAATCATTGCAGGTGGTAATTATGATAAATCAGTAGGGTATTTTGTTGAACCTACCGTGATTTTGACGACAGACCCAAAATACACCACCATGTGCACCGAGCTTTTCGGTCCCGTGGTCACCATTTATATTTATGAGGACAAGGATTGGGCCGATACCTTAAAATTAGTGGATGGTACTTCGGAATATGCCTTAACGGGCGCTGTTCTATCGGCTGACCGCTATGCCATTGATGAAGCTACCAAAGCGTTGCAAAACTGTGCGGGTAATTTCTATATCAATGACAAGCCCACTGGGGCCGTTGTGGGCCAACAACCTTTTGGTGGCGCAAGAGCTTCGGGTACCAACGATAAAGCAGGTTCTGCCCAGAACCTATTGCGATGGGTTTCCCCACGATTGATCAAGGAGACCTTTGTAACCCCAGAGGATTACCGATATCCTTTCATGGGATAGTCCCATATAAACCTAAATTGATAGCCGTTATTTCCAAAATTGGGGAGATAACGGCTATTTTTATGGTATCACAAATATCTATTCCGCATGCCTAGACCCTACGTATTGGCCGAAACCAACTGGAAGCACCTAAAAGACGAATCCTTTGATCTAGCTGTGCTACCTTGGGCTGCCACAGAAGCGCACAACTACCATCTTCCATATGCCACTGATACTATTGAGGGGACAGCGATAGCGGAAGAATCAGCCAGAATTGCTTGGGAGCAAGGTGCCAAAGTAGTGGTCTTGCCCACTATCCCGTTTGGAGTAAATACAGGTCAGCCCGATATTTATCTGGACATGAACCTGAATCCCAGTACGCAATTTGCCATTCTAAAGGATCTTATTACCGTATTGGATAGACAGGGCATCCACAAATTCATGATTTTAAACAGTCATGGCGGCAATAATTGGAAGTCGATTATAAGGGAATTGGGCCTGCTTTTTCCAAAAATGTTCATTTGCTCCACGTTATGGCCTGCTACATTAGATCGGAAGCAATTTTTTGACATTCCAGGAGACCATGCCGATGAAATGGAAACCAGTCTCATCATGCATCTGGCCCCTGAACTGGTCCTCCCCAAAAAAGATTGGGGTGATGGGGCAGAAAAGAAGAACAAAATCAGGGCATTTAGGGAAGGTTGGGCCTGGACCGAACGGCCGTGGTCAAAAATAAGTGAAGACACAGGAGTTGGAAATCCCCACAATGCCAACAAAGAAAAGGGAAAGCAATTCTTTAAGGCAGTTTGTGAGAAAATGGGGCAATTGTTCATTGATATTGCCCAAGCAGATACTGATGATCTTTACAAATAGTCATTCTACTACACAATCTTAACCGTTTTATTTTCAGTTAATTACACTATTTTTTATTTAAATCAGGGCTAGAAAGATGAAATTAACATACTTTCAATGTAAATTTAACGTTAATTAATTGTAAACTGAACGTAATCTGCTTATTTTTACACATTAAAACCCAATTAAGATGAAAGAGCGAGTAAATGTTTGGGGGAAATTGACCAAGTGGTTGAACGATAAATGGCAATATGCCAAAACCTATTCCAGAAAGTGCAGAGGGGTCTACTATAGGATGTTGAACACCTAGATCTAGATCAACCCCGAAATTTCTGGGGCAGATAGACCACCTTTTTGGTCTTGAAGAAATCCTCCTGAAAATAGTCTTTTAAATCGAAGATCTGAACGGTTTTATAATCTTTCAATTCTTCGGTAAGGTCGCCGCCTTTTAGGTAAAAAATACCATTTTTACGTTCATGGGCGGGGTCCTTTTTTATTTTTCCCCTGGTCCAATGCACAAAAGTGGGCATGGCAGCAACGGCTCGGCTCACGATAAAATCAAACTGCCCATCAATGTCCTCGACCCGGGAATGGATGGCCGTCACATTTTCCAGTTGCAGTCCGTCCACAACTTCTTGTACCACTTTTATTTTTTTTCCGATGGCATCCACAAGGGTAAATTGCACCTCTGGAAATAGTATGGCCAACGGAATTCCCGGAAAACCGCCTCCTGTGCCCACATCAAGGATTTCCGCACCTTCGTTGAACGACTGTATTTTTGCAATACCCAAAGAATGAAGCACATGCCTTAAATAAAGCTCGTCAATATCCTTTCTGGAAACCACATTTATTTTCTTGTTCCAATCCTGGTAAAAGGCCTCCAAATCCCGAAAATGCTGTTTTTGCACCTCGGTGAGCGTTGTAAAATAATTGAAAATCAAATCGGCATTCATCTGCGGGCTGTTAATTTTAGCAAAATTAATACTTTTGAACATGTTAACACCGTTCTAACATGAAGGTGTAACCATAAAAGGTGCAATTTGGCTACCTTTGTAAAAATTTTTTTATATATGGATAAAAGTACCATCCGGTTTTCAAGAAAGGATTCTGCACAGTTTTTTAGGACACTGAACAAAAGAGTAAATGAATACTTCAACGAAAATGAGATAAAGAAAACCGGGAACTGGAAACTTCACTTGAAAACCATAGTGATGTTCGCCGTTTTTTTGACCCCCTATTTTTTAATTTTAACCCTTAACCTTCCCTTTTGGGCATATCTGCTATTATCCATTGTTATGGGTGTAGGTATGGCTGGTGTGGGCATGAACGTGATGCACGATGGAAACCACGGAGCCTATTCCAACAAAAAATGGGTGAACAAGCTTATGGGAAGCAGTATCTATATCTTGGCTGGCAATGTGTATAACTGGCAGGTACAGCACAATGTCCTGCACCATACCTATACCAACATCCACGAACATGATGAGGATATGGAGGCTGGAAGGATCCTGCGTTTCTCAAAACATGCGGAATGGAAAAAACATCATAGATTTCAACACTATTACTCCATTTTTCTCTATGGATTGCTCACATTCAATTGGGCCATTACCACAGATTTCCAGCAAATGTACCGCTATATGAAGCGTAAATTGAGCTATGGAAAGCTGCCCAACCCAGTAATCAACTGGAGTACTTTGGTCATTACCAAGGTTATTTACTTGACCATTTGGATTGCCCTTCCCATGATTTTTGGAGGCGTTGCATGGTGGCAGGTACTTCTTGGCTTCTTTATTATGCATTATGTTGCCGGAGTAATCCTTAGCGTGGTGTTCCAATTGGCGCATATTGTAGATGAAGCAGAAACTCCGCTGCCCGACGAGAGTGGCAACATGAAAAACACTTGGGCCATCCACCAACTTTTCACCACAGTGAACTTTGGCACAAGAAACAAGATTGTAAACTGGTTTACCGGTGGTTTGAACCATCAGGTGGAACATCATATTTTCCCGAACATCAGCCACATCCACTACACAAAAATTTCAAAAATTGTGAAACAGACGGCCAAGGAATTTAATTTACCCTACAACGAGTATAAAACTACCAGAAAAGCTATAATTTCGCACTTCAAACATTTGAAGGAATTGGGGAAAAACCCCACACTTCAGTACTAGTAAAATAGCAAAATCGATGAGCAACCATTTATCTGACAGGATTCAGAACATGTCCACGTCAGCCACACTGGCTATGGCTGCAAAGGCCAGGGAGTTACGGAATGAAGGAAAGGATATTATTGGATTGAGTTTGGGCGAGCCCGACTTCAATATTCCAGATTTCATCAAAGAGGCCGCCAAGCAGGCCATTGATGAAAATTATAGCAGCTACACCCCTGTTGATGGTTATGCCGAGTTGAAGAAGGCCATCTCCCTTAAGTTCAAAAGAGACAATAATCTGGACTATGGTCCCAATCAAATTGTGGTGTCCACTGGGGCCAAACAATCCCTTTTTAATGTGGCCATGGTGGTATTGAACCCGGGTGATGAGGTTATTCTGCCCGCACCGTATTGGGTGAGCTATAGCGATATTGTGAAATTGGCCGAAGGTGTTCCAGTTGAAGTCAAGACCAGTATTGATACCGATTTTAAGATGACCCCGGAACAATTGGAGGCAGCCATTACCCCCAAGACCCGTATGATTTGGTTCAGTTCACCCTGCAACCCCAGTGGTTCGGTGTACAGCAAAGCTGAGTTGGAAGGTTTGGCCGAGGTCTTGAAAAAACACCCAGATATTTTTGTGGTTTCCGATGAAATCTACGAGCATATCAATTTTACAAAAAGTGGACACACCAGCATTGCCGGAATTGATGGCATGTACGATAGGACCATTACCGTAAATGGTGTATCCAAAGCTTTTGCCATGACCGGTTGGCGTATTGGGTATATCGGTGCTCCCGAATGGATTGCAAAGGGATGTACCAAACTACAGGGACAGGTGACCAGCGGTGCCAACGCCATTGCGCAACGTGCTGTCATTACCGCTTTGGAGGCACCCGTGAGCAAAATTCAATACATGATCGATAAGTTCCACGAAAGAAGGGACTTGGTACTGCAACTTTTGGGAGAGATCGAAGGGTTTAACCTCAACGTTCCTGAAGGAGCGTTCTATGTCTTCCCTGATATTTCAGCTTTCTTTGGAAAGACCTTGAAGGGAACCACCATCAATAATGCATCGGATTTTGCACTCTACCTTTTGGAGCACGCCAATGTGGCCACGGTTACCGGAGAAGCATTTGGAAATCCCAATTGCATCCGAATTTCGTATGCTGCATCGGAGAAAGAGTTGAGAGACGCCATTGCACAAATTAAGGCAGTGGTTTAAGAATGATGCCATGCTGAAACAAGTTCAGCACTTCTTCTTTAAGAGAAAGATTAGATGTGACCCTGAAACAAGTTCAGGGTGACGGTTCAAAAGCAATAAAGCAAATGGAAAAACCCTCTTGAAGTCCAACTTCGGGAGGTTTTTTTATCTCTTTCTCCAAAAATATGGGGAGAGGAGAATCAGCACGGTAAACAGTTCCAAACGTCCCAACAACATAAGGAATCCGCACCACCACTTTCCAGCATCAGGAAGACTGTCATAATTGCTCACCGGGTTTAAACTGCCAAAGGCCGGACCAACATTGCCCAAAGACGAGGCGGCTCCTCCCACCGCTGAAATAAAATCCAGTCCCAAGAAACCCAATACCAAGGAACCAATAATGAACAAGAGCATGTAGAGCACAAAAAAAGCGATTACGTTGTACACGATATGTTCGGTAACGGTCTTTTGATTGTATCGAACAGGAATAACAGCGTTCGGGTGCAAGGTTCGTTTAAATTCCAAAATACCATTTTTGATAATGATCAAGTGCCGCATCACCTTTATTCCACCCGCAGTTGACCCCGCCGAGCCTCCCAAAAACATCAGCCCAAAGAAAAATACGGTCAAAAAAGGTGTCCACGAGGTAAAATCCGCTGTTACAAAACCCGTTGTGGTGATTACTGCCACCACTTGAAAAAGGGCATGTCTAAAAGCACTTTCCGCTTTTCCCCAGACCATGGGATGAAATTCGGATACGGCCACATCAGCCCTAAAATAGATACCCAAGGCGGCAAGTGCAGAAAAAATGACTATAAACCCAAAATAATACTTGAATTCTTCATCTTTCAGTATTCGTTGCACCCTTTTTGTGAAAGCAAAATAGCTAAGAACAAAATTGCTCCCTGCCAAGAACATAAAAAGAATGGTGATGTATTGAATAATGGGTTGGTTGTTCCAATGGGCCAAACTGGCATTCTTGGTGGAAAAACCTCCGGTTGACATGGTAGCCAGCGAATGGTTGATGGCATCAAAAAATGTCATACCGGCCACTTTCAGCAAAATAGTCTCCGCCACAGTGTATCCAAAGTAAATCAACCACAACCGTTTTGCTGTGTCCGTAATCCTGGGGTGCAATTTATCCCCTCCAGGCCCGGGTGCTTCGGCGGCAAACAACTGCATCCCCCCAATACCCAATAATGGCAGTATGGCAATGGCCAGCACAATAATTCCCATTCCCCCGATCCAATGGGTAAGGCTTCGCCAGAGCAATATACCTTCAGGAAGGGATTCTATATCGTTTAAAATGGAGGCTCCGGTGGTGGTATATCCGGAAATAGTCTCAAAAAAGGCATCGGTAATGGAGGGAATGGTTCCAGAAAACAGGTAGGGCAACATCCCGGAGATGGACATCACAATCCACCCAAAGGTCACCACAATATAGCCTTCCCTGCGTTTTACTTCCTTTTTATGGCCCCGTGTGTAGAACATGGCCATTATCCCAAAAAGCATGGTCACTATGGCCGCAAGAGCAATATCCAAGGTAGCACCATCCTTATACATGCCACTGGCAAATGCGGCCAAAAGCATAAAAGAACCATTGCACAACAGCAACAGTCCCATAATATGGATGATGATTCGTGTGTTGAGTCTCATTACAGGAACAACTTTTCGATCCTTGGGATGGCCTTGGGCAAACAGCAGACCACCACTTTATCTCCCTCGGCGATTCTAAAATTCCCCAGGGCAATGATTCCTTTTCCATTTCGGATGACCCCTCCAATACTTGCTTCCCTTGGAAAATTCAATTCTTTGATGAGCTCCCCATTGACCAGGGAGGAGGCCTTCACCTCAAACTCCAAAATCTCGGCATTGAGGTTGTTCAATCGGGTCAAGGCCAACACCTCTCCTTTTCGGATGTATCGGAAGATACTGTTTGCGGCAAGTAGTTTTTTATTGATGAGCGTATCCACCCCAATGGAATGCGATAACTGAAAATAGTCCATGTTCTCCACCAAGGCTATGGTCTTTTTTATCTTTTTGGACTTTGCCACCAAACAGGACATGATATTGGTCTCTGAATTTCCGGTAACGGCAATGAAGGCATCCATGGACTCCAGGTTTTCTTCCTCAAGCAGTTCCACATTCCGTCCATCTCCATTGATGACCAGGGCGTGGGGAAGTTCGTCGGCAATATCAAAGGCCTTTTCCTTGTTTATTTCTATTAGTTTTACATTGAATTTTTTGCTGCACAGGTCCCGCGCGGTCTTGAAACCGACCTTGCTCCCACCAAGGATCATCACATTTTTAATGTCCTGCTTCTGCATGCCCGTGAGCTTGTACAATTCTTCCACTCCTTTATCCGAAGTAATGAAATACACCTGATCGCCTTCCTTAAAAACAGTATCCCCCCTTGGTATTAAAGTGTATTGTGTTCCCATTCGCTGTAGGGCTATGGGCATAAAGTGCAATTCTGGGAAAATCTGTGCAGCCTCCTTTACCATCTTGCCCACAAACGGGGCGGTTCTGGGCAGGATGACCCCGAACATGGTCAACAGTCCCCCTTCAAATTCATAGGTGTCATTAAATGCGGATTGGTTGAGCATCAATTGGATTTCCATAGCGGCCAATCGTTCTGGGGAAATCAGTTCATCCACGCCCAAATCTTGAAACCGTATGGATTCCCGATTGTCCATGAACTCGGTGTTGGAAATTCTGGCGATGGTTTGTTTGCATCCCAACTGCTTGGCCAAAAAGCAAAGGGTAAGATTGGTGGTTTCTGAGGCGGTTACCCCAATAACCAGCTCCGAGGATTCCACTTGGGCATCCCTAAGCACTTGTATGGAAGTGGCATCGCCCCGCAGCACCCTAATGTCCAAATGCGTGTCCGCATAGGAAAGGCTTTCTTTATCCGTATCGATCAATGTAATATCCTGTGCTTCATAAGACAAAAGTTTTGCCAAATGAAAGCCTACCTCACCAGCTCCTGCAATTATAATCTTCATCGATTAAAATAAGATGTGTTCTTGAATAGATTCAATATGTACGCTACAATTGATAAAAAGAATAGTGACCGTGGTCTAAATGACATATTTTTAACAACATACGGAAAGATTCCCCCGTCGCTGGGCAAAATTACACAAATATTTTTGTCCACCTGCCATATTGCTAAATTGTATATTTGCCACCAAATTGAATAGATGTCAAAAAAAGTTACGCCCTACAAGGAATCCCAACTTGGGAAAAAGGAACAGGTTCGCCAGATGTTCGATACCATTTCCAAAAATTATGATGGGCTCAATAGGGTCATTTCCTTTGGAATAGACCTTAAATGGCGTAAGCGGATGGTGAAACTACTCAAGGCAAAAGCGCCCAAAACCATCTTGGACATTGCTACCGGAACAGGTGATTTGGCCATTGCCATGACCCAGACCGGCGCTGAAAAAATCATTGGGCTGGACATCTCACCCGGCATGCTGGAAGTGGGAAAAGAAAAAATTTCGGAAAAAAACCTGCAAGAGACCATAGAAATGATGGTTGGGGACAGTGAAGATCTTCCTTTTGAGGACAACACCTTTGATGCCATTACCGTGGGCTTTGGGGTTCGTAACTTTGAAAACCTAGAAAAAGGGCTCGCAGAAATCCATAGGGTGTTAAAACCAAATGGCACTTTCATGGTTTTGGAGACTTCGGTGCCCACAAAGTTCCCTTTTAAACAAGGCTACCGTTTGTATTGCAACTACATTCTTCCCACTATTGGGAAAATTTTCTCCAAAGACCGTTCGGCCTACACGTATTTGAGTGAATCTGCATCAGTTTTCCCCCATGGAGAGGCCTTCAACAATATTTTGGCCAAAATTGGGTTTATAGGAATAGAGAACAAACCCCAGACATTTGGAGTTGCCTCCATATATGTTGCGACAAAATAGTTTAATGAAAAACGTCTTTCTTCTGTTCGGCCTGCTTATATTGGCATGCTCAACTTCCTTGGCACAGTTATCCGATGACCGTATCCTTAATCTTCAGAACGAGGACAAGAAGTTCTTGAATTGGGGATATTATCTCGGTTTTAACCAATACGATTTTCAATTTGAATACAAGAACGATATTGGCAGGGACATTTTGGTCGATAAAAGTTTTGGGTTCAATGTGGGATTGATCGGAGAAATGCGCATCAATGAATTTTTGGATGCCCGTTTTGAACCTGGACTGCTCTATACTGCCAGAACTTTGGGTTTTCCAGGCTTCACCGACCAAGTAGATGCCCTTAGGGAAGTGCGCTCCACCTACATTCGATTTCCTTTGCTCCTAAAGGTCAGTGCCAAACGGTTTGGAAACTGGAGACCATTTATCACGGGCGGCGTGTACACTTCATTGAATTTGGGAAGTAAGGAAGACAGTTTGGATGACAACAGTAGCGGCGAATTCAGGATGAAAAAGAACGTGTACGGTTATGAATTGGGTTTTGGCATCGACTTTTATACGGAATACTTTAAGTTTACGCCTTCCATAAGGGGGGTTTTTGCCCTTTCGGATGAGTTGGTTCCTGATGAGAACCCCAACAGTCCTTGGACCGGAAACATCAATGCCATGCGTACCCGGGGCATTTTTATCAACTTTACTTTTGAGTAATCATTTTCTTCTGATTTCATTCAGAAGAATGGCGGTGGCGGTGGCCACATTAAGACTCTCCGTTGTATTTTCTCCAAATTGCGGAATTGAAACCCGTTCAGCGACCTGTTCAGCAACCGCTGTTGATATGCCATTGGCCTCATTGCCCATCACCAAAATACCATTGGGCGGAAGTTCTTTTCCATACACAGCCTCTCCATCCATAAAAGCACCATAAACAGGCAATGCTGTATTTTTTAAAAAATCCTCAAGATCCATATAAACCATGTTTACCCGGGCAATGGATCCCATGGTGGCTTGGAGCACTTTGGGATTGTAGCAGTCCACCGTATCCTCTGAACATATCAAATGTTTTATTCCAAACCAATCGCAAAGCCGGATTATAGTGCCCAAGTTTCCGGGATCTCGAACCGCATCCAAGGCCACTACCCAATCGGAATCGTCCATTTTTTTTGCCTCGGGTATATAAAACACCCCCAATACCCCACTGGGGTTGGTTAAACTGCTCATTTGTTTCAAGGCAGCCTTGGGAACAAGTTCAGCCTCTTCAAAACCTTGTGTTCTTTGGGAATTATCAACAAATAATTTATAAGGTTTCATCCCCCATTGTAACAACTCATTGACCGTCTTTTCACCCTCCACCACAAACAGCCCATGTTGAGATCGGTACTTTTTTTGCTTTAGGCTTACAACTAGTTTAATTTGGTTTTTCGTAACCATCTAAATCGTGTATTTTTGGCGTCTATGAAGGGTTCTTTACGTCTATTGTGCAACTGGGCAAAAATAGGATTATTGTTGCTTATATTGGTCATTGCTGGTTGCAACACCCTGAAAAAGGTTGGTGAGGAGGAATTATTGCTTACAAAAAACAGCATCCATGTGGATGATGAGAAGGTCACCAACAGTGAAATCAAAGGCCTTATTTCACAAAAACCCAATAGTAGCGTTCTGGGATATCCCCTGCGACTCAATTTGTACAATCTGGCCAAGGAAGATCCAGATTCTTCTTTTCAGAATTGGTTACATCGAAGGGAAAAGCGCAAAAAGAGACTCAACAACTTACTTTCCAAAAAACAGGTCAACAGATTACAAGAGTCCTTCATGGTGAAGGGATACAGTGAATTTTTGAAACGAATTGGCGAACCTCCCGTGATCATTGACACCGCCCTTACCAATAAATCGGCGAGTAGATTGGAAGCCTATTACAACAGCAAGGGTTATTTCAATAACTCAGCTTCGTACACCATTGTTGACGGAAAAAGAAGGAAAAGAGCCGAAGTGGACTATGAGGTGACACTGGGAAAACCCTTTATCATAGACACGATACAAAAAAATATAACCTCCCCAGAGTTGGATTCCATTTACACTATTTCATCCAGAAGTTCCTTTGTGAAACAGGGAGAGCAGTTTGATTTGGACAACTTTACACTGGAGCGGGAACGGCTGACCACATTATTCCGAAATTCAGGAGTGTACAATTTTCAGGAAAGTTCCATTAACTATAATATTTTACGGGATACCACCTTGGCAGCGGATGACCAGTTGATGGATGTGCAACTGAACATAAGAAAGTTTAGGAGTTCCGCGGATACCACAGATACTGCAGACCCATACCGAATCTATCGCCATAAAAAAATAAATATCTACACCGATTATATGTTCGGTGATCAAGTGGATACCTTAAATTCTATTGAGCACGAGAACTACACCATTTACTACAAAGACAAATTAAAATACAAGCCCAAGGCACTTACAGATGCTATTTTCTTTGAAAAAGACAGTGTTTACAGGGATTTGGATAGAATCCGAACCTACCGCCAGATCACTAACCTGAACACCTTTAAATATCCGAATATTGAGTTTATTCCAGATACAACCCAGGCGCAACTGATATCCAATATTTATTTGGTGCCAAGACCAAAGTTTTCGTTGAACATGAATTTTGATGTGACCCACTCCAATATTCAGCAAGTGGGAACGGCTTTTAGCACATCCGTAATTACCCGAAATGTCTTTGGCGGCGCTGAAACCTTGAACATTTCTGCCAGGGGATCCATTGGCCTATTGAGTGATGCTTCCTTGTCCAACGAAACCTTTACTTCAGAACTTGGGGGGGATGTCAACATTACCTTTCCCAGAATCTGGTTTCCCTTCAATACGGAAAAAATCATTCCCTATTATATGTTGCCCCAAAGTAGGCTGTTAGTGGGTACCAACTTTCAACGGAACATTGGTTTGGACAAACAATCATTGAACTCCATCCTCTCCTATAACTGGTCTCCCACAACACGACATAAAAACAACATTGAGCTGTTAAATGTGGAATTTGTGCGGAATGTAAACCCAGATAACTTCTATAATGTCTACCGTAATACCTTTGCCAATTTGGATGACGTAGCAGATGGTTTTCAGGATGACCCCCAATATGCTTCCTTTTATGAGAAAATTGACAATCCCATAGATTCTCTACGCCTTATTATTCCAGAAGGTGCCAATGGTTTTTCCCAAGCCATTTTAAACAACGAAATCCCGGTTACGGATGATCAATATGATGAGGTCAACAGTATTGAAGAAAGAAGGCAGCGACTTACTGAAAACAACCTCATCTTTGCCACAAACTTTACCCACACTAAAAACAGTAAGTCCGACATTAATGACCTTGATTTTTATCAGTACCGAATAAAATTGGAAGGTGCCGGGAACCTTCTTTCCCTAATGGCCAATGTAGTTCCCTATAACGAGAATGATAATGGACAACTCTTGGTCTTTGGCGTACCTTTTTCTCAATACATCAAAACCGAATTTGACTATATAAGGCATTGGCAGGTGGGAGATTCCCAAGTAATCGCCTTTAGGAGCTTCATGGGTATGGCCGTTCCCTACGGGAACTCCAATAACATTCCCTTTGTACGGAGTTACTTTGCTGGGGGATCCAACGATAACCGGGCCTGGAACGCCTACGAATTGGGCCCCGGAAAAACCAATAACATCAATGATTTCAACGAGGCCAACCTCAAGCTCGCCTTTAACGTAGAGTATCGTTTCCCCATAGCCGGAGACGTAAAAGGGGCACTTTTTGCCGATGCAGGTAACATTTGGAACGTGTTTGACAACGAAAACAATCCCGATGCCATTTTTACCGACTTTTCCTCCTTGGCCGATTTAGCCTTGGGCACAGGCTTGGGACTACGTTACGATTTCACCTATTTTGTCTTTAGGGTGGATGTAGGGTTTAAGACCCACAATCCTGCAAAGGAAGGTTCTGATCGTTGGTTCAGTGGTTACAACTTTAGGGATGCCGTCTTTAATATCGGAATCAATTATCCTTTCTAGAGGAATTATTTTATTACTTTTGTGGCCTACTTTAACTCAAAAACCATCTTAAACTATGTCCCACAATATTAAGCCAGGCGTTGCCACGGGCGATGAAGTTCAAGCTATCTTTAAACATGCAAAGGAAAATGGATATGCCCTTCCAGCCGTAAACGTGGTAGGATCCAATACCATAAATGGCGTACTGGAGACCGCTGCCTCATTAAATTCTCCCGTTATCATTCAATTTTCAAACGGAGGAGCGCAGTTCAATGCAGGAAAGGGACTCTCCAACGAAAACCAAAATGCCGCCATCTTGGGAGCAGTGGCAGGAGCCAAGCACGTACACCAATTGGCAGAGGCCTATGGAGCTACCGTAATTTTGCATACAGACCACTGTGCCAAAAAATTATTGCCTTGGATCGATGGACTTTTGGATGCCAGCGAAGCACATTTTAAGGCCGCTGGAAAACCGTTGTTCAGTTCCCATATGATCGATTTATCCGAAGAACCCATTGAGGAGAACATTGAGATTTGCAAGACCTATTTGGAGCGCATGAGCAAAATGGGCATGACCTTGGAAATTGAATTGGGGGTCACCGGAGGTGAAGAAGACGGTGTGGACAATACCGATATTGACGATTCCAAACTGTACACCCAGCCCGAAGAAGTCGCCTATGCCTATGAGGAACTTTCAAAAATTAGCCATAGGTTCACCGTGGCCGCCGCTTTTGGAAACGTTCACGGGGTTTACAAACCTGGAAACGTAAAATTAACCCCAAAAATCCTGAAAAATTCCCAAGAATTCATCTCAGAGAAATACGGCGTGGGTTACAACCATATCGATTTTGTGTTCCACGGAGGTTCAGGTTCCACTTTGGAAGAAATCAGGGAAGCCATTGGCTATGGTGTCATTAAAATGAACATCGATACCGATTTGCAATACGCATTCTTGGAAGGTGTTCGTGATTACATCCAAGGAAAAGCGGATTATCTTCAAGCCCAAATAGGAAACCCTGATGGGGATGACAAACCCAACAAAAAATTCTACGACCCAAGAGTTTGGCTCAGAGAAGGTGAAAAAACTTTTGTGGCCCGTTTAAAAAAGGCCTTTGAAGATCTAAATAACGTCAACACCTTATAAACCTTCATTTAATTAAATTTTGATTGTATGTCGTCTTGGTTTAAAAGAAAGGAAAAAGGAATACAGACCGCCACGGAGGAGAAAAAAGACACCCCCAAGGGGTTATGGTACAAATCCCCCACCGGAAAAATTGTTGAATCTGAGGATCTTGCCAAAAATTACTACGTAAGCCCAGAAGATGATTACCACGTTAGAATTGGCAGTAAGGAATACTTTGAAATCCTTTTTGATGACAACAAGTTCAAGGAACTGGATGAAAACATGACCTCCAAGGACCCCTTGAAATTTGTGGACACCAAAAAATATTCAGATCGCCTAAAGACCGTACAGCAAAAAACTGGATTGAAGGATGCTGTCCGTACCGCCGTGGGAAAATCCATGGGAAAGGAAATCGTCATTGCTTGTATGGACTTTAATTTTATTGGCGGCTCCATGGGAAGTGTGGTCGGTGAAAAGATCTCCCGCGCCATTGATATGGCCAAAAAGAAAAAGGTTCCATTTTTGATGATCTCAAAATCAGGAGGGGCCCGAATGATGGAAGCTGCGCTTTCCCTGATGCAATTGGCAAAAACATCCGCTAAACTGGCCCAATTGGCAGAGGCCAAAATCCCGTACATTTCATTGTGTACCGATCCCACCACCGGGGGAACAACGGCCTCCTACGCCATGTTGGGGGACATCAATATTGGAGAACCCGGAGCCTTGATTGGTTTTGCGGGTCCACGGATTGTAAAGGACACCGTTGGAAAGGATCTTCCCGAAGGTTTTCAGACCTCGGAATTTTTGAAAGAGCACGGGTTTCTGGATTTTATCGTCCATCGAAGAGATTTGAAAAAGAAAGTCAATCTCTACATCGATTTGATCAGCAATCAGCCTATAAGGGCATAAAAAAATTGTGTCTCTTGTCAACCTGAACTCGTTTCAGGTTCCCATATAGGAATTCAAAATGACGCTTTTCATGGCTTTTTAGCCAACCTTTTCCTTGACTTTGGTACTTTGACGGTAGGGTAACCAAAAGGTTTAATTTGGCCCAAAAAATTTATAGATCCAAAAAAAGAATTATCTTTGCACGCTGATTGCTTGTCCTTGGAAAGTCTAAGGAACTCTCAATCAATACATAAAAATCATTTAAATAAATATTGGAATGTATTTAACCAAAGAAGTAAAAGCCGAGATTTTCAAGAAGCACGGCGGCTCTGAGAGCAACACCGGTTCTACGGAAGGGCAAATTGCATTGTTCACCCACCGTATCAACCACTTGACGGATCACCTAAAAAAGAACCATAAGGATTACAACACCGAGCGTTCTTTGGTGGCATTGGTAGGTAAAAGACGTAGTCTTTTGGATTACCTAAAGAAAAAAGACATTGAAAAATATCGTTCCCTAATTAAGGAATTGAATATTAGAAAATAAAAATAAAGGGGAGGCTTTGGCTTCCCCTTTGTTTTAGTTGGACGTTTTCCAACAACCAAAAGTCCCAAGCTGCAAATTGGGCGAACACAAAAAGCTTCATATAGTTTTTCATTGGTCAGTGCCGAAAGGCAAACACAACAACACAACCCGACCGTCCGGATGGCGGTAGACCAAATGTTTAACAACCCGTATCTTATTAGCGGGTAAGACAATTTTTATGATTCCAAAAACTTTTAAAGAGGTCATTGACCTTGGTGACGGTAGGGAAATCTCTATCGAAACCGGTAAATTGGCAAAACAGGCCCATGGTTCTGTGGTTGTCCAATCGGGCAAGTGCATGCTATTATGTACCGTTGTCTCCAATTACAAACAAAGCGATGTTGATTTTCTCCCGCTTACGGTGGATTATCGCGAAAAATTTGCCGCAGCAGGGCGTTATCCTGGCGGATTCTTTAAGCGTGAAGCCAGACCCAGCGATGGCGAAGTGCTTACCATGCGTTTGGTGGACAGGGTATTGCGCCCATTGTTCCCAAAAGACTATCATGCCGAAACACAGGTAATGATCCAATTGATGTCCCACGACGAAGAGGTCATGCCCGATGCAATGGCTGGATTGGCCGCTTCTGCCGCCATTCAACTTTCAGATTTTCCATTTGAATGTGCAATTTCGGAAGTTCGTGTAGGCCGAGTGGATGGCAAGTTCATCATCAACCCTACAAGAGCGCAACTGCTAGAATCCGACATTGATATGGTGATTGGCGCATCTGCTGATTCCGTAATGATGGTTGAGGGTGAGATGTCCGAGATTTCCGAAGAGGAAATGGTAGAGGCCATCAAGTTCGCACACGAGGCCATTAAAGTTCAGGTGGCCGCCCAACTAAAATTGGCCGAGGCTTTCGGACGAAAAGAGGTTCGCGAATACGAGTCTGAGAAAGAGGACGAAGCACTTGAGAAAAAGATCTATGACATGGCATACGATAAAGTATATGCCGTGGCCAAGGCTGGTTCTGCAAAACATGAGCGCAGTGCGGCTTTTGAAGAAATCAAAGAAGAAATCAAGGCCACTTTCTCCGAAGAAGAATTGGAGGAAATTGGTGAAATGGTTTCCAAATACTACCACAAAGCCGAAAAAGAGGCTGTCCGAAACCTTACTTTGGAAGAAGGTTTGCGTTTGGATGGTCGTAAAACCACCGACATTCGCCCTATTTGGTGCGAAGTGGATTATTTGCCCTCTGTGCATGGTTCTGCCATCTTTACAAGAGGTGAAACCCAAGCATTGGCAACGGTGACTTTAGGCACCTCAAGAGAAGCCAATCAAATAGACATGCCCTCTTTTGAAGGTGAGGAAACTTTCTATTTGCATTATAACTTCCCTCCTTTTTCAACTGGTGAAGCAAGACCCATCCGTGGTACTTCCCGTAGGGAAGTGGGTCACGGAAACTTGGCACAGCGTGCCTTGAAAAAGATGATTCCAGAAGATTGTCCGTATACCGTTCGTGTGGTCTCTGAAGTATTGGAATCCAACGGTTCCTCTTCCATGGCCACCGTTTGTTCCGGTACCATGGCCTTGATGGATGCCGGGGTTCAATTGAAAAAACCAGTCTCTGGTATTGCCATGGGATTGATCACCAATACCGAAACTGGCAAATATGCCGTGCTTTCGGATATTTTGGGTGATGAGGACCACTTGGGCGATATGGACTTTAAGGTAACGGGTACGGCAGACGGTATCACGGCCTGCCAAATGGACATTAAAGTAAAGGGACTTTCCTATGAAATTTTGGTAAAAGCCCTGATGCAGGCCAAAGACGGTAGGATGCACATCCTAAAAGAATTGACCGACACCATTGCCGAACCAAGACCTGAGGTGAAATCCTATGCACCAAAAATTGTTACCAAAATCATTCCTGGAGAATATATTGGAGCACTTATTGGAAAAGGCGGAGAAGTCATCCAAGAACTTCAAAAAACAACAAAAACCACTATTGTCATCAACGAGGATCCCGATACCGAAGAAGGTATTGTGGAAATCTTGGGTACCGATCAAGATGGTATTGATGCCGTATTGGCCAAAATTGATGCCTTGATGTTCAAGCCGGAAGTAGGTAGTGTTTACGAAGTAAAGGTCATCAAAGTATTGGATTTTGGTGCTGTAGTGGAATACGTGGATGCTCCGGGGAACGAAGTATTGTTGCACGTTTCTGAACTGGCTTGGGAACGCACGGACAATGTGACCGATGTGGTCAATTTGGGGGATGTTCTTGATGTAAAATACTTCGGTATCGATCCCAAGACCCGAAAGGAAAAGGTTTCAAGAAAGGCCTTGTTGCCAAAACCAGAAGGGTATCAAGAAAGATCTCGCAGCAATGACCGAGGTGGTGACCGCAGAGGTAGCGGTGATCGCAGAGGCGGAAATAGAGATAGAGATAGAGATAGAAAGCCGAGAAGGGATTAAAAGCCTTTTAAGTTTATATACTGAAAACCCTAGGAAATCCTGGGGTTTTCTGATTTTGGGGAATTATTTTCAAATAAATTTTACCAAATTGTAACATTTTGGTTTTTTCTACGTATAACCTAATGAGCTTCGGTTCAAAACTTAATTTGAAGGGAAAATTTAGATGAGACAGTTAAAAATTACAAAACAGGTTACCAACAGGGAAACCGCATCGTTGGACAAATACTTGCAGGAAATCGGTAAGGTGGATTTGATCACTGCCGATGAGGAAGTTGAATTGGCCCAGCGTATTAAAGCGGGAGACCAGGTAGCCTTGGAAAAATTAACCAAAGCCAACCTCAGATTCGTGGTTTCTGTTGCAAAACAGTACCAAAACCAAGGATTGACCCTCCCCGATTTGATCAATGAGGGGAACTTGGGATTGATCAAGGCCGCACAGCGTTTTGATGAGACCCGTGGATTTAAGTTCATTTCCTATGCCGTTTGGTGGATTCGTCAATCCATTCTGCAGGCATTGGCCGAACAGTCCCGTATTGTGCGTTTGCCGTTGAACAAAATCGGTTCCATTAACAAAATCAACAAGACGTTTGCTTTCTTGGAGCAAGCCCATGAACGTGTGCCTTCCGCAGAGGAAATTGCCAAAGAATTGGACATGACGGTGGAAGATGTCAAGCAATCCTTGAAAAACTCAGGTCGTCATGTATCCATGGATGCTCCTTTGATTGATGGTGAGGATTCCAACTTGTATGATGTATTGCGAAGTGGGGAATCCCCTAATCCAGATAAAGAGTTGTTGCACGAATCCTTGCGCACTGAAATTGAACGTGCCTTGGAGACCTTGACCCCTCGGGAAGCTGATGTTATCAGGCTTTACTTCGGTTTGGCCGGACAGCATTCCATGACCTTGGAGGAAATCGGTGAGACTTTTGACTTGACCAGGGAACGCGTTCGTCAAATCAAGGAAAAGGCCATCAGACGTTTAAAACATACGTCCAGAAGTAAGATTTTAAAGACATATTTGGGATAAATTGTAAAATTTACACCCACAAATTACAGTTAAACTAGTCTTAAATTGTTTTTTTGGCAGGAAAGTTGTAATTTGGATACCTACAACAGTTTATCATGACTGTTCGTTTTTTGATTGATGAATAAACTCCGGCTGATTACCGGAGTTTTTTCATTTTATACAATCAAATATTGAGGAATCTATCTCTTTTTCTCCCCATTTACCAATCGCATTATTTTCAATGGATTGTCCTGTTTTAATTCAGCGGGCAATAAGGCATCCGGGAAGTTTTGGTAGCATACTTGTCGTACAAAGCGGTCAATGGCCTTTGTTCCCACAGAAGTAGATCGTGAATCCGTTGTTGCAGGATATGGCCCACCGTGCACCATGGCATGGCATACCTCAACTCCAGTTGGAAATCCATTGATCAACAAACGGCCTACTTTTTCTTCCAAAATGTCGATGAGCTCCTTGTTGTTCAATAAATCTTCTTCCGTACCATGAATAGTCGCCGTTAAATGACCATGAAGGTTTCGGGCTATTTCAAGCATTTCACTATTATCCGAAGTATTCACCAATAAGGTAGATGGACCAAAAACCTCCTCTTCCAATAAAGTGTTGGATAAAAAGTTTTTTCCCTCCGTGGCAAACAAATTGGCATTGCCTTGATTTCCTCCGGCATCAGTGCCTTTGGCCAAATATTCCACACCTTGTTGGGAAGACAACTCCTTAACCCCACCATCAAAAGCATTGTGAATGCCTTCCGTAAGCATGGGTGCAGAACCGGATTCCGCCACCAAACTGGTCAGTGATTGCTTAAAAGCCTTGGTTTTTTCAGATTCTTGGGCAATGACCACCCCAGGATTGGTACAAAACTGACCAACACCCAACGTAAAGGAACCGTGAAGTTGCTTACTAAGCTCCTCGCCCTTTTCTGCCATGGCTCCGGGCAAAATGAACACAGGGTTGGTACTGCCCATTTCGGCATATACGGGTATGGGGTTTGCGCGTTTTGAAGCAGCATCGAACAATGCCCTACCGCCTCGCAGTGAACCTGTAAATCCTACCGCATGGATACCGCTATGTCCTACCAAGCCCATTCCCACTTCGTGGGAGATACCGTGCACCATGGAAAATACACCATCGGGCATTCCAGTTTTTTTGGCTGCATTTATAATGGCTTCGGCCACCAATTCACAGGTACCGGGGTGTGCTGGGTGCGCCTTGACCACAACGGGGCAACCCGCCGCCAAAGCACTGGCCGTATCACCACCTGCCACAGAAAATGCCAATGGAAAGTTACTGGCTCCAAATACTGCCACAGGGCCCAATGGACGAAGCATACTCCTGATATCAATCCTTGGAAGGGGTTCTCTGTCCGGGATGGCCTCATCAATTCTTGCATCAACCCAAGAACCTTCACGCAAAACGGTAGCGAACAACTTCATTTGTCCCATGGTCCTGCCTCTTTCACCTGTGATTCTACCTTCCGGAAGGCCGGTTTCTGCACAGGCACGCTCTACCAATGAATCGCCAAGTGCCAATATTTCATCAGCAATGGCATCCAAAAAGGCAGCTTTTTCCGCTCCAGATTTATTTTTATAGACCTTGAAGGCTTTTTCAGCCTTTTCCACAGCAATATTTATTTCTCCTTCAATGGCCTCTGTAAAGGCTGTTTCCAGATTTTCTCCTGTGCTGGGATCAATTCCATAAAAAATGTTGGCTCCTAAAGCCGATTTCTCGTTTCCTAGGTAATTCTTGCCTTGTAATTGCATGTTTTGGGATTATTTTATCCGATTGTGTTTGTTAATGTTCCTATATTATCAATAGTGATATTGATTTCATCATTCTGTGCCAATGTAAAATCTGTTCCAGGCACAATACCAGTTCCTGTCATTAAAAAACTTCCGTGAGGATAGGTGGTATGTTTGTAAAGATACTGAACAATATCCTCAAACTTCCGTACAATTTGATCTACTCCGATTTCACCGGAAAAAACCTTGCTTCCATTTCTCACGATATCCAAATAAATCTTGGAATCTAGCGGAAAAGGGCCATCGGTGACCAAAATACAGGGGCCAATAGCGGCACTCCTGTCATAATTTTTTGCCTGTGGAAGATATAAGGGATTTTCACCTTCAATACTTCTACTGCTCATGTCGTTGCCTATGGTGTATCCCACAATCTTTCCTGACGAGGTGATGCAAAGCGTAAGTTCAGGCTCTGGCACGTCCCAAGTGGAATCCGTCCGGATGGCTACTTTGTCCAAATGCCCAACGGCCCTGGCCGCTGTTGACTTGAAAAACAGTTCTGGTCGCTCTGCATTGTAGACGCGTTCATAAAAATCGCCTCCACCAGCTTCCTTGGCCTCTTCCTGGCGCCCCATTTTACTGTTGTAATAGGTAACGCCTGTGGCCCAAATCTCCTGATTTTCGATAGGTTTCAACAAGTGATCGGAAATCAGTTCCGGACCATTTTCAATGGGTTGATTTTGACTAACTATGGATTTGCACTTCTGAAAAAGGGAATCATCATTGATGAATTCATCCCAATTTGTGTCACTTAAGAAGTATTTTCCTTCTGAATGAAGCACAATCCCTTTTGATGTTCGATAAACTTTCATGTCCTTAATTTACAAATAAACTTATGATTAATACTGCGATTATTGAGGTCACTCCAATGACCAAGGTACCTAAGCTATGAAACTTGTACCCTTGACCAACATTCATTCCGCTCATTTGGGTCATCACCCAGAAAAAACTGTCATTGGCATGGGATACCACCATGGAACCAGCACCAATGGAGACGACCAACAAAGCTTTGTCCATTTCACTTTCCATACCCAAACTGGGCATCATGGGCAGCATAATGGAGGCTGTTGTAATCAGTGCCACCGTTGATGAGCCTTGGGCCAGTTTTATGGCCGAAGCTATTAAAAAAGGCAGAAAAAAGCTAAGATTCAAATCACTCAAAGCGTCTCCCATAACATTTGCTATGCCTGAATTTTGGAGCATTTTTCCAAAAACACCCCCAGCTCCGGTTATCAATAAAATATTGGCCGATTCTTTTAGGGCCTTGCCAACCCACCCCTCTGTAGATATTAATTCTTTTTTTAGCTTTTTGGGTAGTGAAAAAGCCAAAAACATGCCTATGACCAGGGCAATTACCGGTTCTCCCAAAAATTGAAGAAAGGATTGCCAACCAGCAATGTCCTGAGCATCAATGGCTTTCATTCTTGAATTGATCATTATCAAGATAATGGGCACCACAATGGGCAGCGAAGCCTTAAAAGCAGACGGGGCTGTCTTCATTTTAAGATCGATGCTTTCCTGTGAAATATCAGGATTGGGCTCAATATAGGTTCTGGCCGCAAACTTGGTGGCAAAAACCAAGCCCATGACCAAGGCCAATATACTAATTGGAATGGCCAAGGCCAAAACCAAGCCCAAATCGGCATTTAAAATACCTGCCGCCGCTATGGGGCCGGGTGTTGGTGGAACCAAATTATGCGTTACCGTCAACCCCAAGGCCAAGGCAACCGCAGAACCCGCCAAACTGATACCAGCCTTTTTGGACAAACTTTTGTTCAATGGGGAAAGCAGGATAAACCCACTGTCCGCATATACGGGAATGGATACAAAATACCCCAAGATTCCCATTGCTGTGGAAACCCGCTTTTTTCCCACAATCTTTATGACCGCTTCCGCCAAGGCATAGGCTCCCCCCGTATTCTCCAAAAAGGCACCAATGATCACCCCAAATATGATGACCAATCCTATCTTGCCCAAGGTACCTCCAAAACCTTCATTGATGGTATCCAGAATGAGCGCATAGTCCATACCTGCAGCAAAACCAAAAAAAACGGCCACCATAAAAAGGGCCAAAAAAGGATGGAGTCGCAAGTAATTGACCATTAAAATTATAAAGGCAATACTCAATAATAAATAAACTACTAACATAGATGGATGGTTATATTTTGGTGGTTATCAATGGAGGTCCCCTTTTACTTCACTGCCCGATCCTCCTACCAAAATATCGAGGTCAGCCCCTTTTTCCGCTTGTTCCACATGGTTGAGGTAGATTTTCACATAGCCCCGATCTGTATGGGGTGCTGGTGGCGACCATGCTGCCCTTCTTTTTTCCAGTTCCTCCGGGGAAACGTCAAGGTGAAGGCGTCTATTCTCAACATCGAGCTCTATAAAGTCCCCATTTCTGACCAAAGCAAGGTTACCTCCTATGGCCGACTCTGGTGATACATGCAAAACAACCGTTCCATAAGCTGTACCGCTCATTCTACCATCCGAAATACGGACCATATCCTTTACGCCCTGCATAATCAATTTTTCAGGGAGGTCCACATTACCAACCTCTGGCATACCGGGATAACCTTTGGGCCCTACATTTTGAAGCACTATCACACTGTCTGCATCGATGTCCAAATCAGGGTCATCCACCCGCGCATGGTAATCGTCCATACTGGTAAAGACCACGGCCTTTCCCCGATGTTTCATCAGTTCAGGAGTGGCCGCTGAAGGTTTTATAACCGCGCCATTCTCACACAAATTGCCCTTTAGGACGGCTATACCCGCTTCTTCTTGGAAGGGGGTCTCCAGTTTGGAAATCACTTCTTCATTATAGCAAATCGCCTTTTCACAGTTTTCATGATGGGATTTGCCATTTGCAGTTACTGTTTTATGGAGTTTGGATTTTAATTCTTTCAAGACCACGGAAAGTCCGCCTGCATAAAAATAATCCTCCATTAAATGTTTTCCAGAGGGCATTAGGTTCACCAACAAAGGGATTTTGCTTCCCAAATCGTCAAAATCCTCCAATTTTAAGGGAACCCCCATTCTACCGGCAATGGCTATCAAATGGATGATAAGGTTGGTGGAACCACCTACGGCTGCGTTGACCACAATGGCATTTTCAAAAGCTTCGCGGGTCAATATTTTGGACATTTTCAAATCTTCATTCACCATCTCCACAATCCGCCTGCCTGAAAGTTGGGCCATTACTTTTTTGCGTGCATCAACCGCAGGAATTGCCGATGCCCCCGGCAAGGTCAGTCCCAAGGCTTCGGCCATAGTGGCCATGGTTGAGGCCGTACCCATGGTATTGCAGTGTCCTGCACTACGTGCGGCACATATTTCGGCCTCCAGAAAATCCTCATCGGTGAACTTGTCCTTTTTCTGTTTTTCCTTGATCATCCAATTGAACGACCCGGAACCTATTTCTCCGCCCCTAAATTTTCCGTTTAACATGGGTCCTCCGGGCACCACGATCGTGGGAAGATCCACACTGCAGGCGCCCATAATGGTGGATGGTGTGGTTTTATCGCAACCTGTCAACAATACAATACCATCCAAAGGGTTGGCCCTGATGGATTCCTCGACATCCATACTGGCCAAGTTCCTGAAGAGCATGGTAGTTGGTCGCATAATGGTCTCTCCGAGCGACATCACAGGGAACTCCAAAGGAAATCCCCCAGCTTCCAAAACCCCCTTTTTTACAATTTCCGCGAACTCCCTTAAATGCCCGTTGCAAGGGGTCAACTCGGACCACGTATTGCAAATTCCAATCACTGGCTTTCCCCTGAACATGTCATCGGGATAGCCTTGATTCCGTAGCCAAGAACGGTGCACAAAACCCATCTTGTCATTGCTTCCAAACCACTCTTTACTACGTAAATCGTCCTTTTGTTTCTTCATAAATTGAATAGATTAGTTAAATATACTCAATCGATTGAGATAAAAATAGCTGAGATGATACCAAAACAAAACTGTTTCATATTGTTATTATCGTAATAAAAGTGTTGAAAATATTCTATTTATTTAGCTTTAAACCCCTTACATTTAATTGTTGTTGATTATTTGACTACCTTCTCGCTCTTTATTGAAATTTTATAAAAATTAATCATCAAATCTAATGAAACGGATTGCATACTTATTTGTACTATCCTTCTTGGTCTTATCCTCCTGCAAAAAGCAAGAACCAGAAGTTCAGTACCTGGTTGATGAAACCGTAAAAACACGAATTGACTCCACATTGCAAAGTTTTGTGGACTTGGGCGATGTGGCCGGAGCCTCAGCCTTGATCTTTGAAAAAGGTGAAGAGGTCTACTACAATGCGTTCGGTTACGCCGACTTGAAGAACAAAAAGCCCATGGAGCGCAACACCTTGGTGCAGATCTATTCCATGACCAAGCCCATTACCGGCACGGCCTTGATGACCCTGTACGAAGAAGGCAAGTTCCAGTTGGATGATCCCTTGGAAAAATATGCCCCTGAATTTGCCAACATGCAGGTCTACGCTGGCTACGATTCCATTGCTGGTGAAATGATCTTGGAACCTGCCAAACGTCCCATTACCATTCGCGATATTACCCGGCATACCGCCGGTTTTTCGGGCCAAAGGGATCTTCCCGGGTTGGGTGAAGCCATCGCAGAAGCAGACGCTTTGAACCGCGAGAACACCCTCGCTGAAATGGCCAAAAAATTGAGTAGTGTTCCTTTAGGATATCAACCAGGGGAGCACTGGGAATATGGTATTTCTGTGGATGTGCAGGCTTATTTGGTAGAACTTCTTTCAGGTCAGCCCTATGCCGAATATGTACAAGAACATGTCTTGGGCCCTTTAAAAATGAACGATACACGATATGTTGTTCCTGAATCGGACCGAGGTAGAATGTCATCAGCATATAGGCATGAGGGCGACTCCTTGATTCAATTGCCCAATGAGGAAGCCCATGCCTACAACTACAAAAAATGGCCATTGACTGCTGGCGGTTGGGGGCTTACATCCTCTTTGGACGATTACATGCGCTTTGCTCAAATGTTGATCAACAAAGGTACCCTGGAAGGCGTTCAGGTCCTCGATTCAAGTACCGTTAAACTCATGGCCACCAATCATTTGGATGAAAGCATTGAAGAGCGTTCATGGTTGCCCAACAAAGGTCAGGTAGGCTTTGGCATTGACTTTGCCGTGAGGTTGCGCCCACCAGCCTCCGTGGAGGAAAACAATGGCGTTGTGGGCGAATTCTTTTGGGATGGAGCCGCCACTACCTTATTTTGGGTAGATCCAGTCAACGAGCTTACGGCTGTTTTCTTTGTTCAGGTGTTCCCACATGATGGCACCTTGCACAAAAGATTCAGGGATGCCGTTTACGGGGCCGTCACTCTGGAAGAAAGCATAGCTGAATAGGCCTAACCGTAGGGTATAGCGCAACATTTCACTACCTTTGTGGTGAATTAGTTGATTCTTACATGAGCAAAAAGATAATTGCACCTTCCCTACTGGCATCGGACTTTGCCAATTTACAGCGCGATATTGAAATGGTGAACCAAAGTGAAGCCGATTGGTTTCACTTGGACATCATGGATGGGGTCTTTGTACCCAATATTTCCTTCGGAATGCCCGTGGTGAAGGCCATTGCCAAGCATGCCAAAAAAACCTTGGACATGCACCTCATGATCGTTGATCCCGATCGGTACATTAAAACATTTGCAGATCTTGGGGTGAATAACTTAACAGTGCATTATGAAGCCTGTCCCCATTTGCACAGGACGCTTCAGGCCATAAAGGCCGAAGGCATGAAAGCTGGGGTGGCAATGAATCCGCATACCTCTATTGACCTCTTGGAAGATATTATCCAAGATGTTGATATTGTGAATTTGATGAGCGTAAATCCCGGTTTTGGAGGGCAATCCTTCATTGAGAACACTTACAAAAAGGTGAAAGACCTGAAAAACCTCATTGAGCAAAAAAAATCTAATGCCCTGATTGAAATTGATGGTGGGGTAAATGCGACCAATGCCAAAAAGTTGGTGGATGCGGGTGTGGATGTTTTGGTAGCGGGCAATTTTGTTTTTTCAAGTGGGAATCCAACCCAAACCATTAAAGATTTAAAAGAAGAGATTGCGTAATGCAAGAATTTGACGTTGTCATCATTGGAGGGGGGCCTATTGGCATTGCTTGTGGACTAGAGGCAAAAAAACAAGGGGTATCCTATGTAATCATCGAAAAAGGGCCCATTGTAAATTCCTTGTTCAACTACCCCATTAACATGCAGTTTTTCTCCTCCTCGGAAAAGCTGGAGATTGACGACATTCCCTTTATCAGTAAGGAGGCCAAACCCAAACGCAATGAGGCTTTGGAGTATTATCGCCGAATAGTAACTTCCAACGATTTGAACATTCACCTTTTTGAAAAGGTATTGGATGTAGAAAAAGAAGCCGAATCCTTTACCGTGGAAACGGACAAAGACCAATACCAAGCCAAAAATGTGATTGTGGCCACTGGATTTTACGATCTGCCCAACAAAATCAATGTGCCCGGAGAGGATTTGCCCAAGGTTTCGCACTACTATAAAGACCCCCATTTTTATGCCAGTCAAAAATTGGCCGTGGTCGGTGCCAGCAATTCTGCCATTGATGCCGCCTTGGAGTGCTGGCGGAAAGGTGCGGAGGTCACGCTGATCATCCGCGGTCCCGAAGTGGGCCAACGGGTCAAATATTGGGTACGTCCCGATATCATCAACCGAATTGAGGAAGGCAGCATCAAGGCCTATTACAATTCCACTTTAAAAGAAATCAAGCCACATGAAATTGTTGTGGACACCCCAGAAGGTGAAGTGACCCTTGCCAATGATTTTGTACTTGCGCTAACGGGGTATATGCCCAATTTTGAATTTCTGGAAAAACTCGGCATTCAACTTTCGGAGGATGAAAAACGACTGCCCTCCTACAACCCAGAGACCATGGAAACCAACATTCCGGGGCTTTTCTTGGCTGGTGTGATCTGTGGCGGGATGGAAACCCATAAATGGTTTATTGAAAATTCCCGAATCCATGCGCCCATCATTATCAAAACCATAAAACAGAAGATGCAATTGGTGGGGAAGGATTCCTAAAACCACTTAAATTTCGTATTTTCAGGGGACACACAACGGTCACCATGAAAATGATTCAACAATTCCATTTAGCATCTCAATATTTGGCCATGGCCGGAAAAAGTTTTCTGGATCATTTGGAAGATGACAGCCATACCAATTTGGGGTTTTCCATTGCAGAAAAAAGTCTCTTGACCTTGCCTTTGGATGATTCGGGAACGCAATTGGGACTAAACTATGACACCTTTGCCTTGGAATGGAAAACCACCACGCCCCAATTCCTTTCCCTAAAGGGAAAAACCCACGATGAAATTGTGCAATGGCTGAAAACAATGGCCAAATCCTCCCATTTTACAAGGCCCTACAAATACAACCTTCATTATGGACTCCCCTACAAGATGGCCAAAGAAGATACCTTTGAATTGGTCAGCAAAAATGAAGCACAGGAGCTGATTCGCATTCGCACTTTGGCCCAAAACGTATTGACCACTTTTTTGGCAGCCGAAAATTTGAAGTCTGACATACGGGTGTGGCCCCACCATTTTGACACGGGAGCCTTTGCCCATCTGCACGATGGTTCTGGAAAATCCGTAGGTTTGGGGTTGGCCATTCCAGATGGTATGGTAGACGATTTTTACTTTTACATTAGCGGTTACCGCGGCAATACCAGCTTACGCACTTGGGCTTTTGAGCCTCTGTCCCATGGGAAATGGCACAACAACGGCTTTAAGGGGGCGGTTTTGCCTGTTTCCAAAATCACCGAAGAAATAGGGTTGCAGTTTTTTAGGGAGGCGTTGGGGGCCTATAAAAAATAATTTTTTTTAAGCCATCCCATTCGTAACGAAGCATGTGTAGGAATCCCCTCTTTCAGATTTCTCGTGGCTCATTCCTTCGTCTGTTGAAATGACAAAAATGACCCATCAGACCATCCGAATCTGGGCTTCCAAGGCATGATGTTCCCGAAGCATGGCCCTACCTCCCCTAAAACTCAAATAGGAGTGCCCTTTTTTGTGGTTGAGGATACTCACTTCATTCATAAAGCCCCAATGTTTGGTGATTTCACGCCATGCAAAAAAGAGGGAATGTTTGGGGTCGTAGATATGGGTGGCCTCGCCCCCTGCCCCATTGATCTCGATCACACTAAAATTTTTGCCTTGGCACAATTCTTCAAAAGAGTTGTGGAGCACATCCAAACGACCGTAATGAAATCCATCCATCTGGGAACAAATTCCATTTACGACCTGTTCCAAATCAGCATTCAGCTTATGGGTAATGTCCACAAACTTGGCCCCCCGGGTATGGCTTCCGTAAGGCACCAGAATAAATTCCTCACCTTCGGGCACCACTTGGTTGAGTGCATCACCAAACTTTTGCTCAAGTGCCTTTAACTGCAAATGGCTTCGTGGATTTTTTTTGATCAATTCCACTAGCGTACTTTCCCCATCTCCAATAACCGAAAGAAACTCTTTGGAGACAATACCTGTAATCCTGCCTTTTTCCTCCCCGGGTTTGCGTACATAAAAAATGCCCACCTCTTTGGTAAAGGGAATGAGTTCCTGCACCAGAAAATGGGAAGGTGTTCTGAGCAGATACTTTTTAAACTCGTCTTTATTGTGGATTTTGTCCACCCCAAAGGCCTTCATGCCAATATCTGGCTTGGCGATAAAGGGAAAACCAATATCCGAGGACAAAATGCGTTCCAAAGCCCGTTCAGGTGTCTCGTCCTTGGCAATGAACACTGTTTTCGGTATATACTGTTGGGGAATCATATTATATATGGACATTTTGGATTCCATGGCCATGCCCCCATTTTTCATGGATGGGTTTGCGGCATTAAAGAAGAAAAAGGAACGCGCTTTTATGGAATAGTACAGCCACACCGGAAACAAGGGGTAGTAAATGGCCCACAATGGCCAGTATTCCCAATGGGTGAGTTTGTGCCATTTTAATTTCAACGAACTCATTTTACCGATACTGAAAGTGAATCGTTGGGTGAAAAAGGCACCTCATAGGTGGCATCATTCAACAAGTCGATATGGCGCATCAAGGTTTCTTCCGGTTCAATGACCGCCTGGGTTACGCTAAAGGTTTTTAGCCCTGTTTCCCGGTCAATGACAAAGCCATTTTCATAGTCTTCATGATTGTTGGAATGAAAATCCACCACATCCGAAGCTTCAATACGGTCTGTTTTCCTCAAAAATGAATTGAACAAGGACGCTCTTTGGGCAATGACATCATCATCATACAAGGTTACGGAAGACCAAATATGGTCCTGGGTCTTGTCCAAGGGCGTAAAGTATTTTTGGTTGCCATCCCAACGAAATTCCAACAAACTTCCATTGAGCATTACCAAGGTAAACGGTTCTATGCTGTACAAATCCATGTGTTGAAGGGTCTCTTCGGGATTCAGCGAACTTATCACATCCAGCAACACCAATCCCCTGCTCTTGGCATAATTTCGTTTTGATTGATGCCGCACATAAGCCCCGTTCAACAAGACAGAGACTACTCCATATTCGTTAAGGGCAAACCATGTGCCCCCAGCTTTTGGGTCTTTTGGAAACAACACTTTTACGCCATTAACCATATCCTCTTGGGGTCTATAGGCCAACGGACGGGAAATGTGTTCATCACGATTGGATGTGATGAAATAACGGTTGTTGCGTGAAATAAAACTTACTGTGCACATGCCTGTCGGTGTTGCATGGTGGAGGGGGCCACCCCAAATGATTCTGGGAGTTGCAGGGTCGTAAAATGTTCAATGCCCACTTTGATCAGGGCATGGTGATGTATGGTATGCTCCAGATTGTACATTACTTCGCGATAGTAATTCGAGTCCAAACAAGTTTCAGAATCGCCCAGTTCATAGGTAACCTTTACGGGTTTGTTGGGGCGTTCCAATTGGGTCTGTATCAATTTTAACTGCTCAATGGCATAAGGAAGCTCGTTCTCAATCCGATGGTTGCGCTCCCTACGATCGTAGGAGACATCCGCAGTATCGTACCCGTGGATCAAACAAAGGTAAAGTTCGATGATATGTCTTGTGTGCTGGCCAATAGTGGAATTTGAAAGTACTTTGCACGTCTGTGCATAGCAATCCTCTGGAAGTTGCCGAAGGATTTGCATAAACTGCTCAAGGGTATCTATGGAAGATTTGAACATGATGCTTAAGGTGTTTTATAATTAGGTCGTTTTTTGATAAATAGGAACATAAGATAGAAAGAAAATCCAAGGTATAGCAATCCCAACAATAGATTTGTAATCAAGCCATAATTACCGTAGTTGGTAAAGATATATTTGCCCAACACCATAAAAACGGACAGCCCGAACATGGTGCCCAAACCGATTCCCCCTAAATAAAAGGTGTATGAACTTTTTGAGGCCGTAAGGATATCCTTTTTTTCCAACACCTTGTTCCATGTCATCCAAAAAGGAATTTGTAAGGGGTTCAAGGCACTCAACAGAAGCCCTAATACAAAGGTGGATCGGAGTTTCGGTAATAAATCAACCTTGGAACTGACTTTGGACACACTAGCGGCATCCAAAAAACTGGTTATGGATAGGTACAACAACAGGAGAGTCCCCAATGGGAGCAGGTACATCATCAGTTTGTCGCTTAAATGTAAACGCTCATTTCCGAATAAGGTCAATCGAACTATTACCAGCTCCACCAAGACCACCGCCAGTGAAAACCAAATGGCCGAAACCAAACCTTGCGAGGCAGCAATATCAAAAGCAGTCAAGTTCAAGGTTCCCAAGGGCAAAGCGCCCAAAAAACTTATCAGAAGACCCGAAAAACATACTTTTAAATAGTTCTGCATAGTATAATTATGGCGCAGCACACTCCCATCATATTAGGAAACAGACCACATAACTCATTCTAAAATAGGAATATCAAATGTGTTGACACAACATCCCTCATATATTTTAGACTACGAAACGCTTAAAACGTTACTGGTTTTTAATCTTTTCCCAATTGGTATCAGCTTTTGACATTAACTTGTTGGGAGACTCATTTAGCCAAAGTTCCAGCGTATTTGTTTTTCCAGCGTTGTAGAAAAGATAGAGTTTACCGTCACGAATCTCATACGTTTCAGGGTTGATGCTCACCTTTTTGCCAGAAACTGCCACCGCATAAGCACAGTACCCGCCGTATTGGGGAATGTATTTCACAGGATTGGCCTTGAACTTATTCAAGTTTTCCTGATTGGAAAATTTATAGTTGATGCCATCATATTCTGTGGAGATTTCCTTAATCCCTTCTTTAGGTTTTCCCTCAAAATAGGAAACCACATCATAACCGTGGGCGGCATATCCTCTTTTGGTATTATAATCTATAGCTTGTGCTTGCAGAAAGGTTCCTGTGAGTATGAACAGGCCCAATATCAATTTTTTCATTAGCAATGGATTGAAGATTTCATTCCGTTTAACCGTAGGAAAATCTGTTGAATTTTGGTTTTTAGTCCCAAGAGGTGCAACATCCTTTCAACAGAGGCCAAAAAATTTTTCACTTTTTGATCCAAATATTTGAGAATTCTCCTGCCAATGCCAAAAACATTGAGATTATTATATCTTTAGTGTGCACATATTGACTATAAACATGAAAAATAGCTTTACTCTTTCTTTTCTATTAATTGCACTGCTCATTGGATGCTCCACAAAGGAGAAAAAAAACACCGATAACGAAAATTTAATTGCAGCACTGGAAACCGCCGCCAATGAGCAATTATTGCACAAATGGTATCCTTTGACCTTGGATACGGTTAATGGTGGCTATTACAGTGACCTTACCTATGATTTTAAAATAGGCGAAAATCAGAATAAAATGATCGTTACCCAAGCTAGGCACGTTTGGACCAACGCTGTGGCCGCAGAACACAACCCGGAAAGAAAAAAAGAGTACCTCTCATACTCCGAACACGGGTTTCAATTTTTACGAGATTATATGTGGGACGAGGAAAATGGAGGGTTCCACACCATGGTTACCAAAGAGGGTGAACCCATGGAAGGCAACAAAACAGCGTATGGAAACTCGTTTGCCATCTATGGACTGGCGGCCTATTACGGTGCCTCTAAAAATGAAGAAGCCTTGGATTTGGCCAAAAAAACGTTCAATTGGTTGGAAGAGCACAGCCATGATAGCATCCACAAAGGCTATTATCAAATTTTGCAAATAGATGGCACGCCCGTTGAACGAACCGAGGACACGCCATCGACCTCCAATGTGGGGTATAAAGATTATAACAGTTCCATTCACTTGTTGGAAGCCTTGACCACACTGTATGAGGTATGGCCCGATGCCATCGTGGAGGAACGTGTCAAGGAAATGTTGACCCTGATCCGGGATACCTTCACCACGGAAAAGGGCTATATGAATCTCTATTTTGAAGGGGATTGGACGCCGATATCCTTCAAGGATTCCCCAAAAGATACCATTCTCAAACATTTTCATTTGGACCATGTTACCTTCGGACATGATGTGGAAACTGCATTTTTGATGTTGGAAGCCTCGCATGTACTTGGGGGTTGGCAGTTTGACGAGACTTTGGTAAAAGGCAAAAAAATGGTCGATCATTCCCTCAAAACTGGATGGGACAAAGATTTGGGCGGATTCTATGATGGCGGCTATTATTTTAAGGGAGTGGATACCATGAGTATTGTAAATCACCATAAAAATTGGTGGACCCAAGCCGAGGGATTGAACAGTCTGTTGCTGATGGATTCCTATTTTCCAAATGATTCATTGGATTACAGGGCCCATTTTGATAAACTCTGGGAATACACCAACACCTATCTCATGGACAAAGAGCATGGAGGTTGGTACGCATGGGGGCAAGACACCAGACCAGAGACCAAGAACGATAACAAAGGGCATATTTGGAAAAGTGCCTACCACAACTACAGGGCATTGGCCACTTGTAAAGAAACTTTGGAAAAGGGGCACCAAAGTAAATAAGTGAGGTTTTTTCATTTCATTTTTTCCCGATTAAGATATTAATCGTAATATTGCGATAAATTAATACAGATGGGCCTGACCAAAACCGAAATCTTTACCGATAACCAAAATGAGCTTGCACTCATTGGGAAGGTATTTGCGCACCCGGCCAGAGTTGCCATCTTACAGCATCTCTTTAAGGTCAAGTCATGTGTCTGCGGTGATCTCGTAGACGAGATTGGACTTGCACAACCCACCGTTTCCCAGCACCTCAAGGAATTGAGAAATATGGGATTGATCAAGGGCGATGTTGAGGGAACCAGTGTCTGCTATTGTGTCAATGTGGCGAACTGGAACCGCATGAAGGAGAAATTTAAGGCATTCCTTGACCAAGAAATTAAGCTGGACCAAGAGTGCTGCTAGTGTTTTTTTGACCTTATTAATTGTTTTATTGCGATAAACTAATATAAATAAACCAAAAAAAATACAGAAATGAAAACGAAATCGATTTGTGCACTGGCAGTTATGCTACTTTGCCTTCCACTGACCGCAAGATCTCAAGAACTCCGAGGAAAAATTGAACGATCAATAAAAGACCTGCAAGAGGAATTTTCCCAAATTCCTGAAAATAAAGTACTGTTATTGGACCAATTGGCCTCAAGAATGGCAGCGAACATGGACAAAAAGAGCTTTACCGTCATTTTCGTTGACCAAGCCAATGATGAAATGGGACAGCTCGCCATGATATGGTTGAGGACAGGGCTCATCTACTATAACCTAAATGACAACTTCAACATAGAATCCGCAGGAATAGAAACTTCAAATGAGCCGCTAAATCTCACGGCATTGGAAGACCACGGTTTTAAAATCAAGAATGACAAAAACAATGAATTCATCATCCAAACTATTAAGTATGGGAGTGGACATTGGGAAATCAATCGAAAAAACCTTAATGCATTGAATTTGAATGAAGACAACAGTATAAAAGTCTATGTCAAAGAAGGCCTAACGGAGCGAAATGCCGAAATATTATTTGATAACCGAGAGGCAATTGCCACAGAAATGATATATGTGGCAGCCCAGGTCAATGCCATTGTAAAAACTAAAATGAACAACCCATAAAATGACAAAAACCCAAACCAGTCTATTTCCAGAAATATACGAGTTCATAAAAAAGTTAGATAAGAACAGTATTTCTGAAGAGCGTAAAAAAATATTGGACCCGCTCGCTGAATTTATTCAATCAAAAGTCAACAATCAAGAGGAAATACGCCTCAACTTTATTTGCACCCATAATTCCCGTAGAAGTCACCTGTCCCAAACCTGGGCACAGACCATGGCGCATTTTTTCAATATAAAAAATGTGTACTGCTATTCTGGGGGAACTGAGGCAACGGCTTTATTTCCGATGGTTGCAGAAACTTTACAGAAACAGGGGTTCCAAGTACAACAACTTTCAGATAACAATAACCCTGTTTACGCAATCAAATATGCGGAAAACGAACATCCTGTTATCGGGTTTTCCAAAAAGTTGGATGATGCTTTCAATCCAAGTTCAGGGTTTGCGGCCATCATGACCTGTGATTCGGCCAATGAGGCCTGTCCCTTTGTGCCCGGTGCGGAGAAACGAGTTCCCATTACCTTTGAGGATCCCAAGGCTTTTGACAATACGCCGCAGCAAGCTGAGAAATATCTTGAGCGAAGCATACAGATCGCGACGGAGCTTTGGTACGTTTTTTCACAAATAAATCTATAGGATATGGCAGCAAAAAAATTAAGCTTTTTGGACAGAAACTTAACCTTATGGATTTTTATCGCCATGGCGATTGGGGTCGGTATTGGCTATCTTTTCCCCTCTTTTCCCGACAGCATCAATTCATTGAACAGTGGCACGACCAATATTCCCATTGCCATAGGTCTCATTTTAATGATGTATCCGCCATTGGCAAAAGTGAACTACGCTTTATTGCCCAAAGTGTTCAAAAACACCAAGATTTTGACCATCTCCTTGGTGCTTAACTGGATCATTGGCCCTGTGCTGATGTTCATTCTGGCCATCATCTTTTTAAGGGATTACCCAGAATATATGGTAGGGTTAATATTGATAGGGTTGGCACGTTGCATTGCCATGGTACTGGTTTGGAACGACCTAGCTGAAGGCAGTTCCGAATACGGTGCAGGGTTGGTTGCCTTGAACAGCATCTTTCAGGTGTTTGCTTACAGTTTCTATGCTTGGATATTCATTACCGTTCTGCCTCCATATTTTGGTTTTGAAGGTGCCATTGTGGACATTTCCATTGGAACCATTGCCGAGAGTGTGGCCATCTACCTCGGAATTCCATTTTTAATGGGAATCTTAAGTCGCTTGCTTTTGGTGAAACTGAAAGGAGAACAGTGGTATAACGAAAAGTTCATTCCCGCTATTTCCCCAATGACATTGATTGCGCTTTTGTTCACCATAATCATCATGTTTTCACTTAAAGGAGAACTTATCGTGGAAATCCCAATGGATGTTTTGGTAATTGCAGTTCCTTTATTGATATACTTTACCTTGATGTTCATTATTGGATTCTTTTTCAGCAAGGCGATGGGTGCTGAATATGATAAGACGGCATCGGTGGCCTTTACAGCTGCTGGAAACAATTTTGAACTGGCCATTGCCGTGGCCATTGCGGTATTTGGATTGGATTCCGGACAGGCCTTTGCAGGGGTGATAGGACCATTGGTGGAAGTCCCTGCTCTTATCCTATTGGTACGGGTGGCTTTTTGGTTGCGTAAGAAATATTACAGACCCCAAACCGCTTGAAAAAAGAATAACAAAAAATGAAAATAAAAAAGCATGCCCAAAAGCATGCTTTTTGTTTGGTGACCGCGGAAGGATTCGAACCCTCAACCCTCAGAGCCGAAATCTGATATTCCCTGCCTGCGGCAGGCAGGTATCCAGTTGAACTACTGAAACAGTTGGGTTTTTAAATAATCTCTGCCTTTTCCAGTTTTAAAATACTTTTCCCTTTCAATTGCTTCATCCCTGCTTTTAAAAGTTTCAAAGTAGACTAATTTCCAAGGCACATATCCCTCTGTAGATTTGGTTTTTCCCGCATTATGCTCTTTCAATCGGTTTTCAATGTTTTCGCAATGACCTTTATAAAGTCGACCATCCGCCATACTTTGCAAGACATAAGCATAATACATCTTCATTTCAATATTTGTGACCTTAAGAGGACAAAATTCAAACTTTTTAAAAGAAGATATTGAAAGTATTATTGATAAATCATTTCATATTAGAAGTGCTTGATCTTAATTTGTCAAGACGGTTTAAATTTAAAATAAAAGGAGTCTATTCTCTATGCTTTAGAAATTTTGTAAAAAATTTATTTTCAATAGTCGGATAGTTTAACGAATTCTGTGATATTGGGGATAACAATCTATAAAATGCTTTTGAATAAATACCTCTGAATTCGGACTCACAGTATCTGAATATAAGTTGTCAAGTAAGGTTTCATTACTTTTCAGTACTCCCGATATTATTTGAGGTTTTAGGTCATCGAGTAGTTCAATAAAATTCATTGCACCAAATTTTTTATTTCGTAGGATATATAGTACTTTTCTGTACTTCAGTGCCAAAGTAACCTATCAAAACCAAAATGAAAGTTAGTAAACTATCCATTTCCAAATTTAGGGGAATTCAAGAGGCTACACTTTATTTCGATGGACATGCACTAATGGTGGGTAAAAATAACGTTGGCAAGTCCACAATCTGCGAGGCATTGGATCTTGTTTTAGGTCCTGACAGGCTTAACAAGCAAGACCCGATTGATGAATTTGATTTTTACAATGGAGATTACTATTATGACCAAGATGAGGAAGCTAAGAAAATAATCATTGAAGTTGTGTTGACGGATATTTCTTCGGAATTACAGGGTGTATTTCGTGGGCATATGGAATTATGGCATCAGGAAAGGCAAGAAATACTTTCTGAAGGTGAGATTGAGGATTCCGATGAAGATTTGGTAGGATGGTGTCTTCGCTTGAAGTTTATTGGACAATACGATAAAGAAGAAGATGAGTTTGTTGCAAAAACTTATTTTTCACATTCACCCAATGAAGATGAAGGTGTCTTTAAAGAAATTCCACGCTCAAGAAAACGTCAAATAGGATTTCTATATCTAAGAGCTTTGCGAACCGGTAGGAGGGCACTTAGCCTTGAAAGAGGTACACTCTTGGATATTTTGCTTCGCGTTGGCGATATTCGACCAAAGTTTTGGGAGGAGACGAGGGATCGGCTCAAAAATCTTAATCCTCCTTTAGAAGAGAGCATAGGGTCTTTACGTCAGGTACTTGACAATCTTGAGCAGCGGATTGGGCAGTACATTCCTTTGCCATCGGAATTTAAAGCATCCTCTTTGCATGTTTCACAATTGACTCGTGATCATCTCAGGAAAACCCTATCTTTTTTCATGGCTTCATCTTTAAACCAGAGCCCGGTTCCTTTCCATAAATTAGGGACGGGAACATTGAGTACTTTGGTGTTTGCACTACTTTCAGCAATTGCCGAGTTGAAGAAAGAAAATATAATCTTTGCTATGGAAGAACCTGAAATTGCAGTTCCACCCCACACACAAAGGCGAATAATAAATTATCTGCTCAACAATACAACACAATCATTTGTCACATCCCATTCGCCTTATGTAATAGAAAAGTTCGAACCAGAAAATATCAAGATTCTAAACAAGGATTCCAAAGGGGTAATTTCAGGAGTCGACATTTCCTATAGCTCGGGGTTAAAGCCCAAAAACTATCGAAGAAAGATCAGACATGCTATCGCCGAGGTCATCTTGGGAAATGCAGTAATTGTCGGTGAAGGTCTTACAGAAATGGAAACCCTAAACGCTGCCGCCAGCATTTTGGAATTAAATCCAGAAAACTATCCTTTCGACCTATCAGGGGTCACCATTTTCGAAGCGGATGGTGACGGCACCATATTGAATTGGGGAAAGTTCTTTAAATCAATTGACATCAAAACCTTTGCATTCTTTGACTACATGGAGAGATCTGAGGACGAAAAAAAAGAGTTGGAGACCACTTTCGAACTTTATAAGGAAATAGATCAAAAAGAAATTGAGAAATTGTTGGTGGCAGAGGTACCTACTGAAATTCAATGGGATTATTTGAACGAACTAAGGGATGCTGGAGCAATAAGTTCAGGGCCGTTCATTCCTGCTGAAAGACCGTCCGACTCCGATATTCGTGATTTTATGTATGAGGTGCTGAAACAAAAGAAAGGTGAACGACGTTCAGCAAGTCTGGTAGAAAAATGCTCCGAGGACCAGCTGCCTCCAACCATTAAGTCTTTCCTAAAAGAGATATTTAAGCGTTTTCCACAACCCGAAAAGGTTGCTCCATTAGACCTTTCAAAAAAAGAGGATGAACCTTCGGATAGTACAGAAGAAGAATAATGGTTTTAGAGATTGACGAAAAACGACAGGCCATTTTGGACTGTAAAAGGAATTTATTGGTTATTGGTGGACCGGGCTGTGGAAAGACTACTATAGCTTTGTTAAAGGCCTTCTTATATGTCCGCGACAACAATCTCAATCGAGGTCAAAAAGTACTTTTCCTTAGTTTTTCCAGAAACGCAAAAGCCCGAATAATGGAATCTGCAAGTGGTTTTTCGGATTTTAAGGAGTACGGCCACAAATTGGACGTTCAAACATTTCATGCATTCTTTCTTGAACTTATTCGTTCCTATGCATACCTATTGGGTACTCCCAAGAAAATTAGTATTGTTCCACCGCATGATGAAGCCGCTTTAAAAGGAGGTCGGAAGGATGACGATGCAACTTGGATTAAAGAAAAAAGTGATATGTTCTACGGTGAAGGAAAAATAACCTTTGACCGATTTGCAGCTACTGTATTGGAACTTATTACCAGAAGTAATCGTTTACGAACTATGATAGCTTGCTGTTTTCCACTAATAATCGTTGATGAAGCCCAAGATACGGACGCGGAACAATGGCAAATAGTTGAGGCGTTCCATGGGATTTCACAGTTGTTTCTTTTGGGAGATTTAGATCAACAAATTTTTGATTATAGACCAGATGTCGACCCTAAAAGACTTGAAGGTATAAAACAAAGTATTGAGCCCTTAGAGATTATTTTAGAATTTCAAAATTATAGGAATCCAAACACGGAAATTTTGGACTTCGCAAAGGATTTACTTTACAATACCCCCAGAGAGAGTAGCGGATACAAAGGCGTGACCAAGCTCGTTTACAACCCTCGAGCCGATAGACGTGATATGGGTATCCGTCAAAGTGTAGGCATTATGCGAAACACTATCATGAAGATAACAGGCGAAAAACCAAAAAACATAGCCATTCTTGCTCCTTGGGCAAAAGGCGTAAAAACTATTTCAGTTGCCCTAAGACAAAGAAATATTGCTCATCGCGTACAGTTCGACGAAACCGCAACAAATTTATCAAGTAGACTCATCGCTTGTCTGATGGAGCCAATTCTTGACTCCACGCAACATTTAATATGGATCATACAGATTTTAAGGGATTATGCAAGTGCAAAGGGTGCAAGGAAAGACCATGACAAATATGACAGATGGATAAGCACAATTGGTGAAGGAAAATCTCCTATGGGAAAAATGGTGCCATATTTTAAAGGTCTGATTTCAGAACTGGCCCAGCATAAGCTTTCTGGCAATCCGGCAACCGACTGGCGCTTTATTCAGCAAAAACTTCTTTCATGTGAGATGAGACCAATTCAGGATTTTGCCCGTCAATCAGAATTTTTGGTGGCCTATAACAGAGGCAGGATTATCATGAGAGATTTGGGTGATGCATGGATGAACAATTACTGCTACGCCAATGCCAGGGGTATTCTACAAAATGCCATTGTTGAAGCCCAGCTTTCGTCGGATGTGATTGGAGAAGAAGGTATAAACGTTATGACCACCTATAAATCAAAGGGTAAAGAATTCGATGGAGTGATAATGTTTCAAAATGAACATTCTGCACCGGTAGAACTACGTGATGATAATAAGTCATTCAGTCGTTCAAGAAAGCTGTTTTTAGTGGGAGTAACACGAGCGCGCTATCATGTGTTTATTCTTCGGCAGGCGGGGTACGATTCGGCTATTCTGGACTCATTCAAGCTTGATGGGCTGTCAAGTTCCTAAAATTAAATACACTTCTGAATTGAAGAATAATATCGAAGACAAATCTGTAAGACTGCGAGAGCAAATATCAATTTTTACAAAGGATAGTTTCGTATTCTTTTTCACCGACTTTATACGCAATCATCCATTACGAGAAATGGGTACGTTTGGAAAAAAAATGAAGTCCAAATTGAAAGATTCTCTTTATCTAATTGCTTTACGGTTGTCTTCTGACCATATCGGTAAATTGGAATTGGTTCTCTCAGATAAATGCCTCAAAATTTTGGAGGATGCGGTAGACCTGTTGAATGAAATACTGAGAGAGTATTTAGACCACAATAATTACCCAGACTTCATCGATGGGATGGAAGAACGAATAAAAGTGGTAATACATGAAGCAACTTTCAGAACATACTTCCAAAATGGTAAGCTTAATTATAGAGAGCAAGAATTGAATCATGCAAGAAGAATGTTCAGGCCTCACAAAAAAAAGATACAAGATCGTCTTGGAATTAGTCTTAATGATTTAGTTTCAATCTGTGAATTCTCAGAGGAGCTATTTCACAAAAAATGGAATGATTCCCATGAATTTTTGCACAACAAAGAATTCCAGGAAATTGCCCCTCTTCTTGCTGACGGTAGTATAAAAGGAGAGGCCTTTGAAGAATTGTTAAGTAAATTACCCGATTCGTTCTTTGATTTTGTTGAAGGACCACATTTTAGTTCTACCTTTCAGCCATCAGATTTTTATGAAAGGTTCTTAAAAACTGATATTGATATTTTTTGCTCATTATTTGCAATGGAACTGGATGAGGTCAATGACTTTCTATTTTACTCCCAAAAAAATCCATTGGAGGACAAACCCATAATTAAAATATCAAAAAAGGAGTACATACACGTTTATCAGAAGCAATTACCAACAGCACTCTATAATCTGTTATATCGCACATTGGGAAAAACGGAGAGCGAAAGAAATAAACTTAACCTAAGACGAGGAAAGGTTGTAATTGAAAATCAAGTATTTAATCTATTTAAGAGTTTCTTTAAAAAATCAAAAGAATATAGATTCTTTCAGAATTACTACATCGATGGTATACACAATGAAAAGGACCTTCTCATAATCTCAAGATATTATGCATTCGTTATTGAGTGCAAGGCCTCCAAAATGAGAGAACCATTGCGGGACATGGATAAGGCCTACAATAGAATTAAAGATGATTTTAACGCATGCATTCAGAAAGGCTATAACCAATGTAGAGAGGTAGAATCCATTTGTTGGGAATCCAATAAAATAGAAATTGTTAATGATAATGGAAGGAATAAGGTTGAGGTCAAAACAGATAAGCTAATCGATGTATTTTCAATTGTGGTGACCCTTGAAAGATTTGGGCCGATACAGACAAACTTGGGCTATTTGTTAAAGAGAGATATAGAATCTGATCCGTATCCATGGTCAGTCTGTCTGGATGATTTGGAGACTTTTCTAAGAAGTCTGATGTTGTTAAAAAACAATCGAGTTCGAGAATTCATAAATTTTCTAACCCTTAGAGAAGACTTAAACGAAAAATTACTTGCACAGGATGAACTTGATGTATGCGCAATGTATCTTGAAAGAAGAAATCAGTTTGAATCAGTAGCTTCACAGCATGACTTTATTTTAACTGATCCGGCATTGCAGAACTTCTTTGATAAGCTATACTTTGATAAGAGGTTGAAATTTCCACAAGAATCAGTTTAAAAAAAGTTTAACACCCCTGATTGAATTGCCATAAAAATGGATGAAAGCTATAAGTTACAGATTAAAATAAACCCGGACGGAGTTGCAAAAAAGCTTTATGAAATCCAAGAGAATTCAATTGCTTATATTTTCTTCGGTCTTCAATTGTTAGAAAATACGAACAATCTTAAACCGGCTCATGAACTAGCCAATGGTGAAGGTTTTTTCACCTATGCCATTTCGACAAAAAGCTTAACCACACCCGAGAAGAAAGAGAATTTCAAGAAATGGTTAATTAAAAAGGGAATTGAAGATTTGATTAAAGGTTTAAAATTAATGCTCATGGATGCATGTGTTTATGGCGCCCTTTATTCCAATAAGGATGAAATCAAGAAAAGTGATCAGTACAATAGTATAGTTACAAATGAAAAAAGAGCCATACAAAAATTAGGTATCCCTCAGCTTTTTGATAGAATGGAAAATTTTTTGACCGGTAAGTTATTAAGCAAAGATAAGTTGCTAACCATAAATCAGGTCAGAAACTGTCTGACCCACAGAAACGGTGTAGTTCAGCAGATGGATGCGAACAATAAAGATAAAACACTATTCACCTTGCGATATTCTGGTTTTAGGATTTTGAAATACACAGATGATGGACAAGAAATCGAAATCAATGGGCCATTTAACACAGAAGGAACTCAAATTAATATTGGTATAATTGAAAAATCAATGAGTTTTGAAATTGGTGATTCTTTGAGCTTTGACTATCAGACATTTAATGAAATCAATCTCACCTTTAGTATTTTTTCGCATGATTTGATTCAAAAGCTCCCCAGATAACGGGAGCACTGACCGTCTTCACATTTTAAAAACAAAAATCCAATAGACGAAAGTTCAAGGGCTATTTTTAGGGAAGGCTTCAAATGGATTTCCAACAGAATAGTAGCTATTTTTGTAGATACCCCGATTTTTAGGACAGGATTTCTACAAAATTAATATAATTATCAAGTTGCTCTTTTAAATAGTTCAATTTGATTGAGATTCACAAGGGCAAAGAGCTATCCAAATGGATTAGTTACAATTGTATCAGCAATAGTTCGAATATTTTGGCCACAAGGAACATTTTTATAAAGCCCTTTTCGGTTACATTAAGACCTACAATGAACAAATTATTGCATAATATTAAAATATTAATTATGTTTACTTAAACGTTTAAGTAAATGTTATTCAATCAATCTTGTTTAAACAGAGTGTTCAAAAGGGTTTGAATAGTTCTTCCGTGATATGAAGAATTCCTCTGTCAATGATTATTGACCTTGGTGATGGTACTGTTTCTTCTATCTCATAAAGGCGGAGAAAAAAGCCAATTTGGACTTGCTCGGTAATATATTAAGTGTGGGGATTGATTATTCGGAACACCTGTTGTCCAAATCTATGTACTATAGAAAATTCCATTCTATACCCTAAATTATGGGATATGGATGAAATTACAGATGTGGTGTTAATCCGTTTATAATAAGAGTTCGGAACTGGTTGTTGTCTATTCATAACTTAATGGATGGCGCTCTGGTTAAAGCGGATTATCTTATGTTTTATCATTTGATGGAATAATATATATAAATGAGAATTAGATATTAGGGTTGTTTAATTGTTTTGGATTAGGCCATTTTCTTCAGATTAAACATTAGTTAATTCAATTGTAGTGGAAAATCTTAAGATTCATGAGCTTCCTTTTAAACACAAATATCCATGGATGTAAAAGGTGTCATTCCCATCGCTCACATAGACCAGTTAAGGCACATAATTCTTATTGAACATAGACCGTAAAATTTAAGCACATGAGACCAAGGAATCTACAAATTGCATTTTTTTTAGCTACCGCATGCATTTTCTTTAAAAAAGCCGTTGCGCAGGATGATGTTGTCTACATTCCTGGTTCCACCAAAAAAATAAACCAACTGGTGGGGGATTGGGACAATGAAAGAGGACAACCTACGCAAAACAGAACTTATACCAGATACGGAATACCCAACACTGATCTTGGTGTTCCCTTTGACCACGATGGAAAGACCTTTGTGGCCTTTGGGGATATCTTCAATGATGATAGGGATCCACTGGGCTACTCTACGGATACAGATCCAGAGGATGGTATCGCTCTGGATTTTGTCACCTATCCAAACGGCAGTTTCAAGCCGGTAGTGATTCCTGGTGTAAGTTTGGGGGGCTTTGGAGTCCCTCTTGAGGGTGTAAGTTGGAACAATGCGATGTATATTTATGCTTCCAATACGGGAATGGTCAATTCAGTTGTGGCCAAATCAATTGATAATGGTCTTACCTTCACCAAGCAATATGATCTCTCCAACTCAAAATTTGTTAACGTAAGTGTTGTAAAAACCAAATCGACCTTTGCCTATCCCGAAGACCCAAATTCAGATATACAAGTAATGTTTGGTTCCGGAACATATCGACAAAGCGATGTTTTTCTTGCCTATCAGCATTCCGATTTGATGGATACACGGTCCCTAGTATTTTTTGCAGGAATGGTAAACGGAAGCCCCACGTGGTCAAATCAAGAGGCATCTGCGGTACCTCTTTTCAACCAACCGTGTGTAGGGGAGTTATCCGTCTCCTACAATCAATTTATCAATAAATGGATTATGTTGTACAACTGCGAGTCGCCAAGAGGCATTAATTGCCGTACAGCCGATAATCCCTGGGGACCTTGGTCTTCCCCGTTTGTAATATTCGAGCCAACTGTAGATGGAGGATACTGCAACTATATACATAAGAACTGGCAGGTTGAAAATTGTGACAATGTACATGATCCTGGTAGGGAAAATGAGTGGGGCGGCGAATATGGTCCTTACCAATTTGAGAATCTGGCAAAAGGCAACGAGTACGAGACTACCATATATTACACTATGAGTACATGGAACCCATATACGGTAGTGCTGATGAAAAGCACCCTGCGGAAAAAAGAAATTATCCCCGGGATTTATCGTTTAGTGGCCAAACATTCCAACAAGGCATTGGACAATAGTGGATTTCCCGGTAGTGGTGAGCGAAATGTTGTCCAGTGGGATTTGAACGGACTGAACTATCAGAATTGGCAAATTGAGCCTGTCGGCAACGATTATTATAAGTTGACCAATGTTCACAGTGGTGAGGTGTTGGATCTGGGTGGGTGCAATGGCGCCAATGGTGCCAATGTGCAACAATGGCCATGGCTAGACAATGATTGCCAAAAATGGCGCATTGAAATCTTGGGAGAAGGATATTATAAATTAACCTCGAAGTCAAGTGGCAAAGTTTTGGAAGTTAACGGTTCACAGGCCAACGGTGGCAACGTTCAGCAATGGGATTGGCTGGGGTTTGACTGGCAGCAATGGTATTTGGAACCAGTTATAACCCCCGGAGTATACCGTGTAACGGCCAAACATAGCTATAAAGCATTGGACAACAGTGCATTTCCGGGTAGTCAAAATCGGAATGTGGTGCAGTGGGAGTGGTACGGAGATGATATCCAAAAATGGCAGTTTGATCCCGTTGAAAATGGTTATTTTAGAATTACATCACTTGAGAGTGGGGAGGTACTTGACCTTGACAGTTGCACCCAAGTCAATGGAGGTAATGTCCAGCAGTGGCCTTGGCTGGACAATGACTGTCAGAAATGGAGGCCAGAGTATTTAGGGAATGGTCATTTCCGGCTGATTTCCAAGTCCAGTGGCAAGGTTCTTGAAGTAAATGGTTCACAAGTGAATGGCGGTAATGTGCAGCAATGGAGTTGGAATGGTGCCGACTGGCAGCAATGGAAATTGGACAAGTTGGCAATGCAAGCAACACCTCTTACTGCTAAAATCCCTATTGAGAAGGAAGATGAAGATGCCCATTTTTCTTTTAAGTTGTATCCCAATCCGTCTTTCCATAAGTTCGAGATTGTATTTTACCATGACCATCAGGGTGCTGGTCTTGTTAAAATGCATGACCTTCAGGGAAAAATTGTGGTGGAAGACAAAATAACCGTACTTGAGGGGATGAATGAGCATGAAATTATGACCGGTTCCTTACCTAAGGGAATATACTTCATGGAATTGCAATTACCGAATCTTAATAGGATGATTGTTCGTAAAGTAATAATAAAAGAGTGATGGGATGTAGTGACCATCAGCTAGACGATAGTTCTTTACTTATCATGTCATTTTAACTAAAATGAAAAATAGACGTGAACTTCCACTTTGGAAATGGATCGGTTTTTAAGTAATTTTTTGAGACATTCTTTAATCGAACAATGATTAATTAATTGATTTTGTATTGAGAAGATAAATTCATTTTTTTAAACGTTTAAATAAAACTGTGTGAAACTTTCAAAAATTTGGGTGTTGTTTTGGTTCATGTCCTGTGGAATGCCTGGCAGGCAAATTTATTATGACAAGTCATATCCTTTAATCTCAACCCATGGACATTTTTTCTCCAGTGTTATTGTTGATGAAAGCGGGATAGACTCTGAAAGTGAAGGAGATCTTTGGCCTTCTACATGGTCTGATGATGGTCATTTATATGCGGCTAATGGAGATGGCAAGGGGTTTGGCGAAGTTTTCGGTGATATAACATTTAATAGAATATATGGGCATCCCGGGGAAGGTAATATTAAGGGTGAGACAATTTCCGTAGGTTTTGGCCCTATTTGGGGAAATACCTCAAATTATAATAGGAAACCAACAGGGTTGACCTCTGTTGATGGAATATTATATTTGGCGGTTCAAGATCTTAATAAAACAAAAACAGAGAATATTTTCAACGAAGCTCCCAATGCCACAATCCTTAAGTCAGAGGATAAAGGAAAAAGTTGGCAATGGGATAAGGAAAAACCAATGTTCAGCAATCATTCTTTTACCACTATTATGTTTCTTGATTATGGTAGGGATGGGGAAAACAATCCCAGTGATTCTTATTTGTATGCTTATGGGCTGGATTACAATTGGAGGGATTCATTTAGCGATATAGTCAAAGATCCAGAAAATCTGTTCTTGGCCAGAGTACCCAAAAAAAATGTCCAAGATCCGGATAAATGGGAATACTATAGTGGAGATCTGAATGGTAATGCGGATTGGTCAAAACCGGGGGCGATTGAAGAGAGGAAGCCAGTTCTTACTGAAACTGGAAGAAGATATAAAAACCTTCCCAATAGATACAAGGGGATAGGGAATATGAGTGTACTATCGCAAGGAAGTATTGTATATAACAAACCTTTGGACAGGTATATTTATTCATCGTGGACAGAATACACCTATGAGTTCTATGAAGCACCATATCCATGGGGCCCCTGGAATCTTTTTCTATCCAAGGATTTTGGCACTTACCCTTGGAGTGATAAGAGGTTTGGAGGATATGCAACAATAATACCATCTAAATATATTAGTGATGATGGTCTTACCATGTGGATATGTTCATCCACATTTGCAGGAGGTACTGATCATTACAATTTTAATTTAAGAAAGCTTAAGGTCAACATTAACGATTAAGATTGGATGGATTTGGTTATAGGTAAAACTGTGCAGGGCTTTTAAACATTTTGTATGACCTTCCAAATGTTATGGGTGCCTTGTTGAATTTTGTATTGCCGAACAAATACAACATGATTAATTCAAACTTTACGACAATGCTGCAATTTTATGTTTAACCTATACTTGTAAACCATAACTTAAGTATAATTTAAAGAAATCAGGCATAAAATTCACTTTTGATATATTTAAACGTTTAAATGAATCGATTTTATCATTATTTTGTTATATTAGCGATGACTTTATTTTTAACTTAAACGTTTAAATAAATTACAGTCTTTTTCGTTGCCTCAGGTGAATGAATTCTGAAATCCGATGATGGGAGACTGAGATTTTAAATTAAGCTTGGACAAACATTAAATCAATGATAAAATGACAAAAAACGCACTATGGCTTAAAATGTTCTTTTTAATCGGGTGTATAAACACACTTTTTTCTCAAGAAAATATGAAAGAGTCATTATGGATGCCAAAGGATTATTCGGTACAACGAATATCCAGCTATGATATGACAGGCGCCAATGATGATGGAAACTGGAAAAATAAGATAACCCCAGGTGAGACCCGCACTATTGGCGATGTTATCGGGCCTGGAATCATCAAGCATATTTGGATTACCATTGCAAGCGGTGAATACTATCATCTCAAGAAAATAGTTCTGAGGATTTATTGGGACGAAGAAACCAGTCCGAGCGTTGAAACTCCAATTGGTGACTTTTTTGGACTCGGCCTGGGAAAGTATAATCTTTATGAATCCGAGTATACTTCAGTAGGGTCCCAAAGGGCACTCAATGCCTATTTCCCAATGCCCTTCAAGAAATCGGCCAAAATAACCATTACCAATGAGGGTGAAGAAGCCATTGGAGCATTTTACTATAATATCGACTGGGAAAAGCACCGATCATTACCTGATGAAACCCTTTATTTTCATGCACAGTACAGACAAGAAACCCCTACTGATGGTTGGACCAATGACTGGGAGCGTAATAGTGATTCCATTGTGAATAATCATGAAAATCCTAAGGGTGAGGGTAATTATGTGATTATGGAAGCCAAGGGGAAGGGGCATTTTCTAGGGGTCACCCACAGTATTATACAGAATCAAGGAGATTGGTGGGGCGAAGGAGATGAAATGATTTTCATAGATGGTGCAGAGGATGCACAGATTAAGGGAACCGGAGCAGAGGATTATTATCTCGGTGCTTGGTGTTATGGCGGATGTGGAATCAACCCTTTCGGTAATGACAAACCTGAATTTGATTACGATAGCTACGGCAATCCACTGAACGGAGGGGATGACAGGGGAGCTCAGTGGACTGTTTATCGTTTTCATGACGAATCACCGGTAACATTTACTAAGTCGATCAAAATGACCATAGAACATGGCCATGCCAACCACAGATCTGATAATTACTATACGGTGGGTTATTGGTACCAGACTGAACCCCATATGCCATTCCCAAAATTACCTGAGGTTAAAGAGCGTATCCCCAGTGTAAAGAATACTAAGGGTCCAACTTTTGGCAAAAACTAAAATATGATTAAAAAGACAGCCATAGGAATTATAAAAACATTGATTTTGAATTTATTTGCTAGATCATCAAAAACTACTGGACCGATACTTTACATCATACTTTTGGGCATGTCGGTGAATTCTTGTAACTCAAAGAACGAAAAGGCCAATGATGCGGACTCGGAGGAAGTTTACTCACATAATTGGATAATGCCCAATGTTGAGGGAGGGGGGTGCATACCTGTCTGGGGACACTATGATGGTATCAGAATTGGTCTTCCCCCAACAGGCGGACCACGTGGGCTCTTGCGTGTATATGCGCCTTACCTGAATCTAAGCACAGATTCGTTAAAGATGATAAACTTTATTGCCTTGGAACCAATTGTATCTGGTAGTGATTCGAGAGGTTTCTCCGAATTGGAACCCAGTGCACTTGACAACGTTAGGGGCAAGCGGTTTTGGAGCGCCAATGAACCTGATGCAATTGAACCCCGGTCGATACAAGATTGCGCAACCGGGGTGATAGAACAAATCAACGGTAGGGAAACCCTAACCCTGTACGTGCACTCTGAAGAATTTGATTCAGGTGCAAAGGTCTATGTCCGGGTGAGATTTTATGAAGATCGCCCATATGAGATTGAGTTGACATCCTACGCTGCCGAGAAGTCGGCTCCTTTGGACAATTTTATACTTACAGCAACCATGGGAAATTTTGCACGGTTGAGAAATTTATATCTCAAAGGCGGCATTAAATCATCTTGGAAACTGTGGCCGGATTATACGGATAGCAATTTTACTCCACATGACCATACCCCAGAAAGCAATATGTTGGAGGATAAAGATGGTTCGGTTTATTTTGTGGCGGCACCCGATGAGGAAGACCCTACTGCGGTTACATATTCCTTGGACACAAAAGAACATTGGAAATACAAGGGACAAAAGGCTACCCAATACTGGAAAAAGCCCAACCCCAATTCCAACTTAAATGGATTGGTGAATGGAAGATATGCCTATTGGGCCAGTGAATCGCCCATCCCTGGTGGGATTTCATATGAAAATTTTGAAATGAAAGAACCTTTTGAAAATGGGTCCATGTTTTATTTTGGGGTCAGCCCGTTGGACCCAGAAACCTTTATTGGTTCAATTGAGAAATAAAAATAAGAGTGCCCCATTCAGAATGCACGGGCTTTGTCCCAATCAACCTTTTGAGGAAAAAGCAGGGCATTCAAATAAATTTATTTAGTTGTTTGAGTTAGTTTAGTTAGGCATGCAAAAAAGTTGGTTTCCCCTTCCAAAGGTGTCCGCTTTTTAAGCGTTACCTGGGGATATAGAAGTTTCACCCGATTTTTATTATTGGGAAACCAGCTTCCTGCATGCAAAGAAAGACTTCTCTTGTTCAAATTGGTTCGGTGAATATTTTTATTGTTCAGAGATAGGATTTTACTGGAGCGTTCATTTAGAAAGTTTTTAGTTGACCATGTGCAATATTACATTAAAGGAAATGGGCAAGTTATTGGGATATTCCGCTTCAACCATATCCAAAGCACTTAATGATAGCCCAGAAATAAGTGAGGCAACAAAAGCTCAAATCAAAAGGGCGGCACAATTCCATAACTATACCCCCAATGGGATTGCTCAAAGTTTAAAAGGTGGGGGAAAGCAGGTTTTGAACATTTCCGTACCTAAATGGAATGAAGAAAAATGTCAAGAATTGCTTAAGGAGATCGTTAATCTTTCACAGTCTGATTATGAAAGGGGCAGTGCACACAACAATGCCCTCGACTCGGGAACCTCAAATCGCAAACATCAATCTAAAACAAGACTGGTCCTTTTACGGTTTGAATAGAATAAATTGTGCCGATGACCTATTGGAACATGAAAAAAGAAAAACCCCACATAAGCACTGGTGTATTTAAGGGTTGGCATCTCGTATAAAATCAACGCCAAAATGGTCCTTGATACGGCCATATGCCTCGGAAGCCGATCCATTGCCCCAATCGTAAATGGTAAAGTCACCAATTCCCAGCCCATCTTTTGAAGTAGTGCCATTATGTCCATAATTTTCCATCATGAACCCATAGTCCTCTTTGCCAAAATGTGGATGTCTCGCTTCCCATTGTGCCTTGGTTTGTGGATTTTCTGGACAATACATCATCACAAATGAAGCACGAAGTGCTGCAATCCCGCGTTGTACATACTCTTTGGAACCTAATTCCTTGCCGTATTTGATAATCAGTTCGGCGAATAGGCTCTGCCGGGCGTCGTTCCATTCCGCATCAGCGTTCATTACACCAAAGCCTCCAAAGGTTTTCACATACATATATGGAGGTTGCCATGTGGCTTGGGTCATTAACAACTCATCCAATACGACTTGTCCATAATCTAAATATTTTTGTTGTCCCGTGATTTGATATGCCTCAAAAAGCGCCTCAGAAACCCAAAACATGGACAGATTGTTTTGCTTGAACATATTGTTCCGCACAATTTTTTTGTTGACCAAGTCAATGTTTCCGTAGCTTGAGCATGACCAGTACGTCTCAAAGTCTTCCCATCTTCCAACAGGTACAACTTCTTTTATAAGTACATCGATAGCTTTTAGCGCAACATCCCTGTATTTTGCATTCTTAGTGGCCCTATATACATTGAGCAAAAATGTGGCCGACATGGCTGATTCGGGTGATTGGTCCAGAATTCCCATGGGTTCATGGGTCTGAACTGAAATCCATCCGGGGAAGTATCCTTTTTTGTCCTGTAGTTTCACAAGTTGGTCGGCATATGTTATAGCATAATTGAGTAATCTTTGATCCTTTTCCAGTTCCATATACCATAGCAGCATTTGATTGGCTGTCCAACTCATATCCAAAATATGGTAAGGGGCATCACTGGGATCGCCCCAATGAACACCTTCAATTTGTGTGGGATTCATAAATGGATTTCTGTTGGAATTTCCAAAATAATGGGCATCCCATCCCATGGACTTACGCAGCGTCCTTCCATCAATAATGGTATCCTTCATTTCAGTTGCTATGATTCCTGGAAAAAAACCATTTTCTTGGGGGAACAACAAGGCCAATTCCTTGGTCATTAGGGCTTTTTCCCTCAGTAATGTATCATTTTTTGTTCTTGCATATCGGAAAAGGCCGGATGCAGAGCGCAAAGAACTAAACCATGCTTGGTTCCAAATAGATTTGAATTCCCGCTCAAACGAAGGTTTTTCATAGTTGGGACTTTGACTCACATTTACAATAAAAGTTGGAGCTCCAACACTTTTGCCCTTAAGTTCAAATTTTTGCCATACCTCATTTTTCCAATCCTGAAAAGCCCATTGGTAGGTATGACTCACATATTTTTCCAACTCCGTGGTGCCCAAGGGTTCTTTTTTTTCATATAGATTTACGCCAAATGAATTCCAATAAAAGGCCAGGATATCCCGCCATGGGTTCTTAATCTGGTCCAACGTGTTGCTTGCTTTGATATAAAATGAAAAATCATAGATACCGGGCTCATAAACGGAGCCACCCTCTTTAACATAGAGCACATGTTCTTGGACTTTTGATTTACTCCAACCCAAAATCAATTCGTTCCTTTCTGCGTTCAAATCCATGTACCACTCGGGACCGGAAGTGGCAATTGATCGAAGATCAGGGAAAACTACCAATCTATTGTTGTTTACTTTTTCGGTAACAATCATTGCAGGTGCCCTAAAGACGTGCTCGGGAACAATATGGTTGTCCGTGGGGGTCAAATGGGGAGACCAATGAAAATCTGGTTGAAATGATGGCCGAATGGTAACTTTCCAATCGTCATCGCCCACAACCTCACCAACAGCAAACTTTATATTGATCCGTATTGTGTTGCTGTCAATGATATCAACTCTTGTTTTTGGATTTAGTCCTCCCAATGGTTCTATTTCTATATTTTCTATCAAATTTTGAAAGAGGGGCGACATTTCAGCACCATCAGTATCCAAGAAAGAGACTTGGTTGTTCGATTGACAGCTGACCAATGCCAAAACCAGTATTGGGAGAAATATATGTTTCACCTGAATCAATGTACTTATTGGCCTAAATATGGTATAAAATTGACTTTTATAAAGAATCATGAATTGTAACTATTGTTTATTATGGTTGATATTATGCGGTGTTAAATACCTTTTGTACACATATATGTAATCTAGTTTTCAAGTTCCAAGGATGCTTTCATCAGAAAAACATTGTAGGGTTGCCACATGGACATGGCAAAGTAAATATCACTTCCCGAAATACTTTTGGGATGCATAAAAGAACCATACATTATGGGATATGTCTCAGGGTCTGCAATTATCTTTTCGTCAGACCACGTCCCATTGATATGTTCGGTCGTCCGCATAACCAATTTTTGGTCTTCATTTGAATGTCTGGTGTATAGGGTAATCCAAAGTTTGAAAGTTTCATTGTAAAGAATCGAAATTTCCCCCACTGGTGCTGAAAAAATTGGTTGGGCCAATGATTCACCGCCTTTGAACCAATTCTTTTTGGTGCCTAAATACTCAAATTTTGATGGGTTGGGAAAATCTTCCATATTTACCCTGGCCAAATAGGCAGGACCCTTTCTTCCGGATTTAGTGCCGACCATATATACCATTCCATTTCTTTTTGCAAATGCCATTTGCGCAAATTTGCTGTCCCCTTTGAAATGAACGTCTTCTATCTTGGACCACGAATGACCCCCATCATTTGATTGGTACATGGATGAATAATTGGTGGTCCATTCACCTGGGGAGTCCCAAGATCTGATATTCATATAATGCACATATTCCGTGCCAGCAACGCTAACGGCCGCAGTGGGGATGGAGGTCCAATCTCCTGTGCCTGTAGTGTCATGGGCACTTGGGATCACCTCCCTTGCGTGACCGTCAGGGTCGGAAAGCATGGATGAAAAGGTCAAGCCATCGTCCAAATTGGAATCTGTGCTGAAGGCCAACACATTGGAACGCCACGATCCCCCACTGGGACCTCCATTTGGGGAGGCTTTAAAGTCACTTCCATATGTATCTCCAAAGAAACATCCAACCTTTCCATTGTCCATTTTCCAAAAAATGCCCAGATCAGTCCCGCCCACATTATATTTTTGATGTGTTACATTCGGGTTTGCGAATACTTCTCCCTTTACAGAGGCTCCCGTAACCCTGGCAAGACGTTCACAAGATATTACCTTTAAGTGTTTATTCGAGTTGGGTTGCAAACTAACAGAAGAGGATTGGTATATGCCCAGCCCAGCGGGATGACAATGGGCTTTGAACCCTAAAAGGAGGAATACGGGGAAAGCTGTTTTCAAAATAGATTTAATCCATTTTCTGTACGTCATGACTTCAATTTTGCGTTATGTTATTGATACATTGAAACACGTTTTGGGCCAAGTGCCCGATAACTTTACCAACGATACATTTGAAGCGAATCATTGTTGTTCGTAATCAATAAAAGGTTGCCGGATGGTCGGTGGATCAGATTGATATGTCTGCTGTCCTTAGGTATATTGATTCCTGATTTTGTAGCTGGTATTGGGATTAAATTGGAAGAACCATCGCCCAATAATAAACAGCCCACTCCAGAATCATATCTAATGGTTTCCACTTCTACTCCATAGTGATTCCCCACAACTAGAATATCCATATGCCCATCTTCGTTGAAATCGCCGAATAGGGACGATTTGATTGGGAATACTTGGGCCTCTGTGGGCAATGGCTTTTGAATCAATTTGCCCCCAGAGTTTATCAAAATAATGCTCTCCAAACTTTTTATTTCATGGGTCACTGTGTTCTCAATTCTTCCTGTGGGCAATATGTCGGTAAGCTTTGACGAGGCATAAGTATGATAATCCTTGAACTTGTCAGCCACATAGGGCATTTGGTTACTCATGCATTCGCGTCCCCTCAAGGGTACATAGGAGTCTTTGTATTCTTTGGCCAATACAATGTCATTGGTGCCATTTTTGTCAAAATCGTTGGCATATATCCTCAAGGGGTGGTCTTTGGTGGGTTTAAATTTATTGTTCAGTCCAAGATTGCCGACCACATAGTCTTCATCCCCATCGTTGTCGATATCCACCGGGGTAATGGACCACCATATCCCTTTTGTACTTTGTAGCCCCCATTTTTCAGAATTGTCTTCAAAGTGTCCATTGCTGTTTTCCAGAAGCGTGATGTTCATCCACTCACCTACCAGTAGAATGTCCATATCCCCATCGTTATCAATATCAGAAAAAGTGGCGTCAGAGACCAGGCCTATATTGGTCAGGTCAGGTGCAATCTCCATGGTTTTGTCCACATATTTGCCACCATCATTTATATAAAGGAAGCTACTGGCCGGATAGGGATATCTACCTGGTATAAGACGGGTGCCCACCAACAGGTCTAAATCGCCGTCTTTGTCAATATCAGATGTCCTTACACATTGACTGCTTTCATATTTTTTGGGAAGTATATCCCTGTCACGATGAAATTCGCCCACACCATTATTGATATACACTCTGTCTTCCAATAATTTGGAACCTTGACTGAACTCATTCCCACCACTAGCGACGAAAAGATCCATATCGTCATCGTTATCGACATCCAAGAAAATACACCCAAGGTCTTCGGATTTCTTCTCCATTTCCCATGGCTGTGAGGGATTCGGTATAAAGGAGCCGTTTTCTTGCTGTACGAACAACCTTCCTGATTGTCCACTGGCACCACCTATGAAAACATCTTCCAGACCATCGCCATTTATGTCGGCAACGGCAGAAAAAGGGCCGTTCTCGGATAACCGATGCGGTAAAAGTGTCTCTTCCTGAAAGTCGTCGTACTCATTCTCCTTATGACTGAACTTTAGACCAATGGAGGAAGGGTCCATCCCACAGAACATTTTGGTATTCGCTCTTTCCTTTCTTTCGTTGGTTTTAGCAAGTTCATACCGTATTAAAAGAGAGGTGTTGGGTGTTGGATCTTCAATGATATTGCGTTTGCCATCTGGCCATAGAACCTCTAATCTTTCAATTTTCTTTTCTTTCCCCAAGCCAAATAGGATACCAGGCTCCATGGAGGACAGATAACCCCTTGAAACGAAATTCTCGGCAATTTGGAATTGGTCATTATAGTAGAGGAATGCCTTGACACCATAGCCGAACAAATTGTTTCTCGGTCCCTCAAAGTACAGCTTTAAGAAATTTCCACCCGTTGTGTTTCTGTATACAAATGCAGGGGCATCAATGTTGTTGGTGATTATATCCATATCGCCATCGTTGTCCAGATCACCATAAGCGATTCCTGTGGTAAACCCAGGTTGATCGAACCCCCATTCTTTTGACTCTTTTTTGAATCGAAAATCCCCCTTGTTTTTATAAATGTAATTGGGAAGGGGAACGGAGGGGGCATCCTTGCTTTCTTCCAAAAGATTTAGAGATCCCTTTTTGATTTTTTTGGCGACTTTGTTTAAAAAGTCATTGTTCCGGATGTCTTTTTTTATTCCATTAGAGATCACAATGTCCCTAAGACCATCATTATCAAGGTCAACAAGCAGTCCCGACCAACTCCAATCAGTCTTAGCTATTCCGGCTAGATTTCCAACATCGTAGAAATTTCCCTCGCCGGAATTTATCTGTAAGGTATTGAACATGTATTGCCGATGTTTGCCCCATTCCACAAGCTGGAAGAATTCTTTTGGGTTCATAGAGCCCATATTGGTCTTTGATCTATAATGATCTTCAGCGGCCATATCCAAGGTGATGAGATCGGTATGACCATCGTTGTTCACATCGCCGGCATCCACGCCCATGCTGAACCTCGAAATGTGCTTTAATTTCTGGTCAATCACATTGCTGAAAGTTCCATCCCCATTATTGTAGTACATAAAATCCGGCTCATCGTAGTCGTTGCTCACGTATAGGTCCGTCCATCCATCATTGTTGAAATCACTTGCTGTGACACCAAGACCATGGGCCAATGATTGCGATAGGGCAGCTTTCCGGGAAATTTCAGTATACTTCCCACCATCATTTCTATATAACTTGTCCCGGTGATATATTGCTCTTGATCTAGGGATTTTATAACGTAAAAACAATCTAGGGTCGGGAGGCTGGTTTACCTGGTACATATCAAGGTCGCCATCATTATCCATATCAAAGAAAACCGCTTGGGTCGAGAAACCCTTATCGGCCAATCCATAAAGTTGTGCGGATTCGGTAAAGGTGTAATCTTTATTATTTATATATAGCAGATTTACCCGGTCATCCGGATTCATGGAATCCCCATTTCTACTAACATAAATATCAAGATAGCCGTCGGAATTTACATCGGCCATCGTTACTCCCATGGACCAACCAGGGCTTGATGCGATTCCTGCTGTTTGCGTGATATTCTTAAACTTGAAGTTGCCTTCGTTTAGGTATAGTTGATCGTTGACCATATTGCCCGAGAAAAAGACATCGGGTAAACCATCATTGTTGATATCTCCAATGGCCACGCCAGCTCCATTGTAGATTTGACTATAGAACAGATGGTTTCTTTGCTGTGTTTCCTTGATTTGATTGTTAAATGTAATTCCCGTTTCTTGGTGGGACAGTAATTGAAATCCTGAGGTCCCCTCTTTGGTTAAAATACCTTTGTTGTCGGTGCAACCTAGAGCAACAAAAAACAATGGTAAAAACCATCGATATGTATTTTTAATACAGTTTTTGGTTTTTGTTAATTTGAAATAAGACAACATAAGGCACCTATCTAAGCTCATGGTTAATGGGAAATTTGGAATTATGAGGCAACCATTGCATTTCCAGAGATTTTGAGCACATATGAATTAGTTAAATCCATAATTCCATGTTTTATCTTATCTATAAACTAAATATAACTAGACCTCATAAATATGAGGTCTAGTATATGTTGGAAGACCATATCTTGATTACTAACTAACAAACAATTGTTCCTAAACTTACTTCAAACATAGGAGGAATTTTAGTTGTAGCCCGGATTCTGCTCTAACAAGGGGTTCAAATTAAGTTCATTTCTAGGAATGGGAAAAAGTTCATGTTGCCCATCTATAAAATTCTTTCCTTGTGCCTTTAATAGAGCACCAACACGACCTTGTCTCCTTATATCGAACAGGCGATGCTGTTCCATGGCCAATTCCACACGTCTTTCATGCCATATGTCCTCCAACAATTGTTGGCCGGAAGAAGTTATATCCGGCAGTAATTCCGCAGTGGTAATGGAAAGGTTCAAGGTCTGTACGTTTGTGGTTTTTGAGCCACCGTTATATGATTCGGTGATTCTATCCACCACTACGGGAACGGATGCCCCGGGGGATAAGGATTTCATTTGAGTCCTGAATTCGGACATCGTTGAAACGGACACACCATCGATTGATCTGATCACATCCAGGTTGTTTATCAAAAGTATAGTGTTGGATTCTACAAGTTCCCATTCAATGGGCTGTATCCCCGCGTCAAAAGAAGGACCTGAGGGGCCGACATATCTCACAAAAGGACTTCCGGTAATTTCCGGCATTCCAACAGCATTGGCCACCACTTCATCCAATGCTTCCGGAATGACCCCTAAAGTTGCCAATTGACCGTTTCTTGCTCGAGCCCTCACCATATTGACATACATCTGTGCATCAGCAATCTTTCCATTCTGAAAGGCCGCCTCAGCCGCGGTCAACAAAATATCAGAATACCGAAGTCTACGGATGTTAGTGCCACTATTAAGGTTTCCCCCTGTATTTTCTAGTGGTGTGAACGCTTTTTGATTGTATCGTTCATCAATCATAAAAGGATTGTCGGTTACGGCCGCAGCTGGTCCGTAAGGTGTGGTCTCATGGACAAAGAGAACGGTTGATTGCATGCGGTCGTCTCCGGGCTCATAACTGTCTAAAAGATCTCTTTCCGAACTGTTAAACCCCCATCCCAAATTAAGGCCACCACGAACACCTTGCGGGTTACTGAAAGTTGTTCCTCCCGAAAAATCACTTGCAGCCAATGCCTGTATTTCAAAGATTGATTCAACGTTGTTTTCTCCTTCTGGAACAAAGATTTGGCTGTAATCAGGTGTTAGCGAATATTCACCAGAATTAATTACCTCCAATGCAAGATTTTCTGCTTCCTGATACTCATTTTGGAACATATGAACCTTGGCTAGCAAACCCTGTGCAGCTCCTTTTGTAGCCCTGCCCAAATCGTTTAAATCATATTCTGATTTTAGGGGGAGTACCGCAATAGCGTCATTGAGATCACTTTCAATCTGGTCATATACAGTTGACACCTCTGCTCGAGGTTGTTCAAATTCCCCAATGGCAGAAGGTGCGGTGATCAATGGCACACCTCCGTAAGACCGAACAAGAAAAAAGTACGAATAGGCTCGAATAAATTTGTTTTCCCCAATTAATCGGGTCTTCAACCCTTCATCCATTTCAATGTTGGGGATATTTTCTATGGCTGAGTTGGCACGATAAATAATTTGATAATACCATTCCCATAGTCCATTGAAAACACCTTCCGCAGGGTCATAGATCAAATCGTCTATTCTCCCAACATCGGTACCGTCGGTTGGTTCGGTTCCCTTATTTGAATCATCAGAGGCGATATCCGTCATCCCTAGGTACCAGATGTAGTGCACACTGCTCCAAAAGCCATCAGAGCGATCAAAATTCACCATTTGTTCATAAGTTGCATTTGTAGCTTGCACGGCATCATCTTCTGTAAGGAAAAAATTGGATAGTGTACGTTCGCCACGTGGAGGTTTTTCAAGTAAATCCTTGGTACATCCTACAGCGAGTATAGTAGTCATTGTGATCAGCACAATGTAGAACTGATTTATAAATAAAGTTTTTCGTTGCATTTTTTATGATTTTTAGAAACTAATTTCAACTCCGAGTGTACTTACAGATCCCACAGGATATGTTCCATTGTCAATGCCATTTGCAATCACTGATTCACCACCAATTTGGGGGGTGTATCCGGGATAATCTGTAATGGTTAAAAGGTTCGTGGCACTTACATAGAATCTTATTCTATTAAAAACAGATGATTCCAGAGGAAGGGTATATCCTATTTGAATATTTCGTAGCCTAACAAAGTCACCGTCTTCAAGAAATCTATCCAACACGGCGTAGTTGTGTCCTGCCTCAGTTATTCTAGGTTCGGTATTAGAGGTTCCAGGACCTGTCCATCGATCTAAAAAGAATTTTTCATAGTTGAATATTGCAAACCCTCTTTCGGCCGTTCTTGAGTACAATACTTTGTTTCCCGCTTGGCCGTCAATGTTCAACGAAAAGTCAAAATTTTTAAAGTTAGCCGAGAAATTCAAACCATAATAGATGTCCGGTATGGGTGATCCTAGAGTTGTTTTATCATCATCATTGATTATCCCATCTTCATTTATGTCGACAATTTTTATGTCGCCTGGTTGCTCACCTCCCCTAATGGCCGATGAGTTGATCTCCTCTTGGTCTTGAAAGATTCCTTCTTGCTTCCAACCATAAAAGGCACCTATTTCCTGACCCACTATGGTTCGCGTGGATGAACCTATATTACGAACGCCACCGGCGAAAATCTCTTCCAATCCACCTCCCAGGGAAAGGACTTCATTGTCCACCGTGGTTAAGTTCAATCCAATGTTATACTTGAACTCTGGAGTATCACTGTTCCAATTAAGATTGAATTCAAACCCTTTGTTGACAACCGCAGCTGCATTTACCACAGGAGCAATCGGTACGCCAACAGAGTTTGGAATTGGGACCCTGACCAGGATATCGCTCGTTTCTCTCCGATACCAGTCGACCTCTGCACTCAGGTGATTATTGAAGAATCCAAATTCCAAACCTACGTCAACTTGTTCGGTTTCTTCCCATTTTAATTCTTCATTGGCAAGCTCCACCAAAGCGGCACCGGGATAAATTGATTGGTTTTGCCCAAAGACCGCATTCAAGTTAGAGGCCACAGTTGGGAAGGCGGCTCCCGTATCTATTTTATCATTTCCAATAATGCCCCAGCTCCCCCTTAGCTTTAAATAGCTAATGGCATCGGTTTTCATGAAGGGCTCGTTGGAAATTACCCATCCACCTGCCACAGATGGAAAATTGCCCCATCTATTCTTACTGGAGAATCTTGAGGAACCATCTCGCCTAAAGGTTGCTGTAAACAGGTAGCGGTCCTTATAGCGATAATTGGCACGTGCCAGATAGGACAATATGCCCCAGGAGAATGAATCATTGGAGTTGGTCTGTCCTTCGGTTTCTCCGGCATTGAGATAGAGTAAATCTGGAGATGGATTCAATTGGGACGCGGGAAGGTTCAAACGTGTACCAGATAAGTTTTCTGAAGTAAATTCTTGAAATGTTATTCCCGCCAACAGATCAAAGTTATGCTCACCTATTGAATTCTTGTATTGGAGAAGGTTCTCGTTCAACCAATTGTTATGTTGCCCCCTTGATACCGTAAGCCGGCTATCCTGCAACATCTGTATCGGGGTTACGAAATGGGCAGGGATAAAGAACTTTCGCTCTCCTCTAAAATAGTCAATCCCTAAGCTGGTCTTGAAATTGAAGTTCTTTAAAAAATCGAACTTCAGATAGGCGTTTCCCGTAGCCCTAAAACTTTTGTTTTCATTATTGTTGAATGCCACTGAAGCAGCAGGATTTACCGTGCCCCCATTAATGGATGTATTGGTGAAGGTTCCATCTGGATTATAAGGTTCCAAAGTAGGATCTGCCTGGAGGGTTAAATTGATCAAACTATTGACACCCCTACCCTCACCCTCCTCCTGTGAGTCGGTAAAGGTTAAATTTAGATTTTGACCTGCTGTAACTTTGTCTGAAATAAAATATTCGTTGGCGACCCTAAAGCTTACCCTTTCAAAATCGGACCTTCTTATTAGCCCATCTTGATTAAAATAGTTTGCGCTAACGAAGTAATTGGATTTTTCGGAACTCCCGCTGGCCGATATGTAATGACTTTGAATAGGTGCTCCGTCTTGAATCAGCCAATCTTCCCAATTAAAACCTTCTCCAAATTGGCTTGGATCTGCAAAAATAGGTGCTCTACCCTCATTGGTCGCAGATTCATTGGCCAAAGTTGCAAACTCGGTTGCATTGGCCATACCTATCTTATCCACAACCGTTTGTACACCATAATAAGATCGGGCATATATTCCCGAAGAATCGGAAGACCCATTCTTGGTGGTCACAACGATGACACCGTTGGCCCCTCTTGACCCATAAATAGCAGTGGCGGAAGCATCTTTGAGCACTTGTAGCGACTGAACATTTTCTGGAGGCAAAAAAGAAATGTCATCCAAAAGAAGACCGTCAACCACATACAGCGGAGAGGCATTATTAAGTGTGCCTACACCACGTACTCGAACTACTGGCTGAGAACCGGGGCGTCCGTTTTGGGGAGTTACTTGAACCCCTGCTATTTTTCCTTGAAATGCATCTTGGAGTGATTGGGTTGGGATACTGACGATGCCCTCAGCTTTGAGGGTGGAAACCGCTCCAGTAAGGTCGCGCTTGGATTGTGTTCCATACCCAATCACAATTACTTCATCAAGGGCCGCAGTATCTTCTTCCAAGGTGATGTTCAGATAGGTTTGTCCATTGACGGCTACCTCCTTGGATCTAAACCCAATGTAGGATACAACCAGTGTGGCGTTAGGTTGCGAAACAGTAATGGTGAAATTTCCATCAAAATCTGATTGCACGCCATTGGTTGTACCCTTTTCAATAATATTGGCACCCGGCAAAACAGATCCATTGTTATCATAAACCGTTCCACTGATTTGTGACTGGACGTTCTCAAAAGAATGTCCTTTTTTGGACTTAAAGTTATTTGCTTGAACAGTGAAGACCGATACGAGCAAAAGTATAAGAGCCAATCTCAATCGATTATTTGAATTGAATGAGATTGACCTATTATAGCATTGTTTAAAATTGAGGTTTTCCATTTTTACATAAGTTATTATTAGTTTGATTAATCCTGAAGGTTATTTAATGTGCTGGTCAATTATTGATTTTAAATGATCTATTACTATGAAAGCAGCGTTAAAGCTATACGGCATAGTGCTTGGTTTGAGTATCTGTTTAGCAGGTATTCTTTTTATTTAATCGTTTAAGTAATTTAAGTTTAAACGTTTAAGTAATTTTCCAAATGTAATAGTATATATTCATTTTAGCAAAAATTATTTGTTAAAAATATTGATATATCAGAAAAAACACACAATTGTTGTAAAGTTGGCAGAATATGGAGTTAAGGGAGGTATGGTGATAGGGTTTTGTTTTCCGTGGGGATAGCACTTCCATCTCTCCTTTCATTGATTGCTTTAATTGGTGGAACAAACATCTTTACAGCTTATCTAGTCGAGCCGGATTTCAGGGCTATTGGTATCATATTCATGGTTTTTGTCAAATCCTTGAACCAAAGGGCTATTCGTTCGTGAATAAGGAGTACATTAACCAAATACTTTGGACAAGTGACATGTGCTATTTAAAAAGACAGGTTCAATTGACTTTAGTCAACCGGATGACCATTCCACCACTGGCAGCCAACTGGATCTCTAGAATGTCGCTGGCATTAACTTGCTTCTTTTCTTTATCCAGTTGGTTTGGGTCCAGATGGGCCTCTTTTCCATCGGTGTAAATTTCCGCCCAATAATTTCCTTTTTCCAAAAATCCTAAATTTACCTTGATGGTTCTGGCTTTACTGTTGTTAAGGCTTCCCACAAACCATTGATCATCCTTTCTTCTAGCCGTGGTAACATATTCATCCACTTTGGCGTCCAATATTTTGGTTTCATCCCAATTGGTGGGTACCGTCTTTAGGAAATCAAACCCGGGCTCACCTAGATAGGCATCCGGATAATCACATAACGAGGCCAAATAGCTTTCCAATACCACATACATCGCCAACATATGACATCTGGTTACCACTACCAAAGGACGGGTGTATTGTGTCTTGAACTCTGATTTTGGCACCGCTCGGAACCCACCAAGATGATAATCCGTTGCCCCGGCCAGTAATCTTGTGAATACGATATCCAGATCATGATCAGCGGTTATGGGTACAGGCTCCCATTTGTTGTATTCGTAGTTGCGAGCCCCCTCACGGGTAAATTCATTGGGATAGGTGCGATGGAGCCCAGTGGGCTTAAAGCTACCATGAAATTGAATGTAAAGTTTGTGTTCGGCAGCTTTTTGAAGAATTTCTTCTTGGATTAACACCATTTCTTGATCATCGCGGTCCATGAAGTCAACCATCATACCATTGATTCCCCATTCCTCAAATTTAGAAAAGGCTTTCTCCAGATTTGGATAAATCGCTTGCCAATGTACCCAAACATGAATGCCAACGCCTCTTTCTTTAGCGTAGTTACACACCCGTACCATATCCAGGCTCGGAACCGGTTTTGTAACATCGGTTTGAGAACCCACCGTCCCGTATCCCGATGCATTGCTGGAGTACCAAGCAAACCCACCATAGCCAATTACGGCATGGTAGTCAATATTGTTATCAGCGCAGAAGTCGATGTAATATTTATTGGTCTCGAAATTGACCCCTGGGGCAAATGTAGTGTCTGGGACAATGTCCCCATTCCACCAATGGAATGTAGTCTTTCCGGGTTTGATCCAAGAAGTATCCTTTATTTTCGAGGGCTCGTTTAGGTTAGTGAGTATGTTGGACTCCAATAATGTGCCGATTTGGTCGCTTATCATCATAACCCTCCAAGGTGTTTGGTGGGGAATATCGGCCCTTACCTTGATTTTTGATTGATCAGGGAGTGGGGAGAGCTGACATATTAAATGTCCATTCTGTTTCGTAAGATACATCCCCGCATAATTCCTAAGATTGGCTTCCGTTATCGCCATGAATGTTTTTTGGGGAAATTCGAGCAATAAGGGCATATCCATTAATGTATCTTTCGGTATGGCATTATAAGGTAATTTATTGTAATATCCCTCATGGGTATTGGTATATGAATCCCAAAAAAGCGTTCGAACGGTTGGATTCCCCATAATTTCGAAGGAAGTCAATTCGTCCAAAAGCTCATAAGATTTCCATGCTTCCTGTTCAGGAAATTCGTAACGAAATGCAATACCATCATTGAAAGCCCTTACTGCCAGGATGATGGTTTGGTTTGGAATATTGTTCCCATTGAGTGGAATCCGTACTTCACGGTATTCATTCTTCACCTTTTTATTCTTTCCCACCATAAGTTCATAGGTCTCGTCAACTGATTTATACTGGGGTTTTCCCATCTTTAGAAGGGATATAAAATATCCACTCTCTTGGAATTGGAGCCCGAGGTTTGATTCATCAATGAGTGTGGTGCCATTAAATGAGATGCTGTATTTGGGAGCTTCTCTGTTGACTTTTAAGTTAAAATGGAGACTGCCATTTGGGGAAGATAGTTGTACTTCATTCTGTGCATTTACGGTTGAGAATAGACAAAAAAGGAATAACGCACAGAGATTGCGGAAATATAATTCCAAAAAGTTTGTTTTGATGTTTAAAAAATTTGTCATTCGTATGAATTTTTGATTGGGTCATATTACATTTCATATGTGAACTGAGATGGTGCGCGAAATATTTAAACGTTTAAATAATCAAACATAAATATAAATCCATTAGGTAAGAAAAGGTATTTGTTAAAATTAGTTCTTCAATACCATGGAGACTTTGTAATTGGCTTGAAGGAGATATCCATAATCAGTTTAACTGAACATAAGATTTGCACCCATTTTTAATTTGAAAACTACGGAAACTTTATTATTCGTTTGGAGTATAGTAGAATAATGGCTCAGTTTTGGAACTTTTACTATTTTGTAGGGTAAATTTGGGAAAGACCATTACAAATTGAAAACAAAAAAATTTGGTATCATGTGTTCTTATTGATACTTTGCAATTCAAATTAAATTTAAACGTTTAAGTCACGTCGGCCTATGAAGAAGAAGACTTCCCTGAAAGATATTGCAAAGGAAGCGGGGGTTTCCATTGCTACGGTTTCATATGTTCTTTCAAAGCAAGAAAACAGTGGTGTAAGCCAAGAGGTTTCAGATAGAATAAAGGATATAGCCAAAAGACTGAATTATAGGCCCAATCAAATTGCAAAAAGCCTTCAAAGTGGAAAAAGTCAGACCGTAGGATTGATCGTGGCCGATATCTCAAACCCTTTTTTTGCACAAATTGCAAGAATTGTGGAAGATGAGGCAAAGAAATATGGATATACGGTCATTTTTGGAAGTTCAGATGAGAAGGCAACCAAATCCCATGATTTGATCAAGTTTTTATTGAACAGACAGGTTGATGGATTTATCATTACGCCAACTGAAGGCTCTGAAGGCCAGATTGAACTCTTGAAAGAGCAAAACATTCCATTTGTACTTATTGACCGTTACTTTCCAAGCATTGATACCAACTATGTGGCCATCGACAATTATAAAGCAGCTTTTGATGCAACAAAAAAGTTGATGGAAAATGGAAATAAACGAATAGGTATGGTTGCATACTCTACAGAGTTGAACCACATGAAAGAACGGATTCAGGGGCATAAGGACGCGCTGGGTAAAGGTATTTATGATGAATCTTTGTTACAGGAGGTTGCCTTTGAAAGGATTGTAGAGAATATACCTAAAGCCATTAATAATTTGGTCAAGGGAAACGAACCGGTGGATGCCATATTTTTTGCCACCAATACCTTGGGAGTGATAGGACTCAAGTATCTTAATGAATTGAAACTTCAGGTTCCGGATGATATTGCCGTTATTGTTTTTGATGAGAGTGAGGTATTCCATTTCTTTTATTGCCCACTTACCTATGTAAAACAACCATTATCTGATTTAGCCAAAAAGGCAGTGACCGTTCTTTTGAATCATATAAAGAATCCAAATGCCAAGTTGGACAAGGTAAAATTGAACGCTCAACTCGTAATTGGCAATTCAAGCAATTAATAGTGACTAATTAAGAAAAGTATCAATTTAATTTGTAAATAATTGAAAATAGTACATTTTTTATTTTTATTTAAACGTTTAAATAGTATATTTGGACGGCTAGATGGTCGCAGTACCGCAATGATTTACTTTAATTAAAATTTGTCCATTATGAAAAAAAGAGGAGGTTTTGTCCTTATGCGATTAGTTGCTCTGTTTTGTTTCCATTTAGGATTCACCTATGCCCAGACCACCAATGGATTGGGGTCCAACATGGGAAACATTTTCACGCTGTCCGATGCAAAGACACGGTCTATCAGTCCCGAGAATTTTACAGGGGAGCCAGGTAAAGGAGGAATGGCCGAATTGGGAAATGGCACGGGAAGCCATGCTGCCCGTGAATTGGGACAAGGCTGGAAAGTCAGTCCATCTGTTAAAATAGCCCCTGGCGAAACCTTTACCCTTGCCGATATCGATGATGAAGGTGCCATTCAGCATATTTGGATGACCCCAACCGGCAACTGGCGTTTTTCCATTCTTCGCTTTTACTGGGATGGAGAAAAAGAACCTTCTGTTGAAGTGCCTGTGGGTGATTTCTTTGGAATGGGATGGGGAGAATATACGCCTCTAAATTCTTTGCCTATAACCGTTAACCCCGGAAGTGCCTTTAATACCTATTGGCCCATGCCCTTCCGCAAAAAGTGCAGAATCACTATGGAAAATATAGGTACGGAAGAAATGTACTTGTATTACCAAATAGATTATACCTTGACCGACGTTCCTGATGATGCGGCCTATTTCCATGCCCAGTTCAGAAGAAGCAACCCAACCGAAGGCGCTCTTTACACCTTGATTGATGGCGTGAAAGGAAAAGGCCACTACGTGGGGACCTATATGGCTTGGCAGGTAAACAACCGAGGTTGGTGGGGCGAAGGCGAAATCAAGTTTTATATGGATGGGGATAAAAAGTTTCCCACCATCGCAGGAACCGGAACCGAGGATTATTTCTTGGGATCATACAATTTTGAGAACAAAAAGAAAAGGGAATACGAAAGCTATTCCACACCGTATGCAGGCCTGCATCAAATTATTAAACCCGATGGACTTTATGATTCCCAACAACGATTTGGATTGTACCGTTGGCATATCCAGGACCCTGTTCGATTTGATAAGGACCTGAAAATTACCATTCAAGATTTGGGTTGGAGAAGTGACCACCGGTACCTTCAGCAAAAATCGGATATCAGCTCCGTAGTGTATTGGTACCAGGCCGAACCGCATGCCAAGTTTCCGGCACTTCCATCCAAAAACGAACTTGAAGTGAACTGATGATGTTGAAAAGACAACAGTTTTTACTAACGGCAATCACTTGTTTGGTTGCGATATCCTGTAAAAATAAGGATAATAAAGACTCAGGAATAGAGACTATGTACAAAGAAGACACTTTTATCGAAGGATCTTTCGGTTATGATATGGATTTTCTTGAAAAATGGGATTCCAATCTCATCATATTGAAATCAGAAAACGCCACCGTGGCAATCTCAGGAAAATATCAGGCCAAGGTATTTACTTCCAGTGTTTCTGGTGATGAGGGACGAAGCATGGGATGGATCAACTATGATGCCTTCGGAAAGACCAACCCACATATGAACGCTTATGGCGGGGAGAGTAGATTTTGGCTGGGGCCCGAAGGGAACGCCTTTTCACTTTTCTTTAAGCCTGGGGACGAAATGACCTTTGAGAACTGGAAAACCCCACCCCCAATTGATAGCGAAGGTTGGAATGTTACCGAGGAAAGTGAGACCTCCGTGGCTTTGGAACGAACCATGGAAATTGAAAACTATGCGGGTCATACGCTCAATATCCGTGCGCAACGGGAAATTAAGATTTTGACCGCCCAACAAATGGAAGAATTGCTCGGAGTACAGGCAAAAGGGGTCAAATCGGTGGGGTATAAAACAAAGAACACCATCACCAATATTGGTGATTATGAATGGACCAAGGAGACAGGTGCTCCCTGCATTTGGATATTGGACATGTTCCCGCCTTCAGAGGAAACAACCATATTTATTCCATATAAAGAGGACGGTGCCGGACCTGTTGCAACCACCGACTATTTTGGAGAAATCTCAGCAGATCGAATAGGCTATGACAAAGGTATCTTGTTATTCAAAGCTGATGGCAAATCCAGAGGGAAACTGGGGATTCCGCCAAATAGGGCCACTCCAATGGCCGGAAGCTATGATGCCATAAATAATGTTTTGACGATAACCCTTTTCGATGTAGATTCCGATGCCACTTATCTTAACCAAGAGTGGAATATGGAAGGGGATCCTTTTTGGGGTGACGCTGTCAATGCCTACAACGATGGCCCCTTGGAGGATGGTTCCCAAATGGGCCCATTCTATGAGTTGGAGAGTGTCTCCCCAGCGGCGTTTATCAAACCGAATGAATCGTTGTCCCATGACCATGCGGTTTTTCACTTAACGGGGAAAAGAGAAAATCTAGGACAAATTATAGAAGAGGTGTTTGGAACCACTATAGATAGAATTACAAATTTTTTATAACGATATTTAGAATGACCAAGAAGCACAAGTATCCTAAAATAGGGATTCGACCTATAATTGATGGAAGGTTAGGTGGGGTTCGGGAGTCTTTGGAGACCACCACAATGAACATGGCCAAAAATGTCGCCAAACTTTTCAGTGAAAAGCTTAGCTATCCAGATGGTAGTCCTGTGGAATGCATTATTCCAGACTTCTGTATTGGTGGGGTAAAGGAAGCGGTGGACTGTGGGGAACTTTTTAGTGCCCAAAATGTAGGAGTGTCCCTATCCGTTACCCCATGTTGGTGCTATGGAACGGAGACCATGGATATGAACCCTCAACTCCCAAAGGCCATTTGGGGATTTAATGGGACCGAGCGACCAGGTGCGGTGTATCTGGCAGCTACCTTGGCAGCGCATAACCAAAAAGGACTTCCCGCTTTCGGAATTTATGGGGAAGACGTACAGGATTTGGATGATAGTGAAATTACGGAGGATGTTCAGCGTAAACTACTGTCCTTTGCCAAAGCAGGATTGGCGGTTGCTTTGATGAAAAACCGAAGCTACCTGGCCATCGGCAGTGTTTCCATGGGAATAGCGGGGTCCATGATCGATCCTGACTTTTTCCAGGACTACTTGGGCATGCGAAACGAGTATGTGGATTCTTCGGAAGTGCTTAGGCGCATTCAGTACGAAATTTATGACAAGGAAGAATTTGAAAAAGCACTGAAATGGACCAAGAAGAACTGCTCAGAAGGGCAAGACTTCAACGAAAAGGAAAAACAGCGTAGCCCAGAGCAAAAGGAAGGTGATTGGGAATTTGTGGTAAAGATGACCCTCATTATCCGTGATTTGATGGAGGGAAATCCGAAATTAAAGGAAATGGGCTATGGCGAAGAGTCCCAAGGACATGACGCGTTGGTATCTGGTTTTCAGGGACAACGACAGTGGACCGATTTCTTGCCCAACGGCGATTTTTCAGAAGCCATTCTCAACTCCTCATTCGATTGGAATGGGATTAGGGCGCCCTATATGGTGGCGACCGAGAACGATGCGCTTAACGGGGTGTCCATGTTGTTCAATTATTTGCTGACAAATACCGCTCAGATTTTTGCCGATGTCCGAACCTTTTGGAGTCCAAGTGCCGTAAAACGGGTTACCGGATGGCAGCCTGAAGGGATTGCATCGGAAGGATTCATACACTTGATCAACTCAGGGTCTGCAACCTTGGATGGTACCGGACAGCAGAGTAAAGATGGAAATCCTGTGATGAAACCATTTTGGGGAATCAACCAAAAAGAGGTAGATGCCTGCTTGAAGGCCACTACATGGTATCCGGCCAACCTTGGCTATTTTAGGGGAGGGGGATTCTCCTCAAACTTCCTCACCAAAGGGGGCATGCCCATTACCATGTGCCGACTGAACCTGATCAAAGGTTTAGGTCCCGCACTTCAAATAGCGGAAGGGTACACCATAGACTTACCGGAAGAGGTCCACAAAACTCTGGATGAAAGAACGGACCGCACCTGGCCTACTACATGGTTTGTGCCCAAAACAACAGGTAAGGGACCATTTGCCAATGTGTATTCCGTGATGAACAATTGGGGATCCAACCACGGTGCCATCAGCTATGGACATATTGGACATGATCTTATTACCTTGGCTTCCATGTTGCGCATTCCCGTGTGTATGCACAATGTTGAGGATGGTCGGATTTTCAGACCTTCGGCATGGAGTGCACAGGGAATGGATTTAGAAGGGTCAGATTATAGGGCTTGCGAGAATTATGGTCCAATCTATGGAATGAAATAACAGTACAAATGAGCAAAAAAGAAACCAACCGAGGCATTCCGGTTACCCTACCGGGAAATAAGTGGCCCTTTATTCTTATTACCAGTTTATTCTTTTTGTGGGGACTGGCCAATAACATGACCGATACACTGCTGGCAGCGTTCAAACGGATCATGAGTATGACCGATTTCCAGACTTCCTGGATACAAATGGCTTTTTATGGGTCCTACTTTTTGTTGGCCCTGCCAGCCGCCATTTTGATTAAAAAGTATTCCTATAAAACTGGAGTATTGGTGGGACTGGGGCTATTTATTATGGGCGCGCTTCTTTTTTATCCGGCAAGCATTAGCATGGTGTACGGTCATTTTTTGGCGGCACTTTTTATTTTGGCAGGTGGACTTTCCATTCTTGAAACGGCGGCCAATCCCTATATCATTTCCATGGGACCTGAAGAAACGGCAACCCGAAGATTGAATTTGGCGCAATCTTTCAATCCTATTGGGAGTATTACCGGAATTTTGCTCAGTAAAATTTTCATCCTTTCCAACTTAAATCTTTTGGATGCAGACCAACGGGCATCCATGGCGCCAGAGGAACTGAAAACCATTCAATCCGTGGAGCTGACCTCTGTGATGGGGACCTATGTTGGGGTGGCCCTCTTTTTGTTGGTCATTTGGGTATTGGTAAAGATGACAAAAATGCCAATGGCCAAGGATGAGGTGAAGAAATTGGATATTTCAGGTTCCATAAAACGACTCTTGGGCAATCGTAATTATTGTTGGTCGGTCACGGCGCAATTTTTTTATATGGGTGCCCAAATCGGGTTATGGTCGTATACCATCCGCTACGCAATGCAGGAATTGGGTAAAAACGAGGATGACGCCTCAGTGTATTATTTAGCCTCGATAATTCTGTTTTCAAGCTCAAGATTTGTGTTTACTGCCTTAATGAAATATGTTACTCCTAGACGATTACTTTTCATAGCCTCAGTGTTGGGTGTACTTTGCACTTTGGTCGTTATTTATGGCACTGGAATGGTTGGCGTAATTGCACTCGTACTGGCGTCAGGATGTATGTCCCTCATGTTCCCTACAATTTATGGATTGGGAATGCAGAAATTAGGTAATGATGCAAAAATTGGTGGGTCTGGATTGATCATGGCCATTTTGGGCGGTGCCGTGCTCACCAGTGTGCAAGGTATGGTTTCGGATAGTTTTGGAAGCATCAACATTTCCTTCTACGTACCCTTGGTATGTTTCCTTGTGGTGGCACTATATTCCAGGGTTCAAAAGAATCTTCAAAGTAAAGTAATTACAAACTAAAATAGAGACACCCTATGGTGAGCGATGATTATGTGATTGGTGTTGATTTTGGCACTGGGTCGGTAAGGGCGCTTTTGGTGAATGCCCATAATGGAGAGGAAATAGCCATTTCGGAATTTGAATATCCACGATGGAAAAAAGGATTGTACTGCGATGCATCACGAAATCAGTTTAGACAGCATCCACTGGATTATATAGAGGGATTGGAACATACAATCTCTAGCGTCACAAATCAAGCGGGAGTAAGAATTGCGGAAAAAATCAGGGCCATATCTGTGGACACTACAGGCTCTACACCAGTTGCTGTGGATGAGACCGGGCAGCCCTTGGCATTAAGATCGGGATTTGAGCACAACCCAAATGCCATGTTCTTTTTATGGAAAGATCATAGTGGTATGAGGGAAGCTGATGAAATCAATAACCATGCGAAGAATTTTGAGCAGGATTATCTCAAATATTCAGGGGGCATATATTCATCAGAATGGTTCTGGGCTAAACTTTTGTATGTGCTAAGAGCTGATAAGGATGTTGCGGAATCCTGTTTTACTTGGGTGGAACATTGTGATTGGATTCCATTTTTGTTGACTGGAGGCAAAGATGCCAAAAAAATCAAAAGAGGGATATGTGCAGCTGGTCATAAGGCCCTTTGGGCTAATGAACATGGAGGTTTACCATCAATAGAATTTTTTACTGCTCTTGACCCCGTAATGGAAAACTTGGAACACCCACTCTTTAAAATGACATATAATTCTGATGAGTCTGTTGGGAACTTATCTTCTGAATGGGCAGATAAGCTTGGACTTTCTACAAATATTTTAATTGGAGTAGGGGCTTTGGATGCCCATGTAGGGGCTGTGGGAGGACAGATAGAACCTTATTACCTCAGTAAGGTAATGGGTACATCAACCTGTGATATGATGATTGCATCCAGAGGAGACGGCATTGGCTTGGTCAAAGGAATATGTGGCCAGGTAAATGGTTCTATTATTCCAGGAATGATTGGTTTTGAAGCGGGTCAATCCGCTTTTGGAGATGTGTATGCATGGTTCCAGGACTTCATAACTTCGACAACTTTCAAGGCAGTTCGAAACAGTTCCATGGACGATGCTATAAAGACAAGGTTAGAGGAAGAAATTGCTGGTCAATTGTTGGAACAATTGGGAGACGACGCATCAAAACTTCCCCTTGGGGAAACTTCAGAATTGGCCATTGACTGGTTCAACGGCAGAAGAACGCCAGATGCAAATCCATATGTGAAAGGAGCCCTTTTCAACTTGAACTTGGGAAGTGATGCCGCAAGAATATATAGAGCCCTTGTGGAAAGTACCTGTTTTGGTGCCAAACGAATTGTTGAACATTTCAAAAAAAATAATGTTCCATTGAAAGGTATTATAGCTTTGGGTGGAGTGGCCAGAAAGTCAAGTTATGTGATGCAAATGATGGCTGACATCCTGGACCTGTCTATAAAGGTACACAAAGGGGAACAGACTTGTGCCATGGGAGCGGCCATGTTAGCGGCAACCATCGCGGAAATTCATCCAAATGTACAGGTTGCTATACAAAAAATGGGCTGCGGTTTTGAGAAAACCTACACACCAAATAGGAAAAATGCGAATTTATACGCAATCCGATATCAAAGTTATATCAAAGCGGGTATTTTTTTAGAGAAGAATAACAAACAGTAATGGTAAGGGGATTATTCTCTATACATAAGTTAAAAGAAAAATGGGAAGAAGCTTTTTTTGATTCCATTTGTTAGACGGATATTCGAGCTTTGGTTCACCAGATTTTGCGAATATATGTAAAAGGAAGTTGAGTTTACCAATCGAACTGCTAAAGAGTTTGTAGATTTGGGTTAAATTGTATTGTCATGGACTTGGAACTAAAGGGCAAAGTGGTCATCGTAACTGGAGGAGCATCTGGGATTGGGAAAGGTATAACGGATGCTTTGTTGGAAGAGGGAGCAATTCCTTGCATTTTGGATAGGGATGCAGAGGCTATTAACAGTTATATCGAAGGTCTAGGTTTACAGAAGGAAAAGGTAATTACTGCCAATGTTGAACTTACCGATGAGACATCCTGCCATAAAGCAATTAAGGATATAGTAAAAGATACAGGACGAATAGATGCACTAGTGAACAATGCAGGTACAAATGATGGTGTTGGGCTTGAACATGGGTCCATATCTCAATTTTACAAATCTTTGGATAATAATGTGGGACACTATTATTTAATGGCCAAAATATGTCTTCCATTTCTAAAGTTGTCAAAGGGGAGCATAGTTAACATTGTTTCAAAAATACATTCAACGGGTCAAGGAGGTACTTCCGGGTATGCTGCCGCAAATGGTGCCAGAGTATCCTTGACAGAAGATTGGGCACAAGAGCTCAAAAAATATCAAATTTCGGTTTATGGTGTTTCAGTTGCTGAATGTTGGACACCGCAATACAAGGATTGGATATCTAAAAATGACTCTCCTCATAAAGTACTGCAAAAAATCAATTCTAAAATCCCATTGGAAAATAGGATGACCACTACTGTAGAATTGGCTGATATGACACTTTTTCTTCTTTCAAACAAATCAGGTATAAGCAGTGGTCATGTAATTTTCGTTGATGGGGGCTATGTGCATTTGGATAAGGTTTGACTTAATTTCACCATAATTTCAATTGGTGTCTCAAAAGCATTCGATTCTTTCTGCAAAATGCAAATCTTCAACTATAATTGTAACAGACTAGACGGAATTAGTCTAAAATTAAGTGATGGATTTGTTATCTTTAAGGCTAACCCTTAAATATAGGCCATAAGTCTTTAAAATCTCTTATAATGACAAAAAGTAGAAGAGAAATTTGTTAATAGTCAATGATGTAGCAATCTCCAAAACTTCATTCCCATAGGTTGGCAATATTTCCAGTATTTTCTTTTTCATCAGAACTTTATCCTAAACATATCTTTTCTAATGTGTGGATATATACCGATATCCAAAAATTGCTGCCAAAGGCAAAGGATTTATTTAGCAATGATTTGATTTTTATTGAATCGGTCATGAGTTAAAATTCTATTATTTTCCTCAATGAAGGCAAAAGGAAAAAACATAGACAATGATATTACTGACTTTTATATAATATCTTCCTCTAAAACCGAACAATTTTTAATTAAAATTGGAATCTATTCTGATGGTTGTTTTGCAAACCATAGCTTTTAAAGTGAATAAAGTCAAGTTGCTAATATAATTCTTCTATTACTTCAACTTTTGAATTTGGTGCTCTTTCCTTCCTTTGAGTATTACTCTTTTAACCAATTTACGGTTTTACAATATTTTTTTGTCATTGTTGAAGTTGAAAGGCCTCCCCTTTCAACCCAGATTTTCAACATCCTAGGGGACGTGCATAAACGCAAGAGGTCGAAAAAATTCACCTTCTTGCATTATATTTAAAAACTCCTTACATCCCATCAAATTGGCCACTACCTATTAATGAACCACTACATTTTTGGTTTGAGAGGGGCACTCCCGTTGGGCGCTTATTGTGGAAAGGGAGAAAGAAGAAAAGGTTGGATGTTTCTTGGATTCCCCCAATGTTATAATTCCCCTATTCTTAGGACAATAATGGTTAAAAATAAGTTTAATGATGATTTTGAAAGCCAATGGACCTTTTCAAAAATGTCCCAAAAGATGTAAGCATATATATTCATACAATCATACAATCATACAATCATACAATCATACATTTAAATGATTACATACACAAAGGAAATGGATATAAGTAAAATGCATGTTAACAATCAAAGTCAATGATATGTTGGGGGAATGGTACTTTTATCCCTTCCCATTTTTGGTTCATAACAGACATTAAAATTGGATTGGGTAAAGCAAACTGGGGCAAGTCCCGAAAAGTTGAGACCTATCTATCGGGTTTAATTAATTGGACAATCAAGCTTTTCAGCCTGTTCGAAATGGTTCTGCTCACACCATTATCCAAAGAAAGAAATAAGTTTTTATGATATCTTGTTTAGATAACCCATACCTAAGATATCTGCCCCTTTAGTAGGTTTAAAATTAAGATTTGGTGCAATGGGCCAAATATGCCAAGGACTACGTGGATAGGTAACCATTGGGCATTTTCTCTCCCTTTCCATAGATACTCATTGCTACGATTCCGTACAAGTTTTGTTTTCCCATTCTGAAAATATACTACATGGATTTACCGTACATAACATCTTGTACTGCAAAGTAGGTTCCCCTAAATAAATGATAATAGGTTTGTTCTCAGAGGTCACGAAGCAAGTTGTGTTTTTGTAAACAAAAACTGCGCACTTCGTTTGCAAGTGACCTTTTGAACAATACCAAAACCATAGAAAATGGCAAGACCTAAAAAGGACATATCAAAACAAAGGACGATTGTCATCGCCTTTAGAGTTTCACAAAGTGAATACATTATCATTACCAATAATGCAGAGGCCATTGGGCTGTCCGTTGCCCAGTATATCCGAAGAAAATGTACTGGAAAATCCTTGCCGAATAAAAAGGTGGATCCGTTGGACCGGAAACTTTTTGTCGAGCTGAGCAGGGTGGGAAACAACCTGAACCAACTTGCCAGGGTCTCGAACTCATGTATCCGTGCCCCGTTCAATATTCATAAACAATTGGAGGAGGTAAAAATGTTGTTGCAACAGCTCAAATCAAATATCACCAACAATGATAGGTAAGATAGCCATAGGAAAGGATTTTTACGGTGTTCTTGCCTACAATGAAAAGAAGGTGAGCGAAGGTGTAGGACATGTGATCGATTCCAATATTGAACATTCCACAGCGGTAAACATGACACAGGAATTCAATTTGATCAGGCATTTGCGTCCGGGACTTGGGAATGCGGTATTCCATGTTTCCTTGAACCTGCCATACTCAGATCGATTGAACGATAAAGAATTTGCTTCATTGGGATGCGACTATCTGATGAAAATGGGTTTCGATAACAACCAGTTCATCATGTACCGCCATACGGACACGAAGCACGAGCACATCCATATCGTGGCCAACAGGGTCAGTTATTCGGGCAGATCGGCAAGTGACAGCAACATTAAAAGAAGGAGCCGGGAGGTGATCAATGATCTGGAAAAGAAATATGGGCTGACCCAAATTTCTGCAAAGAACAGTCTCAAAAAACCACTTACCCGGAAAGAGATCGAGAAAACCCTGAGAACGGGTAATCTGCCTATCAAACTGATACTTCAGAAGAGGATCGGTTCGGTAATTTCAAGGGCAACGGATACAACGGAATTTATCAAGTTGCTACAAGAGCAAAATATATCGCCAAGATTCAACATAAGCAAAACCACGGGCAGGGTCTCGGGCATATCGTTCAACTATCAAGGCATAGTGTACAAAGGCAGTACGCTCGGCAAAAAATATTCATGGAACAATATCGTAAAACAAATCGATTATGGGCAAGACAGAGACCGTACAGTTATACTATCGACTAATGGAAAAGAACGGGGAACTGATAGATCTGGTGAAGGAAGCCATGGAGCGACAATCAGGCCTGTACCAAGAAGTGAGGGAGTTGAAAAAGGCACTGAAGATCCTGCTCAACAATCAAAAGGTCATGTGGGAGAAATTAAGGGAAATGGAATGACCGGGTCTGTGGCAAATGAAACGGATTGGACCCCTTTCAAGCTGGAACTCAATGACCATGTTGCGAGGAAAAAGTCCAAAAGAAAGAAGAAAAGGAAAGGGCTGGGCCTGTAGAACTTGAACTTATGAAAGATAACAACAAGCAGGAACATTCAGGATTGTCCCCCTCTGAGATCCAGGTATTGGAAATGGTACGCAGCAAAAGGTTCCTGTCCATCAAAGTGATCATCAAAAATGGGGAGGTGGATGCCATTGAAGGTCTGGAACGATTGGACACAGGAGAGCGTATCATCGATATGTTGAAACAACATGATTTTCAAAATCTGGAGATCAAACAAAGTAATGGTAAGATTGTCTGTGTGAACAGGATCTTTAGAAAAAAGATCGACCCCTGTCGCAAAAACCAAAAGTTGTTGACCGACAACTCATAAGTATGGAATAAAACAATGGTCCCACAAGGGACCAGATCGATTAAAAAAGGTAAATTAAAGCCTGCTTTACAAATACGGTAGTGACCTTCAAGATTCAGGAGCTATTGCTATTTATAGGAAATGTCAAACCCGATAATCGAGCTAAAGCGGAAAAACAGAACATTCAACAGTACATGGCTCAAGACTTATAAAGGTTTTGAGGATTGCCCGGAGGAAGAAGCGAAAAAGGTCGTGGAACAGCTCAGGGAACTCGCCGACATAGTTTGCCGCCATGTCCAAAAAGGGAACACATGAACTTAGAGGTATTCAGTCAATTTGCGAAAAAGGAAAAAGGAAGGATCATAGGAAAGAACAACACGGCGGTCATCTACACCCGTGTTTCCAGTAAGGAGCAATTTGACAACAATGCCAGCCTGACAACACAACTCAAATATTGCCAAGAATATGCAATTCGAAAGGAATTGGAAGTATTGGAATATTTTGGGGGAACCTATGAATCCGCAAAGAGCGATGAGCGTAGGGAGTTCCAAAGGATGCTCAGCTATGTCAAAAGGAGAAAGAACATCGGCTATATCATCGTCTATTCCTATGATAGGTTTTCCAGAACGGGTGCGAACGGTGCCTACATCAGCGAACAGTTAAAAAAGCAGGGGGTTGCCGTTATTTCGGCCACCCAGGAAATCGATGTGACCACGAGTGCGGGTACGTTCCAGGAAAACCTGTACCACATGTTCTCCCACTTCGACAACCAGATCCGTAGGGACAAATCCATTACGGGAATGCGGGAAAAACTGCGAAGGGGCCATTGGACCGGTGCCTATCCATTTGGATACACCAATACGAATCCCGGAAAAGGGAAGATTCCGAATTTTGTGATCTCGGAGGAAGGAAGATTATTAAAACAGGCTTTTTTATGGAAGGCAAATTCCAACATGTCACATGTCGAGATTGCAAAACGACTTAAAGACAAGGGCCTGGACATACATGCAAAAAGATTGACGGACCTTTTTAGAAACCCCTTCTATTGTGGGCTTATCGTGAACAGTCTTATTCCCGGTGAAGTGATCCAGGGGAAACACGAGGCCCTCATATCGAAAGAAATGTTCCTTAAGATCCACAATCTCCTCCATGCAGGTGAACCACCGAAGAAATATTCGTTCGATGACGAAAACCTGCCATTGAAGATGTTTGTCAGATCTTCGGTCTGTGGAACACCCTACACTGGATATATCGTGAAGAAAAAAGGCCTGTACTATTACAAGAACAGGCGTAAGGGCAGCAAGGAGAACAGAAGTGCCAATAAGTTCCATAAAGAGTTCCTGAACGTATTGGGCAGGTATACACTAGCCGACAAAAAGTATATCGAGCCATTGGCCGATATCATACACGATACCTTGATCGATAAAAACCAGGAGGCACTTGAGGACCAAAAGCGGTTGACCAAAGAACTCGGCCAACTTAAAGAAAGGATGGACACATTGGAGAGAAGATATGTCTTGCTGAACGAGATCACAAAGTCCCAGTACGACCTTTTCATGCCGGAACTGAAAGCCAAAAAAAGGGAACTGGAGGTGAAAATGGAAAATGGGGGAATAAATAGTTCGAACCTCAAAAAGTCTGTAAAATTGGCACTCGATTACGCTTGTAACCTACCATCACTGTGGAAGTTAGGGGATTTGGAAACAAAAAGGTCCATACAATATATGGTGTTCCCCGACGGGATTGGGTATGACTTCAAAAACAAGCAAGTTCGAATTTTTCGGGTCAATGAGATTTTTGGCGCAATCTCTTTGTTCACAGGGGATTTGAAGGGCAAAGAAAAAGGGGACTTCCACTCGATTTGCAGAAAATCCCCTTTAGTGACCGCGGAAGGATTCGAACCCTCAACCCTCAGAGCCGAAATCTGATATTCTATCCAGTTGAACTACGCGGCCTTTATCTCGCTCCATTATCCCAAAAGGTCATCCGGAGCACTTCAATATGTATTTTTATGAACTCAATTTTGCTTTAACAATGGTGGAAATGGTCTTTCCATCGGCCTGTCCAGCCAATTCCTTGGAGACAATGCCCATTACCTTTCCCATATCTTGCATTCCAGAAGCTCCAACCGAGTCAATGGTTTGCACCACTACTTTCTCAATTTCTTCTTCAGTGAGCTGCTCGGGTAAAAACTTTTCAATCACCGCCACTTGCGCCAATTCCGGCTCCGCCAAATCTTCCCTGCCTTGCTGCTGGTAAATCGCTGCACTGTCCTTGCGCTGTTTTACCAATTTCTGAACCAACTTCACCTCATCCTCTTCAGACAGCTCGGTACCCACTTTTTCTGTTTTTGCCAATAAAATGGCAGATTTAATGGCTCGCAATGATTCCAAGGCAACAGTGTCCTTCGCCTTCATTGCGGCTTTCATTTCGGTCATTACCTTTTCCTGCAAACCCATTACTGAATATTTTGGGCTGCGAAGATAAAAAATAAACCCGAAAGTCTCTTAACTATCGGGCTTATGCTTTCCATTAAAAAATGGATTTCAATTTAAACACTACTAATCAACATTATCGTGCAAAAAAGAGTTGTTGGAACGCAGTTGTAAATCATCATTGCTGTCCTCACTCAATGTAGTCCTGGATACTTTTTGCTCTTTTGGGACATCGTTCAAGTCCACCCCTTGGCGCTTGTATGCAGGTTGTTTTTCTATCTCGTCTATGCTGTTCCTGTTGTTCTGGAACTTGTAGTTGAAATTTTTCAATTTTTTGCGACGCTCATCTGCGCGTTCTTTCAACAATTCACTAATTGAGCTGTTGAACGGGTCTATATTTTGGGAATCTCCCTCACCTTCGTTGGAGGCTTCCATTTTGATGGTCTTCTTCTCAAAAACCAACTCATTCTCCACCAATTTGGGCTCGTGGGTCTCCGCTTTGGATTTTGCTCCGGTGAGTTTGTTCTCCAACTCCATGTACTCTTCCAGATTGTAGCGGGTCTCCCCTTCCTTCTTGTATTCCAAAACAGGCTTCACCTCTACATATTCGTTCACATTGACGTCCCCAATACCATCATCCAAATTAAAGGTGACGGTATGCTCTTTTTCATCTTCTTCCTCTTCAACTTCACTGTTCAGGGGCATATCAAAACTCAAGGTAATCTGATCCTCTTTGGCCTTTGGCGAAACCACTTCTGGGTCCACTACCTCAATGTCATTGATGATGTTCTTTGCTTCTATGATGATGAAATCGTCCTCAACATTCTCCGCAACCACTTCCTCATAGAACACATTAAAGTTTCTGATGTAGTTTGTAGTTGGAATAAGGTCGGTTTCTGGCTCCTCCTTTTGTGGTTGTACCTGTGCCTTAGGTTCAATTTCTTCTTCTGACGTGTCCAAGGTGTGCTTTACTATGGTGGGTTCTTGGGGTTGTACCGGTTGTTTCTCAACCTTTACCTCTTGTACCGATGTGGCCTCAGGGGTCAAATCCTGCTCCGCAGTCTGTTCGTCTTCCAAGGTGTAAAACACTTTTTTGGATTCCGTGTTGACGATATTGTCTTGCTGGTCTACATTAAAACCTGTAGCAATGACGGTTACCGCAATGGCTTCGCCCAAACTTTCATCTTCACCCACCCCCATGATGATGTTGGCGCCGTGACCGGCCTCAATCTGGATATGGTCATTGATCTCTCCGATCTCATCAATAGTAATTTCTTGCGCTCCAGAAACAATGAGCAAAAGTACATTCTTGGCCCCATTGATTTTGTTATCGTTCAACAAGGGGGAATCCAAGGCCTTCATAATGGCCTCGTTTGCCCTAGAAGAACCTGTTGCGGTTGCAGAACCCATAATGGCGGTTCCGCTATTGGAAAGTACCGTTTTGGCATCCCTAAGGTCAATATTCTGTGTGTAGTGGTGCGTAATTACCTCTGCAATTCCCCGTGCAGCAGTGGCCAAAACTTCATCCGCTTTAGAGAATCCGGCCTTAAACCCAAGATTGCCGTAAACTTCGCGCAGTTTGTTATTGTTGATGACTATCAACGAATCCACATTGGCCCGTAATTTTTCTATCCCCAACTGTGCCTGTTTGTTCCGCATGGCTCCTTCAAACTGAAAAGGAATGGTAACGATTCCCACCGTAAGGACGTCCATTTCCTTGGCCAATTTGGCGATGACCGGGGCCGCTCCCGTACCGGTTCCCCCACCCATTCCAGCAGTGATAAAAGCCATTTTGGTGGTATTTTCCATCATAGCCTTTATATCTTCCATACTTTCCAATGCGGCCTGCTCCCCAATTTCAGGATTGGCTCCCGCACCCAGTCCCTCAGTCAACGATACCCCCAATTGGATTTTGTTGGGCACCGGGCTGTTCTGTAGGGCTTGTGCGTCTGTGTTACAGATTACGAAGTCCACTCCATTGATTCCTGCTTGGAACATGTGGTTGATGGCATTGCTTCCTCCACCTCCAACTCCGATTACTTTTATTACGTTGCTCTTGTTCTTGGGCAGATCAAAAGCGATGTTATCAAATTCGGCGTTCTTACTCATGACGGTTCTTTTTCTTTTACGGGGTTATACTCTGCTTATGTATGGGGTTATTCTGCGTTGTCCAAAAAGTCTTTCAACTTCTCGGACCATTTATCAAAAATTGATTTTCGTTCTTTATCGGAATTAGCACTTGAAGGACCGCCCATATTTTCTTGGCCCACCAATACCTTTTCCTCTTCGGGAACATGCTCTTCCTCATCAATGACTTGCTTGCCTGTGGATTCCAAGGCATTCATCAACAGACCAACTGCCGTTGCATAGAGCGGACTAGCCACTTCCTCATCTGAATCTCCTGCCAAGTGCTCATTGGGATAACCAATACGGGTATCCATACCTGTGATATACTCCACCAATTGCTTAAGGTGTTTCAGTTGGCTTCCACCACCGGTCAACACAATCCCTGCAATCAGTTTTTTCTTTTGATCTTCGTGCCCATAGTTCTTGATTTCGACATACACCTGCTCCACAATCTCCACTACTCTTGCATGGATGATCTTGGAAAGGTTCTTCAATGTGATCTCTTTGGGTTCACGGCCACGCAATCCGGGAATGGAGACAATCTCATTGTCCTTGTTTTCACCGGGCCATGCGGAACCAAATTTTATTTTGAGGAGTTCGGCCTGTTTCTCAATAATGGAACAACCTTCCTTAATGTCTTCGGTAATCACATTACCACCAAATGGGATAACGGCGGTATGACGGATGATACCATCTTTAAAAATGGCCAAATCCGTGGTACCACCACCTATATCGATCAAGGCGACACCAGCTTCTTTTTCCTCCTGACTTAGAACAGCATCGGCTGAAGCCAAGGGCTCCAAGGTAATGTTGCCCAAATCCAATCCGGCGCTTTTAATGCACCTTCCAATGTTTTTGATGGATGATACCTGGCCCACAACCACATGGAAATTGGCTTCCAATCGGCCACCGTACATGCCTTTGGGTTGTTTTATTTCGGTTTGCCCGTCCACTTTGTATTCCTGTGGCAGTACATGGATGATTTCCTCTCCGGGAAGCATCACCAATTTGTACACCTGGTTACAAAGTCGGTCCAAGTCCTCATTATTGATCACCTCTTCAGAATCTGGTCTGGTAATGTAATCGCTGTGGTGAAGGCTTCGGATATGTTGACCTGCAATGCCCACCACCACGGAACCAATCTTTAGACCCGAATTGACTTCGGCCTGTTCCACGGCTTGCTGAATAGAGGAAATGGTCTGCGTAATATTGTTGACCACCCCACGATGTACGCCCAGACTTTTGGACTTTCCGGTTCCTAAAATCTCAATCTTTCCATACTCATTTTCCCTACCTATGATCGCTACAATCTTGGTAGTTCCAATATCCAATCCAACTGAATAATTACCCTGTTCCATACGTTATATTTTGGTGCAAACCACTTGATTGTTGAACTCTAAACTCACTATTGCATAATCTGCCAACGACAGATCTTTGGATGCCTTGGCATAAAATGCCATAAAATTTTTGAACTTCTCATTAAGGTTTTCCACTCCTCCAAGATTTACCACAAAGTTTTCCATTCGGAACCTCAACTGGTACTTGCCCTCTTTCACAATGTGTATGCCGATGACATTTTTCCGAAGAAAATCGTCCCCGTTGATATAGTTCAAAATAACATAAGCGTCCTCCAAGGTTTTTCCCGTAACCTCACCCGTGATGATGGGAACCCTGGCCGAATGGTGCTTTGACAAAGGCATGCGTTCTCCCAAATCATCCAAATAAAATTTAGAGATTCCCTCTACTCTCCCAATCGGTTTACGCTGAACAATTTTGGAGACAAGTTCCCCGTTTACAGTAAGATAGACCTGGGCGTTTTTAACCATAGCATTGGATTGGATTACCTCCTCTATGGTATTCAAAACTAACTGTTCTTTGGCCCTATTTTTTACCGGTCCGTAATTTTGTATTAACAATTTATTAACCGCATCCTCAGTAAGGTACAAGTTATTGTCGCCCACAAATTTAACGGTCATTCCTTCCACTTTTTTCTGCTTGCTCCGTTGATCGGCAAAGCCATACAATGCAATTACCGCCACGGACAAACAAGCCAATTTTATGTAATCCCAATTAACTCGCATACGCCAATTCTTTTTTGATTTTTGGTACTTCCATTCCAATATCACCCGCTCCCAAAGCCACCAAAACTCCTGTTTTACAATGCTTTATCTCCTCTATCAATTTTGATTTTGAAATCAATTTTTTGTGGGGGTTCTCTATTTTTTCCAACAGCCATTCCGAGGTAATTCCTTCAATGGGTTCCTCCCTCGCCGGATAGATTTCCAAAAGGATGATCATATCAAATTGGGACAGACTTTTGGCAAAATCATCTGCAAAATCCCGGGTTCTAGAAAACAAGTGCGGCTGAAAAATCACTGTGATTTTTTCACCGGGATGCATTTCCCGGATGGCTTGGTAAACGGCATTGATTTCTGTTGGGTGATGGGCATAATCATCAATAAAAACAAAGTCCTTTTCTTTGATTTGGTATGAAAATCTTCGCTGCACCCCTTTAAAACTCTCCAAAGCCTTGGCAAGGCGGTGTGGTGGGCAGCCCGTTTCCACCGCCATTGCAAAAGCGACTAATCCATTGAGCAAATTGTGCCTTCCGGGCTTGTTGAAACGCACTTGTTTCAATACCTCCAAAGGCGTTACGAGATCAAATACGTAGGTCCCTTGTTCAACTTCTATATGTTCAATTCGGTAGTCCGAACCATCTTCAATGCCAAATGTGATTCCCTCCAACGGCAATCCTTTTTTCACAAAAAGTTTTCCCCCAGGTTTTATTTTTTCAGTAAAATCCCTGAATGATTGTTCCAATTCTTCCTTGGTGCCGTAAATATCCAAATGGTCGGCATCCATGGAAGTGATACAGGCCACATTGGGCGAAAGTCGCAAAAAGGAGCGATCAAATTCATCGGCCTCCACCACGGAATACTCCGTTCCTTCCAGCACAAAATTGCTATTGAAATCCTCCGAAACACCACCCAAAAATGCCGTGAATGGAACATTGCACTCCTTCAACAAGTGGGCTAAAATGCTGGATGTTGTCGTTTTGCCATGGGTGCCTGCCACTGCAAAGCAAAAGGTATCTTTTGTAATGATGCCCAACACTTCGGACCGTTTTTTAATCTCAAAACCATTGTTCTTGAAAAATTGCAGTTCCGAATGGACTGCCGGCACCGCAGGTGTGTATACCACAAGGGTTCCTGATTGTTTGAAAGCCTCAGGAACCTTATCCACAGCATCCTCAAAATGCACTGAAATGCCTTTTTCTTCCAAACCGTTGGTGATGGGTGTGGGAGTGCGATCATATCCAGCGACCTCTTTTCCCATAAATTTGAAATAGCGGGCCAAGGCGGACATACCAATACCTCCGATACCAATAAAATAGACGCTATGGATGTCCTTTATGTTCATACTTGTGGATTGTCAGTTCGAGCGCAGTCGAGAACAAAATCCACAACACCAAGCACCTCTCGACTGCCTGCACATCCGGCAGGCGGGTGCTCGAGGTGACATATTCCAGAATTTTGCATACTCTTTTGCATCACTTCAACAATTTTTCAATTTCATCAACAATATGTTCCGTGGCCTTGGGCATGGCCATTTTTTTGATGTTTGTTCCGAGTTTGCTTTGCATTTCCTTGGAATCCATCAAATCGGAAAAGCATTTCTCGAATTCACTATCCAGTTCGGTTTCCCTTAGCATAATGGCTGCATCTTTGGCCACCAAAGCTTTTGCATTTTGGGTCTGATGGTCTTCGGCCACATTGGGTGATGGGATAAAAGTCACCGGTTTGCCCACCAAGCACAATTCCGATACCGAACCAGCTCCTGCTCGGGAAATAATCACATCCGCCGCGGCATAGGCCAAATCCATTTGGTTGACAAAGGCCAACACCTTCACTGAGTTAGAATCATGCTTTTTGTACTCATCATAGTAGAGCTTGCCACACTGCCAAAGCACTTGCAACCCCCTATTTTCAAAGAAACTGAGTTCCTTTTCAATCAATTGGTTGATGCGTCTGGCTCCCAGACTACCTCCCAAAACCAAGACGGTCTTTTTACTTTCATCCAAACCAAAGAAATCAAGAGCCTCTTTTTTGTCCGATTTCAAATCCACCAAATCCATTCGGATAGGGTTTCCGGTCTTCACAATCTTTTCCTTTGGAAAAAATCGCTCCATACCATCATACGCAACACATATTTTCTGGGCTCTACTGGCCAATAGTTTGTTGGTGATTCCGGCAAAGGAATTCTGTTCTTGCAGCACACATGGAATCCCTGCCCCAGCCGCCATTCGCAACAATGGGCCACTGGCAAAGCCTCCCGTCCCGATGGCTACATCGGGTTGAAATTGCCTTACTATTTTGCGTGCCTCTATCAAACTACTCATCAGTTTAAAAGGAAACATGAGATTTTTCAATGTCAGTTTCCGTTGTATTCCACTTATCCACAGGCCTTTTATTTTGTATCCTGCCTGCGGTACTTTTTCCATTTCCATTTTATCCTTGGCACCGACGAACAAAAACTCAGCGTTTGGGTGCCTTCGCTTCAATTCGTTGGCTATGGCTATGGCCGGATAAATATGTCCACCCGTACCTCCTCCAGAAAGTATAAACCTAAATTTGTCCACTCAGTACTTCTAAAGGATTGGTTTCATCTATGTCATAGGATTGCTCCTCTAAATTCTCTTTTTTGTTGCTGGCACTCAGTACAATTCCGATAGCCATACAGGTCATCCAAATGGATGTTCCTCCCATACTGATCAAAGGCAACGGTTGTCCCGTAACGGGAAACAATTGCACCACCACGGCCATATTGATAAAAGCCTGGAAAACGATGGGCAAGCCCACCCCAATGACCAATAATTTTGAAAAAACGGTCTTGGCCGAATGGGCCACCACCACTATCCGAAAAAGCAATAACAGATAGAAAAACAAGAGTGCTCCTCCACCCAACAGCCCATATTCTTCAATAATGATGGCAAAAATGAAATCCGAAGTACTCTGCGACAACAAATTCTTCATTACACTCTTTCCTGCACCTTTCCCTACGATTCCTCCTTCGGCAATGGCAATCTGAGCCAAGGTTAATTGATGCAAATCGTCTTTGTCTGCTTGCTCTGGATGAATAAAGGTCTCTATCCTTGATTTCCATGTTCCGGCTCTATCGGGCAGCACCTCCGGTGCCTTGAACAGCACAAACAGGAACATTCCTGCCAGCACAATGCCCACTCCAACCATGGAGAACAAATATTTTAGGGGATAGCCTCCCAAAAAGCAAAGCACCAACACCAAGAAACAGATGATGGCCGCGGTTGAAAAGTTCTCGGGCAAAATCAACAGTACCACCAGAGCCGTGGGTAACCAAAGGGGCAAAATACTTTCTTTGAAGGTAATCTGAACATCCTTGATCTTCGTCAAATAGCGGGCTATCCAAATCATCAGCACCACCGAAGCCAAAGTCGAGGTCTGAAAATTGACCCCTACAAAAGGAATCTTAATCCACCGATTGGCCGTAACACCGCCAATTTCCGTTTCCACGGTCAAGGTGTAGCCCAGCAAAAGCAGCACAATGGGCATGGCAATAATGGAAAGTCCCTTAAAATAATGGGTAGGTATACGGTGTACGGCATAAATGATCCCGAAGCCCAAAAACAAGAGCACGGCATGTTTCACCAAATGGCCAAACGTGGTACCGTCGTCATTAACGTACACCAAATTGGTACTTGCGCTATAGACCGGCAAAAATGAGAAAAGGGCCAAAAGGGCCACGACGCCCCAAATGGCTTTGTCTCCTTTCAAATTTTTGAATAGTGCCAACACGGTTATTGGTTTTATAGATTCTTTACTGCTGCTTTAAATTGATCGCCTCTATCCTCATAGTTTTGAAAAAGGTCGAAACTGGCACAAGCCGGGGACAGCAAAACTGAATCGCCACGTTCCGCAATTTTATAGGCCACTTTTACGGCTTCTTCCATGGAATAGGTTTCTACCATCAAATCAATGACATTGCCAAAGGCATCAATTAATTTGGAATTGTCCATGCCCAAACAGACGATGGCCTTCACTTTTTCCCGAACCAAAGGCATCAACTCAGCATAATTATTGCCCTTGTCCACTCCACCAACAATCCAAACAATGGGTTTTTTAATCCCATCCAAGGCATAAAAAGTGGCATTTACATTGGTTGCCTTGGAGTCGTTGATGTACTCCACATGATTAATCTTTAATACTTTCTCCAGCCTATGGGGCACCCCCTGAAAAGACTGGATACTCTGGCGGATAGTTTCCTTCCTAACCTTCACCAATAGGGCCGCCATACTGGCTGCCATGGTATTTTTTACGTTGTGTTGCCCTTCCAAGGCCAAAATATCTGTACTCATTTCCAAGGTTTTATGTTCTAATTTTATTTTTATCGTTTCGTTTTCCAACCAAGCTCCTTCTTCCAGCTTTTTCTTCACTGAAAAAGGAATCAATTTGGATTGAACTGGGTGGTCTTTCAACCATTCCTGAATCACTTCATCATCTGCATCATAGATCAGATAATCAGTTGTATCATGATTCATGGCGATGCGAAACTTGGATGCGATATAGTTCTCAAATTTGTACTCGTAGCGATCCAAGTGATCTGGTGTTATACTGGTCAGTATGGCGATGTGGGGTTTAAAATCCACAATCCCATCCAACTGAAAACTGCTGATCTCCAACACGTACTGATCAAAATCTTGCTCGGCCACCATTTTGGCATAGCTATCTCCAATGTTTCCTGCCATGCCCACATGCAAACCACCATTCTTTAAAAGATGGTAGGTAAGCATGGTTGTGGTGGTCTTCCCGTTGCTCCCCGTGATTCCGATTAAGGTCGCCTCCGTGTATTTTGAGGCAAATTCAATTTCCGAAATCACCGGAATACCTTTCTCCACCAACGCTTTAACCAAGGGCACCTTATCTGGAATGCCAGGACTTTTCATGACTACATCGGCGTTCATGATCTTAGCCTCTGTATGCTGACCGGACTCCCATTCAATCTCAAAATGTTCAAGAACTTTTCTGTATGCCTCCTTTATTTCGCCTTTGTCTGAAACAAAGACCTCAAATTCTTCTTTTTTCCCTAAAATGGCGGTTCCCACACCGCTTTCTCCTCCGCCAAGTATCACCAAGCGCGCCATCTACCGAATTTTAAGGGTGACAATACTGATGATTGCCAATAAAATTCCAATGATCCAAAAACGGGTCACTATTTTGCTCTCGTGATATAATTTCTTTTGATAATGATGGTGCAACGGCGCCATCAAGAATATGCGTTTTCCTTCACCATATTTCCGCTTGGTATGCTTGAAATACCCCACTTGCACCATTACCGACAAGGACTCCGCAAAGAAGATTCCGCACAGAATGGGAATCAACAATTCTTTACGCACAATAATGGCAATCACGGCAATGACCCCGCCAATGGTCAAACTTCCGGTATCTCCCATAAAAACTTGGGCGGGATAGGCGTTGTACCATAAAAATCCTACCAAGGCACCAACAAAGGCAGCAATGAACACCACCAATTCGCCCACCCTGGGCAGATAAAAAATGTCCAGATAGTTTGAAAATTGAATATTCCCCGAAACCCAGGCAAAAATCCCCAGAGTAAGCACAATTATGGCTGAGGAGCCTGCGGCCAATCCGTCTATACCATCAGTAAGGTTAGCTCCATTGGACACTGCGGTAATGATAAAAATGACTACGGGAATAAAAATCAACCACGCGTATTCTTCCATGCCTTCACCCATCCATGAGATAAAATCAGCATAGTCCAGCTCATTGTTTTTAAAGAAAGGCACATTGGTACGGACAGTTTTGGTCTCTTCACCGAACACTTGCTCAACCTCAAAATTTTGTGTGATTCGGGTGCTGTCCTTCTCTTTTACAGTCACTTGCGGATGGAAGTAAAGGGTTGCCCCTACTATCAACCCCAATACTACTTGACCTGTAACCTTAAACCTACCTTTTAATCCTTTTTTATCTTTTTTGAAGATCTTGATGTAATCATCTATAAATCCAATAATGCCCATCCATATGGTAGTGATGACCAAAAGAATCACATAAATGTTCTCCACATCTGCAAAGAGGAGTACTGGGATAAGCGTAGACCAAATAATGATCAAACCGCCCATGGTGGGTGTCCCTGCCTTTTGTTTTTGCCCTTCAAGTCCTAAATCGCGAACAGTTTCACCAATCTGCTTTTTCTGCAAAAACAGGATAATGCGCTTTCCGTAGACCATGGCGATCAAAAGAGACAACAAGACCGACATGGCCGCTCTAAAGGTGAGGAACTGAAAGAGTCCCGCCCCGGGCAGTTGGTATTGTTTCTCTAAATATTCGAACAAGTAGTACAGCATTGTTAGACTTTAGATGTGAGACGCAAGAGAAAAGGTGCTTGAAATAGCCCTTTTTGACACTTGCTTCTTATTTCCATTTTATTATTTGTTTAGGCTGTTCAAGGCCTCTTTTACTTCTTTTAAATCATCAAAATCTACCCGAATCCCATTGGTTTCCTGATAGGTTTCGTGTCCTTTTCCCGCCACTAGGATGATATCATTGGCAGCGGCCAACTTACACGCCGTTTTTATGGCCTGCTTTCGGTTTTCAATGGACAATACTTTTGTGACATTCTGCGCTTCCACCCCGGCTTCCATCTCTTCAATAATGGCTGCTGGCGATTCCGTTCTGGGGTTGTCTGAGGTAAAAATGGCCTGATTGCTCATTTCGGAAGCGATATGACCCATAACCGGACGCTTAGACTTATCACGGTCACCACCGCACCCCACTACGGTGATGACGTTTTCATTTCCAGTCCTCAATGCATTGATAGTGATCAATACATTTTTTAGTGCATCCGGCGTATGGGCATAATCAACAATAGCCGTTATTTTCTTTTTCGATATGTAATATTGAAACCGTCCATCAACGGTCTCCAATTCACTCATTAACCGTAGGATTTCAATTTTTTCCAATCCCAAAATATCCGCAGTGGCATAAATGGCCAGAAGGTTGTAGGCATTAAAATCACCGATCAATTTTGACCACAATTCGTTATCATCCAATTTCAACAATTGACCGTTGAACTGCCGTTCCAAAATCTGGGCCCTGTAATCTGCGTAGGATTTTAGGGCATAGGTATATTTTTTGGCCTTGGTGTTCTGCAACATCACCAAGCCGTTCTTATCGTCTATGTTCACCAATGCAAAAGCGGTCTTTGGAAGCCCATCGAACAATTTCTTCTTGGTATCCCGATAGTCTGCAAAGGTTTTGTGATAGTCCAAATGGTCATGGCTCAAATTGGTGAAAATGGCTCCAGTAAAGTGCAATCCTTCGGCTCTTTTTTGATGGATTCCATGCGAACTCACTTCCATAAAACAGAATTCCACCCCAGCAGCATTCATTTTTACCAAATAATCGTTTATGGTGATGACATCTGGTGTGGTATGGGTGGCAGGATATTCCGTATCGTCCACCATAACTTTTATGGTAGAGAGCAGCCCAACTTTGTAGCCTGCTTTCTTGAACAAATTGTACAGTAAGGTACTTACGGTGGTTTTTCCGTTGGTACCGGTAACCCCGACCAACTTTAAGTTTTTGCTAGGATTATCAAAATAATTGGCCGCTATTATGGCCAACGCACTGTTGCAATCGGGAACTTTTAGGTAGGTTATGCCGTCAATCAACAGCTCTGGCAATTCCTCACAGACAATGGCCCTTGCACCAGCCTCCACTGCTTTTTGAATGAAGTTGTGCCCATCGGTCACTGTGCCACGGACCGCAATGAAGACATCGTCCATTTCCACTTTTCGGGAATCGAAATGGATTTGGTTGACCATAACGTTGGTATCTCCGCTCACTGCGGAAAGGCTTACACCATATAATATGTCCTTCAACAACTTCATGAAAGTTCCAGTACTATTTTTTTTACTTTTTTAATATCTGTTCCTTTATCAATGGACTGTTTTTTCACTTTTCCATTTCCGTGCACCTCTACCTCCAGCCCTAGATTTTCCAATAGGGAAACGGCATCCATTCCTGTCATCCCTTTCACATCGGGAACCGTATTGTATTTCTTTTGAACCTGCGCATAATATTGCTGATAGTTCTCTTCCAAAGTCTTTTCGTCATAGACTTTCTCCTCAACTTCGTCCACCAGGGGTGAAATGGCATGGATTTTCTGGGCCATGGACTTAAACACCGGCCCGGAAACATCAGCACCATAATAGCCTTCTTCCTTGTCCGGCTCGTGGATGATCACAATACAGGAATATTTTGGATTGTCTGCCGGAAAATATCCCGCAAATGAGGAGATATACGCCAGCTTATCCGGATTCTTTTCCACATAATTTTTTTGTGTGGTCCCTGTTTTGCCCGCCATGGAAAAGTTTTTGGAATACAGTTTATGACCTGTTCCATAGTCCTTTTCCACCACCTCTTTCATCAATTGCTGTACTTTTTTTACGGTTTCTTGGGAACAGATGGAGGAATTCAACACCTGTCTATCAAACTTTTTAACAACTTTACTGCCTTCCCGAACTTCTTTGATCAATCTTGGTTTCACGTATTCCCCATCATTGGCAATGGCATTGTAAAAGGCCAAGGTCTGCATGGGGGTTAGGGACACTTCATACCCATGTGACATCCATCCCAAAGAAATTCCAGACCACCCTTTGTCCCCGGGGTAACGTATCACAGGGTCTCCCTCACCAATGATTGGCAATCCCAACTTTTTGTGAAGGCCCATGTTCATCAGTCGGTTTACAAATTTTTCGGGTTGTTCTTTGTAGTTCTCGTTAATAATCTTGGCGAAAGCGGTATTGGAGGAAACCTCAAAGGCTTTGGCCACAGATATTTTTCCATAACCGCCCCATTTTGAATCTTTTACCACCCCATCATAAATGCGATACCTTCCCTTTTCGGTATCGATGACCGTACTGGTGTCCACAACTTTGTCTTCCAAGGCCGCCACAAGCGACATCAACTTAAAAGTGGAACCGGGTTCATGGGATTCCCCAACGGCGTAGTTCAGCTTTTCATAATATTTTCCTTCGGAAGTACGTCCCAAATTGGAAATGGCCTTAACCTCCCCGGTCTTGGTTTCCATGACCACCACACAACCATGGTCGGCCTTGTATTTTTCCAACTGGGCCAAAAGTTCGTGATGGGCAATATCCTGAATGTTGATATCGATGGTGGACACCACATCCAAACCATCTTGCGGCTCCACAATATTGTCCAACCCTACGGGTTTCCACTGGCCTTTGGCTATTCTTTGCTTTAAACGCTTGCCTTCCCGTCCCCTTAAATAGGATTCTCCAAAAGCGCCATCCAGACCCACACGGGTATAGTATCCATTTTCATCCACACGCTCGTAGCCAATGCTTCTTGCCGCCATTTTACCCAAGGGGTATTCCCTGACTACTCGATGCGTTTCAATAAATCCACCTTTATAAGGCCCCAAGCTGAAGAGTGGGAATTGTTTTATCCGTACATAATCCAAGTAATCCACATTGCGGGCCACCAACTTATATCGGTTTGCATTTGCTCTCGCCTTACGAAACAACTGTCGGTAGTGGGACGAAGGCTTATTGAACATTTGACCCAAAGAATCCGAAAGCGGTCCTACATATTTTTGAAAGTTTTCTTCGGAAACGGTCTTGGCATCAAACCGAATCTCATATTTTGGCACGGATGCGGCCAACAGACTCCCATCCTCAGAATATAGATTGCCACGATTGGGCTCAATGGTGAACATCTTCTCCGTTTTGCTGAGGGCGAGTTCCTTGTACTCCTCCCCTTTCACCATTTGTATATCCACCAGCTTCACCACCACGGCAATGGACAAAACAAGCAGTCCCCCGGCTACGAGGTACAGTCTGTTCATGATATTTTTTTCAGATATCGCCACTACTCTGCTGATTTTACTTTTATTTTTCTAGGTGGATTTTCGGATGGAACCAGACCTTGGTCGGCCACTTCTTTGCGCAATGTGGACTCCAATTTTAACTGTTGTACTTCCGATCTTCCCTCAACAAACTCACTGCGCAATTTTCTTACTTCTTCATTCAAGGCAGCGATTTCCAATACTTTTTTATCGGCACGGTGACTGCTCGAAATCATCAAAGCGGCCAAGAAAGAGGCATACAACAAAAACATCCAGTTCTTGGGAGCATCCCCGCTCACCAAAAACTTTCCTTTTAAAATGTCCAGTAATCCCTTTTTCATCCCTGTGTTTCCTTTATCATTCCCGCATAGGCGGGAATCCACCTTTCTTTATCTTTCGACTGCCTGCCCCCTCACGCTTCGGCTCCCTGCCCGTCCGGCAGGCGGGCGCTCAGCGTCCCAGAACTATTAAACTTTTTCCGCAATGCGGAGCTTTGCACTTCTCGCCCTGTTGTTCCGGGCTATTTCTTCTGCTGATGGCACAATCAACCCTCCTACTTTTTTCAAGGGAACATTTATATTCCCATAAAAATCCTTTTCCGGCTCTCCTTCAAACTTCCCGGCTCGTATGAAGCGTTTCACCAATCTATCTTCCAAGGAGTGGTAACTGATCAGGCTCAATCGGCCACCTTGCTCCAAAACCTCTGGCACTTGGAGCAAAAACTCCTTCAGCACCTCAATTTCTTGGTTCACCTCAATACGGATGGCCTGATAGATCTGCGCCAAAATCTTGTTCTCCTTCATTTTGGGAAGAAATCGTGCCAACACCGTTTTGAGCTGGTCCGTGGTTTTGATTGTTACCTGCGACCTTGCCTCCACAATGACCTTGGCCATGGCTTTTGCGTTACGCAACTCACCATATTGGAACAAGACCGACGCTAAATCTTCTTGGGAATATGAATTGACCACTTCGAAGGCGGACAATTCATCGTTTCTGTTCATCCGCATGTCCAAATCCGCATTGAAGCGTGTGGAAAAACCGCGGCTTGCCTCATCAAACTGATGGGAAGAAACCCCAAAATCTGCCAGGATTCCATCAACTTTCCGAATGCCATAGAACTTTAAATATTGCTTGAGATACCGAAAGTTTTGGTTGATCAGTTGAAATCGTTCGTCATCAATGGCATTTTGCAACGCGTCCTCGTCTTGGTCAAATGCGAACAACTTTCCTTCATCGCCCAATCGTTTCAATATTTCAGTGGAGTGCCCTCCGCCACCAAAGGTGACATCCACATACACTCCATTTGGTTTTATGTTCAATCCGTCTACCGATTCTTGTAACAGCACCGGATTGTGGTATGAACTATTCATCGTCATCAAAAATCTCTTCCGCTAGATCGGCATAGTCCTTCTCTCCTTCGGCCAAGACTTTTTCATATTTGTCCTTGTCCCAAATCTCTATCTTGTCAAAAACAGCGTTGAGCACCACTTCCTTTTCAATCCCAGCAAAATCCACAAGGTTTTTGGGTATCTGCAATCTTCCGGAATCCCCATCAATAGCGACTTCTTTCATCCCAGCCACAAAGTTTCGAACAAAGGCATCGTACTTTCGGTTGATCTTGCTTTTCTTCATTACCTTCTGCATCAGAACATCAAACTCCTGCTTGGGATACAGCTCCAAACACTGTTGGAAAACAGACCTCTTGATCACAAACCCTTCCTTCAGCACGGGCAACAACTGATTCTTCAAAGAAATGGGCAATAAAACCCTCCCTTTGGAATCTGCTTTGCAATCATGTTGTCCTATGATATGGGTCACTAGAAATCAATTGGTTACTTATTACAACTCAAATATATAGATTTTATTTCCACATTTCTCCACTTAATGACACTTTTGTTAATAAATTCCCCACTTTTCGGTAAAAAAATGGGATTTTGACCCCAAGAACAGGCTTTCAGATTTTAACATGTGGGATACCCCTGTTCCGGGATACTTAAAAAAGTTGCTCTATGGATAGAAAAAACCTGAAATCCGTGTGATATGAAATTCCTATATTTGCCCCTCTTAGCACCAACTAACTATTGATGGAAGAGCATATCATTGAGGAAGGCAAATACCGATATATAGAAATGGGCGAGGGAACCCCCATGATTATCTTGCATGGTCTCATGGGTGGACTGAGCAACTTTCAAGGGGTCTCGGAATACTTTCCTTCCAAAGGCTATCAGGTATTGATTCCAGAACTGCCCATTTACGATATGCCCCTTCTCAAGACCACGGTGAAGAATTTTGCCAAGTTTTTGGAAGAGTTTATTGAGTTCAAGGGATTAAAGGATGTCATACTTTTGGGAAATTCCCTGGGAGGGCACATTGGCCTGCTCCACACCAAAATGTTCCCTAACATGGTGAAGGCCTTGGTCATTACCGGAAGCTCCGGCCTTTATGAAAGTGCCATGGGCGACGGATATCCCAAGCGTGGCGATTATGAGTTCATCAAAAAGAAGGCCCAGGACGTTTTCTACGACCCCGAAGTGGCCACCAAGGAAATTGTGGACGAGGTTTTTGCCACTGTAAATGACCGCATGAAGTTGGTAAAGACACTGGCCATTGCCAAAAGTGCCATCCGGCATAATATGTCCAAAGATTTACCGCACATGAAAACTCCCACTTGTATTATTTGGGGCGAAAATGATACGGTAACGCCACCCAATGTAGCCAAGGAATTCCACGAACTTTTACCAGATTCCGATTTATTTTGGATAGAAAAATGCGGCCATGCCCCCATGATGGAACACCCAAATGATTTTAACCGCATTCTTGAAGCTTGGCTTGAAAAAAGGGGATTTTAGTCTTAGTTTTAAATCTATCGTCTCAAATCCTGAGTCTAACATCTATTTAAAATGAAAATTACCTCGGCAGAATTTGTAATGAGCAACTCCAACGTGGCCAAATGCCCCAATGAGCCCTTGCCCGAATATGCCTTTATCGGCAGGTCCAACGTAGGGAAATCTTCGCTCATCAATATGTTGATGGAACGCAAGGGTCTGGCCAAAACCTCTGGTCGGCCTGGAAAGACCCAACTCATCAACCATTTTAAGATCAACAATAACTGGTTTTTGGTGGATTTGCCCGGTTATGGCTATGCACGGGTTTCCAAAAAGGATAAAAAGACCTTTCAAAAGTATATCACGGAGTATTTTCAAAAGCGAAAACAATTGGTCTGTGGTTTTGTTTTGGTGGATATACGCCACGACCCCCAACCTGTGGACCTCGAATTCATGGAATGGTTGGGCATGAACCAAATTCCTTTTGCCGTCATTTTTACCAAAGCCGATAAATTAAAACCCGCGGTCATTGAAACTCAGGTCAGTGCCTATTTGAAAAAATTGACGGACAGCGTTTGGGAGGAAGCTCCTCCACATTTTACCACCTCATCTTCCAACCGAATGGGACGTGAAGAACTATTGGACTATATTGATGCCATCAATCAGGATTTTTTCAAGAATCAATAGCACTGTCGGCACGGCCAAAAAAAGGTAAGGAATCAGTAGAGTTTACGACTTAGATTCCAATTAGAAGGATTCAGCCTTCCGTTGTCTTTTTTTCAACTTATAACAGCGAATTACATGAAAACAGTTTTGCACAAAGCCGACACCAGGGGCCATGCCAACCATGGATGGCTGAACAGTCACCATACCTTTAGTTTTGCAGCCTACCAAAACCCGGAACGGATGCATTTTGGGGTCTTGCGTGTATTGAACGATGACCAAGTAGCTCCCGGAAATGGATTTGGGACACATCCTCACGATAATATGGAAATCATCTCCATTCCGCTGGAAGGTGATTTGGAACATAAGGACAGCATGGGCAATGTGGCGACCATAAAGGAAGGTGATGTACAGGTAATGAGCGCCGGCAAGGGTATTTCCCATAGCGAACGCAATAAAAATACCGATAAAGAGGTGAAATTCCTTCAAATATGGGTATTCCCGAACAAACGGAATGTAGAACCCCGTTACGACCAAATCTCCATACGGGATATTGCAAAAGAAAATGCCTTTTACCAAGTGCTGTCACCAAACCCTGAGGATGAAGGGGTGTGGGTTCACCAAGATGCATGGTTTCATTTGGGAAAATTTGATACCGGTTCTACTGACACCTACACTTTTAAAAAAGAAGGAAACGGTGTCTATGCCTTTATTTTGGAAGGTGAAGTGGAAATCAACGGGCAAAAATTGGAAAAAAGGGATGGTTTTGGACTTTGGGAGACAGATTCCCTTGATTTTAAATCCCTTAGCAACAGCAGGGTCTTACTGATGGAAGTCCCCATGAGCCTTGGAAAAATAGGACGATAAAACTCCTGAAATATAGAAATGTCCCTTTATTGGGACATTTTTTTTATGCGTTTCTGTATTGTATCAATCAATTCCTGTGCAGATTGCAGTGCATTCAGCTCTTCGGTGGAAATAAAAAGCTCCAATTCATGCTCGTTTTCCAACAAAACAATGGGAAATGTATATCGGTGGCCAAACTTGCTGGCATAGGTTTTGGCAAATTCATCTTTGTGTAAAAAGGACATGGAGATGTTGCTTTGCTCTCGAAATTTCTTCCAAGCACGATTTTCGGCCATCACACCAAAGGTGATGTCGCACAAATTGCAATCATAGGTGGATGGACTGAACACTTTGTGCATACTATCCAAAATGGCGTTGCGGGCACCCGAATTGGCGTTGTACACAAATAGCAGCTTTTGGTTGGTCTCTGATTTCATTTTCCTAGCTTGAGGTTTGTACCTGTACGATGAGGAAAAAACCTACCGTTCAATGAGTTGGATCAGCCCGTTGATTGGCTTAAAGTTTGTTCAACTCCAATTTTTCGGCAAAGTAGTCGCAAAAATCCTTCATGGTGGCCGTCATCTTTTCGTCTTGGGTGGCCTTCATGAACGTATCGGCCATTGTGGTGAGGGTTTGGTGAAAAAATATCTTCATTTCATCCACGGGCATATCCTTGGTCCATAAATCGATTTTCAAGGATTCCCTGTTCTTACTGTCCCAGACCGAAAGCATCATGGCCTTGGCCTCTTCATTTTCCACGCCACCGTCTTGGGCGGACCAGGTCAACTCCTCAGGAACCCTATTTTCATCCAATCCTACCGTTAATTTAATTTCCGAAGTATGTGTTACCGCCATTATTTTCTGGGTTTGTAATTTGATTCTTTTAAAATTTCATCCGCAGGCATGTCCAAAAGTTGTTGCAAACTGATGGTATTGTTTTCCATGAAGGCCCTTACAATCTGCCAGCCCATATACCTGCCCAATCTTCCGGGGGACTCATTGTCCAGTTCCAAACCAAATTTGGAAAAGGGAGCGGGATCCAAAAATTTCCGATCCAATTGGGAATCTGTGTTGTAGAGCAGTTCCCCTTCAACAAAATACCGCCACATTTGCTCTTCATTGGTCATGGCCCATTCCATTTCCTCTTCGGAATAGCCAATTTTTTGGGCGTCAGAAATGGAGGGAAGCAACTTGTCCTTCAAGTAAAGCTCCTTACCGTAATACACCATTCTGGATAAAAAAGTACGGTTTCTGGGATATAGGAGTACTTTTTTGGCAAAGGCACTGGCCACATCCGAAGTCAGGAATTTTTTATCGAGACCTGCCGCGATATAGCGTTGGATTCCCTCATAAAAGTGATGGTGCTCCCCCAAATAATTATCCAAACCAATCAATAAAAGTGTATCTGTGAGGATAATACGGTCATTGTGCCGCACATCGGAGGTTAGGGTCACGATCTTAGGAGCCGTAAAATCCGGAAAATAGTATTTAATATGTTTAAAAAGAGTCTCCAGCCCCTCAGATTCTTCAGCAAAATCACCGAAGGCCTTGTCCACTTCCTCAGATAACTCAATTTGTAGGGTATCCGATAATTTATTGATCCAAATACTGTCCGCGAACTGTTCTGGAAAAAGGTAAGGGTATTTTTTCTTCAGCTGGGGAATATCTTCAGGAGTGGCGTTGGCAAACTCGCGATCAAACCGTAAAATTTGTAGATCCATGGGGACTTTGGAAATTTCCTCTGCCGTTTTATCGGTTTCCTTGCATCCACCGAACACGAGAACCATCAGAAAAATCAACCCGAAAATCCCAAATTGGATAAAGTATTTCAACGACCTCTTCATTTTTTAGGTGACAGGGTTTAAATTTACAGGGCACAAAGGTAATTTAATGAATCTAAATAGTACGATATGCAAACAGAAAAGGTAATTGCCCATATAGTGGACTGGCTAAAAAATTATGCCACAAATGCCAAATGCAAGGGTTTTGTGATAGGGGTGTCCGGAGGAATAGATTCTGCGGTGACCTCAACCCTTTGTGCCAAAACGGGGTTGGACCTTTTATGCGTAGAAATGCCCATTCACCAAGGCAAGGACCAAGTGACCCGTGCTGATCGGCATATCGACTGGCTTATGGAAAATTTTCCCAATGTTTCCCGTCAAGACGTAAACCTTACTCCGGTATTTGATAGTTTGGTGGCCGCATTTCCCAAGGTTGACACGGAAGAAGAACGTTTTATGTCACTGGCCAATACCCGGGCAAGACTGCGAATGACCACGCTTTATTACTTTGCGGCCTTAAAAGGGTATCTGGTTGCCGGAACAGGAAACAAGGTTGAGGATTTTGGGATTGGCTTCTATACCAAATATGGTGATGGTGGCGTTGACCTGAGCCCAATTGCTGATTTGGTAAAAACTGAGGTATACGAAGTTGGAAGGGTATTGGGTGTGAACCAAGATATTATGGAAGCCCCGCCCACGGATGGGCTTTGGGGCGACAGCAGAACGGACGAGGACCAAATTGGGGCAACCTACCCAGAATTGGAATGGGCCATGAAAATGGATGGGAAAGGAAAGACCATTGAGGATTTTTCCGATAGGGAAAAAGAAGTTTTCGCTATCTATAAACGATACAATACTGCCAACAAACACAAGATGATTCCCATACCCATTTGTGAGATTCCAAGTGCCCTAAAATGACCTTTTGACCCAAAAAACCCAGTTTAAAACGAAAAAAACCATAGAAATTCTAGGGTTTTAAGAAAAAAATTTCAGTTTTACGTCATCAAATTGTTATCTTGCCTGCTATGTTACGTAAGTAATTAGCTAATCAACAATTTTAAGTAAACTCAAACCGAATGATAAAAGTATTGATTGCTGACAATCATCCCATTGTCAGGCTTGGTATAAAACAAGTGCTCGAGTCCAGCCCAGATATTGAAGTCATTGCAGATGTTTCCACCACCTCAGAATTATTCGAAACATTAAATAAAGTAGCTCCAGATGTTGTCATCTTGGAAATGGATATTCCAGAGATAAACGGAATTGCTACTTTACGAAAGATGAAACTGGAATTTCCGAATGTAAAAACCTTAATGTACAGCGGCCAATCGGAGGACGTTTATGCCTTGAGCACCATTAGAGCAGGTGCATTTGGCTACCTTTCAAAAACAGCAGATCTGGATTATATCATATCTGCCGTGAAAAAGGTGAATGAAGGCAATATGTTCATCACCAATGAACTGGCACAGCGCCTTGCCTTTGATGAAGGCACACAAAAACCCAGAAGGTTCTTTAGAAAATTGTCTTCTAGAGAGGTAGAGGTATTAAAATTATTGGCCAGCGGAAAGCGAAACAAGGAAGTGGCCGAAGGACTCAACCTCAATGAAAAAACCGTAAGTACCTATAAAGCCCGTTTAATGAAAAAATTGAACGTGGATAATTTGGTGGACCTGTTACAGCAAGCCAAAGCTTTGGAACTTTATTAAATAACCAATCCAAACTAACTAAAGTAGATCCCGGGCAATTAGTCCGGGATTTTTTGTCTTAGGAAAGTACCCTGTTCAGCTTGGCGTTCAACAATTTGTTCAATTGAAGGTAGTTGACAATTTCTTCCAAAACCTCAGTATTGTCCCCATTCTGATCCTGGGTTTGTTCCTGCAATTTTTGAATGCGACTTTTGATCAAATTACATCGCAAGGTAAGAATGGTCTCCCCCACCAACTGTGCCACTCCGAGTTTCTTTTCCTTTGGGTAAATATCTTTTCGTTCCCAATCATGAAGCACGTACTGTTCCTCTTCCATAAGGATTGATGATATTTCCGGAACCATTTCTTGGTCCAACTCCATCATGAAGGTATTCACAGTAAAGGCTTCATTTTCGTTCAAGTTTTCAATGAGCTTGTAATAAATAATTCTGAATTGCTCATTGGTCAACTCAATTTCATCTTCCTGAAGGTCCAAAAACACCTTCTCATATACTTTGGCTTCCACCACCTCAGGCTCCAAAACCAATTCCCCTTCTTCATTTTCCTTCAAAACCAGATCCTCAAACTCTTGCTGCTGATTTCCATATAACAAGAGTACTTCAATAATTTTTCGTTCCAGCTCATAAAGCACATCCACCTTTTCAACCACAGGGTCGTTTTTGACCACTTCAAAGGTTCTCTGCTCCTGTTTCTGCTTTTTGTTGGCGTCTGTTAGCTGTTTCTTGTCTATCTGGGCCAAGGTATTATAAAGGACTTCCTCAGAAATCTGCATGATCTTGGCACATTCCTGAATGTAGATTTCCTTTTGGATACGATCTGGAATCTTACTGATGCTGTTCACGATATCCCGGACCGTATCGGCCCGTTTTATAGGATCATTGGCCGCTTCTTTGGCCAAGAGGGAGGTCTTGAACTGGATAAAATCCTTGGCATTTTCTTCCAGATAAAGCACCAAGTCCTCATATGTGTTGTTCTTGGCAAAACTATCAGGGTCTTCCCCCTCTGGAAAAGTGCAGACCTTTACGTTCATGCCTTGTTCCAAGATCAAATCAATACCGCGAAGGGAAGCCCGCAATCCCGCCGCATCCCCATCAAAAAGCACAGTGATGTTCTTAGTAAGCCGGTTGATCAATCTGATTTGTTCCGGGGTCAAAGCCGTACCACTGGAAGAAACCACATTCTCTACCCCACGTTGGTACATTTGGATAACATCGGTATACCCTTCCACCAAATAGCAGTTATCTTCTTTGGCAATGGCCTGTTTTGCATAGTAGATGCCGTAAAGCACCTTGCTTTTATGGTAAATCTCACTTTCAGGGGAGTTGAGATATTTGGCCGCTTTTTTATCATTGCCCAAAATTCGACCTCCAAAACCCAAGACCCTCCCACTCATGGAATGAATGGGAAACATGACCCGTCCCTTAAAACGATCAAAGGTTTTGGCATTACCTTCGGTTTGCTCTTTTACAATGGTCAAACCAGTTTTTTCCAAAAATTCCAATTGATACCCTTCATCCAAAGCCATTTTGGTAAAAGCTTCCCATTGATCTAAGCTATAACCCAATCCAAACTTTTTTATGGTCTCATCGGTAAAACCGCGCTCTTTAAAATAGCTGAGACCGATGGCCTTCCCGGGTTCGGTTTCCCAAAGGGTCTGTGCAAAATAGTTTTGGGCATATTCCGAGACCAGATACATGCTCTCCCGCTCATTGGCCTGCTCTTTTTGCTCATCGCTTTGCTCGGTCTCCTCTACTTCAATATTGTATTTTTTGGCGAGGTATTTAATGGCTTCCGGGTAGGTAAAATGCTCGTGCTCCATCAAAAAAGCCACGACGTTGCCACCTTTTCCACTACTAAAATCCTTCCAAATCTGTTTTACGGGTGATACCATAAAACTTGGGGTACGTTCATCAGTAAAAGGGCTCAATCCTTTAAAATTAGACCCTGACTTCTTCAACTGTACAAAATCGCCGATCACCTCCTCAACCCGGGCGGTCTCGTACACTTGATCAATGGTGGTTTTGTTAATCAATGGGAAAATGGTTTTTAGCAGCTTCTAAAGGTAAATAAAAACAAAATTTTGGGGAATCCAATACCAAGATAGCCCTTCAATATTTATTATCTTAGAAGCATATTGTATGATGCCCGTTTTCTACGATTTGGGTATCAACACTGAATTGAAATACGCAAAGAATAGATGATGCAGAAAAAACAACTCCATTTACTCCTATTTATTTCCTTTTTCTTGATGGGCAGCTTTGGCATTCAGGCCCAGTTGGCTGAAAAGGCCAGCCCTATTTTTGACAACGGGGAAGCCCAAGTGGTGGAAGCTTTTTCCGATCCGGTAAAATGGATTCGGCACGACTTATGGGTAGAGACCACATTTGATTCGGATGGGGATGGAAAATTGGATAGAATGCATGTGGATGTCACGCGTCCCGAGCAAACCGAGACCGAAGGTTTAAAACTTCCTGTCATTTATGAATCCAGCCCTTACTATGCAGGTACTGCAGGTTTGGGTGATGGTATCTTTTGGGATGTAAAACACGAACTGGGCGAAGCTGGAAAACCTAGACAGCACCCAGAAGTGCAACGCATCGGGGAACGCCCTGTCATTTCCAATTCCCAAACCCGGACATGGGTCCCAAGGGGCTATATTGTGGTACACTCCTCTTCTCCGGGAACGGGTCTTTCAGATGGTGCCCCAACGGTGGGTGGCGATAACGAGTCACTTGCTCCCAAAGCCGTCATCGATTGGCTATGCGGACGGGCCAAGGGATACACGGAGCGAGATGGAAACGAAGAAGTAAAAGCCTATTGGTCCACAGGAAAAGTGGGGATGACCGGCACCTCGTATAACGGAACGTTGCCCCTAGCTGCCGCAACAACCGGGGTTGAGGGTTTGGAAGCCATAATTCCAATCGCTCCCAATACTTCTTACTATCATTACTATCGTTCCAACGGGTTGGTTCGCTCCCCAGGTGGGTATCTCGGAGAGGACATTGATGTGCTCTATGATTTTATCCATAGTGGTGATGAGGCCAAAAGAGCCCGAAACAATAAAGTTGTTCGTGATACTGAAATGAAAAACGGGCAGGACCGTGTTACAGGAGATTATAATAATTTTTGGGCCCAACGCGATTATTTGAACGATATGGCTCCGATGAAGGCCGCATTGTTGATGTCGCACGGATTCAACGACTGGAACGTTATGCCCGAGCATAGTTATAGAATTTATGACAAGGCCAGGGAAATGGGACTTCCTGTCCAAATTTATTATCACCAAAACGGGCATGGCGGTCCGCCACCCTTGGAAATGATGAACCGTTGGTTCACCCGTTATCTGTTTGGGGTGGAAAATGGGGTGGAAAACGACCCAAAAGCTTGGATTGTCCGTGAGGATGACGAAAGGGACCATCCCACATCCTACAAGGATTATCCAAACCCAAATGCTTCGGATGTGACTTTGTTTCTAACCAAGGGGGCTCCTGGGCGCGGAGGGTTAACAAGCAACAAACCCGCAAAACAAGGTAAGGAAACCTTGGTGGACAACTATTCCTTTTCGGGGTCTGCACTCGCTCAAGCCGAAATTACCGATCACCGCCTGATTTATGTTTCTCCTCCATTGCAACAGGATATCCACATTTCCGGTATCCCAAAAATTACGGTGAAGTTATCCAGCAGCAAACCGGCGGCCAATCTTTCGGTTTGGTTGGTATCTCTTCCTTGGAACGACGGTAGGAGGACAAAAATCACTGACAATATCATTACCCGTGGATGGGCCGACCCCCAAAATCACCAATCACTGACCAAAAGCAAACCTCTGGTTCCCCATAAATTCTACGAAGTCACTTTCGATTTAATGCCTGATGACCAAGTTATTTCTGCCGGGCAGCAGATTGGATTGATGATTTTCTCCAGCGACAAGGAATTTACGCTATGGCCGGAACCGGGCACCGAGTTGACCGTGGATTTGGACGCCACCACAATTACATTGCCCGTGGTTGGAGGTAAAGAATCTTACATAAAGGCAACCTACACAAATGAATGAAAAAATAATGTAACATGAAAAAATATAATTTTGATACGCTTTCAGAAGCGGTTAACACCCTCACCAAAGATGGGTTTACTGAAGATTTTGAGGCCGAGAACGACTTCATAAAAGCACTGTATTCCAAAAGGCAGTACCAACCGAGCGAACTTAAAATTTTAAGTTCTTATCGTTTTGAAGGTATGACCAACCCCGGTGATCAATCCACTGTATTTGCGATTGAGGCCGGTGATGGCACCAAAGGCACCTTGGTCATGTCCTATAGTGCGGAACATGGTCAGAATGTGGAGCTCATTCGACAAATACCCAGTCATAAAGACTGAATTTACCCCAAGAATCGCCCAAGAGCAGAAGGTTGATACAACAACCATCCTGTTACACTAAACCGACTTTTGTGTGCTTGGAGTACGGCATGGGGCACCTCTGCGCTTTTAAACATCACACATCTGGCAGCCAAGGGCTCAACCAAGAAGCTGGAACCATCTTTTTCAAAAATTTCCAATTCCCCGCCATCCCCTTTTTGCCATGCATCATTAAAATAGATGATTACGGAAATCATTCGGTTGTTCCTATTTTCAAATTGATCTAAATGCTTGTCGTAATGTCCGCCGGAGGGGTAATGGGCCAAATGGAATTCATATCCTGAAAGACTCAAATAACAATAGCGATTGAACATAAAAACAATTTCATCCAACAAATTCCAAAAAGGTTGCAACCGTACATCCCTTTTTCGATCCAACCAATAGGTAAAATCGCCCCTAATATTTTTATTGATTTGGTTATCCGAGTTTGTTCCAATTCCCGCTTTCGTAAAATCTGAGAGCTTTCCAAGAAAAAAAGATTTGACCTCAGCATACAATGTATCCTGAAAAAAATGGTCAATGACCACATAATCCTTACCGGAGAGGTCGTCCATCCAAGAAAACCATTGCTCCAAACTGTGATATGTCTTCAAGTGCTAAAAAATGTGCGCGAATGTAGAAAATAATTCAAAGCGAAATGATGTGTGTATATCTTTTATCATGACAAAGAAACCTATACCTTAGTACAACAATTTCTAAACTTTATCATTACGCATGATTCTTTTCTTTGGAAGCAGACCGGGCAAAAAGGAAACCAAAACCCTAAGAAATGTAACCTGCCCACATTGCCAACAAATGGATACTTTAACGGTTACTTGCCAGCCTAATTATGCCCATTTGTTCTGGATTCCCATTTTTACCATCAACAATGTGCGATATGCAGAATGTTCCCATTGCAAACGGGTTTATTACAAGGAAGAATTTACACCGGAAATGGAACAGGCGCTTTCCTCATGACAACTGGATTATTTTTTACGGTCAACCACGTAGTTCACCATTAAGGTAAGAGCACTTTTATATTCAGAATCTGGATAATTATCCAAAATGGCCAAGGCCTCGTCCTTAAATTCCAACATTTTGGTCACGGCGTAATCCAACCCACCTTTTTCCTTGACATAGGATATCACTTCTTTTACCCTTTTCTTGTTTTTGTTGTGGTTTTTGATGGAGTTGATAAGCCATTTTTTCTTTTCCTTGTCGCTGTTGTTGAGGGCGTAAATCAATGGAAGGGTCATTTTCTGTTCCTTAATGTCAATTCCTGTAGGTTTTCCAATCTTTTCAGCGCCATAATCAAATAGGTCGTCTTTGATTTGGAATGCCATACCGCAGAGTTCCCCAAATTTTCGAAAAGTTTCCACCTCATCCGAATCAGGTTTTACGGAACAGGCCCCCATACTACAACAGGCGGCAATCAGTGTTGCTGTTTTTTGTCGGATGATATCATAATACACCTCTTCGGTAATATCCAAAAGTCGGGCTTTTTCAATCTGGAGCAATTCGCCCTCACTCATGTCCCGAACGGCATTGGAAATAATATGAAGCAGGTCATAATCCTTGTTCTCCAGCGAGACCAAAAGTCCTTTGGAAAACAAAAAATCCCCCACCAAAACGGCAATCTTGTTCTTCCACAAAGCATTGATGGAAAAAAAGCCCCGCCGTTTGTTGCTATCGTCGACCACATCATCATGGACCAAACTTGCCGTGTGTATCAACTCAATGATGGATGCTCCGGTATAGGTTCGCTCGTTCACTTCCCCATTGAGCAGCTTGGCTGTTAAAAAAACGAACATGGGCCGCATTTGCTTGCCCTTTCGGTTCACAATGTAATAGGTAATTCTGTTGAACAAAGCCACTTTGGACGACATGGATTTGAGAAACTTCTCCTCAAAAAGTTCCATTTCATCCTCAACGGGCTCCCTAATCTGAGAAACTATCTTCAACGTAACAGGTTTGGCGAATTTGGTTTTAAAAGCCTAAAAGTAGGGAAAATGATAGAGTTGGTGGAAGTATCCTTTAAGATTTAAGTCAGCAGAACGAAAGTATCGGCAAGATGCAGGGTTATTGGTTAATGGTTAATGGTTAATGGTTAATGGTTAATGGTTGATGGTTAATGGTTAATGGTTAATGGTTAATGGTTAATGGTTAATGGTTAATGGTTAATGGAAATATATATTTTGAAAAACCAATCACCAACTCATAACTCATAACTCTCAACTCCTAAAAACTAACTCTTATTCGCCAACTGTCCACAGGCGGCATCAATATCCTTTCCCCTCGACCTACGCACGGTAACCGTGATTCCATTTTTTTCCAACGTATCTTGATACATTTGTGTGGCAGCCTCAGAAGCTTGCTGGAACTCCCCATCATCAATAGGGTTGTATTCGATTAGATTGACCTTGGATGGAGCAAATTTGCAGAACCTGACCAAGGCATCAACAGCTTCTTGGGTATCATTAATGCCTTGCCAGACCACATATTCATACGTGATCCGGTTTTTGGTCTTGCTGTACCAATATTCCAATGCTTCACGAAGATCTTTTAAGGGAAAAGTGGCATTAAAGGGCATAATGGACGTTCGTACCTCATCGATAGCGGAATGCAAAGAGACAGCCAATTTAAATTTCACTTCCTCATCGGCCATTTTCCGGATCATTTTGGGCACCCCCGATGTGGATAAGGTGATTCTTTTGGGAGACATGCCCAATCCTTCGGGCGAGGTGATCTTATCTATGGCCTGCAACACGTTGTTGTAGTTCATAAGCGGTTCACCCATGCCCATAAAGACAATATTGCTCAGTGGGCGGTCAAAATACAATCGACTTTCATTGTCAATGGCCACCACTTGGTCATAAATCTCATCGGGATTGAGGTTGCGCATCCGTTTTAGTCGGGCTGTGGCACAAAACCGACAGTCCAAACTACACCCCACCTGACTGGAGACACAGGCCGTTGTCCTTGTATCCGTTGGAATCAACACGGATTCCACGATAAGCCCATCGTGCAAGCGCACCGCGTTTTTGATGGTACCATCCGAACTACGCTGCATTTGGTCTACCCGAATGTGGTTGATCACAAAATTATCCTCCAGCATTTGTCGGGTTTCCTTGGAAATATTGGTCATGGCATCAAAGCTGTGGGTGGATTTCTGCCACAGCCATTCATAAACCTGATTGCCGCGGAAGGCCTTATCGCCCTGCGCCACAAAAAAGTCGCGGAGCTGTTCCTTGGTTAATGCACGTATGTCCTTTTTTTTGGTTTCCACAGGATAAAGATAGTCAAGAAAAAATCCCGCTGATTCTGAATCAAACGGGATTTCTGATTATATCAAATTTTCTGATTTACAGAATCAACATGGCATCTCCGTAGGAGTAAAAACGATACCCCTCCAGAATGGCCTGTTTGTATGCTTTTTTGATGAGATCATGACCCGCAAATGCCGATACCATCATCAACAAGGTTGATTTGGGCAAATGGAAATTGGTAATCATGCAGTTGGCAATACTGAATTCATAAGGAGGAAAAATAAACTTGTTGGTCCACCCTTCATGTGTGTTCAAGGTATGTTCAGAGGAGACAGCGCTTTCCAAACCTCGCATTACGGTTGTTCCAACGGCACAAACCCTTTTCTTTTTTAGTTTGGCATTGTTCACAATTTCGGTAGCTTTTTCATCAATCACCAATTCCTCACTGTCCATCTTGTGTTTTGAAAGGTCTTCCACTTCAACGGGATTGAAAGTACCCAAGCCTACGTGCAAGGTAACCTCTGCAAAGTCGATTCCTTTTATTTCCAAACGCTTCAACAAATGCTTGGAGAAATGCAAACCGGCCGTTGGCGCTGCAACCGCCCCTTCATATTTGGCATAAATGGTCTGGTATCTGCTCTCATCCTCCGGTTCAACATCCCTTTTGATGTATTTTGGCAATGGGGTCTGCCCCAATTCACGCAATTTTCTCCTAAAATCGGTATAGGAACCATCATAAAGGAACCGCAAGGTCCTACCTCTGGACGTGGTGTTGTCGATAACCTCGGCCACCAAGCTTTCATCTTCCCCAAAATAGAGCTTGTTCCCTATTCTGATCTTTCTGGCCGGATCCACCAACACATCCCAAAGGCGCTGTTCTTGGTTTAGCTCGCGCAACAAGAAAACCTCAATGCGGGCACCGGTCTTTTCTTTGTTTCCATATAGTCTTGCAGGAAATACCTTGGTGTTGTTCAGCACCATTACATCTCCCTCATCAAAATAATCAATCAGGTCTTTGAACATTTTATGTTCAATTTTTCCAGTATCCCTATGAACTACCATTAGTTTTGACTCGTCCCGGTTTTCCGCGGGATATTCTGCCAATAATTCCTTGGGTAGTTCAAAGTTGAAGTTTGATAATTTCATGTAGACTTATTTTGATTTTTTTCAAAGATGGCAAATATACAACCTCACGATAGGGGATGTCAAGTAATTTGATGATTAAATATGAATTACACTTCTTGAATGCCGATGCCGAGTGCGGTAAGGTCTTTCCAAAAATCGGGATAGGACTTGGAAACCACCCCGGCATCATTGATCATTATATTGGTTCGCAACGCCAGAGGTGCGAAGGCCATGGCCATTCTGTGGTCATTATAGGTGTCTATGGCCACATCGGGTGTAATGGATTGCGTAGGCTGAAGGGTCAAGCTTTCTGAATCAATCCCCACTTTGGCCCCTAATTTTGCGAGCTCCGTCTTTAATGCGCCCAAACGATCGGTTTCCTTGATGGGCAAGGTGTGCAATCCCGTGAGATGGCACCCTATCCCCAATCCCAAACAAGTCACGGAAATGGTCTGTGCAATATCCGGGGCGTTGGAAAGGTCGTATTCCAGATGTGAAGGAATGTCATCCGAAACTTTGGTCAGGGTAATCGTGTTTTCAGAAAAAGTGGTTTCCACCCCAAAATCGGTATAAATTTTGGCCAAAACACTATCGCCTTGCAAAGAGTCTTTTTTGTAGGAAGACAATTGAATCTCCGTTCCCACATTGCATAGTGCCACAATGCTGTAAAAATAGCTGGCCGAACTCCAATCTGATTCCACCACCAAAGTGGTATCTTCAACTGCGTCCTTTGGACTAACCTTAATATGGTTTCCTTCAAAAGAGGTCTGTACTCCAATTTGTTCCAAAAGGGCCAAGGTCATTTTAATATAAGGTACCGAAGTGATCTTCCCCACCAATTCCAATTCCAGTCCATTTTCCAGACTGGGGGCGATCAAAAGAAGGGATGAAATATACTGACTGCTGATATTGGCCGGCAGGGAAACCTTGTTTTTGACCAATTTCTTTCCGGTTATCTTGATGGGTGGGTAACCTTCATTCTTCACATATTGGATATCGGCGCCCAGTTCGCGAAGGGCCTCCACCAAAATTTTGATGGGTCGTTCCTGCATACGCTGTGATCCTGTAAGCACCACTTCCTTACCCTCTTGTGAAGCAAAATAGCCCGTTAAAAATCGCATGGCGGTCCCGGCGTGGTGAATATCCACCTCTCCCGTTGTTTTTTTGAGTCCTTGCTGCATCACCTCGCCGTCATCCGAATTGGAAAGGTTCTGTATTTTCAGGTTGGGAAAAAGTGCCTGAAGCAACAAAGAGCGGTTGGTCTCACTTTTGGAGCCCGTTATCTGAATGCTTTTTTTGATGGTTTTTTCCTGGGGAATGGACAACTGAAGTCTCAATGCTCTTGTAGTTTGAATTGCAGCTCCAAAACTAGAAAAAACACGCCTAATGTCCCCTTAGACAGCCAACTTTATTTGAGCTTTTTGTTATTTTGATGGCGGTCATGGTCCCGTTTGGCCTTTAGGTCCAGTTTTTTGTCAAAGGCTTCCTGAAGATCAATACCGGTTTGGTTGGCCAGACAGAGCACCACAAAGAGTACATCGGCCAGTTCCTCGCCCAGATCTTTGGCTTTATCGGACTCTTTTTCACTTTGTTCCCCATACCTACGGGCGATGATTCGGGCCACTTCCCCAACCTCCTCTGTCAATTGGGCCATATTGGTCAATTCGTTGAAATAGCGTACCCCATGGTTTTGGATCCATTCGTCAACGGCTTTTTGGGCGTTTTCAATATTCATTATTCTCTGTTTTTTGTATCGATTACTATAGTCACTGGACCATCATTCAACAACTCCACTTTCATGTCGGCCCCAAAGATTCCGGTGCCTACTTTTTTTCCCAAATCCTCTTCCAACTTTTGCACAAAAGCTTCATACATGGGAATGGCAATTTCGGGTTTTGAGGCCTTGATGTAGGAAGGCCGGTTTCCTTTTTTGGTCTGGGCGTGCAATGTAAATTGACTTACCACGATAATATCTCCGCCAACATCCAGTACGGAGCGGTTCATCACCCCTGCATCATCATTGAAAATACGCAAATTGGCCACTTTTTTGGACAACCAGTCCCTATCTTCCTTTCCATCGGCATCTTCAATGCCCAACAATACCAACAAACCTGAACCAATGGAAGAAACCACTTGCCCATCCACGGTTACACTGGCTTTTGCAACTCTCTGTATTACTGCCCTCATGATCGTTCCCTATATGGGTTTTCTTCTTCCCCAGTCACCATTTGCACATAACTTCTGTATCGGCTCCAGGCCACCTCATCATTCTCCAAAGCTTCCTTGACAGCACATTTTGGTTCATCCAAATGCAAACAATTGTTGAACTTGCATTCTGATTTTAGTTTGAAGAATTCAGGAAAATAGTCCCCAATCTCATCATCATCCATGTCCACAATCCCGAATCCTTTTATGCCCGGGGTATCAATGATCCTTGCCCCAAAGGAAAGGTCGTACATTTCGGCAAAAGTGGTGGTATGTTGCCCTTGTAGGTGTTGTTCGGAAATTTCTGCGGTCTTCAGCCTTAACCCGGGTTCCAAGGCATTGACCAAGGTGGATTTTCCCACTCCGGAATGTCCGGCGAACATACTTGTCTTACCCTTCATCAATTCCCTTACCTTATCCACATTCTTGCCCTCTTTGGCGGCAATCTCAATGCAAGGGTATCCAATTTTGGAATACAGTTGGACCAAATAATCAACTTCCACCATTTCTTCATCATCATACACATCCATTTTGTTGAACAAGAGCACCACAGGAATTTCATATGCCTCAGCCGTTACCAAAAATCGGTCTATAAAACTGGTAAAGGTGGGGGGATTGTTCAACGTGATCAACAGAAAAACCTGATCTAGGTTGGCCGCAATAATATGGGTCTGCTTGGACAGTTTCACGGATTTTCGGATGATATAATTCTTTCGTTCCCCAATTTTTGAAATCACCCCAACCGTCTCATCCCCTATTGTTTCCAGTTGAAAGACCACATGATCCCCCACAGCTACGGGGTTTGTGCTCTTAATTCCCTGGGTACGGAACTTTCCTTTAATGCGGCATTCGTAAAATTGCCCCTCCTCGGATTTCACAGTATACCAGCTTCCCGTTGATTTATAAACAGTTCCGTTCACTATTTGTTCATATTTTCATTGCAAAGAAACAATAATCCTTCTTTTTGTGCGTATATCTTTGTCTACAGTTTTAACAATCAACAACTTATTATTATGAAAAAAATCATTTTTTCCGCAGTGATAACCCTAGCTGCCGTGTTCAGTATGAGCGCACAACAGTACAAGGTCATCACCAGCGTGGAATCCATAGTGCCCAATGGCCTTGGTAGATCTAGGATCATTAACGCCCTTGAAGATAAGGACTACAAGGAATTTACCAGTGTACAGACCGAAGACGACAACAGTAGGAACAAATCGGACCGAAGTGAAATCCGGGTAAAGAATTTTGAAGAGACCAAATTGTTGAACTTTTACAATATTGGTGGCATCCGCTTTCAGAACATCGCGGCCAATGATGCCGTGATCACTTCCATGATCAACGACATGATCGCCAATGGATGGGAACTGGCCTTTGTGGTGAGTGGTGTGGAAAGTGAAGGTGGTAAAGGTGATGGACAAGGTATTTTTATTACCCGATACATTTTCAAAAAATAACCTTTTGGTTAAAATTTGACACAAAAAGGGGGTGTCTAAAAAGCTCATTACCTGTCAGTTCGAGCGCAGTCGAGAACCTAAATCAAGTCGATAATCAAGAGGTTTCGACTGCGCTCAACCTGACAAAATCAAAATTTGTTGCTTTTTAGACGGCCTCTTTTTATTTTACAATCAATCCTTTATATGAACCCTACCTCCAGCAAAGCTCTTTTTGTTGATGCTTTTTGGGTTTCCGTAGACGGTAACATCTCCGCCTGCTGTTAACTTAATGTCCACTTGTTCCGAAGCAAAGACATCGGCTTCTCCCCCAGCTGAAATTTTAACGTCCGTACTTGAAGTTCGCAAATCCCTTCCATCAAAAATTCCACCGGTGTTAATGACAATCGACTGGTTTTTGGCCAAACCCGACGCTTCAACAATGCCGCCCGTAACTGCTCGAACATCGGCATAATCCACATCCATTCCTATTCGTATCTGTGCCCCTTCTTGGGCCTTTACCTCAATCTTGCTTTTTTTCACCAGTTCATTGCAGGTGATTTTGGCGCCTTCATTGCCATCAATTACGTCCAAATTGGTATAGTACACCTCAATAAAGGTATCCTCTCCTTGAAACTTTTTGTCCAATACCATTCTAAGTTTCAATGTTCCATTTTTGTTGGTCCACTTAATATCGTCCACGTTCCAACCTTTAATTGTTATTCGGTTCTCATCGGATTGAATAAGATTTACCTCAATCAGATCAAAAACCTTGATCGTATCAAAATCACCCACCTCGGTATCAATCATACGTTGGGCAAAGAAGGAAAAGGGAAGCAACAAAAGACAAAATGTATAGATTTTTTTCATGACAGTGCTATTTATACCCCTAAAGAGTTTTCCGTTGGGCCATTGTTACAGTTTGGGCACAAAAAAACTGTTTGGAATTCAGAATTTTAAAAAATCTGCTTCCAAACAGCCTTAAAAATATGCCTTTTTGAAACTTAAATTAGTGTCAGTTCGAGCGCCCGCCTGCCGGACGGGCGCTCGAACTGACATCTTAAGCTGTTTGATAATACTTATTTACCAACCTTTAAACCGCACTAAGCGTTAATGATTTTCTCCTGATGGTTGATGGATTCCTGGTGAATGGCCTTGAACATTCTCAAGATAAATTCCTCGCTCAGTCCTCTTTCTTCACCTTCCAAAATCATATTGCCCAAGATGGCATTCCAACGATTGCTCTGCAAAACAGCAACATTCTTTTGTTTTTTCAACTCACCGATGCCATCGGAAACCTTCATGCGTTTTCCCAAAAGGTCGATCAGTTGATTGTCCAATACATCTATCTGGGCCCTTAGGTTGCTCAACTTGTTGTTGTATTCGGCCTCTTCATTTGTTTCTTTTCTAATGCGAAGGTCTTTCATGATCTGTACCAATCTTTCTGGGGTTACTTGCTGTGCAGCGTCACTCCATGCATTGTCCGGGTCGCAGTGGGTCTCGATCATCAAACCATCAAAATTCAGGTCCAAAGCGGTTTGGGATACATCAAAGATGAGATCACGCTTACCGGAAATGTGGCTTGGGTCGTTGATGATGGGCAGATCGGGAAACTTGGTCTGCAACTCAATGGCCAATTGCCATTCCGGGATGTTTCGGTATTTGGTTTTTTCATAGGTTGAAAATCCTCTGTGGATCACTCCCAATTTTTCAATGTTCGCAGAATACAATCGTTCCACAGCGCCCAACCACAAGGACAAGTCTGGATTGACAGGGTTTTTGATCAAAACGATTTTGTCCGTTCCTTCCAAAGCATCGGCTATTTCCTGAACGATAAATGGGCTAACGGTAGAACGGGCACCAACCCACAACAAGTCTACATCATGCTCCAAAGCAAGGTCCACGTGGGCCCTATTGGCCACTTCGGTGGCGGTTTTCAGTCCGGTTTCTTCCTTCACTTTCTGCAACCACTTTAATCCAATGGCCCCAACGCCCTCAAAATTACCCGGGCGGGTTCTGGGTTTCCAGATTCCGGCACGGTAGTAGCTTACATCGGTATCCTTTAATTCGTGGGCTACTTTCAGCACCTGCTCTTCGGTTTCCGCACTGCAGGGACCAGCGATGACCAATGGATGTCCCAAGTTCATATCATCCAGCCATTTTCTCATTTCCTTCCTGTTTTCCATAATACTCTCTATTTTTTTGTAAGTGGTATTCCTTTTAATATTTGTTTTATTCTATTGGTATTGTTCATTTCTTGGTGCACGCTCTCAAAATCATTGTCCTCAATCAATTTTTTGAATTTCGTCAGGTTTTGGATATACTCTTCCAAGGTCTCCACAACATTGTCCTTGTTTTGTTCAAATATGGGCGCCCACATGTCCGGTGAACTCTTTGCCAAGCGAACGGTACTTTCAAAACCACTGCCCGCCATGTCAAAAATATCACGCTCATTTTTTTCTTTCTCAATTACCGTTTTTCCCAACATAAATGAGCTGATGTGTGATAAATGCGAAACATAGGCAATGTGCTTGTCATGGGCATCGGGATTCATATATCTGATACGCATACCTATATCCTGAAAAATGGCCAAAGCCCTCTCCTGAAGCTTAAAAGCCGTCTTCTCCACCTCGCAGATGATATTGGTCTTACCGTTATACAATCCTTCAATAGCTGCTGATGGACCCGAAAATTCAGTACCTGCAATGGGGTGACAGGCCATAAAATTTCTGCGTTTGGGATGTTCGTCCACGGATTGGCAGATCAAACTTTTTGTGGATCCCGCATCAATAACAACCGTTTCATCGCCAGCGGCATCCAGAATTTTAGGGAGTTCCGCTACCAAGGCATTCACGGGAATGCTCACAAAGACCATATCGGCCAATGTCAAAGAACCATAATCGCCCTTGGTGTCAATGATTCCCAACTCCAAAGCCTCATCCAAATGGGATTCACTTTTGTCCACACCGATGATTTCCGCTTCGGGATGCAACTTTTTCACATCCTTGGCAAAAGAGCCGCCAATCAATCCAACTCCTACGATGACTACTTTCATGATCTAAAATCTTTCTATGGCCTCTTTTATTTTTTCTTCCTCCACACAGAGTGAAAAACGGATATATCCCTCGCCATTGCTTCCAAAAATGGTTCCCGGTGCAATGAAAATGTCTTTATTGTACAAAATCTGGTCTATAAATTCCTCGGAGGGTGCAGCACCTTCGGGAAGTTTGCTCCACACGAACATCCCAACGGCATTTTTATCATACGTACCGCCCAATTTCTCTACCAATTGGAACATCAGCTCCCTTCTTTGGGTATAAACCTTGTCCAATTCTTCAAACCACTCGGTGCCACTTTTCAATGCAGCAACGGCCCCTTTTTGAATGCCATAAAACATCCCCGAATCCATATTGCTCTTTACCTTCAGCACGGCATTGATATGTGCTTCGTTGCCCAAAACCATTCCCACGCGCCATCCGGCCATGTTAAAAGTCTTGCTCAAGCTGTTCAGTTCCAATGTGCAATCCTTGGCTCCTTCAATCGATAAAATACTGGTGGGATTGTTGGACAACACAAAACTATATGGGTTGTCATTGACCAGTAAAATTTCATTTTCAAGGGCGAAATCCACCAATGTCTTTAACTGTTCCTTGGAGGCCGTAGCTCCTGTGGGCATATGCGGGTAGCTTACCCACATCAACTTCACCTTGGACAAATCTTTCTTTGAAAGTTCCTCCAAATCCGGGAACCAACCATTTTCCAAGGTTAGATCATAGGTTACCGGCACTCCACCGACCAGATTGGTCACGGAGGCGTAGGTTGGATAGCCTGGATTGGGCAATAGCACCTCATCCCCCACATTTAAAAAAGCCATGCTGATGTGCATGATACCTTCTTTGGAACCCATTAAGGGCAAAATTTCCGTATTGGGGTCTACGGACACACCAAACTTCTGAAGATAAAAGTCGGCAATGGCCTCCCGTAATTGTGGCAATCCTTGATAACTTTGGTACTGATGCGCCCCTGCATCCATAATGGAGTCCCGCAGGGTTTGCAAAACTTGGGGCGATGGTGCCAAATCGGGGCTTCCTATCCCCATATTGATGATGGGCTTCCCCTGGTTGATCAACCCTCTTACTTCCCGCAATTTTTTGGAGAAGTAGTATTCCTGTACGCTATGTAACCTATCGGCTGTGATCATGACAACAATGCATTTTTATATTCACCCAAAACCGTAAAATCCTCCGACATGATCTGCAACAAAGCCTTTGCCTTTGAAAAGTGCTCGTATTCATCAAAAGTGACATCCACAAAAAAGGCATATTTCCACGGTGTTTCAATCACAGGAAGCGATTGGATCTTGGTCAGGTTTAGATTGCAATCGCTCATCACGTTTAAAACCGTGGCCAAACTCCCTCTTTTATGATCTGTGATAAACCGAAGCGATGCTTTATTGATTTCGGCTTTCGGTAAAACCTTGTTCTGTTTTTTTAAGATGATAAAACGGGTGGCGTTGTTCTTTATGGTCTGTATTTCAGGGGCAATGATATCCAAATTGTAGAGATCTGCAGCCATTTTTGGAGCAATTGCAGCAATATGGGTCAATTTTTCATCCCTGATCCGTTTTGCCGTTTCGGCAGTATCCACACTTTCCACCAGTTTGATGTTCGGATATTCCTTAAAGAATTCCTTACACTGTAACAAGGCCATGGGATGCGAATGTACTTCCTTGATGTCTTCAATAGCTGTGCCTTTCAACACCATCAGGTTATGGTGAATGCTCAGATAATGTTCCCCTATAATATGTATCTTGTTGTGGTACACCAAATTGTAATTTGGAATGATGGAACCCGCAATTGAATTCTCGATGGCCATGATTCCCTTGTCCGCCGTTCCTCCCAACAAATGGTCGATAATGGCATCAAAGGAAAAACACTCCAGTAATTCTATGTCTTCCCCAAAAAAATCCGTGGCCACTTGATGGTGGTTGGATCCCTTAATTCCCTGTATGGCTATTTTTAAACCCATGGCAAAAAAAAAGCCCCGATTTTTACCGGGACTTTACATGTTTATATACTTTAATCGTATTCAAAACAGTCCCGTACCTCTTTGAAAAAAGAAGTAAAAGTAAAAACCGTTCCAGAAATACGTCCTTGTCATTTTATTACAAATCTGCGGCTAAGATAGCCATTCAATCCAAAATGAACATAGCTTGCTAAATTTTTTTTGATTTTTTTAAAAAAAACCAAGTTCACTGCGTATTATTTTGATGAAGTGTTCTTTTTTTAAGAATTCCATTCATCCCATAATTCAATCATCCAATGTTTTTCAAAACTTCTAAAACCGTATTTTTGGTTTCAAATTCAATCGAATGTCCATCACCGTAAACAATATCACCAAGACCTTTGGCCAACAAAAAGCACTGGACAATGTATCTTTTTCCATCAACAAAGGGGAGATTGTTGGCTTTTTGGGACCCAATGGCGCTGGAAAATCCACCATGATGCGGATTTTGACCACCTATTACAAAGCGGATACTGGAGCTGCCGAAGTGAATGGCTTTGATGTATTGCATGCTGAAACGGATGTTCAAAAAAGCATTGGTTACCTGCCCGAACACAACCCGTTGTATTTGGAAATGTACGTAAAGGAATATCTGGCCTTTAATGCCGATGTCTACCAAGTGCCCAAATCCAAAATCAGTGACGTCATTGAAAAGACCGGAATTACGCCCGAAGCACACAAAAAAATAGGACAGTTATCCAAAGGATACCGTCAACGGGTGGGATTGGCCGCGGCACTATTACATGACCCGGAAGTTTTGATCTTGGATGAGCCCACCACGGGTTTGGATCCCAATCAATTGGTGGAGATCAGAAAACTCATTCGGGAAATTGGAAAGGAGAAGACCATTTTGCTTTCCACCCACATCATGAAAGAGGTGGAAGCCGTTTGTGATCGGGTCATCATCATCAACAAAGGAAAATTGGTGGCGGACAAAAAATTGGAGGAACTCCGTGAATCGGAAGAGCAGATCATTGAGGTGGAGTTTGACTATCGGGTAGAGGAACAGTTGTTGAACCAATTACCAAACGTGTCCAACGTAAAAAATACAGGAGGTTTTGTCTATGAAATTACTTTTGCCACTTCCAAAGATATGCGCCCCGCCGTTTTTGACTTTGCACACGACAACAAACTAAAAACCCTTCAACTGAGCCGAAAAAATAAAAATCTGGAGAGTTTGTTTTCGGAACTTACCCACTAATTTTGGGCTTTGTTATAGTAGGCCATCCCGCTTGCGCTGTTCAAAAATGGCAATGAACATCCGGGTACTGATATTTCTGGCCCGTTGTTTTGCCTTTTCTGCATTGGGTCCGCTAAAATGAGTATCCAAGGTACTGATCCAATGGCGCAGCCATATTCCAAAATGGTAATCCGTAATGGTGTTTCCCATGTCTTTGTCAAGCTTGGCATGTACTTCCAAAGGATTCCCTTTGTACCGGTGCACAAAGAAGAGATTCATTTCCCAAAAGTCGGTCAACTTCTCCATATGTTCCGGCCAATTGGTTATGGTCTTATTGAAAAAATGGCCTATCTCCGCATCGGCCCTTACTTTTTCGTAGAAATTGTGGACCAAGGTTGAAATATCCTTCCTATTCCGTATATCTGGCTTTTCCATCGTTGTTTTTTCCAATCAAGATTTTTCCTCAAATTCAATACAGTCCAAACGGATATCAGTATGTTTCAATTCTTTTTCCAGCAAGTGACAATAGTGTTGTTTGCCATTCTTCCCATGAAATCTACAAGCAAAACAGGTACGCTGTACCGTTAGGATTCCTTTTTGATTCAAATCGAAAATCAATTTGGACAAGACCTTGAACATATTTTCCCGGTCATCTGCTGGAATGTTGTTCAATTGTGAAGCCACTGGATTGGCAAAATCATCCGTTTCCCCAACAATTTCCTTGCCTTTGTCCGAAAGGAAAATGGAGTAGCTTCTGCTGTCTGGTGAGGAATGATCCTTTAGGATCAGTCCTTTCTGGTCCAAAACCCGAATGGCATCGCTTATGGTTGGCTTGGTTACATTGAATTCACGGGCCAAAAAGCTCACATTGTTGAACTCATTTTTATGGTACGCCACAAATATCAATATCTGAATCTGGATGGGACTGAGGCCCAGTTGCTTCGCCTTTTCCCAGAGCAATACCTTAAAAGCTTGGGAAACCCGCTCCAAGCCTGCTATGATCTTGCTGGAAAGATCATACTGCTGTTCTTCTGGATCAAAAATGCTCTTCTTCATAAAAAACAATGCCTGTCGAGCGTACTCGACAGGCAAAGTTAGCAATCCTAATCATTATAACTGCCATTAGGCCTTCACATCTTCCAAAGAAGCACCGTAGTTGATATGGAGGACTGCCCCATTGGGAGTAACCAAAGCTGGCACAGAGGTGACCCCAAACTTCTCGGCCGCGGTTATTTCTTGCTTGTTTTCGCCCAAATGGACAATATGGAGGCTCTCTTCTCCCAATAAATTGATGATTTCCTGTTCGGCACCGACACATACCGGACAACCCGCATGATAAAAGATAGACTTGTTCATTTTAATACTATTTAAGTTAAAGCATTATTGCTCCACAAATATAGTAAGGATTCCTAACTATAAAAATATAAGAAGGTTTTTTTCAAAATATTAGTGTCAAGCAAACCTAAAAAGTCACCATTGCTTTGGGAGTAACAGGTGCCAAATCAGTTTTGAACCATTTCAAATGTGGTATTTTTGCGGAGAAGACGTAAAACGACTCCATGAAGAAGAACAACGCCAGATTAGAATTGTCCAAAGAAGCCATGAAAACCTACGGCTATCAGATAGTGGATGCCATTGTGGAACATCATGACACCCAAAGTGAAAAGCTACCCGTGGCCCTGGGATCTCGGGAGGAAATGGACTCCCTATTTCTGGAAGAAGCTCCGGAAAAGGGAACCGACCCCACTGAGGTGCTCAACTTTGTCTTGGAAAAGGTAATGACCACCAGTACGTTGATGTCACACCCCAAATCGTACTCCTTTGTTCCCGGACCCAGCAATTACATCAGTGTCATGGCCGATTCCTTGGCTACGGGCTACAATATTTTTTCGGGTGGTTGGGCGGCTTCGCCCGCTGCTGCCGAGTTGGAGATTGTCACCATTCAATGGTTGCTGAAGATTTTTGGGTTCCCGAAGAAAAAAGGGGGTGGTATTTTTACCAGTGGCGGTTCCATGGCCAATTTAACGGCTTTGACCACGGCAAGACGGATAAAATGTGGGGACGATTTTTCCAAGGCAGTCATCTATCTTTCGGACCAGGCCCACTCATCAAACATCAAGGCCATTCGGGTGTTGGGCTTCAAAAAAGAACAGATTCGCATTATCCCGACTGATATTGAACTTAAGTTTTCCATCAACAAACTCAAAAATTGTATTGCCAAGGACAGATTGGAAGGGCTTTTTCCCTTTTGTTTGATTGCTACCTCAGGAACCACCAATACCGGAACGGTAGATCCTTTGGTGGATTTGGGCAAGATCTGTAAAAAGGAGGATATCTGGTTTCATATTGATGGCGCCTACGGCGCGGCGGCCATTCTCTCCAAAAAAGGGAAGCAACTTTTAAAGGGCATTGAAAAGGCCGATTCGCTGACCGTTGATCCCCATAAATGGTTTTATCAGCCGTATGAAATGGGCTGTTTGTTGGTACGAAACCACAAAAACCTGAGCCATACCTTTACTGAAAAACCGGAATATTTAAGGGATATTGAGGGGAACACCTCAGAAATCAATTTTTACGACCACGGCATCCAGTTGACCCGTAGGTTTAGGGCATTGAAATTTTATATGTCGCTAAAAACCTTTGGATTGAAGGAGTTTCGGGATGCCATCACCTATAATATTGACTTGGCCGAGGAAGTGGAATCCAAATTACGGAAGAGCAAATATTGGGAGGTTGTTTTCCCCGCGACTTTGGCGGTCATTAATTTTAGGTACAACCCCATCGAAAAAAACTACGGCGAAAAAGAGCTGGATGCCATCAACCAATACATTTCAGAAAAAGTGGTGGCTTCACGGAAAGCGTTGTTGGTCACAACCTTATTGCATGGACAGGTGGTACTTCGGATGTGTCTCATCAATCCAAGAACAGAACTAAAAGATATTGAGGATACTTTTGCGCTTTGTGAAACCTTTGCCTCGGAAATTGAAGAACAATTGGCTAGTTAACTTTAAGCTATATTTTCAAAAATAGCAGCAATTGCCCCATCCAATTTTTCCTGAACTTTCGGGGCCGTACAATTGATCAACACCGAAACGACCAATTCCTCTTCAGGATAGACAAAAAAATTGGTGTATGCCCCTACACTACTGCCCACATGACCCACAAAAGGCCTTCCTTGGACATCTTGACTCACTTGGAAGCCCAATCCATAAAAAGTCGGTTTTCCATTGACCTCTTGAGAGGTCAACAGCTGGTCATAGGTTTCCTTTTTTAGCAATTTTTGCTCTAATATGGCCTGTCCTAATCTTGCAACATCTTCGCTAGTGGATAAAAATCCGCCTCCCGCCAATTTATAGCTGTTGTTCACTTCAGCTGCCTTTTTAAAACTTAACGCTCTTTTGGTATAGAATTCCGCTTTGTTCTCGACTGCCTGCCCGATTGGCAGGCGGGCACTCGAACTGACATTAAAATCCATTGGGGAGAATGTATTTTTCAATCCCAAGGGCATCAAAATATTTTCCCTTACATAGTCCTGAAAAGGTACCCCACTCGCCTCTTGCATGGCCAAGGAAAGCAATACAAAATCGAAACTGTTGTACAGATATCCTTGGCCCGGTTCAAAAAGAAGTGGGTCATTTTTAAAAATCGCGATACTATCCTTTATGGAAAAATCTTTATTTAGCGCATATTCTTTTCCTCTATACCCCCGTATACCTGCGGTATGGCCTGCCAGTTGACGCAGGATGAAATCGTAGGTTTTCTTGGGGTAGTAGGGCACATATGCATAAAAAGAAGCCTCTAAATCCACGATGCCTTCTTCCACCATTTTGCCCAGGGCCAATCCGGTGATACATTTAGAGATGCTAGCTATTCGAAATACGGTTTTTTTGGCATCTACTTGAATCTTCCGTTCCAAATCTGCATACCCATATCCTTTTTGAAGTAAGGTCTGTCCGTTTTTGAGCGCCGTAATCGCCATTCCCGGCACCTGCCCTTCAGCCACAAGGTCATGAAAGAGCATATCGGCTTTTTCCAAACCTTGCAGTCCTTCCACCGATTTCACTTTTGGGGAGTTTGAAAAGAATTGCTTGATATGTGCAAACAGTGAATTCAACAGTGTTGGTTTGTTCTTCCGAACATAGTGAGAAATCCAAAGAAAGGAAAGGGAAACCTATTTTAATTGAACACCTGGGTGGTTTACTCCTGAAAAATCAATTTACCGTTAAAAAGTTCTTCAACCTCAACTTCGGGTGGGCGGTTAACGCTGATCACATCGCCCGTACCACGAACCACCCCACTGATACGTTGTTGGGGATTGACAAAAACATCGTTGGAGCCCCTATGATTAACATTTACAATTTGGGAAACAAGGTTTTCTGCTTCCACCCTGGAATCCCCAGCGGCCACATTCACATTAAAATTATTGGTAGCGCCTTTCAATTTAAAATAGGCTATTCCATTGACCACAATTCTGACCGTTGTAGCATTAAGGTTCAAATCAAAAGAACCATCCGTTATTTCGGTTTCAGGATTGCTGAAACTCTCTGAAATCAAGGTTAAATCGGGATAATCCAAAACACCATCACTGGAAATCAATAGTCCGGTGCTGCTCCGTATTTCTGAAATGTTGGGAGATGTTACATAAACAGTTGTTAAACCATACTCCCGTACAAAATTGCAACTGTTCCCGTTTCGAAGAATAAGTCGATCATCTTCCACTTCCACAGATACATCGTTCCGAAGGAACTCACCGGTTTCAACTTCCACTTTTTGTTCTTCGCCCTGTTTCAACACCAGATTGAGGTTTTCAAAAACGGTAATGGTGTTGAACTCGGGGACAGCAACCGTTTCCCGAACCAAATCCCCAGCATTTTGAAAACAGTCGGGTACATTATCGCCATTGCAGGAGATCAAAATGAATACAAGGAGCATCAAAAACACCCCTAAAGTCCCCTCAAGGGGACACTTCATTCTTCGTATGTTGTACTTCCTCCTTTTCATAACCGCATTCCTATTCCAAATTCTACCGCTTCGGCTTTGGCCCCATGTGATTTTAGGGTGATGGCCCCATAGATTTTATCCCCAAAATAGCGTTTTAGCCCAATCCTATTGTACATCCTCCCTTCAAAATCAAAAGGATAATACACATAGTACCCCAACTGGGCAATGGCACTCATTTTATTGATAAAGAGTTCATGTCCCACAAACAATCCAACCCGTCTATAATCGGTATCCGGCGACACATCCATTTCTGGAAATGAGATGGACTGAAACCGAATCAATTCCTTAAGAAAGTTGGAAAAAAATATGTCGGTTCCCAAATGAATGGCACTTTTCCGGCCCAAACGTTTGTCTGCGTAGGCCGATACAATCCAAAAACCATAACGGCCCGAATCAATCACATCACTCTCATTCACCCCACCACGCAATGCAAGATTATATCGAATGGGTTCGGTTATTTTTTCCTTGGAGCCTGGTTCAACAAATTCATAAACTTGTCCTCCGTCCAAATCATACGTGAGCCCAAAATTGAATGCCATGGTGTTTGTTGAAGTATTGGGAGCCTTAAAATTGGCATTGGAATAATGAATGAGTGAAATCCCCGCCTTGACCCCCAGCCCTGACAAAAGATTTTCTTTGTGGTAATTGAACATCACCAAGGTGGTGCTCAACAGATGGGTGCCATAGGCATTGTTCCTGAAATTCTTCTGTTTGTCATAGGGGTTGGTGTTGTAGGCAATCCCTTGCCCTATGCGAAACTGAAGATTTCTTTTGAGGAAATAAAAATTGTAATGGGCATACAACCCAAAATTTTTTCCAAGGGTCGGGTTGTTCATGTCTTGGTACACAAACGAGAAACCGGTATCGGGATACCCAAACTCCGATTCCCAATCCTCATGCCCAAACCGTTTTCTACTGAACCCTAAAATAAGCCCCGCAGGATAATTTGTGATCAAGTGGGAAATATCCGGGTTGTGCAACAGTACAGAGCCATAAAACTGGTTGGCATCCAACACATATTTCTTTGGAATATCCGTGTTTTGGGAACATCCCAAATAAAAGCATAAGAAGGTTATAAAACAGAAAAGGGGCTTCATGGGGCACTAAAGTAGGGAAATAAAAAGATTTCAAATTTAATCTGAAAAGATAATACTTTGGGCAAACAGTGTTCTAATGATCTAATCCTACTTATAAGCTTTTTATTCTAGATTCCGAAACACCTACCTACCGGAAGGCAGGAGTTCGGAATGACATGATTTGGATTCCCGATGTAAAATCGGGAGTAATTTCATGATTAAAATACCTCCTTGGCAACCGCCTTGATATTATCCGATTTTCCCATGGAGTAATAATGCAATACGGGCACTCCGGCTTCCTTGAGTTCCTTGGACTGTTCTATGCACCACTCCACCCCTACTTGCCGCACCTCCTTATTGGTCTTGCAAGCTTCCACGGCATCCACCAAATCCTGTGGAATATCCACACGGAAGACTTGAGGGAGCAACTGCAAGTGCCGTTTTACGGCGATGGGCTTAATTCCCGGAATAATGGGCACATCAATACCCATTTCGCGAGCGGCATCCACAAAGGCAAAGAATTTTTTATTGTCGAAAAACATCTGGGTCACCACATAATCTGCACCCAATTCCACTTTTTCCTTCAATCGTCTTAAATCTGATTTTAAGGAAGGTGCTTCCATGTGTTTCTCTGGATAACCCGCCACCCCAATACAAAAATCGGAGCAATCATCCGTCTCTATCACTTCATGCAGGTAACTGCCACAATTAATATCCTGGATTTGCTTCACCAGCTGCGATGCATATTGGTGTCCACCTTTGGTGGGGGCAAAATATTTTTCCTCTTTCATGGCATCACCACGTAGGGCCATAACATTTTCAATGCCCAAATAATGGCAATCCACCAACAAATACTCCGTTTCCTCTTTGGTAAACCCACCACAAAGCACATGGGGCACTGTGTCCACATTATATTTATGCTTTATGGAGGCACAAATCCCCAAAGTTCCGGGGCGCATACGGGTCAATTTTTTGTCCAATAGTCCATCCCTATCAATGTAGACATACTCTTCCCTTGAGGTTGTAACATCAATAAATGGGGGTTTAAATTCCATCAAAGGGTCAATATTATTATAAAGTTCTTGGATGCTCTTCCCCTTTACCGGCGGTATGATCTCAAAACTAAAAAGCGTTTTTCCCTTTGCTTTTTTGATATGGTCGGTTACTTTCATTTGTTATTCGTCAACTATATTGGGAGCCAGCCATTTTTGGGCTTTCTCCAGTTCAATGTTTTTTCTTTTGGCAAAATCCGCTACTTGATCTTGTTTTATTTTTCCCAATCCAAAATATTTGGCCTGTGGATGTGCAAAATAATAGCCACTAACGCTGGCAGCGGGCCACATGGCCAGACTATCGGTCAGTTTTACCCCAATTTTTTCCTCAACATCCATCATATCCCAAATGGTCAATTTCTCCAAGTGGTCCGGACAAGCTGGGTAGCCGGGTGCTGGGCGAATTCCGCGATAATTTTCCTTGATTAAATCCGTATTATCCAAATTTTCATCCACTGCATAGCCCCAATAATTGGTTCGTACTTCTTTGTGCAGATACTCCGCAAAAGCTTCGGCCAATCTATCGGCCAAGGCTTTGATCATAATGGAATTGTAGTCATCATGATCCTTTTCAAATTGGGCCGCCAACTCTTGGGTGCCAAACCCCGCACTTACACAAAAACAGCCCACGTAATCCTGAATTCCAGAATCTTTGGGGGCGATAAAATCTGCCAATGCGATATTGGGAACGCCTTCCCGTTTTTTGAGTTGTTGGCGAAGTGTTCTGAAAATGAAGGTTTTATTACTGTTCTCGACTGCCTGCCCGTCCGGCAGGCGGGCGCTCGAACTGACAACTTCAATATCATCCTCATCAACTTGATTTGCAGGAAACAGCCCGAAAATGGCCCTGGCCTTCAATAATTTTTCATCCAACACCTTCTTCAAAAGCTCCTTGGCATCCTTGAAAAGTTCCTTGGCTTGCTCACCAACAACCTCATCGGTCAAAATATCGGGATATTTTCCGTGCAGGTCCCAACTTCGGAAAAAAGGAGACCAATCGATAAATTCCTCCAATTTGGTCAACTCGAAATCTTCCAAAACTTGAATACCCAACTGGTTCGGTTTTTTGATCTCTGATGGGTTCCACTCGATTTTCAGCTTGTTTTCTCTGGCCTGCTCTAAGGTCAAATATTCCTTATGCTTGGAGCGTTTCAAAAACTTGTCCCGAAAGCTCTCGTAATCCAGTTTGATGTTCTTTTTATAGCTAACGGAAGTTTCATCCTGAAGCAAATCGCCCACCACCGTTACCGCTCTGGAGGCATCGTTGACGTGAACCACAGCCTGACTGTATTGCGGGTCAATTTTTACCGCGGTATGGGCCTTGCTCGTGGTGGCTCCTCCAATCAATAGGGGAACATCAAAGTTTTGGCGTTCCATTTCTTTGGCCAAAAACACCATTTCATCCAAGGATGGGGTGATCAGCCCACTCAACCCGATTATATCCACTTGCTCTTCCTTGGCCTTATTGATGATTTTCTCAGGCGGAACCATCACGCCCATATCCACAATTTTATAATTGTTGCAGGCCAATACCACGCTCACAATATTCTTTCCAATATCGTGCACATCGCCTTTTACGGTGGCCATCAGTACTTTTCCAGCAGGCTTGGCATTTTCGTCTTTTGATGCTTCAATGTAGGGGGTCAAATACGCTACGGCCTTTTTCATCACCCTAGCTGATTTCACCACCTGTGGCAGAAACATTTTTCCGCTTCCGAAAAGGTCGCCCACCACATTCATTCCGGTCATTAAATTGCCTTCAATAACCTGTAACGGTTTAGCGGCTTGTTGGCGTGCCTCTTCCACATCTTCAATGATATATTGATCAATCCCTTTGACCAAAGCACGGGTAATACGATCCTGTAATGGCTCTTCCCGCCAAGATAGGTCCACTTTGCTTTCCCTTGCCTTACCAACCACGGTCTCCGCAAATTCCAAAAGCCGTTCTGTGGCATCATCCCTTCTGTTGAGCAGTACATCCTCCACATGTTCCAATAAATCTTTGGGAATATCGTCATACACCTCCAACATGGTTGGGTTAACGATGCCCATGTTCATTCCCGCTTTAATGGCGTGGAACAAAAAAGCCGAATTAATAGCTTCCCGCACCGGATTGTTCCCCCTGAATGAGAAGGAAACGTTGCTCACCCCTCCACTGACACTACAATAGGGCAGATTTTCACGGACCCACTGGGTACCTTCAATGAAATCGAGTGCATTGCGTTTGTGTTCATCCATTCCGGTGGCCACTGGGAAAATGTTCAAGTCGAAGATGATATCCTCTGGCGGAAAATTCACCTCATTGACCAATATATCATACGAGCGCTTTGCAATTTCTATACGACGGTCCAGGGTATCGGCCTGACCCACTTCGTCAAAAGCCATAACGATTACAGCGGCACCATAGCGCTTTATCAGCTTTGCATGACGAATAAACTCTTCCTTACCTTCTTTTAAGCTGATGGAATTCACCACACATTTCCCCTGCACCACCTGAAGTCCAGCTTCGATGATTTCCCATTTGGAACTATCGATCATGATGGGCACCCGGGCAATATCGGGTTCGGAAACAATGAGATTCAGGAATCTGACCATGGCTTCCTTACCATCGATCAGCCCATCATCCATGTTCACGTCAATGATTTGGGCACCACCTTCTACTTGGTCTCGGGCAACATCAAGAGCCTCATCAAACTTTTCTTCTTTGATCAGTCTTAAAAACCGCTTTGAACCGGCCACATTGGTGCGCTCCCCCACATTGATGAAATTGCTTTCCGGGGTTACGATCAAGGGCTCGAGGCCGCTTAATTTTAAATATCTCTGCTCATTCTCTTTTGCCATAAGTCTAAACTATGCTAAAGTCAAAAGTTTTCTGGGTTCATACTCTTTTACCAAATCGGCAATGGCCTTAATATGCTCTGGTGTGGTTCCGCAGCAACCTCCCACGATGTTTACCAAGCCTTTTTCCACATACTCCTTGATTTGAGCTGCCATTTGCCCTGGGGTCTCATCGTACTCCCCAAAGGCATTGGGCAATCCGGCATTGGGGTGCGCTGAGGTGGCAAATTCTGATTTTGCCGAAATCACCTCCAAATGAGGCACCAATTGTTTGGCGCCCAAGGCACAGTTGAACCCAACAGATAAAATTGGAATATGGGAAATTGATATTAAAAAAGCTTCGGCTGTTTGTCCGGACAAGGTTCTTCCCGAAGCATCGGTAATGGTACCGCTCACCATCACGGGAACCTCAATATTTCGTTCATCTTTTACTTCTTCAATGGCAAAAAGGGCCGCTTTTGCGTTGAGGGTATCAAAAATGGTTTCCACCAATAAAATATCGGAGCCGCCATCCAAGAGGGCCTCTACTTGTTGTTTGTAGGCTATGCGAAGTTCATCAAATGAAATGGCACGATAGCCTGGATCGTTGACATCGGGGGACATGCTGGCCGTTTTGTTGGTCGGGCCAATACTTCCTGCCACAAACCTCGGTTTGCTTGGATTCTTTTTGGTAAATTCTTCAGCAACCTGTTTTGCGATTTTGGCAGATTCGTAGTTCAACTCATAAACCAATTCTTCCATACCATAATCGGCCATGGCAATGGTAGTACCCGAAAAGGTGTTGGTTTCAATAATGTCCGCTCCGGCTTCCAAATACACCCGGTGAACCTCAGCGATGGCCTGTGGCTGGGTCAAGGACAATAAATCGTTGTTTCCCTGCAAATCACTGGGCCAATCCTTGAATCGTTCGCCCCTAAAATCAGCTTCCCCGAATTTATAACGCTGTAACATGGTGCCCATGGCGCCATCCAGCACTAAAATCCGTTTCTTCAATATGACTTCAATTTTTTCCATAGTACAATCTCCCTTACAAAAGGACATGGATGCATCAAGAAAATGTGGAAAATACTGTTGGAATGTATTCTTTTGTTATCCTTCCCAATTCCCAATGGTAGGTTTATCCTCCATGAGGTCCTGAAACCGGTTCAGGACGGGTAGAATGTAGCACCTTCTCGAAGTCGAGGGTTGCTAAGGCTTCACAGGGTCCAATCCCTCCACCTTTCTTGATAACCATTACAAGTTTTATATGAACTGAGGTGCAAATTAACGGCACTCGAGAATGAAAAGCAAAAAAAGAGCCGCTAATTTTCATATTAGCGGCCCATTTGTGGGATATATAACAGAAGATCAAATCATCATGCCGCCAGAGACCTCAATTCGTTGGGCATTGATCCATTTGGCCTCCTCGGTGCACAAGAACGCTACCACACCACCAATATCGCTGGGAATGCCAACACGACCCAAGGCGGTGAAATTGGCAATGGCCGCTCTTTTGCCTTCATCATTTTTGTTGGTACCCCCTCCAAAATCCGTTTCAATGGCACCGGGGGCCACCACATTTGACCTGATTTTTCGTTCTCCCAATTCTTTGGCTTGATATCGGGTCAGTGCCTCTATGGCTGCTTTCATTGATCCATAGACTGAATAGCCCGGAAAAGAAAATCGTGCCAACCCACTTGAGATATTTACGATACCTCCGCCGTCTGCCATGATGGGCAACATTTTTTGGGTTAAGAAAAAGGCTCCCTTAAAATGAATATCCACAAGGGCATTGAATTGCTCTTCGGTTGTTTCACTGATGGGTGCATTGATTCCAATCCCGGCATTGTTGATCAAGAAATCAATTTGTTTTGCTCCAAAATGGGAATCAATTACTTTCTTGACCTCCTCCACAAATGCATCGAAGCTATGATTGTCTGCCACATCCAACTGCAGTGCATAGGCTTTTTGACCGATTTTTTCAATTTCATTCACCGTTTTGTCGGCTTCTTCTTTGTAACTGCGGTAGGTCAGTAATACGTTCAATCCTTTTTTGGCGAGGTTGATGGCCATATCCTCACCCAGTCCCCGGCTACCACCGGTTACCAATGCTATTTTATCTTTGCTCATTGTATTTGATTTTTTGATTACAAAGCAAAATTAGCTTGGCATGCTTGGGTCAGGTTGCAAGCATCAAACTGTTTTTTGTAAAAATCAAACAATGGAAAGATTTAGATCATGGCACCTCCGGTGACCTCAATGCGTTGGGCATTCACCCATTTGGCATCTTCGGTGCACAAAAAGGCGACCACTCCCCCAATGTCATCGGGCCTGCCCACACGCCCCAATGCCGTTCCTTGGATAATGAACCCTCTTTTTGTTTCATTGGTCTTGTTTTCACCGCCGCCAAAATCGGTTTCAATGGCACCGGGCGCCACGGTGTTGGCCGATATTTTCCGAGCTGCCAATTCCTTGGCCAAGTATCGGGTGAACACCTCAACGGCACCTTTCATAGAGGCATAAGCCGAGCATGTGGGGAAAGCATATCGCACCAGCCCCGAAGAGATATTGATGATCCGTCCACCGTCATTGAGATACGGCAAGGCTTTTTGGGTAAAGAAATAAACGCCCTTAAAGTGGATGTTGAACATTTCATCAAACTGCTCCTCAGTAGTTGTGGCAAAAGGTTCATAAATCCCAGTCCCGGCATTATTGACCAGAAAATCAAATTTGGGTTTGCCCATTTCCTTTTCCAAAGCGTTACCAAGCTCGTCAAAAAAGGCATCAAACGTTTTTATTTTCAAGGTATCCAATTGCTGGGCATACCCCCACTGACCTTCTTTTTTAATTTGGGCGATTACTTTATCCGCACTTGCTTTATCAGTATGGTAAGTAATCACCACATCAATTCCTTTTTTGGCCAAGTTGATGGCCATATCAGCACCGAGGCCTCTACTGCCCCCGGTTACCAATGCTATTTTTTTATCTGACATTTTTTTGTTTTTTGAAAATCAAACCAGCGTTTTGTTCCTAAATTTCAAGGGGGACATTGCCGCTCGCTTTTTAAAAAAATTGGAAAAATGGGCCACTTCCTCAAAGCCCAAGCTAAAGGCGACTTCAGAAATATTCCAATCGGTGTTGTTGAGCAGGATCTTGGCTTCCTCAAAGATTCGTGAATGGATAATGGCCGTAGTGGTACTCCCCGTGGTTTCCTTGAGTACCTTGTTCAAATGATTGGCATGTACCGCCAAACGTTCCGCAAAATCGTTGGCCGTTTTTAGCCCCAATCGTTGTGCTGGGGAATTTATTGGAAACTGGCGTTCCAACAACTCCACAAACAAATCGGTGATTCGGGTCGCTGCATTTTTCCCATTTTCAAGGGGTTCCACGGGATTTAATTTTTGACCCAAGTGCAATAGTTCGATCACATAAGCCCTTATCAAATCAAATTTATAGGGATAGTCCGATGAGAGTTCTTTGTCTATCTTCTTGAACAGCTGTTCCAGTTCCCCATAATCTTCATCAGAAATATTGAAAATGGGATATCCACCGGGTTGAAACAGGGGTAAATTGTCCAGAATCACCCCACTTTTATCCTTGGATAAAAAATTGTCGGTGAACACACAAAAATATCCTGACTGATCACTATCCAAAGGGACATAATGATATGGGATTTTCGGAGAAGCGAACAACAATGCCTTATTTTCAATATGAATTGACTTATCGGCATACTCGGCTTTGTTCCGTCCATTGATCAAACTTATCTTGAAATAGGAACGTTGATCGTAGCGCATTTCCCCCTTGTCCAACCGCGTGCGATACTCATCAATCTTAAAAACATTGAAATGCCCAACGTCCTTTCCAATATTATCTGGAATGGGAAGACTGAGCTTGCTGTAAAAATCGCGTAAGGTGAACAGGCTTTGCATAATGTTGTAAAAATCAAATATAATGGATAAAAAAACACCTTCCTAAATTGCTTCGGGAAGGTGCTTTTAGTACTATATGATTTTTATCTTAATTGATGCTCTGCACCACTTCTTTTTTGGCTTCTTTTTTGGAACCATCAAATCCTTCAACGCCACCAACCGTAGTATATTTCATTACATACCGCTTGTCTGGATTGATAATTTGGTAGGCAAACTGGCACATTACCGCTGCTTCGTGGAACCCGGACAGGATCAATTTTAATTTTCCTGGATACGTATTTACATCACCTATGGCAAACACCCCTGGAATATTGGTCTGATAATCCTTGGCATTGTTCACTTTGATGGCATTTTTCTCAATTTCCAAGCCCCAGTCACCAATTGGACCTAATTTGGGAGACAGTCCAAATAATGGAATAAAGAAATCCGTTTCCACATAGGTTTGTTCCTTTTCATCATCATTGTATTTGATGACCACTGCGTGCAGGTCATCTTTACCATGAATTTCCTTAACCTCAGCTTTGGTAAAAAGTTGAATTTTGCCCAATTTGGCCAATTCCCTAGCCTTCTCAACGGAGTCCAATGCACCCCTAAACTCATTTCTTCGGTGCACCAAGGAAACTTCGGAAGCTATATCGGCCAAGAAAATGGCCCAATCCAATGCAGAGTCACCTCCACCGGAAATCACCACTTTTTTATCCCGGAATTGCTCTGGGTCTTTGACCATATATTCCACACCCTTACTTTCAAAGAGTCCAATATTGGGAATCATTGGTTTTCTGGGTTCAAAAGACCCCAATCCACCGGCAATGACCACAACTGGGGCATGGTGCCGAGTCCCTTTGGTAGTGGTTACAATGAACGACCCATCTTCTTGTTTTTCCAAGGTCTCGGCGCGTTCACCCAACGTAAAACCGGGCTCAAAAGGCTTAATTTGTTCCATCAATTTGTCCACCAAATCCCCGGCCAATATCTCTGGATAGGCGGGAATATCGTAAATGGGCTTTTTGGGATAAATCTCGGAGCATTGTCCTCCGGGTTGTGCCAAAGCATCAATCAAATGGCACTTCAACTTTAACAATCCTGCTTCAAAAACGGTGAACAATCCCGTTGGTCCTGCTCCAATTATTAGTATGTCTGTTTTGATCATAATTTTCCTTTTAAAATATTGTAGTCCCCTTCGACTCCGCTCAGGGCACTATTCAGGCGTGACAGTTTTATACTTTTCAAACAATTCTTTTCCCTTGGTTTGATATTCTTTTTGAATATCCACTATATTTTGACGGTGGTTGACCACCTCTCCTATAATAATTATGGCAGGATTGGCTAACTGCTGCTCCTTTGCCTTGTGCTCAATGGAAGCAACAGTGCCAATACCCACTTTTTCGTTTTCAGTGGTTCCATTTTGAATTATGGCCACTGGCGTATGTTGTTTCCCCTCTTCTTTGAAGAGCTGCATGATTTCTCCCAATTTTGACATCCCCATAAGGATGACCACCGTGGCATTGGACTTTGCGGCCAAAGCCACATCCTTGGATAATTTATGCTCTTTTGTGGTGCCTGTAATCACCCAAAAACTTTCAGCCGCCCCTCTTTTGGTGACAGGGATGTTCTGCGAAGCTGGTACGGACACTGAGGATGAAATCCCTGGAACCACAGCCACATCAATACCCTGTTTTGCAGCGTACTCCATTTCTTCAGCGCCACGGCCAAAAACAAAAGGGTCACCCCCCTTTAAACGCACTACATGCACACCTTGTGAGGCTCTTTGCACAATCAGTTCATTGATTTGCTGTTGTTGATAGCGATAACATCCTTTTCGTTTGCCCACAAAAATGTGTTCCGCATCGGGTGCATATTCCAATAACTCTGGATCTACCAAAGCATCGTACAGCACCACATCGGCACTTTGCAAGGCCTTGATACCCTTAAGGGTAATCAGGTCCAAATCTCCGGGGCCAGCCCCAACTACAGTCAACTTTCCGCTATGCATGTTCCAACTCCAATTTTCTATAATTCTCCAAGCTTTCCAACACACTTTTGGCATCTTCCAAATAGCTTTTGGCAAATGCTTCGGATGGCTCATTCTTGTTCAACTGAAGTGCCAAACGTTCAAAACTTCCATCAAATGTTATCTTTCCGGCTGCCACATACAACTCATCAAAATCCTTGATGATGCTTGCATGGGTGTTTACCTTCACTTTCTCCGCTGTCAATAACGCTTTGGCAGAATTGACAATGGATTGATAAGCGTAATAGATACTGGCCGCCCATTTGCCTTCATTAATGGCCTGCTCTGCATTCTCAATTTTTTCCTGGCTTTCCAAGAATAAGGTGGCCACCAAATCGACAATGACCCCGGCACATTCCCCTATACCGATTTCTTTTTTATATTTTTCCTCATTCCCCCAATCGATGAAATCTTCTGGAGTGAGATTGTCCACATCTGTCAAGGGCTTCAAAATATCATAGAAATAGTGCTGTCCTTTTTCGGCGTAATATTCTGTATACGAAGCTCCATTTCCATTGGCTTCAAAATCATCCAAAATTAACCGAAGTGCCTGAGGACCTCTTTTACTTGGAATTTTGGCTACTTTATCGGCAAACACACCCTTTCCATCACCTAAATTTCCTCCACCCAACAATACTTGTAAAGCTGGAGCCACCAATTTGTCCTTGGTACGGACAGACATTCCCTGAAACCCAATGTGGGCCATGTTGTGCTGCCCGCAAGCGTTCATACATCCACTGATTTTAATGACCACATCTGGATTATTGATGTAATGCGGGTATTCTGCCTTGATCACGCGTTCCAACTCATCTGCGATTCCAGTGCTACTGGCAATCCCCAAATTACAGGTATCCGTTCCTGGGCAAGCAGTGATGTCCAAGGCCTTGTTGTAACCGGCTTCTGCAAAGCCCAATCGCTTCAATTCTTGGTAAAAGAAAGGAACCAGTTCCTCCTTTACAAAAGGAATCAATATATTTTGTCTAAGGGACAAACGAATCTCACCAGCGGCATATTCCTGTACCAATTTGGCCAATTCCCGGGCTTTATCGGTATAAAAATCCCCTAAAAGCACCTTAATTCCGATGGCGACGTAGCCTTCCTGCTTTTGGGGCACCAAGTTGGTGGATTTCCATTGTTCGAAAGCTTCTTTGTCCTCAATGGCAACTTCTGGCGTTTCCACCTCGGCCACCTTGGTTTTGGGATAGCTGTTAAAGTCTATCGGGTACGATTTCACAGGTATGGCCAGTTGCTCTTCTTCCAACAACTCTTTGAAGCCATCCAATCCGATATCCTTCAATAAGAATTTCATCCGTGCCTTGGCACGACTTTTTCGTTCTCCATATCGGTCAAAAACCCGAATTACACCTTCCATTAACGGAATGATCTTGTCCGTTGGCAAAAAGCTATACAACTCGTCAGCATGACGGGGTTGTGAGCCCAAACCACCGGCCAATAATACCTTAAAGCCTCTTTCCCCATTCTGGATTTTGGCGATAAAGCCCAGATCGTGCATGTAGGACAATCCGGTGTCGGCATCACTGGCAGAAAAGGAAACCTTGAATTTTCTTCCCATTTCCTGCCCGATGGGATTTCGCAAGAAGTACTCAAATACCGCATGGGCATAGGGCGAGACATCAAAAGGTTCATCCACATCAATACCGGCTGTTTCACTGGCAGTAACATTTCTAACCGTATTCCCGCAGGCTTCCCGAATGGTGACCTCGTCTTTTTCCAATTGGGCCCATAGTTCTGGGGTGCGTTCCAAGTCCACGTAGTGAATCTGGATATCTTGACGGGTGGTTATGTGCAACCGACCCCTTGAATACTCATCGGAAACATCACAGATCCGCAATAGCTGATTGGAGGTCACTTTACCATAAGGCAATTTGATCCGCACCATTTGAACCCCTGGCTGACGCTGTCCATAAATTCCTCTGGCCAAACGCAAACTCCGAAACTTTTCCTCGTCCGTTTCACCACCTTTGAACTGGCGAATTTTCTTCTCCAATTCAATGATGTCTTTTTCAACTACCGGATTTTCTATTTCTGTTCTAAAGCTCTTCATATTTCTTTTTTTCCTATCTATTTAATAGGTTTACTCATAAAATTTTATTGCACTATTTTTTGGTAGTCTTATTGTAAATGAATTCCACATTCCCTGGTTTCCAATGCTTTGACTGGATCAAAATAGGTGCTGTTTTTTGGCAGGTTATGCTCTTCCAGATACTTATCCAAATCATCATCGGTCCAATAATAAAAGGGACTTATCTTCAGGATACCATCCTTACTATAGCTCAAAATATCTTTAGAGCTTCTCAACTCCGTTTGCCGTATTCTTATATTGGAAAACCAAATATCCGGCTTAAAATCGGCCAAAGCCCTTCGAAAGGGTTCAAGTTTAACAATCTCGGAAAACTCAGCGTGTTCGGGTTGATCAATAGAGGGAAAACCCAAGCGATGTTCGGTAAAAGCCTTGGTTTCCTTTGGAACATAAGTGTTTAGATTAAGATTGAGCAAAGAGGTCAAGTATGCCGCATGCTCATATGTTTCAGGCAAATTATAGCCCGTATCACACCAAACCACATTAATCCCAGGATCAATACTATGGAATGTATTTAGGAGAACAGCTGAGTATTTGCCAAAGCTTGTGGTAACAATTCTTCTTTTTGACAATTGTAATGCCCAACTGATGATTTCCTCGGGAGGTATTCCTCTAAATTGCCTATTATAATGATCTATATTGATATTTAGCGCCATATTATATAATGTCTATCGTTTTAGTAGGAATTTCAAAAATAGAATTAATTTCTGGAACAAAAAGTAAAATGAATCTTAAAATTACTTTTAGCCTATCGTTTTAGTAGATTACAACAAATCATCCAAATCTGTTATAAAATCTTCACTGAAACCAATACATATTTTAGGATATCAAATCGGCCAAGGTATTGTTCCGATACACTTCCAAAGCACTGTCCCTAACTTGTAGCATTAATTTGTGGACGGAGCATTCAATTTCGTCCGGGCAGTCATCACATTTCTCGTAGAAGTTTAAGCTAACGCAAGGGACCATGGCAATAGGGCCTTCCAAAACCCGCATCACGGCGGTCATGGGAATCTCTTTGGGTTCTTTTATCAAGTAGTAGCCTCCCCCTTTTCCTTTTTTTGAACCGAGGAATCCGTTCCGTCTGAGGGTCAGTAAAATACTTTCCAAAAATTTCTGGGAAATATTCTCGTGCTTGGCAATCTCTGCTATTTGAACAGGTTCTTTTGTTCCCACGGAAGCGAGATAGGTAAGTGCTTTTAGGCCATATTTTGTCTTCTTGGACAGCATCCCACGAATATAGCGAAAATTAACAATCCGCCTCCCGAAAAATCATAGCTCTTCACCGACTAGTCCAACGCCTGCTCAATATCAGCTATGATGTCCTGAATATGCTCCAACCCTACCGAAACCCGTACCATTCCATCTGAAATGCCTACGGATTCGCGATCTTCCTTGCTCAGTTTACTGTGCGTGGTGGATGCAGGATGTGTAACAATGCTCCTGGCATCTCCCAAATTGGCCGAAAGGGACAACAGTTCTATGTTATCAAAGAATTTTCTTCCCGCATCAAGACCGCCTTTCACCTCAAAAGCAACTACGCAACCTCCGGCCTTCATCTGCTTTTTGGCCAATTCGTACTGCGGATGCGATTTTAGAAAGGGATACTTGACCCATTCAATCTTATCATGACCTTCCAAATAGGTGGCCAATTCCAAAGCATTGGCGCAATGTCTATCTACCCGAAGGGCCAAGGTCTCCAAACTTTTGGACAATACCCATGCATTGAAAGGGGAAAGTGAGGGTCCTGTAATACGTGAAAAACGATACACTTTATCCACCAATTCATTGCTTCCTACAGTAATTCCAGCCAGAACCCTGCCTTGGCCATCCATCAATTTTGTCCCGGAATGGATGACCAAATCGGCTCCAAATTTTATGGGCTGCTGTAGATAGGGCGATGCAAAACAATTATCGATGATAAAAATTAAACCATGTTTTTTGGCGATGTTACCCAAACGTTCCAAATCCAACACATCAACCCCAGGGTTTGTGGGCGATTCCACAAAAATGATTTTGGTCTTGGATGTGATCAGCCCTTCTACAGCGTCCAAATCATTGGCACCAAAATAACTCGTGCTGATGTTCCATTTTGGAAAAAACTGGGTGAACAGTGTGTGTGTAGATCCAAAAACACTTTTGCAGGACACAATATGGTCCCCACTTTCCAACAAGGCCGCAAAAGTTGAAAACACGGCTGCCATTCCCGAAGCAAAGGCAAAACCGTTCTCGGCCCCTTCCATTTTGCACACTTTATCAATAAACTCCGAAGAGTTGGGGTTGGAGTACCGGGAATAAATGTTTCGGTCCTTTTCTTCTGCAAAAGAAGCACGCATGTCCTCGGCATCCTCAAACACAAAACTGGAGGTCAGGTACATGGGGCTGGAATGCTCCAAAAATTGGGTGCGTTCCATTTGTGTCCGTATGGCTTCTGTTTCGAATTGTCTTTTTCCCATTATATTATATTCTATTTGTGGCTTCGACTCCGCTCAGCCACCCGACATTTGACAAGGTATCTGAGCATGGCCGAAGCTATATCTTTTCTGCTATTCTTAAAATATCACCAAACACCCCTCTGGCCGTTACAGCGGCTCCCGCTCCGGCACCTTGGATCACCAAGGGGTTTTCTCCGTAGGATTCCGTATAAATCTCAATAATGGAATCGGACCCTTTTACTTGCCCCAGTGCACTTTGCTTGGGAACAGAAATCAATTTTACCTCCAAAATACCCTTGTCCTGTTGCAAATCGCCATACAAATCTCCTACGTATCGAAGGACATGCCCTGCTTCTTGATCATTTTTGATTTTGGCATAGACCTCATCCATCTCTTCGATTCGGGAGTTGAAATCCTCAAATGAAAGTGTCCGTAATCCCTCAGGAATTAAATTTTCCACCGCAATATCCGAAAACTCATTTTGAAGGTCCAGTTCCCTGGCCAAGATCAACAATTTTCTACCCACATCATTTCCAGAGAGATCTTCTCTTGGGTCGGGCTCGGTAAATCCTTTTTCCATCGCTTCTTTTATGATGGATGAAAAGGAGGTGTCCACCTCAGAAAAGGTGTTGAAAATATAACTCAATGAGCCTGAAAACACCCCTTTGATTCGGGTTATGTTCTCACCGGACAAGTGCAACAGTTTAATGGTGTCAATTAGCGGAAGTCCTGCCCCTACATTCGTCTCGTATAGGTATTGCTTTTGGTTTTTATCCAAGCACTTCCTGATGGATTTGTATTTCTCAAAGCTGAGGGTATTGGCAATCTTGTTGGATGAGACCAAGTCAAAACCATGCTTGATCAACGGCTCATAATTTTCAACAAATGGACTGCTCGCCGTATTGTCAACCGCAATCAGATTTTCCAAATGATGGGTTTTGGCGAAAGCGATGATATCCTCAATTTCATAGGGTTTCCCCTCCTTTTCCAATCTTTTTGCCCAGTTGGAACCAATTCCCTTGGCATCCAAAAGTACTTTTTTGGAATTGGCCACAGCAAAAACCTTTAGATCGATGCCCTTTCGTTCTTCAATACTTTTATTGGAATCCAATAGCTGTTTGATCAAAGTACCCCCCACATTCCCATGTCCAAATAGGGCCAGGTTGATTTTCTTGGCAATTCCAAAAATCTGTCCGTGAATTACATTGATGGCCTTGTGCAAATCGGTTTTTTTGACCACCATGCTCACATTTTTACCCGTTACGGTATTGTTGAAGAGCAAAGGAATCACCTGATTCTTCGCCAAGGCATTGAACGGCTTGTGGAAACTGCTCAAATCCATGCCCACAATGGAAATCACCGAAACATCCTTGATAACGGTTATCTGGTTGATATCCTGTGAGGAATAATCGGTTTCAAACTCTTGATCCAACACTTTTTTGGCCTTTTGCGCTTTGGTGGCATCCACAACCAGACCAATACCACGCTCGGAAGACCCTTGAGAAATGATCCCCACACTGATGCCATTTTGGCCCAAGGCCCTAAAGATTCGGGCATCAATGCCCACTTTGCCCAAAAGCCCCCGCCCTTCTAGATTGATCAAGGCCATGTGATCCAACACCGACAGGGATTTTATGCCTCCGTTATTCGTTTTGGGTCCAATCAATGTACCTTGGTTATCATCATTAAAGGTGTTGCAAATCCTTAAGGGAATGTTCTTTTCAATCAATGGGATAATGGTCTTGGCGTGCAGGATGTTGGCCCCAAAATTGGCCAACTCGTTGGCTTCATCATAGGAAATGACATCAATCAACCTCGCATCTGGAACCAAATCTGGGTTTGCCGTGAAAATCCCATCCACATGGGTGTAATTGATCAATTCCGAAGCGTCCAAAAAGTTGGCCAAAAGTGCCGCGGAATAATTGGTCCCATTTCTCCCCAAGGTGGTGGTGACTCCAGTTTTAGTGGATGCAATGAACCCGGTGACCACAGGAATGGTATCCGCATCCAAATCGTGGAAACAGCGAATCACATTTTCCTTTGAAATGCTTTGGTCCACCTCGGCATTGTTATGGACATCATCGGTTTTGATCAAGCTTCTTGAATCAATCAGCTGCGCTTTTAATCCCAATTGGTTCAAAAGAGCAGTGACGGTCTTGCCAGAAATCAACTCCCCAAAGGACAACAATTCATCCTTGGTGCGAAGGCTATAATCGCCGGTAAGCGACACTCCATTTAGAATCTTTTCAATGGCTCTGAGTTCCTCTTCAATGTCAACGCCATCAAAATTATTCTTTTGATAGGTGGCAAAAGATTTCAAATTATCATCAAAATCCAATCCTCCGGCAGCCTTTTCCAGCATGTTTTCCAGCTGATCCGTGGCCTTTCCCCTAGCAGAGACCACAACGGCAAAATGCTCATGTTCTTCTGCCCGTTTGCCAATGATCTTCAACACGCGTTCAATCCCCTCTCCATTGGCCAAAGATTTTCCGCCAAACTTCAAAATCTTGATGCGCTCATGCTTGCCATTCTTTTGAAAAACGGTTTCCAACAGTTTTTCCAACTGCTCAAATTCCATCAAAAAGGCATCATGCCCATGCAAAGATTGCACTTCACCGTAGGTGACATTGGTATTGGCCTGGGCCAAACGCTTAAAGGTTTCCTTGTTTTCCTCAGCGGTAAAGAACAAATCCGAATTGACCCCAACTATATGAATCTTGGTATCGCTATCTTGAAGTGCCTTGAAGGCTTCATCCCCATTTCGGGTAATGTCGATGGTCCTCAAAAGTTGATTCATCAATTTATAGGCCGACAATTGAAAACGCTCCTGCAATTTCTTTCCGTGGTGCATCAACCAACTTTCCACATTAAAGACCTGAAGCTCCTCATTGGTGCTTCGTTTAAAGCGCTCCTTGAAGGATTCCGGGGTGCGATAGCACAACATCGCATGCATACGGGCATCGTGAACGGGTTGTTTGGAATTGATCAAAAACTGCTCTTGAATCTGACAGTTGGCAATCAACCAATCGGTGGACTTCCAATCGGAAGCCACTGGAATCAGATGTTCTGTAATAGCTGTGTTCAATGCGGCCATTTCCCAGGCAATTCCACCACCCAAAGAACCGCCAATGATGGCAAATAGACGGTCAATTTGTAATTGTTCCAGTCCCAAAAGAAAGATACGGGCAATATCACCAGCCACAAAATCCTTGTAGTTCTCAATGACAAAGCCATCATAACCGTTCCCGGGAATGTTAAAGGCCAAAATGGTGTAGGTATCGGTATTGATGCACTTGCCCTCGCCTACCAAATCGGACCACCAGCCTTCTTCGCCCGCCACATTGGAATTTCCTGTAAGGGCATGGTTCACCAATACAATTGGGGCGGAATGAAGAGGTTGACCAAAAAGCTGATAGGACAGTTTTAGGTCTAGGGTAGTGCCATTTTGGGTGGTAAATTGTTCTATGTTCAGATGCTGTAGCATTCTAAGTACTAATTACAAATATTCTTTTATGAAACATCTCGAAAGCTCCTTCGACTGCGCTCAGGATGACATCTCGATGTGACATCTTTGTTTCATTTAAATGGCGGCAAAGGCCTGCTCCAAATCGGCCTTTAGATCGGATAGATCCTCCAAGCCAACACAAAGTCGAATGAGGTCTTTAGTCACCCCGGTGGACTCTTGGTCGGCATCACTCAACTGTTGATGGGTTGTGCTTGCCGGGTGGATGATCAATGATTTTGTATCTCCAATATTGGCCAGAAGGGAAAACAGTTTGGTTTCATCCACTATTTTCTTGGCATCATCAAAGCCTCCTTTAACACCAAAGGTAACCACTCCACTTTGCCCTTTGGGCAAGTACTCGTCGGCCAAAGCTTTGTATTTGCTGGATTCCAATCCTGGATAGTTCACCCAAGTGACCTCATCCCTATCTTCCAACCATTTGGCCAAGTCCAACGCACTTTCACTGTGTCTTTTCATACGAATGTCCAACGTTTCCAATCCTTGAATGATTTGGAACGCATTGAAAGGGCTCAAACATGCGCCGTGATCCCGCAATCCTTCAATCCTAACTTTGGCTATAAAGGCTGCTGGACCTAAGGCCTCATGATAGACCAATCCATGGTATCCGGGAGAAGGCGAAGTGAATTCGGGAAATTTCCCATTGGCCCAATCAAAGGTACCGGCATCAATGATGGCTCCGCCTAAAGCTGTTCCATTTCCGTTGATGTATTTGGTCAATGAGTGAATGACAATATTGGCCCCGTATTCAATCGGATTGAGCAAAGCCGGGGATGCAACAGTATTATCCACAATAAAGGGGACTTTGGCCGCTTTGGCTTCTTTGGAAATGGCCTTTAGGTCCAATACATCCAGTTTGGGATTGCCCAAAGACTCCACAAAGATAGCTTTGGTATTCTCTTGAACGGCCTTCCCAAAATTAGCTGGATCCGAAGGATCTACAAAGGTTGTGGTAATGCCCAAACGAGGGAGGGTTACACTGAACAAATTGTAGGTTCCTCCATATAGACTGTTTGAGGATACAATATGATCTCCCGCTTTCAACAAGACCAATAATGCGGTGTTGATGGCTCCAGTTCCGGAAGAAGTTACCACGGATGCAATCCCGCCTTCCAGTGCCGCCAGACGTTGTTCCAAAATATCATTGGTGGGGTTGTTGATCCGGGTGTAAATGTTTCCAAACTCGGCCAAGGAAAAAAGGTTGGCGGCATGGTCTGAATTGTTGAACACATAGGCGGTACTCTGATAAATGGGCACTGCCCGTGTTCCGCCGTTAACAGTTACATCGTGACCTGCATGTAGGGCATTGGTAGAAAATTTTTGATCGCTCATGACTTTTGTTTGTTTAATTAATACATCGATAAAATAAAAAAGCCAAACCCTGCAGGCATTGCCCTTAGGAATAATCAAAAAGTTATAAGAAAGTGAAATCGAAAAATGTCGATTGTCGTTATCTATTCCCGCATGGGATAGAATGTAGCACCTTCATGACACTAGGGGTCAAGGGTTGCTAAGGCTTCACAGGGTCTATTCCCTCCGCCTTTCTTGATAACTATTCAATACGTGTTTGAACTTCGTGGGACAAATATACTGATGGAAAAACCGAAATTCCTAATCTTTTTGGAAAAATTCACAGCAAAACCATTATTCCACCTACTTTAAAACCGAGAATTCAATATTGGAATCCGTGAACACCGTATGGGTCTGGGTTTTAAAATCCGATTCATCTGCCTTAAAGATGTTCTCCACATAAGTTTGTGGATTCAAATCAATCAACGGGAACCATGTGCTCTGGACCTGAACCTGTAATTTGTGGCCTTTTTTGAAGGTGTGGAAGACATCCTGTAGTTTGATGTTCACATCGGTTTTCTTGTTTGGTGTGAAAGGCTCTGGATGGGAAAAACTGTTCCTGAACCTGCCCCGAAGCACTTCGCTGCGGACCATTAAATGGTAATTGCTCATTCTAAGGTGGTCCTGCATTTCTTCGTTGGTCTCAACATCGGCGGGATGCACATCGATGATTTTTACGATCCAATCAGCGGCTGTGCCTGTGGTGGCCACTTTTAATTTTGCCATGATATCACCTGCCAAGGTCAAATCTTCATCCAATACATCGGTTTCAAAAACCAAAACATCGGAACGTCGAGCCGCAAAACGTTGGTCATCCGTCATATATTTTCTGGGGGTGAAAACGGTTTTTACATCTTCGGAATACGGCACCGGTTTTTTAATGTCACTGATAAACTGGATTCCTGTGGTTCCTTGTTGCTCTGCAGTGAGCTCTTGATTTTCGGAAAGGTACATGGTCTGTTTTACCATGTTCTCTGGTGGCCATGTATCGTATTGTTTCCATTCTTTTTTTCCTGTATCGAATACATAAGCTTCAGGCAAACCAGAATCCATATCACCGTCACCCTTTAAAAAATGATTGAAAAACTTGGTCTCGATATTGTCCTGGAAAAATTCAGCAATGGAATCACCAAAATAATAGTTGCCTACCAAGCTTCGGCCATCCCGTCTGGACCAACGGCCATGGTCCCAAGGCCCAAATACCATGGTATTGTAATTTCCCTCATTGTATTTTTCAATGTTCTTGTAGGTTTCCAAGGGCCCGTACAAATCCTCGGCATCAAACCATCCGCCCACAATCATGGTGGCCACACTGCTCTTTACATCTTTCAAATGCTGAATGAGCCCACGACTCTGCCATAGCTCGTCATAATTGGGGTGTTCCTTTAACTCGTTCCAGAAAAAGTCGTCAGTGACTCCTTCGGGCCGCATGGTGGGTGTATCAGCAGTTTCGTATTCAAAGAAATAATCCAAGTTTTTGAGCGGTCCAGCATCCAGAAAAAATTGATATTGATCTTCTGTCGGAAGTTCTGGCAGCACATACCAAGCCGTATCAATGGCTTGATCGCCATTGGGGCGTGGGGTTCCAAAAAGGGAGGTTGCCCTAAAATAACTCAACAAATAAGCTCCGTTATGGTGAAAATCGTCAAAAAAGAAATCCCCGATAGAGGCCTGGGGCGACGCCGCTTTTAGTGCCGGATGCGCATCCACCGTGGCATAGGTGGCGTAAAACCCAGGGTACGAAATACCCCAAATCCCAACTTTGCCATTGTTGTTCTCCACATTGTTCACCAACCATTCAATGGTGTCGTAGGTGTCCGAGCTTTCATCCACTTGGTCGTTGGAGGTCTTGTTGGGAATATAGGCCCGCATGTTCTCGTAATGCCCCTCGCTCAACCATCTCCCTCGAACATCTTGGTAGACAATGATGTTCCCTTCCTTCATCAAATTCACATTGGGACCGATTTGTGTCCTAAAATTGCCCTCCCCATAAGGTTGCGAACTATACGGGGTTCGCTGCATAATGATGGGGTATTCTTTTGAAGTGTCTTTTGGCGAATAAATAGTGGTGTGCAATTTTACACCATCCCGCATCTCAATATCCACTTCTTGTTTGGTGTAATGGTCGGCTACATAGGTGTCAACCGCTTGTGCTTCGGTCTTGGTTGTTTTTTTACAACTTACCACCACAAACAAGAGACAAAGACTTAGGAACAGAATCCGAACTGAAGTTTTCATGCTTTCGTATTTTGATTCTCTAAAACTACTAAAGTTCGCGGGAGTATGCCAGCAAAAAAACTGTCCAAAAAGTATTGAAATACGTCATTCTGAACCTGCCTGGCCGGTAGGCAGGTTCATTTTCAGAATCCCATAATGCTGATAAACAAATCACTATGAGAACCTGAAACGAGTTCAGGTTGACGAAAACCTGCCTTTTGGACGGCCTTCTACCTTTATTTTAAATGATGGATTTGGATTATAAACCAAAGGCTTCCTTCACTTGATCTACCATGTCCAGTTTTTCCCAAGTGAACAATTCCACTTCTTTCTGAATTCTTCCGTTATAGGGCGATTCAAAGACCTTGGTGACCGTTTGGGGTTCTTTTCCCAAATGACCATAGGCCGCGGTTTCCAAATAAATGGGGTTGCGCAATTTTAATCGGTCTTCAATGGCAAAGGGTCGCATATCAAAAAGTTCTGAGGCTTTTTTGGCAATTTCACCATCGGACATACCAACATTGGATGTACCGTAGGTATCAACAAAAATTGAAGTGGGTTCCACCACCCCAATGGCATAGCTGACCTGTACCAATATTTCATCGGCCACACCAGCGGCCACCAAATTTTTGGCAATATGGCGTGCGGCATAAGCTGCACTTCTATCCACTTTGCTGGGGTCTTTTCCACTGAAAGCACCGCCTCCATGGGCCCCTTTTCCGCCATAGGTGTCCACTATGATTTTACGTCCGGTGAGGCCCGTATCGCCATGAGGCCCACCAATCACAAATTTTCCAGTGGGATTGATATGGTATTTGATTTTATCATTGAACAACAACTGAATGCTCTCGGGCAACAATTGCTTCACTTCCGGAATCAGGATATTGATTACATCCTCCTTTATTTTGAGCAACATCTCTTCATCGGCTCCAAACTCATCGTGTTGGGTGGAAATGACGATGGTATCGATTCGCTGAGGGACGTTATCATCGGAATATTCAATGGTGACCTGCGCTTTTGCATCGGGTCGCAAATAGGTGATTTTGTCGTTCTGCCGTCTTAAATCAGCCAACACCTGAAGGATCTTATGCGAAATATCCAAGGCCAAAGGCATGTAATTATCGGTCTCCTTGGTGGCGTACCCGAACATCATCCCCTGATCACCAGCTCCCTGCTCCTCCTTGCTCCCACGGTCCACACCTTGGTTTATATCTTGCGATTGTTCATGGATCAATGAAATTACACCACAGGAATCGCCACTAAATTTGTACTCCCCTTTGGTGTAGCCAATTTTATTGATCACTTCCCGGGCAATGCTCTGCAAATCCACATAGGTATGGCTTTTCACCTCCCCGGCCAATACCACTTGCCCCGTGGTCACCAAAGTCTCGCAGGCCACTTTGCTATCTGGGTCGAAGGCCAAAAAATTATCCAAAAGCGCATCACTGATTTGATCCGCAATCTTATCTGGGTGTCCTTCACTAACGGACTCTGATGTAAATAAATATGCCATTATTCTTGATTCTTGGGGTAGCTTTGACAAATGCCCTGTAAAGAAGTTCCTTTCCCCGTTGAAGAGATGCCAAATCGGGTTTGGCTTGAACTGCTTTAGCATTTTTAATCCTGAAATTATTCAGGATAAGAGGTTGCAATCAGTCAAATCTATCCTCATTCTGATGGGCAAAAGTACATATTTGGAACTTATTTTAAAACTTTGTTTTATACCGATTTCAAGCATGCCGTACAAATAGTTTTTTTTCTTTGACTGGATATACTTTGTATATTGCGGCACACGTTGGCCTAATCAATAAATACCAACCTTAAAAACACTAACACCCTATGCATATTGCGGTAGCAGGAAACATTGGCGCCGGAAAGACCACCCTGACCAATCTATTGGCAAAACATTACAAGTGGGAAGCCCATTTTGAGGATGTGGTGGACAATCCGTATTTGGATGATTTCTACACGCAGATGGCACGTTGGAGTTTTAACTTGCAGATTTACTTTTTGAACAGTCGCTATCGCCAAATCCTAAAGATCAGGGAATCCGGGAAAAATGTCATCCAAGATCGGACCATTTATGAGGATGCCCACATTTTTGCGCCCAACCTGCACGCCATGGGCTTGATGACCAACCGCGATTATGAAAATTACAAAGGGCTGTTTGAACTGATGGAAAGTTTGGTGCAACCACCCGATCTTTTGATCTATCTGCGCAGTTCCATTCCCAATTTGGTGAACCAAATCCACAAACGGGGGAGGGATTATGAAAATTCCATCTCCATTGACTACTTAAGCCGATTGAACGAACGCTACGAAGCATGGGCCAACACCTATGAAAAAGGTAAATTGCTCATCTTTGATGTGGACGACATCAATTTTGTGGATGAACCTGAAGACTTGGGTACCGTGATCAACCGTATTGATGCGGAGATTCATGGACTTTTTGAGTAAAATCCAAACCAAAACTTTCACCCTTTACCCTTTTCCCTTTTTTATTCTGTGGATATCGGTATATTTAATTGCTGTATGAAATTTCCAGTGGCAATAAATTCATGAAAGCTTTAGTGTACGAAAACTTCCAAGGCGCATTAAATGTTAAATCCGTGCCCGATCCCACACCCAAGAGCCATGGCGTGGTGGCAAAAGTGGAGGCTACTGGACTTTGCCTGAGCGATTGGCATGGCTGGATGGGGCATGATCCCGACATTAAACTCCCACATGTCCCAGGGCATGAGTTGGCAGGCACTGTAGCTTCCATCGGAAAAAATGTTGTGAATTTTAAGATTGGAGACCGCGTTACCGTCCCTTTTGTTTGCGGTTGTGGTACTTGTGGTGAGTGTATATCGGGCAACCACCAAGTATGCGACCATCAATCGCAGCCTGGTTTTACCCACTGGGGCTCCTTTGCTGAATATGTGGCTCTGGATTATGCGGACACCAATTTGATCAAAATCCCTGATGGGATTACCAATGAAACAGCTGCTATTTTAGGATGTCGTTTTATTACGGCTTTTCGGGCCGTTGTGGACCAAGGCAAGGTAAAGGGCGGTCAATACGTGGCGGTACATGGTTGCGGTGGTGTTGGTCTATCGGCCATTATGATTGCCAATGCGCTCGGGGCCCATGTTATTGCGGTTGACATTAATGACGACACCTTATCCCTTGCCAAAGAACTGGGGGCTGTGGAAGCCATCAATGCCCAAAAAAGTTCCGATGTGATCGCCGAGGTGAAATCATTGACCCATGGCGGTGCTCATGTATCCCTTGATGCCTTGGGAAACCCCGTGACGTGTTTCAACTCCATTGCCAATCTAAAAAAACGGGGGAAGCACATTCAGGCGGGATTAATGACCGGGGAACACAAACACCCCAAGGTTCCCATGGATATGGTGGTTGCCAATGAATTGGAAGTCATCGGAAGCCACGGTATGCAAGCCTTCAAATACCCTGAAATGCTGGAAATGATACAAATGGGGAAACTCAAACCAGAAAAACTGATAGAACGGACCATCACCTTGGAAGATGCCATAACTGCGCTTCCCAATATGCACAAATTTGAAAGCAAAGGTGTACTGGTCATCAATTCATTTTAAAAATCAACAAACCATCATTATGAGAACAAAACACTTCAACAAACTAAGCTTACTCGCACTCGCATTCCTTATACACATCAGCCTTCCTGCGCAGCAATTGGAAAAAGTTCCTTCGGAAGAGGTAGGCATGTCCTCGGAGCGCCTAAATGTGCTTACGGAAACGTTTCAGGATTATGTTGATGACGGAAAGCTGTCAGGTGCCGTCGCATTGGTCGCCCGAAAAGGGAAGGTGGCTTATTTTGAATCGTTTGGAAAAAGCGATATGGAAAACAATGTGCCCATGACAAAAAATTCCATTTTCCGAATTGCCTCGCAGACCAAGGCCATTGTGAGTGTTGGGGTGATGATCCTTCAAGAAAGAGGAAAGTTGTTGATTACGGACCCCGTTGGAAAATATATGCCCGCGTTTATGGAAACCAAAGTCGCCGTAGCCAAGGACGATGGCTCGTATGATGTTGTTGCAGCCGACAGGCCCATCACCATTCGTGATTTGCTCACCCACACCTCCGGTGTAGCCTACGGCGGGGGCATTGCCAAAGATTTGTGGGAAGAAGCCAAAATACAGGGCTGGTATTTCGCGGATAGGGACGAGCCCATTCAGGCCACCGTAAACCGAATGGCGGAACTTCCGTTTGAATCGCAACCCAGAGCAAAATTTGTATACGGATACAACACGGATATCCTTGGCGCCTTGATCGAGGTGGTTTCGGGCGAATCGTTGGATGTCTTTCTTAAAAAGAACATCCTTGACCCCATTGGCATGACCGATACCCATTTCTATCTTCCCCTAAACAAAAGGGAACGCTTGGCCACGGTGTATTCCGCTACCGAAAACGGGTTGGAGCGTGCGCCAAATCCCGGGGGAATGGTGGGCCAAGGTGCTTATGTGGATGGCCCCCGAAAAAGTTTTTCAGGAGGTGCCGGTTTTTTGAGCACGGCCATGGATTATGCCAAGTTCCTTCAAATGATGCTCAACAAGGGTGAATTTAATGGAAAACGCATCATTTCGCTTAAAACTGTGGAATTGATGACCACCAACCATCTTCCTTTTCCACTCAATGAAGGACAGGGGTTTGGATTGGGCTTTTCCACCGTGGAAGATTTGGGGCTAAGGGGTACCTTGGGTTCCGAGGGTGAATTTGCCTGGGGCGGCGCCTATCATTCCACCTATTGGGCCGACCCCAAAGAGGAGCTTCTTGTGGTTTATTTCACCCAATTGATTCCGGCTGGAGGTATTGATGACCATGGAAAATTACGGGCTTTGGTGTATCAGTCCTTGATTGACTAAGGTCTTAGTTTAACCAAAGATCTATGGCTTTAATTTTTTCACTTAACAGAAAACAGGAAATAGAAAATCAAATTTCAATTGATGAATATTTCATTCTACAAGATGATGAATTTATCTCAATTGAAATTGGAAACGGATTCGATTGGTACAGACATTCTCAGAATTGTTCAGATTGTGGAAATTTCCTCAAAAGTATAGGAAGTAATTCCTTTAATTGGTTCTTAAAATCAGATAACAAAATATTTATGCTTGACCTAAATGAATTTGATTCAGAGGATAATCATTTCACTAATTCGTTGAGTTTAATAAATTCTAAAGATTTTTTCGGAACTAAAGCGAAGTTTAGGAAACTTGAAGCGTCAGAACAATATCTAAATAAACTTAGGATACAATTGGAGAACAATGAAGAATATGAAAGATGTGCTAGTTTAAGAGATGCTATAAAGTTTCTTAAAAGAAAATAGCATTCCCTCACCCAAACCGCCCGTTCACTCATTCTTGGTTTTTTTAGGTTGATTTTCAAGGTAGTTTTCAAGTAGTAACTCCGCCCGCGTGGCCAAAATTTGAAAATTATGGGACTCAAGAAAAATCCAAATCTGGAATTGAAACGGAGCAACACCCTCTATTTTTTTGTGGGGATGACGGTAATACTGCTCTTGGCCTATATGGCCTTGGAATGGAAGACCTACTATCCGGTGTCAGAATGGGAAATCGGACAGGTAGACCCAAAAGTGTTATTTGAGGAAACACCACCCGTCACTATTCAAAAGCTGCCACCTCCTCCCAAAATTCAAGCACCACCAGTTATTGAAATTGCAGAAGATGATGAGGACATTATAGAAACCATTATTGAATCCACCGAGCCCAATCAGAATACGGAAATCCCATCCGTAGACGATATTGACGTGGCTGAAGATGATATTCCTGATACCGTGATTTTTTCCGCCATTGAAAATGCTCCGGTTTTTCCGGGTTGTGAAGTCATCTCCGATGAGGATGAAAAGAAAGCCTGTTTTCAAGAGATGATGCAAAAACATATCCGTAAGTATTTTGATTACCCAGAAGTAGCCCAAGAAATGGGATTGCAAGGTAGGGTCAATGTGGTTTTTACCATCCAAAAAGATGGTAGCATCGGTGATGTAAAAATGCGTGGTCCCCATGAAATTTTAGAAACCGAAGCAGCACGGATCATCTCCAAACTACCCAAAATGATTCCAGGAAAACAGCGTGGCACTCCAGTGAAAGTACCTTTTTCCATTCCCATTACCTTTAAATTGCAATAATTGTCACATTGAGCGCCCGCCTGCCGGCAATGCAGGGACGGACAGGCGGGCGATTAAACTGACAATGGCATTGGCCAATACCAGTGTTATCAATTATTTGGCAATTTTCATTAGTTTAGAGGGCACTACTTTCTAAACTGAGCCATTTTGAAAAAATTTCCATTTTTCCTATTGCTTTTACCCTTAGGGATATTTTTTTTAGCCTGTGAACCCTCAGAAAAACAAACCAAAAAAGACTATACCACCTGGTCATCCTATCTGGGCGGTCCAGACCGAAATCATTATTCCACCCTGTCCCAAATCAATAAGGAAAATGTAAAAAACCTAAAAGTTGCCTGGTCCTACTCGGCACAGGACAGCGGTCAAATGCAAATGAACCCCATTGTGGTGGACACCATTATGTATGGGGTAACTGCCGCACTTCGGGCCGTGGCCATCCATGCCGGAACGGGAAAAGAGCTGTGGCGTTTTGGCGATTCATTGCGATTAAATTTATCTACCAGCAGGGGTGTTGTGTATTGGTCCAAAGGCAATGACAAGCGAATTTTATACACTGCCGGACCCAACCTTTATGCAATCAATGCATTAACAGGTAAGTCTATCCCCTCTTTTGGTGATAGCGGCAAAATTGACCTTCATGCCGGGATGCCCGATTGGGCCAAGAACAAATTTTTGATTTCCAATACCCCAGGTACCATATATAAAGACCTTATCATCATGCCCATTCGTTTGGGAGAAGACGTGGGCTCGGCTCCCGGGAATGTCATGGCCTTTAATGTGATCACTGGTGATGTGGAATGGGTGTTTCATACGATTCCACATCCTGATGAAATGGGTTATGATACATGGAAAAATAAGAATGCTTATAAAAGTGATATCGTTGGAGCTGCCAACAATTGGTCGGGAATGGCCCTTGATGAAGAAACAGGGATAATCTATCTCCCAACGGGTTCCGCATCACCTGATTTTTATGGTGGGGAACGGAAGGGCTCCAACCTGTTTGCCAACACCTTGCTGGCCTTAAATGCTGAAACTGGGGAACGTATTTGGCATTTTCAGCTGGTTCATCATGATATTTGGGACCGAGATCTCCCCGCCCCTCCCAACCTCATCACTGTGGAAAGAAATGGGAAGAAGATCAAGGCCGTGGCCCAAGTCACCAAACAAGGCTATGTCTATGTGTTTGATCGTGCCACAGGTGAACCGCTTTTTGATATTGAAGAAGTACCAGTTCCAACCTCCACTTTGGAAGGAGAGGAAGCATGGCCTACCCAGCCCATTCCCGTTAAGCCCAAGCCTTTTGCCAGACTGGCCAAGGATTTAACAGAAGCCGATGTGAGTCCGTATGCCGAAAACAAAGAAGAGCTTCAAGAAATTATACGGAACATGGATAAACGGGAATTTGCACCTCCCAGTTTAGAACCCAATGTGCTTTTTCCGGGGCTTGATGGTGCCGCCGAATGGGGAGGAACCGGGGCAGACCCCGAAGATGGTATCATTTACGTCAACTCCAATGAGATACCTTGGTACCTGCAATTGGTGGCAAACGAAACGCTTGCCGAAGATGCTTCCTTGGGGGAGCAAGTTTATAGTCGATACTGTGTGGTTTGCCATCAGAAAGACCGAAAAGGAATGGCCTCCAGTGGTTATCCGACCCTTATCAATATAAAGGACACCAAGACCAAGACCGAAGTGTCTGAATTGATTGCCAACGGAAAAGGGATGATGACGGGGTTTCCCCAGATTCCCGAGGATGAAAAGGAGGCTTTGCTCCAATTTCTTTTTGATGAAGAAAGTGGGGCCATCGCTGAAGGAACTTTGGAAGGATATCCACTTCCCTACAAGTTTAAAGGGTATGCCCGTTTTCAGGACAGTAAGGGTTTTCCCGCCATTAGTCCACCTTGGGGCACCATGCACGCCATAGATTTGAACACAGGCGACTTTTTATGGTCCATTACTTTGGGGGATATGCCAGAAGTGAGAGCGGAAGATGATCCCATCACAGGATCTCAAAATTATGGTGGCCCCGTGATCACGGAAAATGGACTGCTGTTCATTGCCGGGACCGTGGACGGACATTTAAGGGCTTTTGACAAAACGACGGGGGAATTACTTTGGAAATATAAATTGCCCGCCCCTGCCTTTGCCACACCTACTATGTATGAAGTTGATGGAAAACAGTATATCGCGATAGCCTGTGGTGGTGAAAAATTGGGCACAAAACCGGGCAATCAGATTGTGGCTTTTGCTTTGGAGTAAATAATACAATAAAAAGAGGGTGCCTGAAAAGCTAGTTATCTGTCAGTTCGAGCGCAGTCGAGAACCTAAAAAATATTTTGATAAACAATGGGTTTCGACTGCGCTCAACCTGACAAATTCAAACTTTTGTTGCTTTTCAGGCACCCTCTATTCAGCTTCTTTTAAAAGCATGTGCTAATTCTTTGCCTTAGCACTTTTATATGCTTCGACCATTTCTTCCAATGCTTCTTTGGAATCCGCCTTAAACTCCTTTACCTCATCCATAACTTCTCCATCATCCTCATAGCTTGAAGTAACCATGGCTTTGTAAGCTCCATCAGCTGTATTGCTGATTTCCACCACAAACTTCTTTTCGATGGTCTTGGTTTCTTTCATACCCTCCTCAGAAATAGTGATAACTGTACCATCTCCTTTAACCATGCTCAATTCATCTCCCGGTGACATGCTCACCAAACTTGGTGCGATTACCAAAGCTACAACGGACATCAATTTCAGCAAAATGTTCAAGGAAGGCCCTGATGTATCTTTAAAAGGATCACCAACCGTATCACCAACTACAGCGGCTTTATGGGCATCCGTACCCTTTCGGCCATCGGCTTCAATCATTTTCTTTGCATTGTCCCAAGCGCCTCCGGCATTGGACTGGAAAATAGCCATCAAAACCCCACAAGTGGTCACGCCGGCCAACAATCCGCCTAGCATTTCAGCTTTTCCAATAAAGCCAACGGCTACTGGCACCGCAATGGCCAACAAACCTGGCAAAACCATTTCCTTAATTGAGGCTTTCGTAGAAATTTCTACACATTTTTGATAATCGGCATGTCCATCAGCGGCATCAAAAATAGCTCTGTCCTCGGTAGTTGCCTTGGACATGTCCGAGTCATACTTTCGCATTACGGACAAAGCAGCCTTCAACTGTGGAATATCATTAAATTGTCTACGAACTTCTTCTATCATGGCCATCGCAGCTCGCCCAACGGCATTCATTGATAAGGCTGAGAAGACAAAAGGCAGCATCCCACCTATCAAAAGACCAGCCATTACTTTCGGTTTTGAAACATCAATGGACGAAACATGTGCAACCTGCATAAATGCAGCAAATAGAGCCAAAGCGGTCAAGGCGGCCGAAGCAATGGCAAAACCTTTACCAATGGCAGCGGTGGTATTTCCAACGGCATCCAATTTATCGGTACGTTCACGGACTTCTTGTGGCAATTCTGCCATTTCTGCAATTCCGCCAGCATTATCTGAAATGGGTCCATATGCATCAACGGCCAATTGGATACCTGTATTTGCCAACATCCCAACTGCAGCAATCGCAATTCCATAAAGACCTGCAAAATGGTGCGAAACCAAAATGGCAATCGCAATCAACAAAATTGGAACCATGGTTGACATCATACCTACCCCAAGACCCGCAATAATATTTGTTGCAGCACCAGTTTCAGATTGGCGCACAATCGAGCTTACTGGTTTAGTTCCGGTACCTGTATAATATTCGGTTATTTTACCAACACCCAAACCGGCGACAAGACCTGCTATGGTAGCCCAGAAAATTCCCATTGCCCCGTATGGCAGGCCATCAACAGCTTCAGGAATCATGGTATTGATTATAAAATAAGAAGCTATCACCATTAAAATGGCAGAACCAAACTCACCAATGTTCAATGCTGTTTGAGGATTTCCCCCATCTTTTACTTTCACAAAGAAAGATCCAATGATGGACATTACGATACCAACAGCGGCCAATACCAATGGAAGATAAACGGCGCCCAATCCTTCAAAATCCGGGGTTATGATAAACGCTCCCAAAACCATGGTACCAATGATGGAACCTACATACGATTCGAACAAATCCGCTCCCATTCCGGCCACATCCCCTACGTTATCTCCTACGTTATCCGCAATGGTGGCAGGGTTCAATGGATGATCTTCGGGTATTCCCGCTTCTACTTTTCCAACCAAATCCGCCCCTACATCGGCAGCTTTGGTATAAATACCGCCACCAACACGGGCAAATAAGGCTATCGAGGAAGCTCCCATGGAAAATCCTGTAAGTACATTTAAGACCATCGACAAATTATCTGCTCCTGGCCACATTTCCTGATACAACCAAAATAAGCTACTCAAACCAAGAACACCAAGACCCACTACACCAAGACCCATTACGGCTCCTCCAGCAAAGGCTACTTCCAAGGCTTTGCCCAAAGAGGTTCTAGCGGCATTTGTAGTCCTTACATTAGCTTTTGTGGCTACCTTCATTCCAATGAAACCGGCCAAAGCGGAGCAAATGGCCCCAACTATAAATGAGACAGCCACCATACCGTTTGAACCTACTTCATTGCTTCCTTTAAAGAACAATAAAATGGCCACGGCAATTACAAATATGCTCAGTATTTTATATTCTGCCTTTAGAAATGACATTGCTCCATCTGCAATGTTCTTGGCAATTTTTGCCATCTTGGCATCTCCGACTTCCTGTTTTGTAATCCATACGTTTTTAATGAATACGTACAACAAGCCCAAAATACCAAATGCGGGCAAAAATTTTACGATTAAATCCATAGTTTGTAGTTATTTAATATTTTTTTAATGGCAGCTAATGTAGTAAAATACGGAGTAATAAAAAAAATGCTCTTTTGATTGTTAAATGCGCACTAATCTGTGTTCCATGTTATCTATATGGTATAAGTGCGTTTCTTTTTGTGCTCACTTTCTTCATAGCGCTTCACACATTCATGGTAAATGGCGATGGCCTCATTGACATCACCCCAACCACCGGTGTCCACTTTCTTTTTTTCCAAGTCTTTGTACACCTGAAAAAAGTGCTCTATCTCCTTGAGCCTATGGGGGTTCAGTTCGCTAATATCATCCCTTTTGCTCCAAATGGGGTCTGAAACAGGCACACAAATCAATTTTTCGTCCGGTCCTTTTTCATCGGTCATATGGAAGACACCTACGGGTTTCACCTCGGCAACCACCATAGGGTAGGTTGGCTCGGTGCAAAGGACCAAAACATCCAGGGGGTCCCCATCCAAGGCGAGCGTTTCTGGAATAAAACCATAATCACCGGGATACATCATGGAAGAAAAGAGGGTTCTATCAAACCTGATCTTATGTAGTGTAAAATCGTATTCGTACTTGTTTCGGCTACCTTTTGGAATTTCAATCAATACATCGAAAGTAAGAGGTTCTTTATTGGACATTTTTGAAGTTTTGTTTTTGCAAAAATAGCCCGTATTACTGGAAAAGGATAAAGAAATTGGATTAATTCGTATAGATTCCCGTTTTCACGGGAATGACAATTTCATCTGAATCCTGATACTTTGCATCAGGAAGATTTTTTCGGTTAAAAATTAAATCCGAAGGTTCCCGTAATCCCAAATGGTCGGGCATCTGGGTTGTCCAAGTAGTTGCCCCTAAAGTTAAAATCGATCCTAAAAATCTTGAAGATATTGCCTATTCCAAAGGAATACTCCCAATAAATTTGATCCTCGGGTGCCATTAATGGGATGTTGGTGGGTGCGCTGAGGGCAATATTTTCATCGGAGAGTTGGCCCCATGCCCCTCGCAGTCCCACAATTTCCCTTAGGTTGAGTTTGCGGAGCAATGGAATCCTTGAAAACAGCCTTCCATTAAAATTATGCTCCAAATGTACCGTGGCATACGTATCGGTCACGAACTCATAAAAATCCAGATTAGGAAAGGCATTGTAAAGTGAAAACAGGGTTTGGTTTCCGGGAATCACACTCAACAGGGATAAAGGCACCTCACCAAAGGTCTTGCCCAATTCCACACTGCTCGTCAGTCTTCCATACCCTCCCAACTGCCATGGTTGTCGGTATGAAAATTGAATGCGCTCATAGTCAAAATCGCTTTCCAAAAAACCACTGATACCTTTGGTATAATTAAGCACTAGGGTACTGTGGTCATCATTGATGCTGACACGTTCCACCCCATACCCAATGGTCCGTTTTCCGGGTGTGTAGATCAGGGCTGTACTGAGGTCAAACTGCTTCACTTCTGAGGAAATCCCGGTCGGGGAACTGGGATCCACATAATCCAGGCTGAATGCATCTGGCAGGGCCGAGCTTAAGGTGCGGAAAGAACTGCCCACACTTATCCTAAAGTTTTTTGCAGGCTCCATTTCCACATTAAGGGTGGATAAGTTGATATTGGTGAGCCTGTTGTTAGACCCCACAGTGACCAAGGAGGACGAAGCTATGCTCCTGCCCAACACGTCGTTGGTACTGGTAAGGCTGAGTCCCAATTGCTCAATGTCCCTTCTGTTTCCGCCCGAAACAATGAGCCTTGTCTTTCTATCCAATAAAAATTTGCCAGAAAAACCGTGTTTGAACTTTTGATCATCAAAACCATAGGCCATGTAGCCTTCCAATCGCCATGGATCATTTTGACCGAAATAGGTCCGCGCCCCTCCCCTTAGCCGAATGCCTTCGGCATCATTGTAGCCAAAAGTGCTGTAAATGTCACCAATGTCAATGTTCCACTTGTCAATTTCAATATAACCCGAACCCAAAATACTCACAATGTCATAGTAGGTCCGGAACTTGGGAACGGTCTTTAGGGTATCCAACAGCTCAAAAATCCCCGATTCATCATCATTAAGGATTTCCAAGCGGGCATTTTTCCAAAATGTGCTGTCCCTTGCAAACACCCGGGGGTCATAAGGGTCGGATTCCGCTTTGTAAAACTCTTCGGGATGGTTGGTGTTGAACTTATAATTATCAAATACAGTGGTGCGTTTTCCGTACACGCCACGTGATTTTTCCTTTTTGGAAAAGGCAAAATCGCTCAGCATATAGTCCCGTTTCAACAAAAAGACCGAATCGTTGACCACCTCAAAATCCTGCTCAATATAAATCTCCTTAACCCAGTTGATGTTGGCACTTTTGGTGACCTGCATGTTGATTTTCTTGATGGCAAAGGTGGTGTCATTCACCCAAAAATCGCCCTTAAAGGTGAGCTCATTCTTTCGTCTGGGGTAATAGATGATATTGTAGCACCATTTATTGTCGATATAGGTACTGTCTGAAAGGACATAGTTATAGGTGTCAATTCCTGTTTTGGAAAGCGGACTGGTAAAGCTTTTATCAAAAAACCGAAGGTAATTGTCGTAAATGTTATAATCCGTATACAGGTCTTCCACAAATGCAGTTATGGATTGATTTCCTTCAAACCCGGAACTTTTGTTCCCCAACACATCTTCTTTTTCCCTGTTTATGACATTATCTCCAAATACTCTTGAAAAAGTTTCGTTCAAGAAAAAAGGCAGGTAGGTTTTTCCGGTAACACGGGACGTGTCCAAATCCTCGAACATAAATTCGAGTCCCTTGAACAGTTTACTTTGGATCAGGGCGCTGTCTATGGTATTAAGGTCGAATTCTATTTTCTCGTATTTGTCGTACTCATATTGCTTGAACATACGAACCCCGTTCTCGCGCTTTTTTTCCCATATTTTCCGAAGAATGTCTATGGCCGGATTGTCTTTTTTGGATTGTTTTCCAGTGTATACCACCACTTCCTTCAATTGTTCGGTGGATTCGTTCAGTACAATTTCCAAACCATAGTTTACCTTTTGCGGCAAGGACAACTCTTTGGTCTCATAACCAATAAACGAAACGGTGATGATGTCATAGGTGTCATCGGATTCCAGATAAAATCGGCCATTATCATTGGTGATGGTACCTTCGGAAGAATTTTTAAAAATGATGTTGGCAAAGGCAATGGGGTCGCCCGATTCATCCAAAACGATGCCCCCGACCTTGGTTTGGGCAGAAGCAGCCAAAAAAGACAGGAAAAAGAATACGGTAAGGAATCTCTTCATGTTTTGATATATGGGACACTTGAAAAACCATACGGTCTTTCAATTTTACTTCGGTTAAATTTTGACTAAAAGTAATTTTTTATCAAAAACTGTTTCCTTAAAAAAGCCCCATCAACGAAAGTCGATGAGGCCCAAATACCTTACAAATATAACCAAGTTTATTTATATAAAACTTTTTTAACAGCTTTGATCACATCTTCGTGATTGGGCAACCATTCTGCCAAAAGTACAGGTGAATACGGCGCCGGAGTGTCCGCTGTGTTGAGTTTTACGATGGGGGCATCCAAATAATCGAATGCTTTATCCTGAACTTGATAGATAATTTCGGTGGCCACATTGCCAAAAGGCCATGCTTCTTCCAAAATTACCATTCTATTGGTTTTCTTTACGGACTTGAGGATGGCTTCATGATCCATGGGTCGCACGGTTCGCAAATCGATGATTTCGCAGCTGATGCCTTCTTTCTCCAATTCATCGGCAGCTTTGTAGGCCTCCTTGATGATTTTTCCGAAGGAAACAATGGTAACATCGGTTCCTTCACGCTTTATATCGGCCACACCCAACGGAATGGTGTATTCCCCTTCGGGCACTTCCCCTTTATCACCGTACATCTGCTCAGACTCCATGAAAATAACAGGGTCATCGTCACGAATGGCCGATTTCAACAAACCTTTTGCATCGGCAGGATTGGAGGGCACCACCACCTTTAACCCAGGGCAGTTGGCGAACCAACTTTCAAAAGCCTGGGAGTGTGTTGCCGCCAACTGTCCGGCAGAAGCCGTTGGCCCCCTAAAGACAATGGGGCATGGAAACTGCCCAGCGGACATTTGCCTGATTTTTGCCGCATTGTTTATGATCTGATCTATCCCTACCAAAGAGAAGTTGAAGGTCATAAATTCTATGATGGGGCGGTTGCCGTTCATGGTAGAACCTACACCAATACCAGCAAATCCCAATTCAGATATGGGAGTGTCAATCACCCGCTCGGGTCCAAACTCGTCCAACATTCCCTTGGAAGCTTTGTAGGCTCCATTGTACTCGGCCACTTCCTCTCCCATCAAATAAATGGTATCGTCCCTTCGCATTTCTTCAGACATCGCCTCCGCTATGGCTTCCCTAAACTGTAGTGTTTTCATTAAATGGTGATAAATAGATTCGTTAGTGTGCTTAAAAACGCAAGCAAAAATAGCAAAAACTACACGAACAATCCTGTGCCTTCATCCAAAAAAAAGAACAAAATTTATTATGCATGCATAATAAATTTAGAATTTAATAGCTATCTTTGAAACCATAAACCTTAAGTATATATGAAGATTTTAGTTTGCATAAGCAACGTACCGGATACTACTTCCAAAATCAATTTTACGGAAGGCGACACCAAGTTTGATACCACCGGGGTGCAATTTGTGATCAATCCAAACGATGAATTTGGGCTGACACGTGCCATGTGGTTCAAGGAAAAACAGGGTGCAGAGGTACACGTGGCCACCGTAGGGGGTGCCCAGACCGAGCCCACAATCCGAAAGGCATTGGCCATTGGTGCCGATGAGGCCATTCGGGTGAATGCCGAACCCACCGACGGTTTCTTTGTGGCCAAACAATTGGCCGAAGTGGTAAGGAACGGCGGGTACGACCTCATTATAGCCGGAAGGGAATCCATTGATTATAACGGAGGCATGGTCCCTGGCATATTGGCCACGCTATTAGACATGAACTTTGTAAATACCTGTATCAGTCTAGAGATTGATGGTTCAAACGCCACGGCCATTCGTGAGATTGATGGTGGAAAAGAAAAAATAAGCACCTCTTTGCCCTTAGTGGTGGGAGGCCAAAAAGGATTGGTGGAAGAAAGCGACCTCCGCATTCCCAATATGCGCGGTATTATGATGGCCCGTAAAAAAGCCCTCAACGTAGTTGAACCCGTGGATGCACCTCAGCCCACCCAAGACCAAAAGTTTGATAAACCGGCCGCAAAAGGCCCTGTTAAATTGGTGGATGCCGACAATGTTGGGGAATTGGTTGACTTGTTGCACAACGAAGCCAAAGTGATTTAAATCAAAACTCAAATGCAAAGCACCAAATACCAAGCTTTTGGAATTTGGGATTTGAAAAATTGAAATTTCAAGAAATTATGTCAGTAGTAGTCTATACCGAATCAGAAAAAGGAAAATTAAAAAAGAGCGCTTTTGAAGTCGCTTCCTATGCCCATAAAGTAGCCCAAGACCTTGGAACAAGCGTTACCGCTGTTACTTTCAATACCGATGACAATGCATCACTGGGCGAATATGGGGTTTCCAAAGTATTGAAGATATCCAACGACCAATTGGCCACCTTTAATGCCAAAGCATACGCCAGTGCATTGGCACAGGCAGCCGAAGCGGAAGGTGCCAAGGTCATCATTGTAAGTTCCAGTGCCGACAGCAAATTCTTGGCACCCATTCTTACCGCAAAATTGAATGCAGGCTATGTGCCCAATGTGGTGGCCGCTCCAGATAGCACTTCACCCTTTGTGGTGAAACGCACCGCTTTCAGTAATAAAGGGTTCGCCCATACCGAAATCACTTCGGATGTAAAAATCATTGGCGTTTCCAACAATGCCTTCGGTGTTGTGGAAAACAGCGTTTCTGCAACAGTCGAAGATTTTAGTCCATCTTTGGCCGATGATGCTTTTTCCACCAAATCCGTTGAAGTGGACAAGGTGGCCGGAAAGGTTTCCATTGCCGATGCCGATATCGTGGTTTCCGGAGGACGTGGACTCAAGGGTCCGGAAAATTGGGGCATGGTGGAAGAGTTGGCCGAAGTATTGGGAGCAGCAACCGCTTGTTCCAAGCCCGTATCCGATATGGGATGGCGTCCACATGGCGAACACGTGGGCCAAACCGGTAAACCCGTAGCCAGCAATCTGTACATCGCCATCGGTATCTCTGGTGCCATACAGCACTTGGCCGGGGTGAGTGCATCAAAAACCAAAGTGGTCATCAACAACGACCCTGAAGCTCCCTTCTTTAAGGCCGCTGATTACGGAATTGTTGGGGACGCCTTTGAAGTCGTACCCAAACTCATCGAAAAATTAAAGGAATTTAAAGCCCAAAACGCTTAAATTTTGTTAATTTGCCCTTAACAGGGGCTGTTCAGATAACTGGCAAAGTCACTTATTTGAACAGCCCTTTTTGGTATAGAAGGAGATTATGAGCTTAGTACGGTTAAAAATAAAGGGAATATCATACAGTCAAACCCAGAATGGTGCATACGCCCTTATTTTGAATGAGGTTGAAGGGGACAGAAAGCTTCCCATAGTCATAGGGGCATTTGAGGCACAGTCCATCGCCATTGCATTGGAAAAGGAGATAAAACCACCCCGACCCCTCACCCACGATCTGTTCAAGAACTTTGCAGACCGATTTCAAATTGTGATCAAGCAGGTCATTATCCATAAATTGGTGGATGGCGTTTTCTATTCCAGCATCATTTGTGAACGGGACAAGGAGGAAGAAATCATAGATGCCAGAACCAGCGATGCCATTGCTTTGGCCCTTCGTTTTGATGCGCCCATATTTACGTACAGGACCATTTTGGACAAGGCAGGAATCTTTCTCAAATTCTCTTCCAAAGAAGATGAAAATGAGGATGATGACAACAGTATAGTGGTCGATGAAATCCTTCAGGAAGGCGAAGCGGTTGAGATTGAATCCGGACCGGGTTCCCACGGCTATCGCGAAATGTCCCTGGAAGAACTACATAAAGAATTGGATAAGGCAGTGGCCAGCGAGGACTACGAAAAAGCTGCCAAATTACGGGACGAAATTTCCAAGCGCAAATAAATCAACTACATGGGGAAAAAGACCTTGAGTTTCCTGGCACTAGTATTCGTTTGTACGGTTGTCCTCGGCCAAAATACACTCCCCACTGATTCCCTTAACACCGCCATTGGCACCACCATCATCGATGATATTTCGGTGCAGGATGCTCCAGAGATGATTCCCAACCAAGGATTTTCCGTCAACACCCTGTGGAGAGGGGCCTTGGGCATGGCCGTTTTGATCTTGATTTCCTTTTTGTTCAGTTCCAACCGAAGGGCCATCAATTGGAAAACGGTCGGCATTGGGCTTACGTTGCAATTGTTAATTGCCATTGGGGTGCTCAAAGTATCTTTTGTGCAATATGCCTTTGAAAAAGTCGGCGAAGTCTTTGTGAGCATCCTCGATTTTACCCGGGCAGGGAGCCAGTTCCTGTTTGAAGGTCTGGTGGTGGACATGGACACTTTCGGGTATATTTTTGCCTTTCAGGTATTGCCTACCATAATTTTCTTTTCCGCACTGACTTCGGTCCTGTTCTATTTGGGCATCATTCAAAAAGTGGTGAAGGCCATGGCTTGGTTGCTATCCAAATCACTCGGAATATCCGGAGCGGAAAGTTTATCAGTTGCCGGAAACATTTTCTTGGGCCAGACCGAAGCCCCATTGCTCATCAAAGCATATTTGGAAAAAATGAACAAGTCCGAAATCCTTCTGGTGATGATCGGTGGCATGGCCACTGTGGCCGGAGCCGTTTTGGCAGCCTATATCGGTTTTTTGGGCGGCGATGACCCTGTTTTACGATTGGTCTTTGCAAAGCACCTTTTGGCCGCATCGGTAATGGCAGCACCCGGGGCCATTGTCATTTCAAAAATATTATATCCACAGACCGAAGCCGTCAATACGGATGTAAAGGTCTCCTCCGAAAAAATCGGGGCCAATATCTTGGACGCTATTGCCAATGGCACCACCGAAGGTTTAAAACTGGCCCTCAACGTAGGAGCCATGCTCTTGGTCTTTGTGGCCTTTATCGCCATGATCAATGGTATTTTGGGTTGGGTGGGCGATCTAACCACTTTCAATTCATGGATTGCTGCCAACTCTCCATACGAAAGCTTCTCGCTCGAGGCCATATTGGGGACCATTTTTGCGCCTCTTATGTGGCTCATCGGGGTGGCCAATGAAGATGTCATGCTCATGGGACAGTTACTCGGAATCAAACTTGCTGCCAGCGAATTTGTGGGTTACATTCAATTGGCCGAACTAAAGGCGGTCACCAGTGACCTTCATTTTGCCTACAACAAATCCGTGATTATGGCTACCTATATGCTGTGTGGCTTTGCCAACTTCGCTTCCATCGGCATACAGATTGGAGGTATTGGCTCTTTGGCCCCCGGTCAGCGTAAAGTATTGTCCCAATTTGGAATGAAAGCTGTTTTGGGCGGCTCTTTGGCCTCATTGCTGTCTGCTACCATTGCGGGGATGATTTTGGGATAGATAGGTGAAGGGTGAAAGGCGAAGGGTCAAAGGCGAAGGGAAAAAGGTCTTTAGAAGAATCAGAAAAATTAAAACACAGAATTCAACCTCGAAATTTTTAAACATAGATAGTTATGAGAAATTTTAGAGGGTTGAACGTCTGGAAAGACGGACGAATTTTAGTGAAAGAAGTTTACACACTCACCAAGTTCTTACCAGATTCCGAACGATTTGGATTGACACCCCAGGTGCAGAGAAGTGCCATTTCCATTCCTGCGAACATTGCAGAAGGCTGCGGCAAATATTCTGAGAAGGATTTTGTCCGATTTCTTCAAATGAGCTTGGGTTCTGCCTACGAATTGGAAACCCACCTAATTCTTTGTGAAGATTTAGAATTTCTTTCTCCTGAAGTAGCAGATTGCCTTGTTGAAAAGATTCAAATACTACAAAAGAAAATCGTATCGTTGATTAAATATATTAAATCAAACTATTGACCTTTTACCTAAAATCCTTTAGCCTTTTATAGTATCCCAGTTAATAAAGTTTTTATAAGTCTTTTGGATTTTAGTTTCAAAAACCTACCCATTACAGTAATTTAGACGGATTGATTTTGTGTCACATCGAGCTGTCACCCTGAGCGCCCGCCTGCCGAACGGGTAGGCAGTCGAAGGGGAATCGAGATGCTTTGGATTTCTCGATACGATTTCAGCAAGCTGAAACCACTCGAAATGACGACAATATAGCATTAAAAGCATGAAACAGTACCACGACCTCCTAAAACATGTATTGGAACACGGGAATGCCAAAGGCGACCGTACCGGAACAGGCACCTTGAGCGTTTTTGGCTATCAGATGCGATTTGACCTATCCGAGGGATTCCCCATGGTGACTACCAAAAAGTTGCACCTCAAATCCATTGTCCATGAGTTGCTGTGGTTCTTGAAAGGGGACACCAATGTGCAGTACTTACAAGAAAACGGCGTCCGAATATGGAACGAGTGGGCGGATGAAAACGGCGACCTCGGCCCCGTATATGGCCACCAATGGCGCAATTGGAACAGTGAGGAAATTGATCAGATCAAGGAAGTGGTGGAAACCTTAAAGACCAATCCAAATAGCCGCAGAATGCTGGTATCTGCTTGGAACCCCAGTGTGTTGCCGGATACTTCGGTGTCCTTTGCGGAAAATGTGGCCAATGGAAAGGCCGCACTCCCCCCCTGCCATGCCTTTTTTCAGTTTTATGTAGCCGATGGCAAACTTTCTTGCCAGCTCTACCAACGCAGTGCTGACATATTTTTAGGTGTGCCGTTCAACATTGCCTCTTACGCTTTGTTCACCATGATGATGGCCCAAGTATGTGGCTATTTGCCCGGTGATTTTATCCACACCTTTGGTGATGCCCATATCTACAACAACCATTTGGAGCAAGTGCACCTGCAATTGAGTAGGGAGCCACGCCCCTTGCCCACCATGAAACTGAACCCAGAGGTAAAAGATATTTTCAACTTTACTTTTGATGATTTTGAGCTGTTGAACTACGATCCGCACCCACATATTAAAGGGGTTGTGGCGGTGTAAATAATCCCATGAAATTCCGTTTTTATCCAAAGTTTTGATTTTTATTAACGGGTTAGCTTAGATTAAATCATGAATAAACGAACTGCACTTGGGTATAAAATTCACAAAGCATATAATACAATTCTTCAAAAAGAAAATTCGATTCTTCATTATAACTTCTATGCTTATTCACTATTGCAATTAGAAACGTTTCTTCATAAAAACGGAATGATTGACGAAGTGTTGGAAAATTCTGGAATTAATAAAACTGATTTGAATTTTACTAAAGAAAAATTAATTAGTTATAATCGAACCTTTTCAGATGTTAACAACGAATTGACATTTAAGGCATACTTTCAGATGTTTGAGGAATTTATCTTTCAAGTTTTTACCTGCCTCTACTCAACTTATCCAATATTCTTAAAAAAAGACAACTTAAAGTTTGATTTAGCTTATGAGAATATTTTTTCAACCTCTAACATTAATGAGATTCAAAATTTGATTATTGAAAATAGAGTTAAAAGAACTATTCAATCCAACAATATTTCAAACACTCTACAAAAATTTAAAAAGGTATTTGGATTTGATGTAAATATTGATGATAAAGATTTTCGAAATATTATTTTAGCCTCTTTACATCGAAATATTTTGACTCACAATAACGGAATAGTAAATAGGATTTATTTACAAGAAATAACTTTTCATAACCTATCGAAAAAATACAACTTGGGAGATTGTATTTTCCCTCAATTAAATGATCATATAGAAACACTTCAGAATACAGTAAATAATATCAGTACATCTATATTTGATAGCATCTCGGATAATCTAACCCAAATTGATAAATATGCTAGCAATTTAGAAAAAAACTAAATATAATTTAATCACCCCGCTATCGCGAGCCTCTTGGCTCGTACCGAATACAAGTAATCAAAATGTTAAGTGAATGGAACGACGTGACGCCTGCCTGCCGATAAAGGCAGGCTCGCAACAACAATAGGGAACCGATTAAAATTGTATCTTTGGGATAAACCCTAATGCTATGGATTTAAAGACTTCCAAGTTAGAATTGATTCAGGCCATATTGAAAATCGATAATGAAAGTATTATCGAGAAAATGACCAATATGCTCCGAAAAGAGCAAGGGGATTTTTGGAATGAACTGTCCACAGAACAGCAACAAGAGATAAAAAAAGGGTTAGCGGAACTCGATGAAGGAAAAAGAGTTTCATACAATTCCTTTATTAAGAAAATCTCTTGATGGAAGTATTTTTATCCGAGCTTGCTGAATCAAAACTTTTAAAACTAAACGATTATCTTATTGAAAAATGGGGAGTCAAAGCAAGGGATAGGTTCTTTCAAAAACTCAATCAAAAGATTTCCCAAATCTCCTCACAACCTGAAAGCTGCCCACAATCAACCGAATTGAAGGGACTTTACAAATGTGTAATCACAAAACAATCTACATTTTTCTATCGCATCCTATCGAAAACAAATGAAATTGAAATTGTTACCGTTTTTGACACCAGACAAAACCCTGACTCTTTAAAAACAGACATTAAACAGTAACCCCTGGCTAGCGGAAGCCTCATGGCTTGTGCCGAGTAAAATTATACAAAACCCCACTGACTATCCGCAACACCTCCACCACACTTTACACTTCCCCTCAGGAAAAAGCCCCTCAACTTTAAAAATTTAGTGGTATCTTTTAGAAACCATCGTAATGATGCCAATTTCAGACCATTAAATCCTTAAAAAATGAAACAAATTATAATTGCACTAGCCTTTTCCGGAGTTTTAATTTCCTGCAACTCTTCAGGCAAGGACAAAAACGAAACCGACACATCAACTGCAAAGGAAGCCGTAAACGACAGCACCGCAACGCAGGCCAAAAACAACTACGTTGCCATCGACACCGAGGAAGCCTTAATTGCAACTTCCTTAATGGCCGCTCCAGAAGCAAGCCGAGATGGATGTAAGGTCATAGGCTACAATATGGACGGGGAATTTGTGACGCTCCGTGAGGGAGACAACGAATTCATCGTTCTTGCCGATGACCCGAAAAAATCGGGGTTCAATGCGGCATGCTACCACAAAAGCCTGGAACCTTTTATGGCGAGAGGTCGGGAACTACGGGCCGAGGGAAAGACCGGACCGGAAATTTTTGATATTCGGGAAGCGGAGGCAAAATCGGGCAAACTGGATATGGGAAAACCGGGATCTACCCTACATATCTATTATGGCCCCAATGACCGCTACGATCCCGAAACCTACAAAGTGGAAGGCGCGAAATACCGTTATGTGGTTTATTTGCCCTTTGCCACTGCCGAATCCACAGGGCTTCCCGAAAACCCTGTTGGGCCAAACCATCCCTGGATCATGAATCCCGGAACCCACAGGGCCCATATTATGATCTCGCCATTACCTGACAATAAAGAGTGAACACCTTACCCATTTCCCATTGCGGAAAAGCGTAATTAATCATATAAATTTGGTAGTATCATTTGGCATTGTTAAGTGACCGATTAAAGGTATATGTAGATGTAAAACATATTTATATAAATAAGTTGGCTGTAATTTAAGAGAATGATAAATGAATATGAAAATACATTAAGGAGACTGATAATTTATATTATTGGTTCGGACGATAACTCTGATTATAAAGTTTCTTCAGAAAGAATTGAAAAATGGAAGGAAAAAAGAGATATAGAAGTAAGAAAAAATAAGGGTTTGACTTTTGAAAATAGAATTCTATATTATTCCGACTTCTATGACCTAAAAACCATTATTGATAAAAATTGGAGTTCTTTTTTGCCCGTATTAAGCAATAAAAAAAGATTTGATGTCTTTTTCAAAGAATTGGAAAATTATAGAAATACAATATCACACGGAAGAAACTTAACATTAAGTCAAAGTCTTTTATTAGAAGGTATTTTAATTGACCTAAAGAACACTATAACAATTTTCCATAACAAAAATGAAATGAAAGAAGACTACTTCATAAGGATTATAAAAATAAACGATAATTTAGGTAATATTTGGGAATCAAGTTTGAAGGGCAAAAAACCAATATTAAGAGTTGGTGACCAATATGAGATACTTATTGAAGCAAATGACCCAAAAAATAGAGATATTGAGTACAAAATATTCACTCTCAATAAATTTAGTGTAACTCAAAAATCAAATCGATTTAATATAGAAATTAATAATAATCTTGTTGGAGCAAATACTACATTATATGTTCAAGCTTTTACACCAAAATCAGAATATAAAAATGAGGCAATAATAATGATTAATATAACAGTACTTCCGAAAGAATAAAAACTACATCCAACAATGCTATAATTCATTGCTTGTTTCCCGCAACCACTCCCCAATCCCCTTTAATACTTCCACCACACTTTGCACTTCCCTTCGGGAAAAGGTGTTTTCTTCCAAATAGAACAGCATTACCACCCCCAAGTCCAAAATTTTGGCCAATTCTGCTGGGGAGCCATAGCTGTCTTTCATAAATTCCTTCAACTCATCTTTTTTCTGAGACATACACCAAAGGTAAATTAGACTTTTGGATGAAGGGTCATAACAGATTATGACACTATGCATTTTTATCTTACCTTATTCCGCCATTAACCAATTTTAAAACCACACCATTATGAAAACCATGACTATCTCTGTTTTTGCTGTACTCATTCTGTTTGGTTGTGGCAACAAAACCCAAGAATCCAAAAAAGAAGAAACTGTGGAAAAAACCGAAGAGGTCACAAAAGAGGTGATCACTCCTCAATTACGCCATGTGGTATTGTTCAAATTTAAGGAGACCTCCTCTGAAGAAGACATAGAAGGGGTTAAGCAAGCCTTCAACGAACTACCTTCCAAAATAGCAGAAATAAAAGGCTACGAATGGGGCTTGAACAACAGCCCAGAAAATTTGAACAAGGGGCTTACCCATTGCTATTTTTTGACCTTTACCAGTGAGGCGGACAGGGATGCCTACCTCATCCACCCAGACCATAAGGCCTTTGGAGAAATTGCCGTCCCGCATATTGCAGATGTAGTTGTAGTGGATTACTGGGCCAACTAAAATTTAGGCCTTAAGCTGAACTCCAGCCTGCCAACAGGCATGTGGTTTCAGCAAAAACCTACACGCTTTACGCTATTGCCATTGCACTTGAACTTTGAACTTGTTCTTGAACTTGCTCTTGAAGAACTTCTAAGGCAACCCACAAAACCGTAACAAATTAGTCCTAGACGCATCTTTCTAAATGAACACTAACTTTTTTACAATGCGATCAACAGCTTTAGCGGTCTTTGTAATTTTTGGGGTTAATTTCATTTTTGCGCAAACCTCACTAAATAAAATCGGCCTTAGAAATGGCAAATACAATGTAGGATTCAAACATTATACAACAATCGATAGTACAAGAACCTACCGCATCCATAATGAGTTTAATAACCAATTCATCAACAGACCAATTCCTATTAGTATTTGGTATCCCGCTGCTGTAAAAGATAGTGGGAGTACGGAATTAACCGTTTTAGAATATTTGGAAGTTTTAAAAGAAGAGGAAGAATGGAAAAACTTACCAAATGAGTTTTTATTGGATTGGTTTCCTCACTTATGGAATACCCCTGAAAACAAAGCACATCTTTCTGAAAAAGCTACTGCTTTTTCCAATGCTACTTTTTTAGAAGGAAAATTCCCTGTTGTAGTTTATGCCCCAAGTTATCAAGCCTCATCAATTGAAAATTTTGCATTATTCGAATATTTGGCAAGCAATGGTTTTGTGGTGATGTCCAGTCCTTCTAGAGGTACAGATACAAGATGGTTGGAAGGTGGAACCACAAAGGATATGGACACACAATCCAGGGATGTGGAATTTCTTTTAAAAGAAATTCATAAATACAAGACTATCGATTCGGATAAAGTTGCATTAATGGGTTTTAGTTTTGGAGGGTTATCAAATGTGATTACCGCAATGAAAAACCAGAGTATTAAATCTTTGGTAAGTTTGGATGGAACTGAAAGATATAGGTATGAGGTGCTGGAAAAATCTGCCTATTTTGATCTGGACAAATTGAATGTTCCCTACGTCCATTTTGCACAAAAGGATATACCAGAAGCTGTTTTAAAAGAAGATAAAATCCCAGCAGAATTAAATCATAAGTTTCAACTCTACGATTCTTTAAATTATAGTACTGTTTACAGCTACAAATTCCATGACCTAACCCATTCCTATTTCAGTTCTTACGGTGTTTTGTTCAGTAACAGGGATAAGCGACAGGATAAGAGTGACGATAAAATAATGGCTTCTTACAAACAACTATCCAAACATGCCTTAAATTTCTTAAACGCTACTTTGAAAAACGAAGAAGATGCGAAGGAATTCATTACGAACAGTCCTGGGCAAAACGGTTTCCCGGAAATCATGATTTCAAAAAAAATGAAGAAATCACTTGAGGCAGAATTTGATTATAAGGATTTTAATGATTTGGCATTGCATCAAGATTATCGAGATTTAATCCAGCTCTACAAAAAAACAATGGCAATACATCCAAATCTAAAACTGGAAGAAGGTATGTTAAATACCCTGGGGTTAAGGTTGTCTTTTGACCCTGAAAGAAGTGAACAAGGCATAAATGTATTTTTATTGGCTGTACATATCTATCCAAAATCGGCTAATTTATATGACAGTTTAGCTGAAGCTTATTTGAACAAAAAGGATTTTGAAAATGCAATTACCAACTTTAAAAAGTCATTGGAATTGAATCCTGAAAACCAAAATGCGATCAATAGACTAAAACAATTGAAAGAATAAAGCCAACCGCCAAAACGCACACACTTTACTCCATTGCACTTGAACTTGAACTTTGAACTTTGAACTTTGAACTTAAGGAGCTTTTCAATTTCTAATATTTGCATCTACAACAGCAAAATAAAAAGCCTAGTCCCTTCCAAAACCCCATTTTATTTAAATATCTTTAAGTGGAGTCCAGAAACCACACAAAACGGGGCGTAACCCAAAAGCCAAACGAGTAGGAAACTAAATTTTAACGTCATGCCAAAATATGTCATTGAGCGGGAAATACCCGGTGCCGGTAATTTAACCGGTGAGCAGCTCAAAGGAGTATCACAGACTTCCTGTGGTGTTCTTCGCAACATGGGCCCAGAGATTCAATGGGTACAAAGCTATGTTACCGGAGACAAGATCTATTGCGTGTACATTTCCCCTAATAAGGAAATGGTGTTGGAACATGCCAAACAGGGAGGTTTCCCTGCCAATTTGGTCAGTGAGGTGGCCACCATTATAGACCCCACTACCGCTGAATAGGCCAATGCTACGATAGTTCATACCTAAAGCCACGACCAAATATTGGTACATGGCCAGATTGATTTATGGCCAAAATCACCCCGAGAAATATGAGATATACGCCCCAAGACGGTTTTCCCTATTATTTTGAATTGGCCCAAGAGCAGGAACTCTCTGCACTTTTTGCATCATTGAAGACCAATGCTTTGTTGGAATCCTTAAGCGAAGAAAAGGCCGCCTATAGATATGCATCGGGCAAATGGAGCATTAAACAAATTGTAGGGCATATTACCGACCATGAACGCATAAAAATGTTCAGGGCCTTTCAGTTGAGCCGAAAGGAAGAAGTCCAACTTTGGGGATACGACCAAAATTCCCTTGTCAACAACAGTCGTTTTGATGAACTCACCCTTCCACAATTGCTCACAGATTATTGCAATGTAAGGGAGGCCTCCCAAAGCTTTATCGATACCCTATCCGAAGACCAATTTATAATAAAAGGTTGGGCACGGCAGCATGAAGTTAGCTTGGAGGATTTTCTCAAATCCATTATTGGTCATGAACTACACCACCTCAACATAATCAAGGAAAGATATTTGTAACAAACCTTCCCTTGCCTTGTCTTTGTAAAAGACCATAAATACCATACCATGTTAAAAACGCCATATGCCGTTGTAGCAGTGCTTGCGTTGGCAAGCTGTACCTCACCAACTTCACAACCTGAACCCCTACAACCCGAAAATACCAAGGAAGCGTTGCTCATCGGCACCTTTCATTACCACAATCCCGGGGCGGATGTGGCCCAGACCAAAAGCTTTGATGTCCTCAGCAGCAGTGCCCAGAGGGAATTGGAGGAGATTTCAGAAAAAATAAAGGCCTACAATCCTGATCAAGTGTTGGTGGAGTGGCCCTATGACAAACAACAGGAGTTGGACTCCCTCTACCAATTGTATTTGGATGACAACTATTTCACCAACGACAGCCTTTCCGACTTTTACCTGAAAAATGAAATCTTCCAACTTGCGTTTCGGGTGGCCAAAAAAACGGGATTAAAATCCGTTCAGGCTGTGGATTACCGCGACACCGCTTTCCCTTTTGACAGTTTGATGACGGTGGCTGCCTCACAAAAGCAAACCGCACTTCAAAAACAGTTTACGGATGGCATAGAACGTTTTACCCAAGAGTTTGATGAAAAAATTGAGTCAGGTGCCTCTTTGTTGGACATCACCTATTACCTCAATTCCGAAGAACTTAGAAGGTTCAGCAATGAATTTCAGACCCAAGTACCGCTCCTAGTGGGGGGGCGGGATAATTTTGTTGGGGCATACCTTGCCTCGGAATGGTACCGTCGTAACCTCTACATGTGGTCCCTGGCCCAAAAAGCCACCCAACCTGAAGACAAGAGGATAATGTTGCTGCTGGGCTCCAGTCACATTGCATTGATCAAGGATTTTATCGACAAAAACCCCGAATGGAGTTCGGTGGAGCTCCAAGAAGTGATGGCCCGGTAACACCCCGTTTTTCATTTGAGTCAAAGAATGGTAGGGAATGGGATAAATTAGAAATCCGTTATTTCCGTATCTTTAGGGGGAGAAACAGTTGCTATGATCCTTACCGATTCCCTTTTGGATTTCTTTTTGGAAACCCGACAACATTCCGAAACCATTTGCCAACCTTTGGAGATTGAGGACTATGTGGTGCAGCCCATTGTGGATGTAAGTCCGCCCAAATGGCATTTGGGACATACCACCTGGTTTTTTGAGGAATTCATCCTAAAACCCCATGCCAAGGGTTATAAGGAGTTCAATGCTGATTTCTCCTTTGTCTTTAACAGCTATTATGAGACCGTGGGGAAACGGGTGGTTCGTTCGGATCGGGGAAATCTATCCCGGCCTTCGGTAAAAAAAGTGTACGAATACCGAAACTATGTCACTGCCGCCATCAAGGAATTCTTTTCTGAATCACAGGACGAAGAACTACAGGGTGTTTTGGAAATCGGAATCCATCACGAAAAGCAGCATCAGGAACTGTTGTTGACGGACATCAAGTATATTTTGGGCAACAACCCGCTCTTGCCGGCCTATTCAGATACATTTGAGGACCATCCGAAGGAAACCCACGAACAGGACTGGGTTGCCATGGATGAAGGTGTGTATGAAATTGGGCACAATTCGCAGGATTTTTGTTACGATAATGAACTCGGAAGGCACAAAGTCTATCTGCACCCCTATAAAATTTCCAACAAATTGGTCACCAACGCTGAATTCATTGCGTTCATTAACGAAGGAGGGTACCAACGCTTTGATATTTGGCATGCCGAAGGTTGGGATTGGGTGAACCAGAACCACATCACCGCACCCCTATACTGGCACAAAATTGATAATGCATGGTGGCATTATACCGCAAAAGGGCTCCAAAAAGTGGATATGGAGACCCCGGTGACCCACATTTCCTATTATGAGGCCTTTGCCTATGCCCAATGGAAGGGCTTACGGTTGCCCACAGAGTTTGAATGGGAGGCCGCACAGCAGTTTTTTCCTTGGGGCAAGCGCTGGGAATGGACCGAAAGTGCCTATCTGCCCTACCCCAACTACAAAAAGCCAGATGGGGCGCTCGGCGAGTACAACGGTAAATTCATGGTCAGTCAAAAAGTGCTCCGTGGCTGCTCCGTGGCCACGCCAATAAAGCACACACGGCCCACCTACCGCAATTTTTTCCATCCGCAGCTACGCTGGCAGTTTACTGGATTAAGGTTAGCGCAATAATCCCGACAAAGCTGTTATGCGACCAAAAACCACCACATTTAGTTCCACTTTTGAGCAAGAGGTCTTTGAAGGTCTCACGGCCCATCCCAAGTACCTGTCCTCCAAATATTTTTATGATGAGGTAGGCGACAAGCTTTTTCAGGACATCATGGCCATGCCGGAATATTACCTCACGGATTGCGAGTTCAATATTCTGGAAGCGAACAAGGCAGAAATTGTTGACCTATTTTCCGGTGATGGTGAATCTTTCAGTCTGTTTGAGCTTGGTGCAGGTGACGGTAAAAAGACCAAAATCTTACTCCGGCATTTGGTGGAACGTAATATCCCATTTGATTACAGGCCCATTGATATCAGCCAAAACGCCCTGGACCAATTGGAAGCCACTTTGCACAGGGAAATCCCGGAAGTGGTCATCAATCCCTTGCAGGGCACTTATTTTGATACGCTTCGCGATATTGGCAACAGCAACGGACGGAGAAAGGTAATTTTGTTTCTGGGTTCCAATATTGGCAACCTCCTGCATCCCCAAGCGGTGGAATTTCTCAAAAATATGCGGGACGCCATCAACACCGATGACCTTATTTTTATGGGCTTCGACCAAAAGAAAAATCCGCAGACCATTTTGGATGCCTATAACGACAAGACGGGTATTACGGAAGCTTTCAACAAGAACATTTTAGCCCGAATCAACAAAGAAATGGGTGGTAATTTTGACCTTGACCAATTTTTGCATTGGGAAGTGTACGATCCCCAAACCGGAACGGCCAAAAGCTATTTGGTTTCCAAAGAAAAACAAATGGTATGGATAGAAAGTTTGGATTTGGAAGTCCCTTTTAAACGCTGGGAGACCATCCACACCGAAATTTCACAAAAATATGATGACGAGGTCGTGGCATGGTTGGCGGGAGAGGCCGGGCTACAGATTGCCACCTCCTTTTCCGACGAGGAGGAAAACTACAAGGACTACGTGTTCACCAAATGAACCAAAAAAACCGCCATTGAATTTGGGGGACTCCAATGACGATTGTATTTGTTATACTTCCAGAACAGCGTTTTCTGTTCCTGCATAATCGTTCCATTGAAAACGATCTGCTTCTTCATCGTTGGTGAAGGCACCGTCGATAATGTACCTAAATTCGTAGGTGTTCTCTTTGGGAAGCTCAAAAGTTCCCTTAAAGGTCCCATTTTTTAACTTCTTCAAAGTGCTGCCTTTGGGGTTCCAATTGTTGAAATCGCCCACTACAGCCACTTTTTCTGCCTCTTCTGCGGGTACGGTGAAAGTCACCTTGCAAACAGGCTTGCTTTTCAGGTATTGTTTTTTAATTGCCATGGTACTATAAATTAAAAATCAAGAACAAAACAATAGATAAAACGGCTTATTTACAATAAGTTAAGTTCGATTTATCAAATTGATAAAATGCTCCTAACAATAGGATTACTTTGGCAAAATTAGCGGATAGTTTCTTTTAAAAAATGATTTTGGTCATTCAAGACTTCAATAGCTTGGCAATGGCATCAATTTCATCTTCCGTGTTATAAAAATGAAAGCTCAACCGGATGCCTCCCCCGCGGGGTGACGCAACCACATTTTCCTCCGTTAGTCTTTTGAACAGCTTTTCGTCTCCCTTTATATTGAAAATGGTGCTATGTTGTTTTCTTTCCAACACACTTTGTTCCAGAAGTCCCAGCTCCGAAAATGCGGTTTTGGCCGTATTGGACAGTTTTTGTAAATGTGCCTGAATATGCTCTAAGCCAATCTCATCCAAAAAGTTAAGTGCAAATTCAAAGCTGCCAAAGTTGAAGGAGTCCAAATGTCCGGGCTCCAGGAATTTGCAAAAAGGGATACTGTTGCGTTTGGACTGATCATTGTCCACAGAACCGTTGCCAATGCCTTTCAGCTCAAATTGGTCCATTGCGGTATCCTTCACCAGAAAAAAGGCGTTGCCATAGCCGGCCAACAGCCATTTGTAGGCACTGGTGCCCAAAACATCGAACCCAGATTTTTCAAAATTAAAGGTCTCCGTGCCGCAAAACTGGGTACCATCACCAATGATCAACAGCTTGGGAAAGTCCTTTTTTAGTTGTTTTACAAAATCAAGATCAATCCGAACCCCGCTCACCCATTGCACCAAACTCAAGGCCAACACGTCAATGCTTCCGGATTTTACCTTTTCATAAATATTTTCTTCCATGTGTTCATCGATGTCCACATATTCCCGATTGAAATTTCGGGTTTCAAAGGGCCAATTCACGGAAGGATAATCGTTTTGGAGCAACAAGATTTTCTTATCCCTGGAAAGTCCTTCCAAAAGCATGTTGAGCCCCAGACTAAAATTGGGGACCAAAGCCACATTTTCAGGTTTGCAATGAAAAAATTTTCCGACAGTTTTCTTGATCTCGGGCATGTGGGCAAAGCCTTTGGCCTTCATCTCGCTACCGCCAATGAGAAAGTCCAAATCATGGCCTTGTCGCCACTCCATTAGATCTTCACTCAAAAGGCCTGCGGAAGCTGTGTTGGCATATATACATTGATTTAGGACAGGAAATTTTTTTCTTAGACTTTGCATTGCGGAGATTTTGAGTACAATTCAATTATCTTTGTTGTTAAAGATAGCCATTCCATGTTGTCCTTCGGTAAAAAGAAAAAAACAGAAATAGACTTGGAGCAGCACGAACTGCTGGAGAATGCCCAAAAGCGCATTAAACAGAAGAAGCGGTTGTACACCCATTTGGTCATTTTTTTGATCGGGAGCCTGTTTTTGGTCCTGGCCAACAAAATCCTGAAATATGGAGAGGCCTACGATTGGTCCATTTGGATCATTATTATTTGGACATTTCTATTGACCCTCCACACCTTTAATGTGTACGTTACCCATAAGTTCATGGGACAGGATTGGGAGCGAAAACAACGCGAACGCTTGGTGGAGCAACAGAAAAAACGGATTGCTGAAATCCAAAAGGAAATCGATACGGATTTTCCACTGTCCAAAATCAATAAAAAAAAAGATTCGTGAAGAAGCGACTGATCATCATTGCCGCTGCCGCAGAGAACAATGCTTTGGGGAAGGACAACGATTTGGTCTGGCATCTTCCGGATGATTTTAAGCGGTTTAAGTCCCTTACCTCGGGACACAAGATCATCATGGGCAGAAAGACGCTGGAAAGTTTTCCCAAACCTTTACCGAACCGGGAACATATTGTCATTACCCGGGACAGGGGTTACACGCCAAAATTCCCTTGTACGGTAGTGCATTCCATTGAAGATGCCATTGATTTGGTCGGTGATGCGGAAACCGCTTTTATTATTGGCGGGGGTGAAATTTATAAGCAGTCCATGCCCCTTGCCACCAGTATAGAGCTCACCCGGGTACACGGGATTTTTGATGCGGATACTTTTTTTCCGAAAATCAACCCTGATGAATGGACGTTGGTGAAAGAAGAGCATCATCCGAAGGATGATCGCCACCAGTACAGTTTTACGTATCTCACCTATCAGAGAAAATAGGTCCTAGAAATCCAGATAAGCGATTTCAGCAGTAGCGTCATCTACCAGATTTTTCAACACTTCAATACCCTTATTGGAATAAAAAAGATGCTTCCCGATATGGTCCATGTGATTCAATAGCTTGTTTTTTTCCAAAACTGCCATGGTTTGTCGTGCCACAGCCTCACCGGAATCAATAATAGTAATGTGTTCGGGGAGTATATCCTTGAGCAAAGGAATGAGATAGGGATAATGGGTACAGCCCAGGACCAAACAGTCAATATTTTGATCTAACATGGGTCGTAAAAAAGAGAGAAGCAATCCACGGGTGACCACGGAATTGGTCTGTCCGGTTTCGATCAGTTCCACAAGACCTTTTCCTTCCTGTTCCACCACCGTAATGCCTTCTGCAAATAGTTTTGAGGTATTGTGGAACAAACTGCTGGACAAGGTTCCCTTAGTGGCCAAGACGCCCACTTTTTTGGTCTTGGTGTGAAGTGCCGCGGGTTTAATGGCAGGTTCAATGCCGATAAATGGAATTTTGTAATGGGTGCGCAGATAATCAATGGCATTGGTTGTGGCGGTATTGCAGGCCACAACAATGAGCTTACAATTTTGCTGTACTAAAAACTCGGTGTTCTTTATGCTGAGCTGAAGAATCTCCTCCTTGGATTTTTCGCCATAGGGGGCATTGGCACTATCGGCCAGATAGATGGTATCTTCATGGGGGAGCATTTTTTTGATTTCTTTCCAAATGGAGGTGCCCCCTACACCTGAATCGAAAATGCCGATGGGTCTGTGCATGTCCAAAAATAGATACTTAAAATGTTATGGAACAAAAAAACCGCTTTCTCTTTGGAAAAAGCGGTTTGTAGATTGTAAAATAGGGTTCTTAGAAGCCCAATTCTTGCTTAACAGCAGGTAATAGGTCTTTTCCTTTTGCCACGATAAGGCTCAACCCTGGGCTGGCATCGATTACATAATCAAAACCTTGTGCAGCAGCAACTTTTTCAATGGCGTTCTTTGCTTTTTCAGAAATGGGAGCAAACAGCTCTTGTTGCTTCTTTTGCAACTCCTGCATAGCAGCCTGTTCAGCTTCTTGAATGTTCCTTTCGAAACCTTGGAGCTCCAATGCTCTTTCCTCATTTTCCTCTTTGGTCTTAGCAGTGGCCTCGTTGGAGTATTGGGTATACTTATTTTTAAGTTCGGTCATGGAACTTTCTATGTCTGCCCTGTAGGTTTCCTGTAATTTCTTCAACTCGGCCTGTGCAGCCTTCATCTCCGGCATTTCAGACAATAATTGCTGTACATTGACGTGCGCAACCTTGCTCTGTGCATTTACAAAACCCGTAGCCGCCACAAACAATACGAGGGCCACAGCGATTCTTTTTACATTTTTCATGATTCTACGTTACTATTTTGATGTTAAATTTAGTGCTCCAATATTTTTATTGTATTGAATCCTTTTGTTGTTCTTGCGCTTTTTCCCGCTCTTCCAATCTGGCTTTGCGTTTGGCCTCGCGCTCTTCCAATAATTTCTTTCTTCGTTCCTCGTAGGCTTTTTTTCGTTCTTCCCTGAGCCTTAATTGTTCGGCTCTTCTATCTTCCACTGCTTGGGCATTGGCCTGCTGAATGGAATCTGTTCTTTCTTGTCTTTCTTTTAGCGCTTCACTGATTTCATCATCTTCGCCTTCGTCCTCAATAAATTGCTCCAACCTGTTCTGCTCTTCTTGTTTTCTGTTGGATGCGCTTATTTTTCTCGTGCGCCCTATCTCCCTTAATACCAAGTCACTGATATCGTGCCTTTTTTCGGAGTACAACATTACAACATCTGCTGATTTATCAAAAATAAAATCGTATCTTTTATTTCCTCCTATTTTTTGGACTTCATTGAACACTTGGTCCTGAATAGGCTGGATCAAGAGCTGTTTTTGCAGCACTAAATCGCCTTGGGGTCCAAAACGGTCTTGCTGGTAGTCCAGCATTTCCTTCTCCAAAATCTGAATCTCCTCCTCACGTTCGGCGATGAGTTCATCAGTCAGCAGCACTTTTTCTGCCATTAAATCTTTCTTCATCTGCTCAATGACGCTTTGTTTCAGTTCAATTTCTTTCTTCCACTTTTGCGCCTTGGCCTCCAACTGTTCGGTGGCATCCCTATATTCCTCCACATTTTCAAGGATATATTCCATATCCACATAACCTATGCGCACTCCCCTTTGGGAAAAGCCATACAAGGATGACATCAAAACAAGTAATGACAAAAGAACTTTGGTATTCATCTTTATCCGCTTTTACATAGAAAATATCGTGCCAAAATAACTAATTAATTTAAAATGAGCTATTTATAAATTGTCCAGCCACTATTTTCCTTTGATTAAAACTGCTGCCCGATGATGAAGTGTGTTTGCCAGCCACTTGGCCCTATCGATCCAGGTTGCGCATCGGTATCGAAGCCATACCCAAAATCGATTCCCAAGAGACCGAATGCCGGCATAAAAATACGTAGCCCCACTCCGGCAGATCTTTTTAATTCAAACGGATTAAACTCACTAAAATTGTTGAAAGCGTTCCCTGCCTCCAAAAAAGACAGCGCATAAATGGATGCGGAAGGCTTAAGGGTCAGCGGATAACGCAATTCCAAGGAGAATTTATTGTATATGGTTCCCCCATCCCTTTGTTGGTTTCCAGTAATTGGGTTGGTACTGTAAGGTGTCAAGGAACTGTTCTCATATCCTCTTAGCTGGACAACATCCCTGCCATCCAAGGTAAAGTTCCCAAGTCCATCGCCTCCCACAAAGAAACGCTCAAAGGGAACATCACCAATATCATGGTTATAACTGCCCAAAAAGCCAAATTCTGCGTTGGTCCGCAATACCAGTTTGTCTACCAAATTGGTGTACCAATCTCCCTTAAACTTTATTTTGTAGAACTCCAACAGCTTAAAACGCTCCTCTTCCATTCGCTCCAAATTGTCACTCAATTGGGCAAATTCCAGTTGTTCGTCTATATCGGTTGGGTTGGAACCTATTTCCAAAAGTCTTTCAGTGGTTGTCTTGATGTCCTCTCTAAGTTGCTTGTAGTCCTTTGAACTGAAAAGCGAATACGGAGGGGTAAATTTGGCCGTAACCTCAAAATTGGATCCTGACAATGGAAATATCCTACTTGGCCCTTGCGAGCTTCGCGAAATCCCAAAGGTATAGCTCAATGAATTTGAGCTTCCGTTACCAAAATTAAAAAGTCCGTTATTAAAGTCATTGAAATCGTACAACTGATAGCTCAAGGCATGGGAAACGGTAAAGAAATCATCGGGCCACTGTACCCTTTTGGCCAAACCTGCTGAAACCCCGGTAATGGAGAATCCCCTGCTCTTGTCCACATCGATCCTGCCCCTACTTGTGAAATCAGTGGCAAATTGTTGCGTCCGAGAAAGGGAAAGATTGAACCGTACCGGCTTTTTACCGCCCAACCATGGTTCTGCAAAATTTAAACTATAAACACGGAAGGTCCTACTGGCCTGCAAACGTAGGGCAAAGGTTTGGCCGTCACCCATGGGAACCGGTTTGTAGGCTTCTCCGTTAAAAATATTCTTCAACGAGAAGTTGCTGAATGAAAGCCCCAGGGTTCCGATAAAACCGCCACCGCCAAAACCACCTTGTAGCTCTATTTGGCTGGATCCTGCTTCCACAAGGCTATAATTTACGTCCACCGTTCCCTCATTTGGATTGGGGTTTTGAATATCAGGTTTTATCTGCTCGGCATCAAAGAATCCCAATTGTCCCAATTCCCTGATACTCCTCACAAGATCCTCCTTGCTATATTTTTGGCCGGGTCTGGTTCTCAGTTCCCTAAAAATTACGTGGTCATTGGTTTTGTCGTTACCCGTTACGGTTACATGATCCAAAAAGGTTTCCTTTCCTTCAATAATGCGAATTTCAAAATCAATGGTGTCGTTGACCGCAGATACCTCAACCGGGTTGATGCTGGAAAACAGATACCCGTTGTTCTGGTACAGATTGGTCAAATCATTGGCATCGGGTTTGGATTCGTCAGCTACGCGTTCTTTGAGCAGTACCCCATTGTAGGTTTGCCCTTTTCTAATTCCAAGGACTTGGCTCAGTTGCCGGTCCGTATATACTGTATTCCCTACAAAATCGATATCGCCAAAATAGTATTTGTCCCCTTCTTCGACCTCAATTTTTAAATCGATGTTCTTTTCGTTGACCCTAATAAAGGTGTCCGAGAGAACCCTGGCATCCCTGTATCCTCTTTCGGCATAGGTGTCCACCAAATTGGAAAGATCCTCCTCATAGTCTTCCGCAATGTATTTGGATTTCTTCCAGAAACGGTAGAATTTTTTCTTCTTGGTATTTTTCAGGGATTTTCTGAGCCGCTTGTTGGAAAGCTTTTCGTTGCCCTCAAAAGTAATTTTTCGGATCTTTACCTTATCGCCCTTGTTCACATTGATCACCATGTTCTCGGTATTGGTGGCCGATGTATCTGGGGCAGTGGCAATGTTTACCTTAGCATTGAGAAACCCTTGTTTTTTGTACTTGTTCTGAAGGTAGTTCCTGGTGTTGGCGATCAAACTTTCGGTAATCTTCTTGCCCTTTTTAAGGTCCGTATCGTTGATGATGTCCTCAACCTTACGTTTTTTAACCCCATATACGGTTACATTGGCCAAGGTTGGGCGTTCGGTGATGTTCAATTCCAAGAAAATCTTGTCATCCTCAATATTGGTATAGTACATCTCCACATTGCTGAACAGCTCCAGACCCCACAGTTTCTTTATTACCGCACTTATTTCATCACCGGGCACGGTAATGGGCTGGCCCACACGCAGACCGGTGTAGGTCTTTACCGTCTGCTCGTTATAACTTTGCAGACCGGTGACCGTAAGTCCTCCCAAAATATATTGTTTTCCATCCTCAAAAGGGATTTCCTGGGCAAGGCCCTGGCCGGAGATAAGTAATAAGGGAAGGAGTAACTTTAGGTATGGTTGTATGCAGTTTTTTATACCTTTAAGTAAGTTGTTCGCTAGTTTTTCCAAATCGTCGTTCTCTATTTTGGTAACTTAATATTGCCTCTACCAAATGATGCTCTCTAAAATCAGGCCAAAATACATCAATAAAATATAATTCGGCATATGCAATTTGCCAAAGTAAAAAATTGCTTATCCTATGTTCCCCACTGGTACGGATAAGCAAGTCCACATCTGGCAAGAAATGCGTGTAAAGATGTGTATTTATAACGGTTTCATCAATATTTTCGGGTGAAATTATATTATTTTTAACTTTGATACTTATCTCTTTTACAGCGCTTTTTATCTCATCCCTAGAGCCATAGCTAAGCGCCAGGGTAAGAATCATACCTGTATTTTTTGATGTTTTTGAAATGACTTCGGAAAGTTCTTTTTGGGCTTTTTGGGGCAATGTGTCAATTTTCCCAATGGCCTTTAGTTTGATGTTGTTCTTGTTGAGTGTTTCCAGCTCCTTTCGCAACGAGGCCACCAAAAGTTTCATCAAGGTCTGCACCTCCACTTTGGGCCGGTTCCAGTTTTCTGTTGAAAAAGCATAGAGGGTCAGGCACTGAATTTGAAGCTTTGCACAATTCTCTACAGTATTCCTTACTGCTTCCACTCCATTTTCATGCCCAAAGACACGGAGCTTGCCCCGTTGTTTGGCCCACCTCCCATTACCGTCCATTATGATGGCAATGTGCTTTGGCAGTTTCTCTTTGTTAACCTCGTCTAGCGTGTGCATTTTATTGAAAACAATCCTGGCAGGGCTTGCGTCCAAAGGTATACGTTAGTGTAAAACCTGTGAAAACATACCAGTCATCGCTCAATATATTGCCGAATCTAAATTGCTCAAAATTGGAACCCTCGGGGTTACTTGCGTCCAAATTGTCCGTAAATGTATACCTGGCTCCAATTTCGGCGCCAAGAATCAGAAATTGATTTAACCGATACTTTGCCCCAACCGTCATTGGAATTGCAAAACTACCTTCTTTTTGGTTAATATCCTGCACTTGAAGGGCATCAAAATACATAAAATCATACCTGAAGTAGGTAAAACCCGTGTAAAGATAGGGTGTGAAGGCAGGTCCGAGCTTATGAAGATTATATTCCACAAAGTTAAATTCCAACCCCAGGGAGGCCTCTAAAATGGAATTATCCACGCTATATCTCCTTTGCTGACGGGATTGCATGTGTGATTTTGTGTCGTCTGCCGTAAAATCGCCATACAAAACACTGGCACGCCAGGCATATCTTTTGCTCTTGTTCCATTTAAAGATACCACCAAATGCCGGACCGGATGGCAAAATGTAATTGGTCCTTCCCACATCCCCGATCATGTTGGTGCCCCCTGCAAAGATTCCAATCTCGTAGGTTTGCGCACTGACCTTGAGCATACAGCACAAAAAAATAGCCAAAACTATTCGCATACTATCCAAAAAATTTCACGTATTAAGAGTAAAGGAAGGTCAATAAGTATACTGTTATGATTGTTCTCCTTTGTTAAACAGTTTTTAGTCCCATTTATTGTTTTTGAACCGTTCAATTCCTTCTATCTTCCCCCCAAAGCAATTTGTTACGAAGTGTTTTTAAGAAGCTTTCTGATGAGTACTCGATCATCTTAATGGTAAAATTGGACTTTTTTATTTTGATTTCCTTGCCATTGGGAATATCTGCAATTCTAGAATCCAGGGACACCAAATGGGTCTGTTCCCTGCCGGAAACCCGTAACCGTATCTCGGTATCGTCCGAGATGACCAAAGGCCGTGCGTTAAGATTATGAGGAGCAATCGGGGTGAGCACCAATGCTTTTGCTGACGGAGCGATTACGGGCCCGCCACAACTCAATGAATAGCCAGTGGAGCCTGTTGGGGTGGAAACAATGAGACCATCAGACCAGTAGGATGTTAGGTATTCATCATTCAAATAGGTTTCAACAGTGATCATGGAGGTGGTATCCTTTCGACTAACGGTTACTTCGTTCAAGGCAAAGTTGAGACCATTGAACTCATCCAAATCCGAATTGAGTTCCACCTCAACCAAAGTACGCTCCTCAACGGTATAGTGCCCGGCCACAAATTCCGTGACGAGCTTGCGCACGCTTTCCTTTTTAAAGGTGGACAAAAATCCGAGTCTTCCCGTGTTTACCCCAACAATTGGAATGCCATAGTCCTTTATATAGGTTACAGCACGCAACATGGTGCCGTCCCCCCCAAAGCTCACAAACATATCAAAAGTGGAATCCAATCCTTTGGATTGCGAAAAAGTACCTTTTACATGACCATTGGTAAAGTCTGAAACAAGATGACTGAATTTTTCTTCAACAAAAACCTCAGCGTCTATCTTTTGGAGTTCATCCAAAACCTCCAACATGCAGGTTCTGTCCTCGTCCAGAAAAGTTTGTCCGTAAATAGCGACCTTCATGCTGAACTAAACGTTAAGATATTTTTCCAAATAATCTGACCGTTGTTTTAAATCCTCCAAAAACTGGTCATCACTATTTCCAAAGACAATGGTGTAGTTGTATCGTCTAAAGGTCTGGGCCACCTCATTAAGATTCTGTGTGCCGATTTTCAATGTAATTTCCAAGATATCGTTTTCCGAACCGGTTATAAAGGCACCCAACAGGCGGGCATTGTTGCTTTCCACTATTTGGGCGATTTCGCTAAAGGAATAATCCTTTATTCCAATTGAAATTACAAGAATGGCCCCAGGTTCCTTAAAAAATGGGGTGTCTATGAACATGCCCACAATATCTTCCAGATCATAGTAGCCCGTAATCACTTGGTTCTCATCCAGAATGGGCAAGATATTGGCCTCATTTCTAGAGAACATCTCCAAAACATCCAACCACGAAGTCTCCTTTGTCACAAAAAAGCTTTCCATCTCAAACCGAAACTCCTCGATTTTCTTGTCCGGCTCAAAACAGGCCAGGTCATTTTCAGACAACAATCCCAAATAAGTGCCATTTTCTGTAACGGCCACATGGGAATAGGTGGTCTCTTCAAAAAATTGAATAACATCCTTTAAGGTCTCCGATACCTTATAAATAGGAATGGTGGTTATAATTTGGCTCTGAATCTCCATAGAATCGCTATTAGGTGCAAAATACTAATTTTAAATCGCAAAAGGCATGCCTAATTCTTATTTTTGCCAATCTAAAAAAGAACTCCATGACAAAGCTGAGTGTCAACATAAATAAACTGGCAACTTTACGAAATTCTAGGGGCGGCAACGTGCCCAACCTCATAACTTCCACCAAGGATATTGAGTCTTTTGGGGCGCAGGGCATTACCGTTCACCCAAGGCCCGATGAGCGCCATATCCGCTACCAAGATGCCCGAGATCTTAAAAAAGTGGTCACTACGGAATTTAATATTGAGGGCAATCCCATTCCCGATTTTATCGATTTGGTCTTGGAAGTGAGGCCCACCCAAGTGACTTTGGTGCCCGATGCGGAAGATGCCATTACCTCCAATGCCGGATGGGACACCCTAAAACACAAAGATTTTTTGGTGGATGTCATCAAAACCTTCAAGGAAAATGGCATACGCACCTCCATTTTTGTGGACCCTGATGTAGACATGGTGAAAGGTGCTGCCGAAACCGGGACGGATAGAATTGAACTCTATACCGAAAGTTTTGCCAAAGCCTATGCCGAAGGAAATGGGAAAACGGGCATTGCACCCTTTGCTGAAGCAGCCAAAATGGCACATGAGGTTGGCTTGGGCATCAATGCGGGCCATGACCTTAGTTTGGACAACATCAAGTTTTTTAAGGAAAATATTCCTAACTTATTGGAGGTATCCATTGGGCACGCCCTGATCTGCGAGTCCATTTATTTGGGGATAGAAAATGTAATCAATATGTACCTACACCGTCTTAAATAACCTATGGAAGTATTACATTCAAAAATATTGGGAGAAGGAAAGCCATTTATCATCCTACATGGATTTTTGGGCATGTCGGACAATTGGAAGACCTTGGGCACCCAATATTCAGAAAATGGCTTCCAAGTACATTTGGTGGACCAACGCAACCACGGAAAAAGTTTCCATTCCACAGACTTCAGTTATGAATTATTGAGTGATGATGTCATCCATTACATGAACCATCACAACCTAGATTCTGCTTTTGTACTGGGTCATTCCATGGGAGGAAAAACCGCCATGCAAATGGCCACTTCGCATCCGGATAGGGTCACTAAATTGATCGTGGCCGATATTGCCCCAAAATTTTATCCCCCGCATCACCAATTTATATTTGATGGTCTCTCCCATTTGGATTTTGATAAAATATCAGATAGAAGGGAAGCCGATGAAGAGCTATCAAAACACATCAAGGATAGAGGAATTAGGCAGTTTTTATTGAAAAACCTCTATTGGGTTGAAAAAGAAAAATTGGGATTCCGCTTCAATTTTGATGTGCTCAAAGACCGAATGGACGAGATTGGCGAGAATATAGTTCCCACTGCCGTTTATGAAGGCCCTACCCTTTTCGTTCGTGGAGATCGCTCGAAATATATCCAGCCCAACGACTTTGAAGAGATCAAGCGGCATTTTCCAAAAGCCGAGATTGAAACCATAGATAAGGCCGGGCATTGGCTGCATGCCGAAAATCCCAAACAGTTTTTTGAAAAGACCTTCAACTTCCTAAATTCATAAAATTCGACCCTTTTTATTATGCATGCATAATTTTTTTGCCCATTTTATTGTCTGTATAACAAATTTGACCTAGTTTTGGTTAACCCCGGTTTAACCATAAGTTTAACATAAACTAACTCAAACAGATTTTGGATATGAAAAAGTTGTATGCCTTACTTCCCTTTTTAGGCTTATTCTTGATTGCATGTGAAGAAGATACTGCCTCAATTGACAACACACCAGACCCCATTGAATACACTGCTGGAACAGCAGATTTCTCAAAATACGTTGCCGTAGGAAACTCCCTAACGGCAGGTTTTTCGGACAATGCCCTTTTTAGGGCGGGCCAAGAGGCCTCTTTTCCCAATATGCTGGCCGCAAACTTTGCCCTGGTGGGAGGAGGCGCATTTGAAATCCCCTATATGGCGGATAATCTGGGAGGTGCCACCATAAATGGGGAAACAGACGCCAACATGGACGGTTCTCCCGATATAGGTAACCGATTAATTTTATCCTTTGCCGCTGGACCCGCCCCAGTCCCAGTAGCCGGCCAGGGAAGCACCGAGATTACCAATAAACTTTCCGGTCCCTTTAACAATATGGGAGTGCCAGGTTCCAAAAGCTATGAACTTCTGGCACCAGGTTATGGCAGCTTGGCTGGTTTGGCCGTAGGAGCTGCAAATCCATATTTTGTGCGGTTTTCTTCATCAGAGAGCGCAACGGTGGTTGGTGATGCAGCAGCACAAGGTGCCACATTTTTCTCACTTTGGACAGGAGCAAACGACGTCCTTCTCTATGCCACCGGAGGGGGTACAGGGGTGGACCAAACGGGAAATCTTGACCCGAGCACCTATTCCAGAAACGATCTTACCGACCCCAACGTATTTGCTGGGTCGCTTGATGCCATTCTTCAGGCTATGACAGCCAATGGAGCCGATGGCGTTATCGCTAATTTACCCAACGTAACGGACGTACCTTATTTTACAACGGTTCCGCACAACCCTGTTCCTTTGGATGAGGCCACAGCTGGGCTGTTGAATGGTGCCTACGGTGCCTATAATGCAGGATTGGCCCAATTACAGGGGTTGGGGGCCATTACAGCCGATGAGTTGGCACAAAGAACCATTACTTTTTCTGCCGGCGAAGGAAATGCTGTGGTCATCATTGATGAAGACCTTACTGATTTAACCGGATTCAATCCCGCATTGATCAATATGCGCCAAGCCACTGACGAAGATTTATTGGTATTGACATCACGTACCTTTATTGGCACCTTGGCCAATCCAAACGATCCTACCTCCATCAACGGGGTTGCTGTTCCCTTGGCGGACAAATGGGTTTTGACCCCCGAAGAACAAACCACAGTGGAAAATGCACTAACTGCATACAACCAAACCATTGCCGGCTTGGCCACAGCATATGACCTGGCTTTTGTTGATGCCAATGCCCTTTTGAATGAATTAAAGACAGATGGTTTCCAACAATCGGATGGAAGCATTGTGGATGCAACTTTTGCCACTGGAGGCGGTTTTTCCCTTGACGGTGTCCACCCATCGCCCAGAGGCTATGCCATATTGGCCAATGCCTTTATAGAGGCCATTAACGAAAAATACGGTTCCAATTTGCCTGGAGTAAACCCCTTGGATTATACGGGACTGTACATTAACTAAACAACGTTTTATTTCTTATCTTGAAGGCACCGTTTGTAACGGTGCTTTTTTTTGAACTCATCTTGAGTTCTTATTCCAAAAACTCTAAAACATCATCTTATGAAACTGATTTTAAGACTTTTGCTGAACGCTTTGGCCGTTGTTATCCTTTCCTATGTCTTGCCGGGTGTTGGTGTGGATTCCATGGTCACCGCCATCATCGTTGCCGTGGTACTGAGCCTTCTCAACTTTATTGTAAAACCCATATTGGTTATTTTAACCCTCCCCATAACCATTGTTACACTGGGACTGTTCCTCCTGATCATTAATGCCATTATTATTCTTATTGCTGCCAATGTAATTGACGGTTTTCAGGTTGTGAACATCTGGTGGGCTCTAATTTTTAGCCTTTTGCTCTCCTTTTTACAGTCCATCTTACACTCCATTCTAAAGGAAGATGTATAGAATGGATTTTAGTTTGACATTCAACGCTTTAAAAAGTTGCTACCAAACCAAAAATGCATTACTTTTGCCACCCATTTTTGAATAGCAAATTAGGTAGGAGATGAACATTACTAAAGAGCAGATTGACGATCTTAATGCAGTTGTAAAAGTCGCCATCAGTAAAGAGGACTATCAGGACAAAGTAGAAAAAATCCTGAAAGACTACAGAAAACAGGCAAATATTCCAGGGTTCCGAAAGGGACAGGTCCCCATGGGGCTCATCAAAAAACAATATGGCAAGGCCGTTTTGGTGGATGAAGTGAACAAACTGTTGCAGGACAATCTGAACAAATACCTTACCGAGGAAAAATTGGACGTTCTGGGCAACCCCCTTCCCAAACAACAAGAAAACTTTGATTGGGACAACGACAACCTCGACTTTGAGTTTGAATTGGGGTTGGCGCCCGACTTTGATGTTCAACTGAAGACCAAAAAAGCGGTCACCCAATACAAAATCGTTGCCGACAAAAAAATGATCGAGGAACAAGTGGAGCGTATCCAAAAACAATACGGCAAACTCGTTTCAAAAGAAGAGGTGGGCAAAAAAGATGAGGTTACCGGCTACTTTGCCAATGAAGAAGAAGATGTTGACCACAAGACCACCATAGAAATGGACAAGATCAAAAGCAAAAAAGCGGTTGATGCCCTTGTTGGGAAAAAAGTGGGCGATGTTGTCACTCTTTCCACCAAAGGTCTTTTCAAGGAAGATTATCTTTTGTCAAGTGCTTTGGGAATTGCCAGGGACAAAGCAGATAAGTTGAATATCGATGTAACGTTTACCATAGAGGAAATCAACGAAAGAGAGCCTGCCGCACTAGACCAGGAACTGTTCGACAAGCTTTTTGGTGAAGGCAAGGTCACTTCTGAAAAAGAGTTGAAAGATAGAATCAAGGAAGATTCCGAAAAACAATTTGAGCAGCAATCCGATCAGAAATTGTTGAATGACATCACTGAAAAACTCATTGATGACACCAAATTTGAGCTTCCTGCCGAGTTCTTGAAGAAATGGATCCAGATCAGTGGTGAGAATGTTCTTTCTGAGGACGAAGCCAAGGAAGAATATGAAAAATCTGAAAAAGGACTTCGCTACCAATTGATCGAAGGTAAGATCATCAAAGAAAACAACCTTCAGGTACAATTTGATGAATTAAAGGAATTTGCCAAAGGTTTCATCAAATCCCAAATGGCCCAATACGGCCACATGGACCCTCAGGAAGAGGAGCTGGAGAACATAGCCACTCGGGTTTTGGGCAACCAAGATGAAGTAAAAAGGCTATCGGAACAATTGATGAGCCAAAAGCTGTTGGATCTTTATAAAGAGAAGGCCAATCTCAAGGTAAAAGAGGTCACTTATGATGACTTTGTCAAAGAGGCGTACAGCTAATCTTGGGCTAAAAGAAATATTAAGTATCTTTACGGTGCCGAAAAGCTAATTTTTCGGCACCTTTTTTTTAAGAAAATTTGAGAGAAATCCTATGGATTACGGAAAAGAATTCAAAAAATATGCTACCCAGCACCATGGCATAAACAGCATGTACTATGATAAGATCATGAGTACCATGTACCCTATGAACATGACCCCAAATATTATTGAGGAACGCCAGTTGAATGTCATTGCCATGGACGTTTTCTCAAGATTGATGATGGACCGCATCATCTTTTTGGGAACGGGCATCAACGATCAGGTGGCCAATATTGTGCAGGCACAATTGCTTTTCTTGGAAAGCGCCGATGCCTCCAAGGACATCCAGATATACATTAACTCCCCGGGCGGAGGTGTATACGCTGGTTTGGGAATTTATGACACCATGCAATTCATTAAGCCCGATGTTGCCACCATCTGTACGGGTATTGCAGCATCCATGGCCGCGGTATTGCTTTGCGCGGGACAAGAAGGAAAAAGAAGCGGATTGACCCACTCCCGGGTAATGATCCACCAACCCCTTTCCGGCGCACAAGGCCAGGCCAGTGATATAGAAATTGCTGCAAAAGAGGTGCTTAAGATCAAAGAGGAATTATATCAAGTCATTTCGAAACATTCCGGTCAGTCTTACGACAAAGTATATGAGGACAGTGACCGTGACTACTGGATGAAGGCAGAAGAGGCCAAGAAGTATGGTATGATCGACGAGATTTTGGTCAGGGAAAAATCATAAAATAATTACAATTAATTAAATATCAACTACTTAATTTAGAACAAATTCAATTTTTTTACGTTATTAGTGGTTGAATCATGAGCTAGAGATATATGGCAAAGGAAAACTTGGAATGTTCATTTTGTGGAAGAAAGAAGCCAGAGACCAATTTATTGATTGCAGGCCTTGATGCCCATATCTGTGACAGATGTATTGAACAAGCCCATAGCATTGTTGCGGAAGAGTCCAAACAATCTAAAAATCAAGATCTTTCTTCAGAACTGGTACTTAAGAAACCCATGGAAATCATGGATTTTCTGGACACTTTCGTCATAGGACAGGAACGTACCAAAAAAGTAATGTCCGTAGCCGTATACAATCACTACAAACGACTGTTGCAGCCCAAGAGCAAGGAAGACGATGTAGAGATCCAAAAAAGCAACATCATTATGGTTGGGCAGACCGGAACCGGTAAAACACTGATTGCCAAGACCATTGCTCGAATGCTCAATGTTCCCTTGGCCATTGTGGATGCCACAGTGCTCACCGAAGCCGGTTATGTGGGGGAAGATGTGGAAAGTATTTTGACCCGATTGTTGCAAGCTGCCGATTATAACCTGGAAAAAGCGGAAAGAGGCATTGTTTTTATTGATGAGATAGACAAGATTGCCCGTAAGAGCGACAATCCTTCCATAACCCGGGACGTTTCGGGCGAAGGTGTACAACAAGGGCTTCTAAAATTATTGGAAGGAACCACGGTAAATGTCCCACCAAAAGGAGGGCGCAAGCACCCCGACCAAAAATTCATCGAAGTCAATACAGAAAACATCCTTTTTGTGGCCGGTGGAGCCTTTGATGGTATTGAACGTATCATCACCAAACGCTTGAACATGCAGGCCGTGGGCTATGCAGCTTCCAAAGCCGAGGATAAACTGGACAACCAGAACATCCTCCAATATATTATCCCAAAAGACTTAAAGGAATTTGGGTTGATTCCGGAGATCATCGGTAGGCTTCCGGTGCTGACACACATGAATCCTTTGGATGCCAAAACGTTGCGAGCCATCCTTACCGAACCCAGAAATGCCATCATTAAGCAGTATGAAAAGCTTTTTGCCATGGATGACATTACCTTTTCCATTACTGAACAAGCCCTGAACTACATTGTTGAAAAGGCTGTTGAGTATAAATTGGGGGCCCGTGGGCTTCGCTCACTTTGTGAGGCTGTTTTTACCGACGCCATGTTTTCATTGCCCAGCAGCGATGAAAATGAATTCAAAGTCACCAAAGCCTACGCCGAGGAAAAGCTCTCCTACGAGACCATTAAAAAATTAAAAGTGGTATCCTAAACTTAGACCGCCTTTTTGGTCGCTAGCTCCAATAGCCCCAGACTAACTTGGGAGATGATTTTCTCATCGGAATACAAGTGGTGACCAAAATTTGGGACAACAGTAAGGTCTATACCCAAGTTTTTTGCCCACTTGGCATTTGGTTTGAATTCATCCAACTCCCCATAGATCAAATGTAAAGGGGTTTTGGGCTTTTGGTCCTCCATTCGTATCCTAGTTGCTGAAACAGCAGTCAAGGATTTCATGGGCAGTCCTTTTAAGGCAGCCTTGTAAGCAATGGTTCCTCCCGTACTGAAAGCAAGGTAATGACTTGGTATTGATTCTTTTTTGAGCAAATGGGCAACTGCGGTATCTATTCCCCCTTCCACAAAAGCTTTATGGACATTCTCTTCAGTGGAAACGGGAACATCAATGTCCCCCAACTGTTGACAATCATAAAAAACGATGTCATAATATTGCTGTAGGTACCCAAAATAAGACGCTATCCAAAGGCCTCTCTTGGTTCCCCACATATCTGAGACAACAACTAGTCTTTCTGCCATGATTTTACTGGTTTAGTGTTTATATAAAAGATTTGATAAGGGAAATTTCACGATTAATGCCAAAACCGCCATTTTTTTTTGTTTAAAAGAAACGTTTGTTCGATAAAACGTTCAAATTTACGAAAACGTTTTCGTAAGCTCCTGTTTAATTGTACAAGATGCCTGTATTCCTTTATAAATGGCTGATTATGAGGTGTAAAGAATACACTAACTAAGGTTAGTTCATCTGAAGCAGCTCATCGATATAATCGCGATTATTGGACAATCTGGGAATCTTGTGTTGGCCGCCCAATTTGTTCTTGGACTTTAGCCAGTCATGAAAAAGGTTTCTTCGTGCCACATGCACCTTGGGCATGTTCAAGGTGATGTTGTTATAGCGTTTGGCCTCGTAATCCGAATTGAGCGATTTTAGGGCATTGTCCAAAAACTCCGTAAAATACGCAACGTCTTCGGGTGGTTTCCGAAACTCAATGATCCACTCGTGACCTCCCTTTTCACTTCCATTCATAAAAATGGGTGCCGCTGTGTAGTCCATAATCTCGGCATCGGTCTTTTGGCATATCTGCTTTAAGGCTTCCTCGGCGTTTTCAATGATCAACTCTTCCCCAAAAACATTGATGTGGTGCTTGGTCCTGCCCGTAATACGAATCCGATAGGGATTTTTTGAGGTAAAGCGAATGGTGTCCCCAATCTTGTACCGCCACAATCCGGCGTTGGTGGTGATTACCATGGCATAGTTGGTTCCAATCTGGACTTCCCAAAGTGGAATGGCATTGTTATTATCTCCGTTGGAATCCATCGGAATAAACTCGTAAAAAATGCCATAGTCCAACATCAACAGGAGTTCATCGGAATCATTTCTGTCCTGGATGCCAAAAAAACCTTCCGAAGCATTATAGGTCTCGTAATAATTGAACCGCTTTCTGGGCAACAACTTTTTATATTGATTCTTATACGGTGTAAAACTCACCCCACCGTGAAAATATACCTCCAAATTCTCCCAAATTTCAAAAAGATGGTTCTTCCCAGTCTTTTCCAACACTTGGTTGAGCAATACCAACATCCAAGAGGGAACACCCGCCAAACTGGTCACATTCTCGCGTATGCTTTCCTCAATAATGGCTTCCAGCTTGGATTCCCATTCGCTCATCAAGGACACTTTGTTACTGGGTGTGCTGCTATATTCGGCCCAGAGCGGCATATTATCAATCAAAATGGCCGAAAGGTCTCCAAAAAAAGTACCATTGTCCTCGTAAAGCTCCTTGCTCCCGCCCAAACGCAGGCTCTTACCCGTGAACAATTGGGAGTTTTCGTTGTTGTTCAAATACAGGCACAACAAATCCTTGCTCGATTTGTAATGACAATCTTCCAAGGCCTCCATACTCACCGGGATAAACTTACTTTTGGCATTGGTGGTGCCACTGCTTTTGGCAAACCATTTTATGGTCGTAGGCCAGAACAAATTCTGCTCGCCCCTTCGGGTACGCTCAATCAAAGGCGCAACATCTTCATAGGTTACAATGGGCACCCGGTTTCGGAACTCCTCGTATTTGGGGTTGTCCTGAAAGCCATATTGCTTACCGATCATGGTGTCCTTGGAAAAATCAACCAAATGCCGCAACACCTCATCCTGAACGTCCAAAGGGTACTTCAGAAAAAGTTCTATTTGATGATATCGCTTGCGTAAAAGCCAAGAAGCGATGGAGTTGAATAATGGTATTGGCATTTTAGGTATATTTAACCAAGAAATTTAGTTGGGTGCAATAGCTAAAATAGGTTTTCTTGCATTCATTTTCAAATCCATAAAAACATTCATTCCAACATGCTTTACGAAGGAGTCCTCCGCAAGATGCGAACTGAAAATGGCAATCCTATCCAGTATTTTTTAGTCTTTGACACCGATTTTTTGAACATGAACCAGGCCTTGGACAAAGAACTCCAGATTGATTTCATCAAATTTCAATGCCTGAACTGTGGGGAAGATAAGCCCATTTATCGACAAGGCTTTTGTAAAACTTGTTTTTATGAAACCCCGGTAGCCGGAGATTGGATCATGAATCCCGAATTGAGCACCGCCCATCTGGACAAAGAGGACCGTGATCTTGAATATGAAAAAAAAATGCAGTTGCAACCTCATATTGTCTATTTGGCCAATTCCAGCAATGTAAAAGTGGGAGTCACCCGAAAATCCCAGGTGCCTACCCGTTGGATAGACCAAGGGGCCCACGAGGCCATTGAAATTGTTGAAGTGCCCAACCGCTATTTGGCCGGAATCACAGAAGTTGCCCTGAAAGACCATGTGAGCGACAAGACCAGCTGGCAGAAAATGCTAAAAAATGACGTTGAGGATTTGGACCTAAAAGATTGGCGGGCCAAATTAAAACCCTATATCCCGGAAGAGGCCGCCCAATATTTTATTGAGGACAACTCCGAGACCAATTTAGAATTCCCCGTTTTGCAGTACCCCGATAAGGTAAAAAGCCTAAACCTGGACAAAACTCCAAGTTACAAAGGTGTACTTAAGGGCATTAAGGGACAATATTTGATTTTTGAGGATAATACCGTGTTTAACGTTCGGGGTAGTGAGGGGTATTATGTAGGGATAGACATCCATTGAGACCGAAAGCAGTTTTGACAGTATGAGGGTGTTTAAAAAGCTCGTTATCTGTCAGGTTGAGCCCTTCGACTTCGCTCAAGATGAACTAAAGTCGAAACCTTTTGACCATCACAATATTTTAGGTTCTCGACTGCGCTCGAACTGACAAATTCAAACTTTAGGTGCTTTTAGACACCTTATAAATAACCAAAACCAAACCGGATGAAAAAATTTCCCAATGCTTTCGTCATACTCATTGCTGTCATCATTTTTGCTTGGATTCTTACCTATTTTATCCCACAGGGAAGCTATGAACGGATAGTTGACGAAGTAACTGGAACAACAAAAGTTCTTGACAATTCCTATCAAACCGTTGATGCAGAAAATCTTTCAGCCTTAGATCTGATAGTGGCCATACCCAGAGGTCTTATTGGAAGGGCAGATGCCATTGTTCTTATTTTATTGATTGGTGGTTGCTTTTATGTCATAGAAAAAACCGGAGCCCTCAACCAAGGATTGGTAAAACTGGTCAACGTTTTGGAGGGAAAGGAAACCATGGCCTTAATCATAGTTTCTGCACTTTATACCGCTGCCGGAGTATCCATTGGGATGCAGGAAGAGGTCATCGCCATGATTCCCATTTTACTCTTGTTTGGAAAAAGTCTCGGGTATAACACATTTACCATCATACTCATGAGCTATGGTTCCACGGTTATTGGAAGTTCTTTTAGCCCATCGAACCCCTTTGCGGTCATGATCGCCCAAAAAGAGGCCGGGCTTCCTTTGCTTTCTGGTAGTGAGTTTCGACTAGTTGTCTTATTAGTGGCTTTTGTAGTTTGGACGCTCTATGTCATTCGATATGCCAATAAAAACAGGATTGAAAAAATAAAAATGCCCTCGGCCCACGAATCCATGACCACCCGAAGCAAAATCATTTTATTGTTGCTCTGCGGTACATTTGGCGGGGTCATCTACGGCCTTCTGTACTTGGATTGGGGGTTTAATGAGATGTCAGCCTCCTTTTTTGCCTTGGGCATTGTAGCTGGACTCATCGGCAAACTTGGCGTAAATAAAACTGGAGAGTCCTATATAGCGGGATTTAAGGAGATGGTCTTTGCCAGTATCATTTTGGGGCTTGCCAATAGCATTTCATTGATTTTAAAGGAGGGTATGATCATGGATACCATTGTATATGGTCTTTTTGGACCTTTAAAATACCTTTCTCCCTCCGTCTCTGCCGTATTTATGATGGTTTCCCATTCCCTATTGCACTTTCCAGTACCCAGTTACTCGGGCCAAGCGGTTTTGACCATGCCCATCTTGGTTCCACTTTCCGATTTAATTGGGTTATCCAGACAAACTTGTGTTTTGGCCTATCAGTACGGTGCGGTGATGGCCGATATGATCGTACCCACCAATGGTGCCCTCATGGCGGTTTTGGCTCTTTGTAAGATTCCATATAACAAATGGTTTACATTTGCTATTAAACCCACATTACTGATTTTACTGATCGGGGCCATCGCTTTGGTCATAGCCGTGGCCATAGGGTATCAATAGTCCTAATTTAATATGATGCTTGAAAAATCATTAGATTAGTCAATAAAAATACATAGCCAAACCAACGACCAGACCACCTATGTTAAAGCTCTTTAGAAAAGTTAGAAAGCAACTGATCGCTGAAAAAAAGTTCAGTAACTACCTCCTATACGCCATTGGTGAAATTTTTTTGGTGGTCATTGGTATCTTGATTGCCTTGGCTATTGATAATGCCAACGACAACCGAATCAAACGGGAAAAAGAGCAGGTCTATCTTAAAGGTTTAAAAGAAGAATTTGACATTAGCAAGACAAAGCTTGAAGAACTTATTAAGGTCAATCGGAAAAGTTATAATGCTGCCATCGAGATTGTGAGTCTGATGGACAAGGGAGAGGAAACCACTTCAGAAAAGAAACTATCCGACTTGTTCGTCACGGCTTTTGCCTATGACATTTTTTTTAACCCCAACAATTCCCTTTTAAACGAAATGATCAACTCAGGCAGTCTCAAAGATATTTCAAACGACACCTTACGGATTCGGCTGACCAATTGGATATCCAATATTGATGATATTGCCAACCAGGAAAAAATGCTCAGCGAAGAGCGTACCAATACCGTCAATGTTTTTAGGGACCAAGGCTACAGTATCCGTACTATTCTGGATAATACGGGAATGTCCTCCGAATTGGGAATTCCAGAACAAAGTGAGTTGACCAGTAATTTAGCTGTTTTGGAATCCGTTGCTTTTGAGAACAACCTCCTTTTGTTCATCATTACAAGTCAATCCACAGAAACAGAACATTACAATCCGTTGATGGTGAGCTTAAATTCCATTTTAGAGACCATCAACAACGAGCTGGAGCCATAAAAAAAGAGGCTGTCTGAAAAGATGATTTAAATGTTATGAGATTCTGAAATGAATTCAGAATGACGCATTCCTCTACTTTTCAGACAACCTCTCATTTTTTAATTAATCGTGTCTTTTTTCTTCTTGCCCAAAAGACCGCCCAAAACAGACTTTGCAGCGCTTTTTACTTGGTCCTCCTTTGTTGTGGTCTTGGTAGAGTCGGTTGTTGTTGTCTTTTCTCCGCCCAACAGCCCACCAATCGCTTCCTTCACACCATCTGATTTTGTGGAGGTGGAATCCGTTTCGTCTTTTTTAAACACATCGGACAACAAATCTTTGGCCTTGTCCTTGCCTTGGTTCATCAGTTTTTGCTTTTGGATCTCAACCAACTGGGTCGTCAATTTTTGTACTCCTGAGGTCAAATCCGTGCTCACCGTAGGATTGGTATAATTGCCCCCAATATTTGCCGTTACCGGAATGGTCAGGTCTTTAAGGCTTTCATCGTTCATTTGGGCAATAAGCTTGTTCACCTCCGTGCCCAAATATTTGGCCGGAACATCCAATGTGGCCTTGTATTGCATCTGTTTGTCAAAGGTGTGGCTACCATCCACATTAATGGCGATGTCCTTATAGTTTACGGTAAACGGTTTCACACTTACCTTACCATTATCAAAACTCAATGCAGTTTTCAAATCATTCAAATTGATATCCTTGGTATCCAAAAAATTCAACTTGCTGTCCAAGGCTGAAAGTAAAGGTGCTTTTTCCGTGGTTACTTTGGTAGAGAGGAGTTCTGCCAATAGGTTCCCAGAAATCGTAGCAAGATTTGGCGTAAAGTCATCCTTCAAATTTCCTGAAATTTTTACGGTGGAATTTAATTTTCCTTGCAATGCATTGGCCAATGGCGCCAACGCTTGAAACATGTCCAAAGCCGCAAAAGATTCACTGATGCCAAAATTGCTCATACCCAAATCCATATCAAAGGTGGAGGCTGCCTCTTTGGTGGAAACCGAACCAGTTAGCCCCAAAGTTCCTCCAAAAAGGTCTGAGGTCAAGTTTTTCACTGTGGCCGTTTCATCCTTTATGGTCAGGGTTCCTTTTACGTTCTTCAATGTTAGGTTGTCGTACAAAACCGTAGCGGCTGCCGCTTCAACGGTACAATCCAAAAAAGACGGAATTTTGATGCGCTCCTCCCCTCCCGAAGTTGGAGTTTGGGTCTCACCAGTTTCGCCTTCCGCTGTTTCCTCCATCATAAAATCATTCAATGCAAAGGTGTTGGAGGTCAATGTAAAGTTCCCTTCCACATTCTCATCATTGAACATAAATCCGAGCAGGTTCGTCAAAGTTCCTTTGGCATCAAAATCCGTGCTTCCCGTTTTTCCTTTAAACGAATCCAAGGTAACCGTGTTGGGATTAAAAGTAACAGCTGCCGCATTGATCACTACGGGATTCTTCAACTCTTCCGAAGCATATTCAAACCCCGAAACCGATGCCTTACCCGTAGTTTTGGTGTTCTGGTACTGTTTTTTCTCCAAGGATTCCATATCAAAGACCGTGGTGATATCGGCATTTAAAATTCCCTTAAGATTGTAATCGTCAGGTACTGGATACGCTTGTGAAATGTTGGCCAGATTGATTCGGCCATCCATATCTGCATTCACTTTGGTATTCCCCATCAGATCTCGAATTCTGGAGGTAAGATTAAACTTATCCTGATCAATGGTAAAGGACAGTCGTTTGATATCCACATAGGTATCTTCGGTAATTCCGGTGGTATTGTTGATCTCTGTATCGATGTACACATTTTGCACCGACTTGGGCAGATCGGGGTATTTGAAGGAAGCATTCTCCGAATTTATCGCAATGCGGAAGGTTGGAATATGCTCGTCATCCACAATACCTTTAAACTCGCCATTGACCTCAAAATTTCCGGTGGTCTGCACGGTTTCAATGTTTTTGGAATAGGCTTCAGGAATCACCGCCAAAAAGTTTTTGAAATCCGAAGAAGGGGTCTTAAATGTAATGTCCACTTCCTGATTATTCTCGTTCACCTTCACAAATCCATCAAAAACCAAAGGCAACTGGTTGATCAGGGCCTTGTTTTCCAAAAAAGTGTATTTGCTCTCTTTTAGGTCGATGCCAATCAGGGCATCCAAGGAAATCTTGTTGTTGTTCAAATATTTGGTGCTGTCCATTTCAAAAGAGACCAAGGCGTCGGTAAGGGTCTTTAATTGCGACTTTTCCAAGGAAAGGTCCCCGGTTCCGGAATGGTTCATTTCAGAAAGTGAAAAACGCATCCCGCTGGATCTATCATCATAGATGATTTCTGAATTGGTAATGGCATAGGAATCCATGTTCAGTTTAAAATTGTCACTGGATTCTTCGGTGGATTCGGTGGCGGCTCCTTCATCCGCTTTGGCGATGTCATAATTGGCATTTTCATTTTCATCCACCAAAATGTGCAGCTTTGCACGGTCAATGTTCAACCTCTGAATCACAATAGGTTCATCAGCGGATTTAAAAAGCTCTTTAATGGACATCGCAAGTTCAATACCCGAGGAAGCAAACAAGGTATCGCCCTCAAAAGGGGCCTTGTTCACCAGGGATAGGTTCGTGAGCTCCACATTGGCATTGGGAAAACTTTTGAGCAAGCTGAGATTGGCATCCTCAAAATCCAAGGTGGCGTTGATGCTGTTGTTCACCTTGCTCTTGATGATATCTTCAATCTTACCTTGAAGGAACAAGGGCAGGGCAACAATTAGGGCAATAAGTACAAGTAGGGTTATTCCAGTAATTTTTAGGACTTTTTTCTTCATAAATAGATGTTTTACAACAAATTAAAGGAGAAGTTGTCAATCCAAAGCTATTTCTTCCCCTATTTTTAAGTTAAATCGCTTACGTATCAGATATACGAAAAGATAGAGCAAAGGGGTGTCCAAGAGCGCTATAATTATTTTAAAAACAAAACCGCTGATGACCAATCCATAGAATTTGTCCCAAGGCAGCACGCCAAATATGCACAAAAGGCCCACCACGGTAAGCGTGTCCACAAGCTGTGAGGAAAAGGTGGAAAAATTGTTCCGAAGCCATAGCATCCTGCCCTCGGTGACCCGTTTCCAAAAGTGATAAATGGAAATATCGATATACTGCGCGGCCAAATAAGCGAGCATGGAGGCGAGCACGCCCAATGGGGACAAGCCAAAGACCTTTGTGAAGGTAACATCGTCCACGGGTGATGAGACTATTGCGGGGACATAATTCCCAATCAAAATGATGCCCATGGAGAAAAAAGAGGCAAAAATCCCTGCCGTGACCACTTGGTTGGCCTTTTTCTTCCCAAAGATTTCCGAAATAAGGTCGGTGATCAAAAACGTAATGGGATAGGGTAAAATCCCCACCGAAAGTTCAAAAAGGGGCGCCCCAAAAACCGTAACCTCCCCAAAGGGGTTCCAATAAAAGAATTTTTGGAAGATGAGATTGGACACCACCAGCGAGGTGATGAACAAGGCTCCCATGTAGAGGTAGAGGGAAAACGCCTTTTTTTGGTCGTTTTGCGTCATCCTTATTTAATGTTTAGACTGAACGGCATCTTGGCCTGAATTCCCTTTTGTTTGGAAAACTGTTTGAATTCGGATAGCAATTGATAGGCTTCCGCCCCTATTTGCTCCTTGATGGCCTCTTCCCCTATTTTGGACTTTACACCGCCCAAATCTTCCATAAACCGTTCAAAGTCCGACTTGTATTTTGGGTATTTCCGAATGCCATACGAATCCAGACCGGCCAATTCGGCGGCAGCGGCTATGGCATCATCCAGATTGCCCAACTCATCCACCAAACCATTGGCTTGGGCATCCACCCCACTCCACACCCTGCCTTGGGCAAGGGCATCCACTTGTTCTATGCTCATATTTCGGCCAGCGGCCACACGTTCCAAAAAGGTTTGGTAAGTATCCTCAATGCCTTCCTCTATGGTATTTCTGAAAGTATTGCTCATGGGCTCAAACAGGGAATAATCCACAGAATTTTTATTGGTACCCACCTGCTCTGCATTGATGCCGATGTTTCCGGCCAGCTCGTTTACATTGGGAATGGTGCCAAAAACACCAATCGACCCCGTGATAGTGGTAGGCTCCGCAAAGATTTTGTCCCCGCCGACACCAATATAATAGCCTCCGGATGCCGCCACATTTCCAAAGGAAACCACCACAGGCTTTTCTTCCTTGGTCAATTCCATTTCACGCCAAATGATATCGGACACCAAAGCACTCCCTCCGGGAGAGTCCACGCGCAACACAATGGCTTTTATGTTTTCATTGTCCTTAGCTTTTCGAAGGGCATCCACAATTAAACCTTGCCCAATGTAATCCTTGCTGCCTTCCCCGTAAAAAATTTCACCTAGGGCATAGATCACAGCTATTTTGTCCGTTCCGGTATGTACTTTTTTTCTGTTGGCCGTAAAGGCATAATCTTCAAACTTAATGTAATTGAGGGGTTCATCTTTCTCAAAATATACCTTTTCCCGAAGAAGGTCCTCGTACTGATCAAAATGCAGGTTTCCGTCCACAAGTCCGGATGCCAAGGCATATTTTGGGGTTCTACCGCCAAGGGTGTCGGCGATAACATTCAAATTCTCTGGGGTTATACTTCGGGATGTGGAAATATCATCAACAATAACATTCCAAATGGAGGAAATCAATTCTTGTATCTGCAAGCGATTTTCGGCACTCATGGTATTGGAAAGGAAAGGCTCCACGGCACTTTTGTATTTCCCATGGCGGATTACCTCCATTTTCACCCCGGTCTTCTCCTGCAAATCCTTAAAGTAGAGTATCTCTGTGGAAAGCCCTTTAAAATCCAAGGTTCCAACGGGGTTCAGGTAAACCTCATCGGCCACACTGGCCAAATAATAATCCTTTTGGGTATAAAAATCGGAATAGGCATACACAAATTTGCCCGTGGATTTAAAATCCAACAAAGCTTCCCGTATCTCCCGTGTCTGGGCTATTCCGGCCTGCAAAAAATTGGTGGTCAAGCTAATGCCCTCAATATTGGGGTCCTCTTTGGCAATTTTGATGGCATGCAGAATCTCATCCAATCCAATTTCATTGTTCCAAAGTCCCAAAAAAGGGTCGGTCTCATCCTTGCCCGTATAATCTTTTACCGGTGCCATAAAACCAAACTCCAAGATGGAGTTGCGCTTCACCACAACGCCGTCATCCGCATTGCTCACCAGGGCAATGAAGATAAAGAACATGCCCATCAGTATTCCAAAGGCCATCAAAGACCCCAAGATAGAGGCCAAAAGGTTTCTCAAAAAGTTCATCCAACAAAAATTTATTCCGCGCCAAAGATAACCATTGTTGCATTGTTTTGTTACTTTGTCCTTTTGATTATGGGCCAATCTCAACAAGTATATCTTTCGCTGGGCAGCAATTTGGGCAATCGGTTTGCAACGCTCCAAAAGGCCATTTTTCAAATTGAAAAAAAGGTGGGCAAAATTCTGACCGTTTCCACCGTTTATGAGAATCCGGCCGTGGGGTTTGAGGGGGATGATTTTTTGAACATCTGCTTAGTGGCCTTGACCAAACTTTCCCCAACGGAATTGCTTGATGCGCTACTTGAAATTGAAAGGCATTTTGGCAGAGATCGTTCTGGAACTGAAGGTTTTAAATCCCGAACACTGGACATTGATATTATTTTCTACGGAAAAGAGATCATAGACCTACCTCATCTGAAGATTCCCCACCCCCAGATGCAGCATCGAAACTTTGTGTTAAAACCCCTGGCCAATATTGCTCCGCAGTTTTATCATCCTGTATTCAATAAAGACATCCGAAACCTGCTTCAGGAATGCAAGGACCGCAGCAAGATGCACAAAACAAAATATAGGCTGTTCCGGAATCGGGCCGAGCTTTTCTCAAAATTGCAGTTCATTGCCATTGAAGGGAATATTGGTGCGGGGAAGACCACCTTGTCCAAAATGATCGCTGAGGATTTCAATGCCAAATTGGTGTTGGAGCGTTTTGCGGACAACCCTTTCCTGCCTAAATTTTATGAAGATCAGTCCCGCTATGCCTTCCCGTTGGAAATGTCATTTTTGGCAGATCGCTACCAGCAGTTTACGGATGACACGTCGCAGTTTGACCTGTTCAAAAACTTTATGGTGAGTGATTACGACATTTTTAAATCGCTCATTTTTGCGAAGATCACTTTGCAGAACGATGAGTTTAATTTGTACCGAAAGGTCTTCAATTTCATGTACAAGGAGGTAAAAAAACCTGAAATCTACCTCTATCTCTATCAAAATACAGAGCGGTTGTTGCAAAATATAAAGAAAAGGGGAAGGGATTACGAACAGAAAATACCTCCTGAATATTTAGAGAAAATAAACCGGGGCTATTTGGATTTTATCAAGGACCATCCAGAGCAGAACAGTATAATATTGGATTTAAGCGAGTTAGATTTTGTCCATAATCCAACCGATTACGAATCCATTTTGGAGCGGTTGGAAGACACTATAATTTTGGCAGATTTTTAAGAGAATTTTTACAAAATGTTTGGATATAACGAATGGTTTTATTTTATTAGAGCCCTCTAATCGAGGAACTAACTAACTCAAACTATATATCCAGCCCTGTTTTTACAGGGCTTTTTTAGTTTTTGGGGTGAAATTTGTTCCAAATATCCCAGACCACTACACCCGCACTTACCGAGATATTCAAGGAATGCTTTGTTCCAAATTGCGGAATTTCCACAACCGCATCACTGGCCGAAACCACTTCTTGGGAAACGCCTTTGACTTCATTGCCAAAAATTAGGGCAATCGTTTCCTTGGTGTTAACGGTAAACTCATTGAGCATTGTTGCATTTTCAGCCTGTTCCACGGCAACGGTCCGTATACCGGCCTGCTTTAATTCCCCAATGAGTTCCAAGGTGTCTTTTCGATATTCCCAATCCACGCTCTCGGTAGCGCCCAAAGCGGTTTTCCGAATATCCTTGTGGGGCGGGGTGGCCGTAATACCGCATAAATAGATTTTCTGGATCAGAAAGGCATCAGCTGTTCGGAACACGGAACCGATATTGTTGAGACTCCGAATGTTGTCCAAAATCAGGATTATGGGTGATTTCTCCGTTTGCTTGAATGTTTCCACATCCAATCGCTCCAATTCGCTGTTTTCCAGTTTCCGATTCATTTTTTTAACCATTGGGCCAAAAATATCAACAATAGTTCTGGGTGTATGGGGAAAACGATATATTCGTTTTTGCGTAAAAAAGTCTATCGATTTCCTTTTACTCGTTATGAAACCCGGTTTTTGTCTTCTTGAGCGCAGTCGAAAGATTGACAAAAACATCTCGGCAGCTCCTTCGACTACGCTCAGGATGACAGCTCGATGTGACATTGAAGTTAAATCGATACCCTAATTTTCCGTTTACCCTTAATTAGGACAAAAGTAAAAGAATAAAATACTTTGGCAGCCAATAAAAAGACAAAGAAAGTCACTCCCTTAATGCAACAGTACAATGCCATCAAGGTAAAACACCCTGATGCCTTGTTGCTGTTCCGTGTTGGGGATTTTTATGAAACTTTTGGTGACGATGCCATTAAGGCGGCCAAAATTTTGGGCATCATCCTTACCCATAGGAACAATGGCGGGGACAAGACCGAACTGGCCGGGTTTCCACACCACTCCCTGAACACCTATCTGCCCAAATTGGTAAAGGCAGGGCAACGTGTGGCCATTTGCGACCAATTGGAAGACCCCAAGCAGACCAAAAGTATTGTGAAACGGGGCGTTACGGAACTGGTTACGCCCGGAGTGGCCCTTAATGACGATATTCTTTCGGCCAAAAGCAATAATTTTCTGTGCGCTGTCCATTTTGGGCGGAACAAATTGGGCATTTCATTTTTGGATATTTCCACAGGGGAATTTTTGACCTCCGAAGGTTCTGTGGAACAAATGGACAAGCTGCTCCAGAATTTTGCGCCCAACGAAGTCTTGGTCTCCAAAAACCATAAAAAGGAGTTTGCCGAACTTTTTGGGAACCAATTCCATAGTTTCTTTTTGGATGATTGGATTTTTCAGGAAGACTATGCCGATGAAAGCCTGAACAATCATTTTGGGACAAAAACCCTAAAGGGTTTTGGTATTGATCATCTCAACCATGGCATTATTGCTTCAGGTGCGGTTTTGCATTACCTGTCCGAGACACAGCACAGCAGATTGCAGCACATCAACACAATTCAGCGTATCGCCGAGGAGGAACATGTTTGGATGGACCGATTTACCATCCGCAACTTGGAACTCTACCATTCCCCCCACCAAAATGCGGTGACGTTGTTGGACATTATCGACCATACCTTGTCGCCCATGGGCGGAAGACTCCTAAAACGATGGTTGGCCCTTCCACTAAAAAACATTGAAAAAATTCGGCAACGCCATCAGGTGGTTTCCTATTTGAAGGATAACGTCGAGCAACTGGAAAGGACCCAGCACTGGATCAAACCAATGGGCGATCTGGAGCGACTCATCTCTAAACTGGCCACAGGGAAAATCAATCCCAAAGAGGTGATTCAACTCAAAAATTCCTTGGAAGCGGTTGTGCCCATCAAGCAATTGGCCCAAGAGAGTTCCAATGCTTCGCTCAAATCCATTGGGGAACGATTGGATGCGTGTGATGCCCTTCGGAACAAAATCAAAGAAACACTAAATGAAGAAGCTCCTGTAAATCTTGCCAAAGGCAACACCATTGCGCAAGGCTATTCCGAAGAATTGGACGAGCTCCGTAACCTCGCCTTTTCCGGGAAGGATTATCTGGACAAGATGTTGGAGCGTGAAACCAAAAATACGGGGATCACTTCGCTTAAAATCGCTTCCAATAATGTATTCGGGTATTATATTGAGGTACGCAACACCCACAAGGACAAAGTGCCCGATACTTGGATTCGCAAACAGACGCTTGTGAGCGCGGAACGTTATATCACGGAAGAGCTCAAGGAGTACGAAGCCAAAATCCTGGGGGCCGAGGAGCGCATTCACCTGTTGGAGCAACAATTGTTTGAGCAATTATTGGTGTGGATGCAGGAATACATTGCCCCCGTACAACAAAATGCCCACCTTATTGCGCAATTGGACTGCCTCTGCGGATTTGCCCAGCTCGCCACAGCGAACCAATATGTGGAACCCGTGGTGAATGAATCCACCCAACTGGACATTAAGGAAGGGCGACATCCCGTGATTGAAAAGCAATTGCCCTTGGGGGAACGTTATGTGACGAATGACGTACTTCTGAACCGAGAGGAACAGCAGATCATCATGATCACAGGGCCAAACATGAGTGGTAAATCGGCTTTGTTACGGCAAACGGCGCTTATTGTGCTCTTGGCCCAAATGGGAAGTTTTGTGCCCGCTTCTGAAGCTACCATTGGTGTGGTGGACAAGATTTTTACCCGGGTCGGGGCCAGTGACAACATTTCCATGGGGGAATCCACTTTTATGGTGGAAATGAACGAGACCGCTTCCATTCTCAACAACCTCTCTGAACGGAGTTTGGTGTTGTTGGATGAGATTGGCCGTGGCACCAGTACGTATGATGGCATTTCCATTGCTTGGGCCATTTCGGAATATCTGCACGAGCATCCGGCAAAGGCCAAAACCCTTTTTGCGACCCATTACCACGAACTCAATGAAATGACCACTACTTTCCCCCGAATCAAAAATTACAATGTTTCGATAAAGGAGTTGGAGGATAATGTACTTTTCCTTCGGAAATTGGTGCCCGGCGGCAGCGAGCACAGTTTTGGAATCCATGTGGCCAAAATGGCGGGAATGCCCCAACAGGTCATCCAAAAGGCCAATAAGATTCTGAAAAAACTGGAGAAATCACATTCCAGTGAAGAGATGACCGATAAATTACAATCCTCCGAAATGCAGCTCAGCTTCTTCAATCTGGATGATCCACTTCTGGAAGAAATCAAGGAGGAAATATTGCATTTGGATATTGACACCCTTACGCCTGTAGAGGCTTTAATGAAGTTGAATGAAATCAAACGGTTGCTGAGCAAAAAGAAAAAAGCGACTTCCTGAAAAAATTCTTTCTATTTTATAGAAATGTTTTAAATTTGCACCTGCCTATGCTGGAAGGCTAGGTCAGCACTTGAAAAAGTGGTGGTTCTTTAAAACGCGAAAATAGCTCAGTTGGTAGAGCATCACCTTGCCAAGGTGGAGGTCGCGGGTTCGAATCCCGTTTTTCGCTCGACTTCGACTCCGCTCAGTCACCACGGGTGGAGTTTTTTTTAGTGATAAGTCCTGTCATGCCTACGGCAGACAAGCTCGAGTGGTGGAACCTGCCTGCCGGCAGGCAGGTTGGTAGACGGACTTTGAAAACAGGATTATGTTCTATACATATGCTTTGAATAGTTTGGAAAGAAACTATATTTATGTCGGAATAACTTCTGATATTGAAAGAAGAGTAAAAGAACATAACTCAGGTGAAAATAAAACGACAAGGCCATACAGACCATTTGTTTTAATTTTTAAAAAAGAATTTAAAACAAGATTAGAGGCCAGGGTTGAAGAGAAAAAATTAAAATCTGGCTATGGAAAAGAATTCTTAAAGAATTTGATTCACAACCAGAAAAATCAAAATACTGAAAATTAAGTCCTGTCATGCCTACGGCAGACAAGCTCGAGTGGTGGAATTGGTAGACACGCCGGACTTAAAATCCTGTGGGCATTTTGCCCGTGCGGGTTCAAGTCCCGCCTCGAGTACAAAAGCCCTTATTTTATAAGGGCTTTTTCTTTTCCTATAAATTTTCCATTCGCCTTGCCAAAAAATGCTTTAAAACAATACCTTTAGTCTATTCCAACACTATCGCATGAATCTAATAGATGGCGTAAAAACAGCCGAACTCAAAGTCTCTTCCGAAACCAAGGAACTCAGTGCCTTTGTAAAGGACAAAAGCAAATCTCTGGTGGATAGGCTGGAGAGTTTTGAGGATATCATCAATATTGAGGTGGGCGATACCTCCATGACCCGTGCCAAATCCTTGGAACGCGAATTTGACATTCGGCAACTCTTTATAAAATATGAAGGGGACAACCCTTCGGGCACCCAAAAGGACCGTATTGCCTTTGCCCAAGTGTATGATGCCCTTAGACGTGGGTTCAGCACCATCAGCCTTGCCACTTGTGGAAATTATGGTGTGGCCGTGGCCGTGGCCGCCGATCTTGCTGGATTGGAGTGCATCATTGCCATTCCATCCTCCTACCATACCGAGCGCATCAAGGAGATGGAATCGCTTTCGGCCAACATCATAAGGCTTGATGGAAGCTATGAAGATGTGGTAAAAAAAGTAAGTGAAATGGCCATGGAAGAGGAGTGGTATGATGCCAACCCCGGTGGGGCCAATACGCCATTACAAATTGCTTCCTACGCCCAAATTGCCACTGAAATTGTGGACGATTTGGGCGATGCACCGGAATATTGCGCCGTACCGGTTTCCAATGGAACGCTCTTGGCGGGCATCTATCGGGGGTTTGCCAGCTTGTACAAACGGGGAAAGACCTCAAAAATCCCCAAGATGATCGCGGCCTCCTCAACCCGTAAAAATCCGATTATCCAATCCTTCAAAAAGGGATTGGACCATTGCCAAGATCTTCAGCCTGAAAAAGTCAAGGAAACCAAATACAATGAACCCTTGATCAATTGGCACAGCTTTGATGGGGATGAGGCACTTTATGCCTTGAACCAATCCAAGGGTGAGGCCTTTAACATCAGCGATAAAAAAATGCGGGACATGAGCACCTTGCTGCTCAAAAAAGAAGGGCTCCGAATTCTCCCGGCCTCCACCGCAGGTTTGATCGCCCTCTTGGAGCTTAATGAAACCATGAACTTTGAACCCAATCGTTTTGTTGCGGTACTCACTGCAAAATACTAACGCTTATGAAAAAAATTGACGGAAAGGCCCTTGTGTATTGCGAAGGTGCATTCAATACCCCTAATGGAAAAACAGCCCACGGACTTGTTCGTTTTACGGAACGGTATGAAATAGTCGGCGTTTTGGACAGTAGGTATGCTGGTGAGGATGCAGGAATGGTCTTGGACGGAAAACCGAATAATATTCCCTTATTTTCCGATATAGAAACAGCCATTCAAGCTTTGTCCAAAAAAAATCAAATCCCAGATTATTTGGTCATTGGATTGGCTCCTGATGGGGGACGGTTGCCAGAATCCGCCAAGGAAACCATCAAAAAAGCATTGAAATTGGGTTGGAACGTGGATAGTGGGCTCCATGATTTTCTGACCAACGACCCGGAACTGGTAAAACTGGCCCAAGAAAACCATAGTACCATTCGCGATGTACGAAAAACCCCGGATAGGGATAAACTTCATTTTTTTACGGGCGATATTGAAAAAGTAGATTGCCTAAAATTGGCCGTTTTGGGAACCGATTCTGCTCTGGGTAAACGAACCACTTCGTGGTTTCTGGTCCATGGATTCAGGGATGCCGGCTATAAAGCTGAGATGATAGGAACCGGACAGACCGCTTGGATGCAGGGAGCCAAATACAGCATGATCATGGACAGCTGTATCAACGATTTTGTTTCCGGGGAAATTGAACATGCCGTGGTAAGTGCCTATCGCAATGAAAAACCGGATGTCATTGTCATTGAAGGGCAAGGCAGCTTGATGAATCCCGCCTATCCCGGTGGATTTGAGATTTTGGCCGCAGGCCGACCCGATTACGTCATCCTCCAACATGCTCCCAAACGTTTGGAATATGATGGCTTTCCAGGCTACAAAATGCATTCCATTCAGGAGCAGATCAATGCCATTCAGGTCATTTCAGGAAAAAAAGTGATTGCCATCACGGTCAATCATGAAAATATGGAGCCTTCTGAAATTCTTCCAGCGTGCAAGGCATTGCAAGAAGAGACCGGATTGCCCACTTTTGATGTTTTGGCCCATGGGGCGCAAGACCTCGTCCAGCTGCTCAAAACAAAGTTGAAATCATGATCATCACCAATATTGGGTATGAACGGCTGGAGTTGGAACTCTTGATTCCGTACACCATTGCCTATGAGGAAATTTCCAAAGCCACCAATTTCATCCTTAAAATTGAAACCGATGGCCATATCGTAGGCTTTGGATGTGCCGCTCCCGATATTACCGTTACCCATGAGTCCCCGGAGGATGTTGAAAATGCCATTGAAAATATCATAAAACCTATTTTGAAGGGGAAGAACCCTTTTCTGATTTCAAGGATTTTAGAGGAGCTTTCCCTTCAATTACCCCAAAAATCATCGGCTTTGGCCATGGTGGACATGGCCCTTTTGGATATTTCCGCCAAGAAAATGCAGGTTCCTCTCTATCAATTTTTAGGCGGGTATCGTCATGAGATAGCCACCAGTATCACCATTGGAATTCTTCCCTTGGCAGAAACACTGCAAATAGCTTCTGAATATGTAAAACAAGGATTTTCCATATTAAAAATAAAAGGGGGATTATCCGTGGAAGACGATGTTGAAAAAATGATAAAGATCCATGAGCAATTTCCCAATATACGGCTTCGGTTTGATGGAAATCAAGGATATTCGGTCCAAGAAACCATGACCTTTGATCAAAAGGTAAAAAATTTGAACATTGAAATTCTGGAACAACCCACAAAACCGGGACTTGATAAACATCTGGGTGAGGTAAAAAATACGCTTGACCTGCCCATAATGGCCGATGAAAGCCTAAAATCCGTTAAAGACACTTTTCGTTTGGCACAAAACCAACGGATTGACATGGTGAACATTAAATTGATGAAGGTTGGGGGAATTCGTGAAGGGTTGCACATCAATGCAGTGGCCAAGGCGGCCAATCTTGAAGCCATGGTGGGTTGTTTGGATGAATGCAGTTTGGGTATTTCAGCGGGATTGCATTTTGCCCTGTCCCGATCCAATGTAAAATATGCCGATCTGGACGGGCATTTGGAATTTAAAAACGACCCTTTTTCAGGATTGTTCCATCTGAAGAATGGGATTCTCCGCCCTAATGACAACTATGGATTGGGACTTAAAGACAAATAGTTCTATCCGTTGACCCAAATTCCATATCATTGTTGATCATGCACATGTTTTCTCATTTGAACACTAAGAAGTGGCTTTTTATGGACTGCCATAAATATACTATTTTAGAGCCGCGCACTATTGACTTTACATGACACAACTGAAAACGCTTCTCAAAGTCCTTGGTCCTGGTTTGCTTTTTGCCAGCATGGCCATTGGAACCTCCCATTTGGTATTGTCCACCAAGGCCGGAGCTCAATATGGATGGATCATGATCATCCCCATTATTCTGGCCAATCTCTTAAAATATCCTTTTTTTGAGTTTGGGGTGCGATACACCACCGTAACGGAGAAAAGTCTGATAGAAGGGTATTTAAACCTCGGCAAAACCTATTTGTGGATTTATGCCTTTGTTACTTTAATATCCACATTCACCATTTTGGCCGCACTGTATGTGGTCACTGCCGGACTTTTTATGAACCTGTTCCAAATTTCGAGTATGGGTGCCGGTGGTATTGCTTTGTGCCTTTTTGTTTTTATCAGCCTGTTGCTCATCATTGGAAAATACCGTTTTTTGGAAAATTCATTAAAAGCGGTCATCACCATATTGTTTGTGGCGCTTTTGGTGACCACCGTGCTGGTGATCCAAAAAGGGCCTGTGCCGAATGCCGAGTCGTATCAACGGCCAGAGATATTCAATGAGGTGGGCATTTTATTTTTAATCGGACTTATTGGGTGGATGCCCACTGCGGTGGAGGCTTCCGGATGGGTAAGCATGTGGAGCATAGAAAATTTAAAGACCATGAAGGAAAAACCCTCCCTAAAATTGGCCCTCCAAGAATTTAATGTGGGGTATTTTTTAACAGCGATTTTGGCCGTTTTCTTTTTGATCATCGGTTGGATGACCCTCTACGGCACTGGAACCGAGCTCAGCGGTAGTGCGGTGGTATTTGCCGACCAATTGGTTACTTTATTTACAGTGCACATTGGGGATTGGGCCTACTTTTTTATCGCCGTTGCAGCTTTTGCCACCATGTTCAGTACGTGCATGACCGCCCACGATGCCGTATCACGGGTCAGTATTGATGTGCTTGAAAAACTGTATCCCAAAAAAGAGGTTTTTAAGAGCAAGAATGCTTTTGCAGTTACCGTGATCATCATGGCCGTGATCAACTGGCTCGTCATCACGGTTTTTGGTGCCAACATGGCCAACCTCGTTGCCTTGGCCACCTTTGTTTCTTTTGTATTGGCCCCTTTGCTTGGATGGATGAACCTGAAAACGGTTATGGGCAAGGATATTCCCCAAGCACATAAACCCAAAATAGGGCTACAGATACTCACCTGGTGCGGAATGGTCTTCCTATCGCTATTTGCCTTGTATTATTGTTGGATGATCTGGAGCTGAACCTAAATCATCATTCAAAAAGAATATTATCGTTGAGTACCACCACCAAAGATCGCTGGTTTTGCTGATGGAGCATTTCCAGACAGAAAACCCCATTGGTACAGTTGTTCAAAATTTTATCTTCACCATACCCAACGGAATATAGGATATTGGAGGAAGGAACTCCCTGTTGAATCAAATATTGTTTTATGGCATCGGAACGGCTCTGTGTCAACCTAAAGTTAGTGGAGCTCCCTCCCCTACTGTCGGTATAGGTCTCTATCCGAAGCTGTGCAGACGGAAATCCTTTTATAAAATCGACCACCTTATTCAATTCAGACTCAATTTCAGGGGTCAATTGGGTATTGTTGTTTCCAAAGAGGAACTTTTTCATTTTCACGACCATTTGGCCTTCTTTTTCTTCCACCAGATCATCGTAGAGCGAAATGCCAATATCAAAATCCAAACTTTCCTTTCCCTCCAAATCACTTTCGGTAAAACGTTTGGTGAATTTGGAATACCGATCTTTGGTGGATTCCAAAACCACCTCTTCCACCCAAGGAATTTCCAATCTATAATTACCCTCTTCATCCGAATAGGTCTCCGCCAAGAGCTCTCCGCTTGCATCCTTCAATCGAATAACAGCTTTGTCCACCACTTCAGATGCATCATACGGCTTTACTACCTTTCCCTTGAATGTGATTGTTTTTAAGCCGGGTTTCTCGGCCACTTTAAATCCATAAATGTCATCCTTGCCCTTGCCTCCCGGTCTATTGGAAGTAAAATAGCCCAACAAGCCTTCACCTTCATTCCGCATGATCAATCCAAAGTCATCTTCCGTGGAATTGATGCCCTTTCCCAAATTGATGGGGATGCTGAAGTCCTCGCCTTCCATATTGGATTTGTACACATCCATCCCCCCAAAACCATAGAACACATCCGAAGCAAAGTAAAAGCTACCTTCAAAAATAAAGGGGGCTATCTCATTTCCCGATGAATTGATCCGTGGGCCCAAATTAATGGGAGCCGACATCACCTGACCATTATTGGTGTACACGTAGTAAATATCCGTGCCACCATAACCATCCTCAAAATTGGCCGAGAAATAAAGTTTTCCACTGGCTTCATCATCATAAAACGGATAATAAAAAGAGGTGCTTAAATCCTTCAGCAATAATTGAAACGAGCCACCAATGTCCTGCTTGCCTATAGCCAAGGCATTTTTTCCATTTGGGTCGAAGGCAAGCTCGCCGTCCTGGGTATTGGAAAGCACATAAAAAATACTCTCTTGATCTTCAGAAAAATAGGGTGTGGCCTTATGAAAGTTGGAGCTTGGGAGTTCTCCAAAAGCTTGTATATCCAAAATTTGCCCATCGGGTTGCAAACGAGCTCCATAAATATTGAAATAGTTTTCGTTGCCCGGTTCATACCTTTTCCCATCTTCCTGAAACCGTCCGCTGGTAAATAAAAGCTGGTCCTTGTAGAATGCAGGGGCAAAATCTGTCTGTGGACTGTTCGCTGTTAAGTTGAAAATCTGATACTCCAAACCGGATTCCGCAGCATTATTTTCCAACAATTGCTGATTGAACTCCATATTTTCCATGAGTTCTTTTGGGAAACTGGCGGACATGGTGGCCAGAAAAGCGTTCTTTCTTTCCGTATCGGATGTTTTTGAAATGCTCTGCAACATTTTGTTGTAATGGTGCCCACCCATCAAAGTATCTTTCTTGAAGATTTCCAAATAAGCTTCTGATGCCTTTTCAAAATTATTGGTCTCAAAATACGAATCCGCCAAGTTCAAAAACTGCTGTTCGGACAAAGTGCCCTCCGTCATTTGCGATTCATATGCCGTTATGGCCTGCTGGTATTTGTATTGAAAAAAGAAATTGTCTCCTTTGGACTTTTTCTGACCAAAGCAGAAAACCACGCCCAAAAGGGTTGCCAAAAGCGCCAGCTGTATTTTATTTGCCTTGTTCATGTTAGAAAAATCTTGGGGAATCTATCTGTTTTCCTTTGTTGTTTGAATTTTTGTTCTTGTTCCTTGTTTTGGAGCCGCCGGAACCAAAACCACCGCGACCAATATAAAATTTTAAGATAGCCTCGTGCGAGCCTCCGCTGTATTCTCCCAATAAATTGGTATTGTAATCGTATGAATAGCCAATGAACATAGCATCGGAAATCTGAAAACCTGCCAAGCCACTTACCGCATTGTCAAATCGGTATGAAGCTCCAACGGTTAAAGCATCAATAAACTGGAAATTGGCCGAAAGGTTCACATTTACCGGGGAACCCTGTAGGTAATTCACCAGAAAGGCCGGTTTAAACTTGGTTTGGTCCGAAATCTGGAACACATAGCCTCCAATGGCATTGAACTGCATGTTGTCCTCCACAATGGTGGCCACTTCATCATTATACAGGGCGTTGGTCAAAAAATTGGGCACTGAAACACCCAAATACCAATCTTCTTCGTGGTACATAAAAAGTCCCGCACCTACGGTGGGATAGAAGTTGGTGTATTCCCCACCCAAAATGGATGGGTCGGAGGGGTTATTCACTGTACCTTTAGAATAATCGATATTTAAAGATGACCCTCCAGCATTCAATCCGAATGACAATTTAGTTTCTTCGGATAGTTGTATTTGATAGGAATAGGCCACATCAAAATAGGTTTGGGTGGAAGGCCCGAGTTGATCGCTGACAATATTGATGCCCAATCCCATTTTTTCATTGTTGAAGGGAATGTTGGCCCCGCCCCTAATGGTTGTGGGTGCACCCTCAATATCCACCCACTGCGCCCGGTATAGACCGATGATCTCGGGACTCTCCACCGTGCCGGAATAGGCGGCGTTAAAACTTCCGATGTTGTACATGTATTGGGTGTATTGGGGTTCTTTTTGCGCATGGGCAACACCCATGGCCGCAAGAAGCACCACTAGAACAATTCTGTATTTTGACAAACCTGTTGTTTCTGGCATTTTAGTTGTTCCTTACAATTTGAATCCACCCTTTTACCACTTCCGTACCGTCTCCATTGAGGTCCAGAATATAGAAATAGGTTCCTTTGGGCAGATCGCCATTTTTTCCTGTTCCGTCCCACGAACTATCATACCCACCCATCTGGAAGACACTGTTTCCATAACGGTCAAAAACCTCAAAACTATTATTTGAATACTGCTCATGACCCACCAATATCAACCTATCATTCTTACCGTCGCCGTTTGGTGAAAATATGTTGCAGATGGTGCCTGGGTCTTCACATGCACTTCGATTCACTTGGATAGGAACTGTTGCTGTATTGTTTGAGGCAACTCCATCCGCTGGAAAAGAAGAGGTTATAGTTGCTGTATTCTGAACAGATCCGGCCGTAGTGGTATTTACTGTAATTTCCAATGTTGCCGTTTGGTCCACGGCGGTCAACTCGTCAATTAACCATTCCCCTGAAACCTGATCATAGGTTCCCATGGAAGTTTGGTGCGAAACATATTCGAATGCATCATCCAATAGGTCCGTTACCACAATATCCAAGACCCTGGCCATGTCCACATTTTCCAAAGTGATGGTAAAAGTGATTCGATCTCCCAATAGTGGTTCATCCTCATCCACATCCTTAGTGATGGCCAAATCAATATCCATTGGGTTACAGTCCGGCGTCAAGAAAGGATCACAAGCATCCAGAGGATCTGTCGCATTTTCTGGAATCGCAGTGGTACTTGGATCATCAACCACCAGCACTTCTTCGCCATCCGTCAGCCCATCGCCATCGGTATCTGGATTGTTGATGTTTGTGCCCAAGGTATTTTCCTCGGCATCGGTAAGCCCATCGCCGTCCGTATCCACATTGCAGGCATTGACGGTTATGGTCACTTGTTCGGTATCGTTGGTACAGGGTGCTACAGCTCCGGTTGTCGTGTATTCAAATACATAATCCCCGACAGGCAAGCCATCAAAATCCACATTGTTTTCGCCATCAATGGTCAAGGTGCCTCCAGAAGGATCCGTAATAATGGCCCAGCTTCCTGCATCAGCACCGGTCAAGGTACCATCCAGGTCTATGATATTGGGACCTCCGTTGCCGACTAAATTACAGGCTTCTGTATCGGTTGAAGTACCTGCCGAAGGAGTGTCCTTTATAGCCGCAACCACTTCCACCCGTTCAGATGCACAGCCACTGGCCGAAGCCTCAACATAATATGAGGTGGTCGTTGCAATGGAAGGGGTGATAAACGTATTTCCTGTTGCCAAGGAGGTTCCACCCGTGGGTGTGGCATACCAATTTAAGACTCCATTACTAGCTGTTGCCGACAAGGTCAATGTGCCTTCCCCACAACGCTCGTCCCCAACCGTGTTGGTTATGGTGGGTGTTGGGAAAAGCTCCAAGGTAACCGTAAGTACTGGACTGGCACAATCATTTACAGCATCATAAAAGAACCCAAAATAGGATGCAGGATTATTCACCATACTGCTACGGTGTTGGTCGGTTTGTAAGGGATCGGGGTCGGTACTCCAGGTTAAAACACTTCCGGGAGGTGCGGTATTGGTCACATAAAAATCTAGATTTGCCGATACTTCATCACAGAAAACCGTAGGTTGACTGGTATCCAAGGCTGGTGCGCTGTCCCCAGCATCGCAGGGAAGGGAACAATCTTGTACCGTGACCGTTAGATCCACACTTTGGTTGGTACACGGTGCGGTGGCTCCCGTAGTGGTATAGGTAAAAACATAAGCGCCTTCGGGTAGACCATCAAAATCGACACTATTATCCCCATTAATGGTAACGGGCGCACCTCCGGGTGATGATGTCAACGCCCATGTTCCGGGATCAGCTCCTGTTAACGTATTATCCAAAAGCAATATGCTAACCCCATCACCGGAATTGCTACATCTGGACACATTCATAGCCGTTCCTGGATTTGGAGTGGTATTCAATGTTAAAGTCACTTCCAAAGTTGGACTTGCACATTCATTCACTGAGTCGTAGAAAAATGCGTAGTAAGTTCCCGGAGCGGTAGCGGTATTTCCACTTAAGAAATCACCTGTTTCTGAAGTATCTTCATTGGTACTCCAGCGTAATGTAGCTCCTGAAGGCACCACACTAGAGGTATAGGCATCCAAATCTTGGTTGATGACATCGCAAAAGGCGGTGGGTGTACTATTGGCCACAGGTGCAGTAGTGCCTGCAAAGCAGGTTTCCTTTTCCACTTCATCCGTAACATCGGGGCCATCGCCATTGACATTGGATAAGGTAACACTTAATGTAATAGTACCATTGGAAAGTCCACTCAAATCAATTCCCGTTATCTGATCTGTCGCAGTTGCAATGGTTCCACTTCCTGTTACAGGGGTTCCACCACCGTCGCTGCTGAAAGTATAATCGAAGCCTGCTCCGACCTCCGCATTTGCAAAGGTGAAGCTTACACTATTTTCATTGGTTTGATCTATGGGGTCTTGGTCAATAGTTACAGAATAGCCTGAAGGAAGGGTCGTAAGCTTTGCAGCCGTATCGGTGGTTTCCGGTCCTTCGGTGCCCAAAACATTGGAGACCGTTACCCGTAGGGTAATAAGTCCATCAGGCAAACTACTCAAATCTATATTGTTTACAGTTCTATTTGCGGTAAGCACAAAGCCTGTACCCGTAACCGTTGTGGCACCGCCATCGCTATCACTGGAAAATGTATAGTCAAATGTTGTTAAAAAAGTTGGCGCTCCAGAAAAAGTAAAACTTATATTGTTTTGGTTTGCAGCACTTATAGGATCTTGATTGATAAGGACCGTATATCCGGATGGTTGCACATCATCATCACTGGCTATGGTCACAGTCGCGTTGTCTGGAGTTCCTAACGTGTAACCCGCACCTGAATCAAGGGTTACGATTACGGTCTCATCCAATTCGGTCAATCCATCGTCAATAGGGGTCACTGTAATTGGGGCTGCCTGTTGCCCATTAGGTACGCTAACACTGCCTGAAAGTGTAGTATAATCATCGCCCGGAGTGGCGGTGCCGCCAACCGTATAGTTCACCGTAATCGGGGAGCCCGTGCCATTGACTGCGCCCAAGTTGACCGTAAACTGCCCTGTATTAACAGGACTCTCAGCTGCCGTAGCATCATTGGCTGTAATGGTGGCAACAGCAGCATCCTCACTGCTTATCGTCACATCGGCGCTCGACGGTGTGCCAACCGTGTAGCCCGCGCCGGGATCCAAGGTCACCGTCACAATCTCGTCCAACTC